>Ga0214473_10005564_pt1 | contig 15086 bp, 11 predicted proteins | sample RVTome_7_FD_203509 | JGI IMG/M metagenome (GOLD analysis project Ga0214473, IMG submission 203509) | Soil microbial communities from uranium-contaminated site in the Upper Colorado River Basin, Wyoming, United States - RVT98D197 | ecosystem: Environmental > Terrestrial > Soil > Contaminated >... | reverse complement strand
ACTCCGGCACGTAGGACACCCAAGGCGAGACGAAGCGCGCTTCGCTCGTCGCAGCGCGGATCGCCTCGGACGAGCCGGGCTCGGGTATGTCGGGACCGCTGTCGTTGCTGGCCGCCGCGGCCAGCGTCGCGAGGGCTAGGGCGAGCAGTCTCCGCTCCTACCAGGGCATGGCGGGGTCGCGGTAGACCGGCTGGCCCTCGAGCAGCGTCAGCAGCACTTTCGTCTTCGCGATCTCGTGGACGGGTCGGGCGAACAGGTCGTCGGACAGCACGGCGAGGTCCGCCAGCTTGCCCACCTCGATCGATCCGGTCTCCGTGTCGAGGCCGTTGGCGTAGGCCGCGCCGATCGTGTACGCGGCGAGCGCGGTCGCCAGGTCGATGGCTTGTTCGGGCAGGAACGGCTCCGGCTTGCCGTCGAGCCCCTGGCGCGTGACGGCGATCTGGATCCCCTCCAGCGGGTTGGCCGAGCTGACCGACCAGTCGCTGCCGAACGCGAGCGGCCCGCCGGCCCGCACCACGCTGGCGATCGGGTAGATCGTGCGCGCCGTCTCGGGCCGGATCGCGGGCAAGGTCAGGTCCGTGACGTAGCTGTCGGCGTAGGACCACAGCGGCTGGAAATTCGCGATCACGCCCAGGCTGCGGAAGCGTGGCGCGTCGGAAGGGTGGATGAACTCGATGTGGGCGAGCTGATGGCGCGGCCCGCGGGCCCCGGCCCGCGCGCCGGCCGCTTCGAGCGCGTCCAGGCTGATCCGCACCGCGCGGTCGCCGATCGCGTGGATGTGGACCGAGAAGCCGGCCTTCACGAGGCCCGCCACCAGCGCGTTCAGCCGCTCGGGCGAGTAATTGGGATCGCCGCGCTGGCCTGTCCGGTCCAGGTAGGTCTCGAGCATGGCCGCGGTACGCGCCTCGACGACGCCGTCGGCGAAGATCTTGGCGGCCGTCGGCCGCACGCGCGCGCTGCGGAACTCTTCGCGCAGCGCGACCAGCCGCTGCACGACGTCCCCGGTCGCCGGCGCGGGGGCGTCCACCTGCTCGGCGCCGGCGTCGACACCCAGCGCGACGACCACGCGGGCGCTCAGCTCACCGCGCTTCTCCGCGTCCCGATACGCCTCGAGCGCCGCGCGCGAGGCGCTGGCCTCCTGGATCGCGGTGATCCCGAGGCGCGCGAAGTACGCGAGGGCCCGGCGCAGGCCCTCCGAGCGCTCGGCCGGCGTGGGCTTTGGCAACAGGCGCCCGACCAGGTCCGAGGCGCTCTCGCGCAGCGTTCCCGTGGCCTCGCCGGTCTTCGGGTCGCGCTCGATACGGCCGTTCTCCGGGTCCTTCGTGTCGCGGGTGACGCCGGCCAGCGCCAGCGCCTTCGAGTTCACCCAGGCCGAGTGGCCGTCGGCGGCCGACAGGTACGCCGGCCGGTCCGGCGCCAGCTCGTCGAGCAGCTCCTTGGTGGGGGCGCCTGCGGGGAAGAGCGGCAGCAGCCAGCCGCCGCCCACGAGCCAGAGTTTGCTGCGGTCCTGGGCGCACTGCTTGACCTTCGCGACCACCGCCTCGCGGGTCTCGAGGCCGTTCAGGTCGCATTGCGTGAGCTCGATCCCGCCGCTGACGGGATGGACGTGCGCGTCCTGGAAGCCTGGGATCAGCATCCGGCCGCCCAGCGCGACGCCGCGCGTCTTGGGGCCGACGAACGGGGCCGCGCCCTCGTCGCTCCCGACGTACACGATGCGGCCCGCGCGCACCGCCACCGCCTGCGCCCAGGAGCGCGCGGCGTCCAGCGTGTAGATAGCACCGCCCTTCAGCACCAGGTCGGCCGGCGGGGGGCTTGCGCTGCGTGCCGGGCGGGCCACCGTCAAGCCCGCCGTCAGAACGACCGCGACCGCGATCAGCCGACGTCCTGTCATCGACCCCCCATCCCTATCCCTCCCCACGAGCTACTGCCCGGCGCTCTTCAGGTACTTGAGCAGGTCCGAGTCCGTGGACAGGATCAGCAGCGTCTTGGCGTCCAGACTCGTGTTCAGCGCCTCCATCGCCTTCCAGAACTGGTAGAACTCGGGGTCCTTGCCGTAGGCGCGGGCATAGATCGCGGTGGACTTGCCGTCGGCCGCGCCCTTGAGCTCCTGCGCCGTCCGGTAGCCCACCGAGCTGACGGCCAGGATGTCGCGCTCCTTCTGGCCCCGGATCTCCGCGGCCTTGCCCTGACCCTCGGAGCGGCTCTTCTCGGCGATCCGCTTGCGCTCCGAGATCATGCGCTCGAAGACCTTCTGCTGCACCGTGTTCACGTAGTTGATGCGCGTGAAGCGCACGTCCTCTAGCTCGATCCCGAACTGCGGCGTGATCTCGGCGGACTTCTTCAGGATGATCTTCGAGATCTCCTCGCGCCCGTTGCCGATGGCCGCCATGGCCTCGGCGGAGCCGATGCCCGCCAGGTCTTCCGTGACCTGGAACGCCCGGTTCGAGGAGCGCACCAGCTCGAGCAGGTCGAAAGAGGCCACGGCGTTGCGCGTCTGCCCGTCCACGATGTCGTCGAGCCGGCTCTGGCCGCCGCGTTCGTCCCCGACGGCCTGGTAGAAGCGCAGCGGGTCGGCGATGCGCCAGCGCGCGTAGGTTTCGACCCAGATGTACTTCTTGTCCTTGGTGGGGATCTGGTTGGGGTCGCCGTCGAACTCGAGCCAGCGCTTGTCGAAGCGGTGAACGTCCTGGATCAAGGGCAGTTTGAAGTGCAGGCCGGCCTGCGTGACTGCCGAGCCGACGGGCTTCCCGAACTGCGTGAGGATCGCCTGCTGCGTCTCGGGCAGCGTGTAGGCCGAGGCCCAGAGCAGCAGTGCGAGCAGCACCGCCACCAACGTCGCTGGCCCCTTCACGGCTTCACCTCTTTCTCGTCCAGGTTCAGCAGCGGCAGGATGCCCCTGGCATCTTTGTCGATCACCAGCTTGCGCCCCAGCCGCGGCAGCACCTGGCTCATCGTCTCGAGGTACATGCGCTTGCGCGTCACCACCGGCGCCTTGCGGTACTCCTCGTAGAGCGCCTCGAAGCGCTTGGCGTCGCCCTCGGCGTTGTTGACGCGCTCGAGGGCATAGCCCTCCGCCGAGCGCACCGCCTGCTCGGCCTCGCCCTTGGCCTTGGGCACCGACTTGTTGTAGTCGGCCCAGGCCTCGTTGATCGCGCGCTCTTTCTCCTGGATCGCCTGGTTGACCTCGTTGAACGCCGGCTGCACGGGGTCCGGCGGGTTCACGTCCTGCAGCACGAGCTGCTGGATCTCGATGCCGTTCTGGTAGGCGTCGCAGAGTCGCTGCAGCTCCTCCCTGGCGGCCAAGGCGATGGCCTCGCGGCCGATCGTCAGCACCTCGTCCACACTGTGGTCGCCGACGACCTGGCGCATCGCCGCCTCGGACATCACGCGCAGCGTCTGGCGCACGTTGCGCAGGTGGAACAGATACAGCTTGGGGTCCTTGATGCGGTATTGGACGATCCACTCCACAACCGCGACGTTGAGGTCGCCGGTGAGCATCAGCGCCTCCTCGGCCGCGCCCTCGAACTCCGAGCGGACGTCGGAGCGCACGGTGCGGAAACCGAACTCCTCCTTGAGCTGGCGCTGCACCGGGACCTTGGTCACGGTTTCGACGCCGAACGGGATCTTGAGGTGCGGTCCCGGTCCCGTGGTGCGGACGTGGGCGCCGAAGCGCTGCACGACACCCACCTCGTCGGGCTCCACCTGGTAGTAGGCCGTGAACAACAGGATCAGCAGCGCCACGACCAGGGCCACGATCCTCAGCTGGCCGGCAGGCAGCTGCGGGAGCGAAGGCGGACGCCAACCCGGTGGACCGCCGACGTCTATGGGGCCTTGGCCCCAACCGCTTCGCGCCATGGGCACCTCCGAAGGGTGCCCAGTATACCTCGCAGGGGACGCCGAGCCGTGGCAAGCGACCAGTCTATGCGTCCCTGGCGCGGGCCTCCAGGCGCTCGATGCGCACGCGGGCCACCCGGCGGCCCTCGACCGCCGTCACCGTGAGCCGGTAGGGAGCGATCTCGATCGCCTCGCCCTCGCGCGGCAGGTGTCCCAGGCGTTCCAGGACCAGGCCGGCCAGCGTCAGGTAGGCGGGCGATTCGGGCAGATCGAGCCGCTGCTCGGCGTTCAGGCTGCGCAGCGGCAGCATGCCGTCCACCTCCAGCACGCCCGCTGCCAGCCGGCGCACCGGCGTCTCGGGCTCGTCGTGCTCGTCGTGGATCTCGCCCACGATCAGCTCCAGCAGGTCCTCCAAGGTCACGATCCCCTCGACGCTGCCATGCTCGTCCACGACCATGGCCAGGTGGCGCTGGGCGCGGCGCATCTCGGCGAGCAGATTCGCGGCGTTCTTGCTCGAGGGGACGATCAGCGCGGGCCGCACCAGCTCGCGCAGGGCTCCAGGCATTCCGCGGCGGTGCGCCTCGTAGAGGTCCCGCGCGTACAGGATCCCGACCACGTTGTCCAGGTTGTCGTCGTAGACAGGCAGGCGCGAGTAGCCCGACTCGGCGGCGATGCGCAGCGCCTCGCTCAGGTCCGCCTCGGCCGGGATGCCCACCACGCGCGGCCGCGGCGTCATGATCTCGCGCGCTTCGTGGTCCTGGAACGCGAAGGCTCGCTCGACCACGCGTCCTTCGATCAACCCCTGCTCGCGGGCCTCCTCCACGATGTGCAGGATGTCCTCGAGCGTGTGAAATGGGCTGCCCACCTGCAGCTTGCGGCCTCCGAGCCGCAGCAGCGCTCGTGTCGACGCGGTGAGCAACGCCACGACGGGGTGGCTGACCCGCGCCAGCCATGCGATCGGCCGCGCGACGAAGAGCGCCAGCGGCTCCGCATGACGCACGGCCAGCGACTTCGGCACCAGCTCGCCCACCACGAGCGAGACGTAGGCGAGCAGCACCACGACGCAGCCCACCGCCAGCGGCTCCGCGACGCTGCGCGCCCAGGGGTAGGTTATCGACGCGAGCAGCGGCTCGAGGCGCTCGACGGCGGCGACCCCGCCCACCGCCGCCGCCAGCGTGCTGACCAGCGTGACGCCGATCTGGACCGTGGCCAGGAAGCGATCGGGGTCGCCCTTGAGCTCGATCAGTGCCAGGGCGCGCCTGTCGCCAGACTCGAGCAGCGGCTTGAGCCTGCCGCCGCGCGCGGAGACGACGGCGATCTCGGCCCCGGCGAAGAATGCGTTGAGCAAGATCAGCACGCCGATCAGTATCAGCTCGAGGACGAACCCATCGTTCTCCATGCGGGGGAGCCTTCAGTCGCCGTCGCCGTCGTGGAGAGCCGTCTCGGGATGGATGAAGCTGAACGCCTCGGCCGCGCGGTGGATCGCCTCGACGGCGGCCACGCCCAGCAGCTCCGCGGCGCGGAGGCTCTCGCGCAACTGGTCCGTACGCGAGACCGTGGAGTTGTCGCAGCAGATCGCCACCGGCACGCCGGCCTCCAGGAAGCTGCGGATCGGGTGGGCCGCGTCCTTCTTCACGGCGCCGGTGTGGTAGTTGCTCGACAGGCAGCACTCCACCAGGATCCGGTCGCGCGCCAGGCGCTTGAGCAGCTCCTGGTCGGTTGCGGCCGCGCAGCCGTGGCCGATGCGCTGCGCGCCCAACTCGTCCACGGCCTGCCAGACGTACTCGGCCGGCGCGTCCTCGCCCGCATGGACCGTGAGGCCCAGGCGGCCGACGCGCGCGATCTCGTAGGCGCTGCGGAACAGCCGCGGCGGGTTGCCGCGCTCGGGCCCTGCGATGTCGAAGCCGACGACGCCGGTGCGGGCGTGGAGCTGCTGCGCTTCGGCGATCGCCTGGCGCGCCAGGATCTTGGCGATGTGGGGACCGTGCTGGCGCATCGCGATCACCACCAGGCCCAGCTTCAGCTCGCGCCTGCGGCGCGCGTGGTTCATACCCGAGAGCACGGCGCGGATGCTCTGGCGCGGCGTCAGGCCGGCGTAGGTGTGGATCACCGGCGAGTAGCGCAACTCCAGCGTATTGACGCCGGCCGCGACGGCTTTGTCGACAATGGCCTCGGTGACGCGGCTGATGTTCTCGTAGAACTGCGTCACCCACAGCGGGTAGTGCATCTTGTCGAGGTAGGCGAGCAGCGTGCCCTCCTCGTGCGGCTGCAGCTCGAGGTGGCGCCGCATCTCGTCGAGGCTTTCGACCGGGTTCAGCCCGTACTCCCGCATCAGGGCCCACGTCACCTCGGCGGGGATCGAGCCGTCGACGTGCTGGTGAAGCTCGACCTTGGGCAGCGGACCCAGGTGCTCCGCGACGTCATCCATGCCCGTGCCCCTCGGGATCGCCTAGGCCTCGAACACCCACTTGCCGCCCGCCAGCGTCCGCTCCACGGGGATCGTGACGAGCGTCGACGGATCCTCGCGGCGCGGGTCGCGGCCCAGCACCACGAGGTCGGCCAGCTTGCCGGCTTCGAGCGACCCCTTCAGGTTCTCCTCGAAGGAGGCGTACGCGCCGTGCAGCGTGCCGACCCGGATGGCCTCCTCGACGCTGATGCGCTGGCTTGCGCCCCAGACGGTCCCCTTCATGTCCGTGCGGCCGACTTCGGACTGCAGCGCCATCATCGGCTCGAACGGGCCCGGCGGATAGTCGGAGGCCTGCGCCGGGCGCACGCCCGCGTCGAGGAAGCTGCGCAACGCGAACATCCGCTCGAGCCGTGCGGCGCCGTACTCGCGCATCTTCTCGCCGTGGTAGTAGACGTAGGTGGAAAACGGCGTCGGGATCGCGCCCAGCGCCTTGATGCGCGCCACCAGCGCGTCGCTGATCAGCGTGCAGTGCTCCAGCCGGAAGCGCGGATCGCGGCGCGGCAGCTCCCGTTGCAGCCGCTCGTAGACGCGCAGCACGATGTCGATCGCCTCGTCGCCGTTGCAGTGGACGCCCAACTGCCAGTCGGCGGCATGGGCCTTGCGCAGCGTCTCGTAGAGCTGCGCCTCGGGAGTCACCAGGATGCCGCGGTCGTCGGGCCGGCCCACGTAAGGCTCCGCCAGCCGAGCAGTGCGCTCCGAGATCGAGCCGTCGCAGACCGCCTTCAGCGCGCCGACGCGCACCCACTCGTCGCCCAGGCCGCTCTGCACCCCCGCCGCCAGCATCGTGTCCAGATGGTTGGCAGTGATGAGGCAGTAGACGCGCAGCAGCAGCTCGCCCTGCGCGCGCGCGTCCTGGTAGGCCTGGAGATCGTCGGGGCTCCCGCCTGCGTCGTGGACGGAGGTGACGCCGGTGCGCGCCATCATCTTCGAGATGAGCTTGACGCCCTGACGGCGCTCGTCGCGGCTGAGCGTCGCCGGAATCGCCGCTTCGATCGCGTCCTTCGCGGTCTCGGCGGCGCGACCGGTGAGGGCCCCGCTCGCCGGATCGCGATCGAACCGGCCTCCGGCCGGATCCGGGGTCTGCTCCGACACGCCGGCCCGCTGAAACGCCAGGGAGTTGAGATAGGCCGTGTGGCCGCCACGGTGCTCGACGAAGACGGGGTGCTCGCGTGAGACCGCGTCGAGGTCTTCGCGCGCGAGACGGCGGCCCTCCGAGGTCTTGGTGTCGTCGTACTTGAAGCCGACGATCCAGGCGCCCGCCGGCGTGCGCGCGGCCCGCTCGCGCAGCGCGCCCTGGATCGCGGCGATCGAGCGCAGGTCGCAGTCGACCTGCTTGAGGTGCCTGTAGCCCGAGTAGGCCGGATGGGTGTGGGCGTCGATGAAGCCGGGCACGACGGTCTTGCCGGCGAGGTCGATCTTCCGGGTGCGCGGTGACACCAGGTTCAGGACGTCGTCGTTGCTCCCCACCGCCAACAGACGATCGCCTGCGATCGCCACCGCCTGTGCGGCGGGCTGGGCGGCGTCCATCGTGAGAATGTCCCCGTTCCAGAGGACGACCTCCGCGTCCCGGCGCAGAGTCGGGAGCAGAGAGAACGCTCCGAGCGTTCCCAGGAACTCGCGCCTGCCTCGTTGCGCCATCAGAGCCTCCCCTGGAAGATTGGGCGATACTACCACCCCATGCGACTCGAACCGCGACACCTGCGCGCCGCCACGCGCCACCTGCGGCGCGCCGATCCGGTGCTCGCGACCCTCATCGCGCGCGTCGGTCCCTGCCGCTTCGCGGCCGATCGCCGCGGCACGCCCTACTCCGCCCTGGTGGAGTCGATCCTGTATCAGCAGATCACGGGCAAGGCCGCCGCGGCGATCCACGGCCGCCTGACGGCGCTCGTCGGCCGCGTCTACCCGCGGCCGCAGGACGTCGCGGCGCTCTCCGACGCGCAGTTGCGCGGCGCGGGCCTGTCCCGGCAGAAGATCGCGTATCTGCGCGACCTCACGGCGCGCGTCCAGGACGGGCTGCCGCTGCGCCGGCTCTCACGGCTCTCCGACGAGGCCGTGATCGGGGCGCTCACGCAGGTGAAGGGCATCGGCCGCTGGACCGCCGAGATGCTGCTGATGTTCCGCCTGGGCCGCCCAGACGTCTTGCCCGTCGACGACTACGGGATCCGCAAGGCGATGCAGCAGGCCTACCGCAAGCGCGCGCTGCCCAAGGCCGCCTGGATGCGCCGCGTCGCCGAGCCCTGGCGTCCCTACCGGACCGTCGCCTCCTGGTATCTCTGGCGTAGCGTCGACGGCGCATGAGAGCCGCGGGCAGTCCCCGCTGCGCGGTTCACACAGGCTGAGCGGTCGTGACCGAACTCGTTCCGGAACGAGTTCGGTACTCCCCGGCGTGCCAGTACGGCGCACACGACTCTCTGACGACCCCCTCGCCTTCGATGGGTTGCCTCGGGCCGTAGTAGAGCTCGGCCTCGTAGGCATTGTGGGCCCGACACCGGACCTCGATGTTGTCTACGATGGCCTTTCCACCCGCGGCGTACGGCTTGACGTGATGGAACTCGAGGAAGCCCCGCTCCGTTCAGCGGCGTCCGGCCTTGCCTACGAAGGCGCAACGACCTTCGTCTCGGAGCCAGACCGCTCGCCTGACCGTCGCAGGGCGGCCCCGCGCGGGGCCTTTCGGTCGCGGCGAACTTCTTCAGGTCAGATCCTCGAGCAGCGCCGTGAGCGCCCGATCGACGATCTCCCCCGTGTCCCCGGTGGGAATGGCGTGTCGGAGCAGCGCGAGGCGCAACTTCTCGTACGTGTTGGCGTTGGCGGTGAACCTGATTCGTACCGGTCTGGCGCGAGCGGAGTCGCGACCGGGCGCCGCGCCGGGGGCGGCGGGACTGCCGGAGCCGCCAGGGGCGCGGATGCGAGCGAAGGCGGCGCGAGTGCTCGAGCATCATTCGGCCCACCAGCAGACGACAGGCTCGCCGTACTGGGACCCAGGGGCGCGATCGCCGGCGCCGGCATCGGCCTCGCAGCCGGGAGCTTGCGGACCGAGGACGGAACCGCAGGCCGTGGGAAGCGCCGGGCCAGGAGCTCCTCGACTTCGCGCTTGCTCCTGCGGGAGGCCGCGGCGAGCAGCTCCTCGTGGTTGTCGCCCGTCAGGTGCGGAGCGAGGAGTCGCACCGTCGTGAGGTTCAGGGAGGCCTCGCCGAGCATGTCGAGGATGACCGGGAATTTCCTGGCCGCCCGTGCCGCCTCGATGCGGTTGTAGGTTTCGTGCTCGGAGAGCTGAAGAACCTCCGTGCAGTACGTGAAGAGCGACGAGAAGCCCGCGGCCAGGTAGAGCTGACGAGCGTCGAGCTCCGCAAGGTGAGTAACCAGGTGCACGGTTGCCTCACGTTCGCACCGCGCGAGGCGCTTGACCTCGACCACGAGCTCGGCGTCCGAGAGGTGAGATGGGAAGTCATTCTTCATGCTCTTCTACCATGGCGGTTTTCGCGCCGCTCAGGATAGCCGTCAGGCGGCGAAAGTCGCCCGCAACCGCTGCGGCGCTGCCTTTGATCCGACCTCGGTTTCCACGAGGCTCCAGGCGCGCAGCAGGCCTCTTCACGAGCGATTCCCGACCGCCTTTTCGATCGTCGGCCAGAGCGTGTCAGGCGTTTTCTTGAGCCTCGCGCTTTTTTCTGAGCGGACTCGTTCCGGAACGAGTCGTGGTGTCACCAGCACACCAATTAGGTACATCTGCTCGGTGATGTGCCCAGGCCGGTCCCGCCTTGTCCCGTCCTGGGGATACAATCGGCCGTCCATCTGAGGGAGTCGCTTGCCTCGACGCGCCCGGAAGCCGAAGCGTGCCGTGGCGGTCTCGCCGTCGGCGCGTGCGCCGCGCAAGCGGCCGATCGAGCAGTACGACCACAAGGCCCTCGACCTTGTCGCCACGGACACGGTGAGCCTTGCCGAGCTGGCGCCGGTCGTCGAAGGCAAGCCTGACGTGACGCGCATCACCGGGATCGACCTCGCGGGCCTGGCGCGCCAGTTCCGTATCCAGAAGATCGTGTTCGAGACCGCGCGCGACGTGTTCGACCAGATCAAGCCGGGTTGGCCAGGCAGCCGGGAGCAGCTCCTGGCGCAGCTCGTGGGCCTGGTCGAGCAGTTCCTGGCTTCCGACCGGATTCGCTTGTACCCGGAGCTGTTCATGCAGGACGCGCTGCGGCGACGGGTCCTGCTGACGCTCAACATGAACCGCGTCGTGCGTCACATCTGGGAGGCGATCCGGCTCGAGAACACGCTGGCGCTCGTGCCGGTGTTCGACGCCGAGCACCCGATCCGCTGCACCGGCGACATGCTGCCCTGGTACACGGGCCGGGCGTGGGAGTACACGAAGCGTTCGCACGTCAACCGCTGCGTCTTCGACAGCACGTGGGACGCGGGCGAGGCTTTCGTGCTGGACGGGGACCCACACGTCGCGGCCTGGGCCAAGAACGACCACCTGGGCTTCGAAGTCGTCTATGTGTTCGAGGGCGCGGTGCGGAAGTTCCGCCCGGATTTCCTGGTCCGGCTGAGCGGCGGGACGCTGCTGGTCCTCGAAGTGAAGGGCCAGGACTCGGCGCAGCAGCAGACCAAGCGCAAGTTCCTTGGCGAGTGGGTGCAGGCCGTGAACCAGCACGGCGGGTTCGGCCGCTGGGCCTGGGACGTGTCGCGATTGCCTGCGGACGTGCGGGACATTCTCTTCAAGCACAACGAGACGACAAAGGGGGCCGCATGAAGCCGATGGATCTCCGAGGCCAGTGGATCGGCGGGCGCGTACCGGCGCCGTTCTACGTGACGCAGCCGGAGCCGCGCCGGCCGCACCTCGTCGTGTGGGTCGACGCCGAGCGCGGCGTGGTGCCGGGCATGAACATGATCGAGCCGGATGCGCCGATGGACGAGGCCGTGGACGTGCTCGTGCAGACCTTGGAGCGGCCAATGCCGACCGCCGGGAGGGTGCGCCGTCCGGCCTCGATCCGGGTTGCGGACCCCGTTCTCGCCGAGGCGATCCGCGCTCGGCTGGGGGATGAGATCCGTGTCGACGTCGGTTCGACACCGTTGCTCGACGAAGTCATCCAGGCGCTGGCGGAGTTCCCCGCACCTGCGCCTCCCGGCCCGGAACCCAGCTATCTCGAGGAGGGGCGGGTGCCGCCGGAGCTGGTGGGCCGGCTCTTCGAGGCTGCGGCGCGACTGTACGAAATCGCGCCCTGGAAAGCGCTGCGCAACGAATCCAGGTTGCTCGCCCTGGACGTGCCCGAGCTGGGGGTCCACGAGGGCTGCGTGTCCGTGATTGGCGCCTTGGGCCAGAGCTACGGCGTGCTGCTCTTCGACTCGATCGACGGCTACGAGGCGCTGGCGCGGCTCGATGATCGGCTCCAGGCGAGCCGCGACCCGTGCGGCAGCGGTCAGCCGATCTTCTCGGTCAACTTCGAGGGACGCGACCTGCCCAAGGCGTTGCGCCGGGAGGTGAAGCAGCACGGGTGGCCGGTGGCCGGCCCCAAGGCATACCCGCGCGTCATGGCGCACGACCCGGATGGCGTCTCGCGCCCGCTCCACGAGCGCGACTACCGTCTCGCGATCGCCTTGAGCGAGGCAGTCGCCCGCTTCCAGACGCAGCATCGCGCGGTCTTCGAGAAAGGCGCGGCCCTGCCGGTCAGCGGGACCTGGGCGCTGCCGGAGATAGAGTGCTCGGTCCGCGTCACTGCTCCGCATCCCGACTGGGACTGGGCGTCGATCGACGAACCAGAGCCGGACTACCCCGGGGAAAGGCGGGTGAAAGCGGCGCGGCGCGCGGCCGAGAAGCTCTCCGACGAGTTCCTCGCGCGCGAGGAGCAGCGTGGCCGCGACCGCGCCTGGCTCGACGGCGCCGCCGATGCTCTGTTTCATCTGTTCGACTTCCGCTTCGACTACGTGGACGGACGGATCGAGAACTGGAGGCCCTGGCATGTACGCACGTTCCTCATCGAACACTTCCCGAGGAAGGTCGTCGCGGACGACCGCGCGATCGAGGCCCTTCCCGGCCAGCTCGATGCGTTCTTCGCGTGGCTCGGCGAGAACGGGCGCGAGCCACTTGTCGTTGTCGAGTCCATCCGACAAGTGATCGTTCGGCGCCGCCGGTCTTTCTCGCGCGAAGCTCGCGATCCCGCTCGCTTCGGTCCGGCCAAGCATGTGTTGACCGGAATGCGCTCCGAGGGTATCGACCCGACGAACCGGCAGGAAGTCGACCGCTACATTGCCCGTTACAACGAAGGCCTGCGGGAAGCGACGCACACACGCCGCCCTGTCGACGACCCTCCGAGACGCCCGAGATGGACCCGGAAAGAGGGGGAACCCGTTCCAGATCCGAAGAAGCCGTGCCCGTGCGGGAGCGGCGCCCGGTACAAGAAGTGCTGCATGCCCCGCTGAACTGCCTTCACGGCGCCGTTCGCCCACCCCCGAGATCCGTGGCGGCGAACAGCTCGCCCACCGTCACGAAGCGCAGACCCTTGCGCCGGCCGGCCTCCAGGATCCCCGGAAGCGCCGCGAGCGTTCGCGATCGATCGCCGCCAGCGTCGTGCAGGATGACGATTACGCCGGGCGCCAGGTTCTTGCTGACGAGCCAGCGGATGTAGGCGGCCGGCGCTCGCCTCGGGTCGTACGGATAGGCAGACCCGAGCACCGTCGTGTAGCCGCGTTCCTGCGCGATCGTGAGTTGGCTCGGCCACACGAGGCCGCCGGGAGGCCGGAACAGCTTGGGCCGCTTCTCGGCCAGACCGAGGATCCCTTCCGTCCGCGCGAGGTTTTCGCTGAACGTCGAGCTACTGTGTAGCAGCGTCGAGCCGCGCGTGTAGTAGTGGTTGCCTACCTCGTGGCCGTCGCTCTCGATCCGCTCGACCAGTTCCGGGTTAGCCGCAGCGCGTTCACCGATCAAGAAGAACGTGGCGTGGGCCCGATGCCGGGCCAGGATGTCGAGCACCTGCGGCGTGTAGAGCGGATCCGGCCCGTCGTCGAAGCTCAGCGCGACGAGCGGCTGCGGCGTGTCGACGCGCCAGACGATGCGCGCGAACAGCCGGGTCAGGATGTCGAAGGCCGTGAGCGGCTGGACGACGTAGACCGCGATAGCGATCGCAGCGATCGTCGTCGCGACGAGCAGGATGCGTTGACGTCCGCGGGAGGCGGGCAAAGAAGAGTACAGACGAGCGAGCGGCGGATTCACTCCGCTGCGAGCGAAGGGGGGAGAGGACCCGACCTAACCCCGGCTATCTTCTCGATCGCGGGGCGCGAGCCCTCGAGGGCGACGCGCTGCATGTAGAAGGCGAGCCCGCGCAGGCCGCCCAACTCCTCGCCGCCGCCGGCACGCCCGGGTCCGCCGTGCACCAGCAGCGGCAGCACGGTCCCCGGCCCGGGCGACTGCTCGGCGATCTTGGCGCTGCCCAGGAAGACACGGCCGTGATGCGGCGCCAAACCCAGCACGGCCTCGGCGCTGAAGGCCGCATCCTCGGAGTACACCGAGGCCACCAGCCCGCCGTTGCCACGCGAAACGATCTCCGCGGCGTTGGCGGCCGAGCCCGAGTACGGGACCACCGTGGCCACCGGACCGAACACTTCCCGCGAGTGGACGGACGGCGCCGCCGCGCGGGGCTCGACCTCGATCAGCACCGGGGAGACGAAGAAGCCTTTGCCCGGAGGCGCTCCGACCGCGGCCAGCTCGGCGGAACCGAAGACCAGGCGCCCGTCGCGTGCGAGTTGATCGATGCCCTCGCGGACGTCCTTCCTCTGCTGTGCGGTGGCCAACGGGCCCATACGCACGCCCTCGTGAGCCGGGTTCCCGACGACGATGGCCTTCAAGCGCTCGATCAGGTCGTCGCGCACGCGGTCCGCCCGATCGACCGGCGTCAGGATGCGGCGGATCGCCGTGCACTTCTGGCCGGCCTTCTGCGTGATGTCGCGCAGCACGTCCTTCAGATAAAGCTCGTAGGTCTCGGAGCCCGGCTCCACGTCGGGACCGAGGATCGCCGCATTCAAGCTGTCGGCTTCGACGTTGACGCGGACCGAGTGCCGGATCACGCTCGGCAGGCCCCGGATGCGTTCAGCCGTGTCGCCGGATCCCGTGAAAGCCACGACGTCCTGGGGCCCGACGTGCTCCAGCAGGTCGCCCGCGCTTCCCACCAGCAGCGAGAGGGCGCCCTCGGGGAGGATCGCCTTCTCGACCAGGATCTCCAGGATCCGATGGGCGACCATGGCGGAGCTGGTGGCCGGCTTCGACACCACGGGCATCCCCGCCAGCAGCGCGGCGGCGGCCTTCTCAGCCAGCCCCCAGGCCGGGAAGTTGAAGGCGTTGATGTGGAGCGCCACGCCGTGGCGCGGCACCTGGATGTGCTGGCCGTGGAAGCGCGGCGTCCGGCCCAGCGTGACGCCCTCCCCGTCGACCAGCAGCTTCGCGTCGCCCAGCCCTTTGCCGATCTCGGCGTAGGCCGAGAGCGTGAAGCAGGCGCCGTCCACGTCGAACTTGGCGTCGCTCCTGGTGTTGCCGCCGTTGGCAACCGCCAGGTCGAGCAGCTCCTCGCGGTGCGCAGTCAGCGCGTCCGCCATGGCCTTGAGCAGCGCGCCGCGCTGTGCGAACGTCAGCGCGCGCAGCGCAGGGCCGCCGCGGCGTCGGGCGAAATCGAGGGCTGCCGCGCGGTCGATGCCGGCGCTGCCCGCGCGCGCCAGCGGCTCCTCGGTCGCCGGGTTGACGAGCGTCTCGAGCTCGCCCTGTCCCTCCAGCCAGCGCCCGCCGACGTGGCTTCGCAGCGTGATC
>Ga0214473_10005563_pt1 | contig 15088 bp, 11 predicted proteins | sample RVTome_7_FD_203509 | JGI IMG/M metagenome (GOLD analysis project Ga0214473, IMG submission 203509) | Soil microbial communities from uranium-contaminated site in the Upper Colorado River Basin, Wyoming, United States - RVT98D197 | ecosystem: Environmental > Terrestrial > Soil > Contaminated >... | reverse complement strand
GACTGACCTGTGTAACACGGACGGTCCGGGGCCGAAAAGAGCTTCCTCCCGCTGGTTCCATCAAGCCTTCATCAACCGATCCGCCGGGCTCTTTACGCCGCCCCAGCCTCGGTTGAGGACGTGGGTGTAGATCATCGTCGTGCCACGTCCTGGTGGCCGAGCAACTCTTGAACCGTTCAGAAAGAAGATGGTGCCGGAGGTCGGACTCGAACCGACACGGGGTTGCCCCCACGGGATTTTGAGTCCATACGGCCGCAAGTTACAGGGTTTTTTCTTCTTCGGTCGAGTGCGATGGATTATATCAGAAGGCGAAGAAAGGCGATGGGTTTATGTGCGAAAACGGTTACCGAGTCATTCCTATCCGGGCGCCGTTTAGCGTCGTCACAGTGGCACAGTTGGTGGCACAGGTGGATCAGTATTCCCGCGAAGGGCGGGCGTGGAGCGGATCCAAAGCAGAGGAGGTGAATTGGGCGTGGGGCGCCTGGGCGCGAGCCTACGCGCCGGGAATAGCCCCTGTGCGCTCTTCCAGCTTCGCTCCCGAGGAGAGAGCCTTCTCTAGCGCGAGGACCGCTCCCCGCGTATGGGAGGGCGCAAGGTGCGAGTACCGAACTGTCATGTCCATCGTCTGGTGCCCGAGAAGCTCCTTCACGGTGAGGAGGTCCACGCCCGCCATGACGAGGTTCGAGGCGAAGGTATGCCGCAGGTCGTGGAAGTGGAAATCTTCGATCCTGGCCCGTCTGAGAGCGCCCTCAAAGGCCCCTCGGATGCTCTCCTTGACATATCGGGAGCCGTCCTCCTTCGCGAAGACATGAGGGCAGTGAAGGCGGCGGGGGAGGGCGGAGAGGGTCCGCCACAGTTCATCGCTCATGGGGAGTGTGCGCGTTCGACCGTTCTTCGTGCGGGTCAGGTGGATTGTGCGTTCCCTCGGGTTGATCTGCTCCCAGGTCAGGGAGAGAAGCTCCTCCTTCCTCATCCCCGTGTGTACGGCGGCCAGCACGACAACCCGGAGCCAGTCGGGACACTCCGCGAGAAGACGCGCAACCTCATCCGGCATGAGGTATCGGACCCGGCGGTTGTTCTCTCGCAGGGCTTTGACGAGGCGCACAGGGTTCGAAGAGCAGAGCCCCCAATGGATTCCCTTTGTGAAGACGTGGGAGAGAAGCGACCGAATGCGATTCACGGTGGCGGGGGATCTCCCCTCTATGCGAAGGCGGGTGATGAACGTGTTCACCGTTCCAGAGTCGATCTGCTTGAGTCTGCGCTCCCCAAATTCCTTGACGAGAAGGGTTAGCCGGTAGCGGTCGCTTGCGTTTGTGCTCTCGGCCTTGTGGAGAGCCGCGTGTTCCTTCGCGTACCGATCCGCGAGTTCGCGGAAGCTCACGCGGTCGGCTTTGCAAACGTTAAAAAATCGACCCTCCCGGATTTCTGCCTTCTTCTTGGCGAGCACGAGCTCGGCCTCGCGCTTGGACGGGCCGATCGCCTCTCGAACGTCACGACCGTTGAACTTGTAGCGGATGTACCAGGTTTCCCCTTGCGTGTCGTGGCGCTTGTAAAGGCCCATATTCTCTCCCGGCTACTTCGAACGTTTGTGCTTCTTCCATCGTGCGAGAGCACCCTTGCGTCCGATGGCGCTCAGTTCTTCCGGCGAGAGCGCGGACGCACGGGCTCTGCCGCCCTTGGCGGCCCCGAGCTTCGATAGTGCTACCGCGTGCAGGTTCTTCTTTTGACGCTTCATGCTCTTAGTTTATACCTGCTCGGGCAGGCTTGTCAACAGTTCTTCTCCCCGCGCTTCGGCGCGTGATCGGTTTCCTGTGGACAATCCGTTGAGTCGCTACTAACCGCAGGTTTTCCACGCACTTGTGCCTCCACTTAGTTCTCCTGTGGTTCTAGATTGTTTCTCTCTCGCGTGTTCGAATACCAACGGGCACTTCGGGAGGTTCCAGTCGGACAAAAGCGGAGAGCGCCAGGGTTCGTACCCGTGACGCCCTCCTGAGCCCCACCTGATAGGAGGTAGGAGCCATGAAGCAAGCACAACACGGAAGGAAGAACGGGGTCAATGGACGCAAGGATGGCAAAAAAGGCCGCTTTCTCGCCGGTCTGGAAAAGGATCGGCGCATCGCTTGGTTGGAAAGGAACTGGCGATGGGATTTGGCCGAGTCTCAGTATGTCGATGCGGATCGGTTCCAGGCGGTTTTGATTCAGACCGGCACGTTGATGAAGTCCAGGAAGCGCAGTCCGGACGTGCGGAGGTTGCTCACGTTCTTGCGCGATGAGGTGATCCTTCTCCGGTATCGCGCCGATCAAGGACGGGAGGAAGCGATGCGAGCCTCTCACAAGGCTGGGGTTATTGATCGGCTCGTCATAGAGAACGGCGGATCGGCCCTGTGCGAAGATGGCGAGCCCTGGACCGCAAACGGCGATGACCCGCGCACGACGCCGGGCTTGATGAAGGACTTTCTCGACGACCTGCGCGGAAAGGAACCGCATAAGTCCGCTCAGGCATGGATTCGGCACGAAAAGCGAATGCTCGCCGAGGTGGCGGAAAGGGCGGATGGGTAAGGGGCCTCGACGCCGTGTGATCGTGAAGACCAATCTCAACAAGCCACACCGATAGCCCAGGCATTCCTGCCCCAGCCTGTCCACGCCCGAAGACCAACCTCGCGACGCAACGGATTTTGGGGCTGTACGGCCTTCAGGATCACCACCCCTCACTACCTAAGTTCACCACCTAGCCGTCTGAATTCCCTCCGCGAACGGACTCGTTCGAGGCCTGGACAAGAAAACGTCGAGCATCGCCCAGCGGCTCGCTGGCCTTCCGCCCGGTTGACCTCCGAGTGGCTGTCCTCTTGCCAGTCGCTCGTCGGAATTTTTCGCAGTTTGGTCTTTTTGAAGAGTTTTTCCGACGATCCGAAAAACAGCGATCTGCCTATGTACCCTCGCCTCCACACATTCACTTGGACTCACTAGGAGGCCCGCGATGCACGATGAGGAGCGACTTCTCACCCCGGCAGAAGTGCAGAACATGCTCGGGATCAAGCTGTGCACTGTGTACGTCTGGGCCGCGCGAGGTGTTCTTCCGGCGATTCGACTCACGAACGTGCTCGGCGGTAAGCGGGGACTGATCCGCTTCCGGCGCGAGGATGTCACGGACTGGATCTCCAAGCGAGCGACGGAAATGGAGCGCAGCAACGGCGCAGTAATCGGGGAGAGGGTTTAAACCAACCCCCATGACGCGGAAAGCCGCCCCCGGGATGGAGAACGGCTTCCGCTTGGAGACAGAATGGACGCGAGAGTACCACGGACTCCAGACACTCGGCAACCCACCTTACCCGACCCCCTGACGACCCTCTGGCTCGACTGGATCATGCTCGGCGCGGCAGTCGAATGCCGGTCCTTCCTGAGACCTTCCTCAAGGCACGTCGCGCGAGGTTTCATCCTGCAGAAAGTCCGAGCCGTGCTCCGCAGCGAGGCCGCCCTCGCGCGGGCCGAGCGTTGCCGGCGGGAGGCGGCCGCTACCCCGTGCGACTGCTATTCGCCGCTCGGGAGAGGATAAGCGATGGAGGAGAATAGCCGGGAGGAGGAGATGCGTCGGCATATTGCTGACATCGAGGCCAGGATCGCGCGGGAGGGGCCGCTGCTCCCACCGGAGCCTTCCCGATTGCCACTGCCAAAGCCGAACGGGAAGCACGAGGCCGTTCAATCGCTGTGGCCTCCCCGGCAACCTTTACCCCCCGAGTCCGAGCCCGTCCCAACACTCGCGGACAAACTCCTGCCCGATGGGCTCCGCCCGTACCTCGTGGACGTGGCCGAGCGCGTGAGCATCCCGCTCGAATTCGTCGCCGCGCCCGCTATCGTGGCGCTCGGCGCGACGGTGGGCCGAAGCTGCGCCCTTCGACCGATGGCTTTCGACGACTGGCAGGTAGTACCGAACCTCTGGGGGGCTATCGTCGGGCCGCCCGGCGTTATGAAGTCGGCGGCTATCGCACAGGCCCTGAAACCAATCTCCCATCTTGCTTCTCTGGCCTCGCGCAATTTCGAGGAGGCACAGCGCGAACGGGATGCGGCGGTCGAAGTCATCAAGGCCCGGCGCGATGCGGCGCGCGACGCGATGAAGGCGGCCGCAAAGAAGAACGACGCGGACGCCCTCGAAACGAAGCGCGTCGAACTGGTAGACCTCGCCGCCGAGGAGGAGGGCGGAGAAGTGACGGAGCGCCGTTTCATCACCTCCGACGTGACGATCGAGAAGCTCGGCGCTCTCCTGAGAACGAACCCGCGCGGGCTCATGCTAAACCGGGACGAACTGATCGGATGGCTGCGTGGGCTCGACCGGGAGGACCGCGCCGAGTCGCGCGCCTTCTTCCTCGAAGCCTGGAACGGAGACGGTCGCTTCACCTCAGATCGTATCGGGCGCGGCACGGTTCACGTCGAGGGGCTTTGTATGTCGGTCTTCGGCGGCATCCAGCCGGGCCGCCTCCGCCCCTACGTTCTCGGCGCAATCGCGGGTGACGAGGAGGCGGATGGGCTCCTTCAGCGATTTGGGCTCCTCGTTTGGCCCGACACCTTCGGCGATTGGAAGGGCGTTGATCGTTGGCCGAACCGGGATGCGCGCAAGAGGGCCTTCTCCGTCTTCGAAAAACTCTCCTCACTCGATCCGCGCTCCATCGGGGCCGAGATCGAAGACGAGGGCGGCATCCCATTCTTCCGCTTCGCTCCCGAGGCGCAGAGCCTATTCCTCGGGTGGCGGCAGGAATTGGAGCGCCGCTTACGCTCGAAAGAGATGACCGCCACGCCCGCTTTCACGTCGCACCTCGCCAAGTACCGATCCCTCGTTCCGGGGCTCGCGCTGCTCTTTCACCTCACCGACGCCGTGGACGGGGACGACTCGGGACCCGTTGGCGAACGCCCCCTCGGCCTTGCCATACGGTGGGCGACCTTCCTCGAAGCCCACGCCCGGAAGCTCTACGCCCCCGAGCTACGCCCAGGCATCTCGGCCGCTCACACCCTCGGCAAGAAGATCGAGGCAGGCGACGTGCAGGACGGCATGACCGTGCGTGACATCGCCCGGCGACAGTGGACAGGGCTTGACACCTCCGGGCGCGTCTTTGAGGCCGCCGCCGTGCTGGAGTGTCTCGGATGGCTCTACACCGAAGCAATCCACTCCACCGATGACCTTGGCCGGGGGCGCCCGTCTGGAGTCGTGCGCATTCACCCGGACTTCAGGGGAGAGAAGTGAGAGCAACACAGCACGCGCCCAGTTCTCAATGGCTCCACGCCTCGGAGCCCCAGGAAATTGAAATGAGCGCAGGAAGCGAACTGACAAAAATGACAGAAAGGGTTTTTGTCGTTTCTGTCAGTGACCAACTAGGCCGCTAGGCGGGTGAGGATCTGAGTCATGCCGAGGAACGAGGGGATGGAGAACTTCACGCGGGGGTTCCTCCAGGGCTACGGCTCCGAGCAGGATCGCCAGCGGCAGATCCTTCAGGACCAGCTTGAGCAGGCCGCGCGAGAGCGGCAACTGGCTATCTCCCTTGCCCAGGCCGGTGTGACCGACCCGGCCGTGTTCGAGTCGCTGCGCCCTCCGGCTTCCCCCGCTCCGCCTCCCGGCACGCCGGGGGCTACCGCCGTGGATATCGCCGGCCGCGTGGGCTCCCACCTGCCAGGGGCGCTCGGGAAACTCCTCGGACGCTTCAAGGCTCCCGGCGCCACGACGGAGCCGCAGATCACGGGCCAGGAATTCCAAACCGTTGCCTCCGCCGTGGAGAAGGCGAAGGACCACGGCCGCGCGCGCGAGCTCAAGGACTCGATCCTGCAAGCGGGCCTAGCCCGCATCCTGTCGGAAGACACGACCAAGGAGGACGCGCTCGCACGGCTCATGGGTCAACAGCCCGAGGGCCAGGAGGCGAAGATCGCGCGGCTCATCGCGACGGTGAACGCGCTCGGCGAAGACGCGCAAGCGACCACCGCGCCCACAGTCGCACCCGCCACTCCACCGGCCCCGCAGGCCCGGCCCCAGGCCGCTCCGCCGGCACAGGGAGCCCCGGCCGGGTTCGAGGAGGGATTCCCAGACGCCACGGCACGCGCCGCCCAGGCGCTCGGCCTGAACGTCCCGAGCCAATCCGAGATCGAAGGCGAGGGCATCGCGCTCCGATCCTCCCGGCTCGCGGAGAAGGTGAAGGCGGCACGGTTCCGCGTGGAGGCCGGGCAGGCGACGCCGGAAGACGTTGTGCTCATCAGGAGCCAGGACGCGGGCTATCAGTTCCCCGACGAGCGGACGCAGGCGGCGCTCGACAAGGTTCAGAAGCAGATCGAGGCCCACATCAACACGGCCGCCACGAAGATGGGAAAGTTGAACGCGACCCAGGCCGACTTCTCCAACGCACGCTCCAAGCTCCAGGAGGCGCGGCGTCTGGCAATCTCCCACGGGATCGAGCCGCCCGCCTTCGGCCTGGGCGATCCGGGGCTCATCGTCGGCGGCCAGGGATTCATCTCTCCGATCCTGCGCCAGCTTGGCATCGGCGGCGAGGCCATCAGGCCCGAGCTGGCTCCGGGCGAAAGCACGACCGCCGACGTGGACGGGATCGTGCGGCTGTTCGACCTTGAGAGTGTGAAGGGAAAGACCAACCTCGTGAAGCGCCTCAAGCACCTCGTCGCCCGCGAATACATCGCCCCCGACGAGGCCGCCCAGGTGCTCACGCAGCGCGCCGGGCTCGATGCCACGGCTCCCGAAGTCGTGGCGTTCTCACGGGACGCAGCGAAGAAGGCCGGGATACAGAACGCCATCGTGAAGCGCACGCCGGGGGCCGCGAAGGAAGCCACGGGTGCGACCCAGGACCAGGAGGCGCTCAAGGCGCAGGTGACGGCCGAGGCCGCGCGGCTGAAGGGCTCCGGGATGAAGGACGCTGAGATCGACAAGGCGCTCCTGGGGATGGGCTACGGCAAGGACGCGCAGGGCAACATCACGTTCACCCCGAGGAACTAATGGGCGTCCTCACGTTCTCAGACGAGATCACTTCCGCAAAACCCGCCCTCGACATGGAGCGGATACTCGACGCCTTCAAGGCCACAGAGCGATCCGCCCCGGACGCCGTGAGCCCGGCGGGGGCTCGCTCGTCCTACCAGATCATCCAGCCGACGTTCCACGGCATCCGCCGCCTGCGGCCCGACCTCCCGGAGATCCAGTTCTCGGACCTCTCGAAACCCGAGAATGAGGAGACGGCCCGTCAGTACGCACAGGCCATCGTCGAGGACATCGCTTCGCGCACGCCCGATCCGAAGGACATCGCGGCCGTCTACAACTCCGGCAAGACCGCCAAGAACGCCCCGGCCAGCACGAAGACCAACTACGTTCCGCGCTTCCTTGCCGCCCTCCGAGGGGCCGTCAGCCCGTCCGAGGTGCAGGCGGCCGAAACTTCCGATGGCCGCCTCGTGGCGGCCCGCGACGTAAGCCCGGGGGCTTCCGGTGGGCTCACGTTCGGGCAGGAGATCCAGGCCGCCCGGCCGCTCACCTTCGGGGATGAAATCAAGGGCGCACCGGAGCCGGTGTCGGAGAAGGACATCGCCGACTACTTCACGGGAGGAACGCCATCCTTCGGCAAGGCGGCCGTAGGGGTGATCGGCGAGAGCCCCCTGGGCGTCGCCGAGCAGTTCCTTTTCAAGCACGCCGAAATCCCGCTGCTTGAAACCCTGGCCGGGAAGGACAGCCCGGCCGCGACGAATGCCCGGCGCAGGTTCGCGGAGCAGGGAGCCTTCCTCGATGAAGCCGAACAGGAAGCCGCGCAGATCAGGGAACGCGGTGGCCTTCCGTCTCTTGGCCTTGGGGCCATCGGCATCGGCGCTACCATCGCGCCCGCACTTCTCGCTCCAGAGACGCTCTTGAGCGTCCCCGGCTTCGCGGCTACCGGGGCGGTCACGGGGTCGCTCAGGCCGTTCACGGGCCCGGGAGAGGGTACGGCCGAGGAAGCCATCAAGGGGGCGGCCACGGAAGGCGGGCAGAACGCCCTCATGGCGCTCCTGTTCGGCGGTGCGGGCCGGGTCGGATCGGCCGTGGCTCCCGGAAGCAGGCTGGCGCAGCTCGGGGCGCAGGCAGGAGCCGGGGCCATCGCCGGCGGCGTCACCGGAGGCCCGCAGGGGGCGTTTGAGTCAGCGCTCCTGTCCGTTCCCTTCGGTGCCATCTCACCCACCCGGCCGGGGCTTGCCGGGGCCCCCTTCAAGGAGCGGCTCGGCGCGGCCGTGAACCCGCTTGAGGATCTCCTGCCGTTCGGAACGCGGCTCCAGGGACGGCAACTGCGGGCGGGAACCTCAGCACTCATGACGGAGCGTGGACTTCGTGGCGAGCTTGGGATCGAGGAGCCCCCGACGCCGGGCGATCTAGCGGCGGCGAAGGTATCCAACGAGGGCATCCTCGCGGCCATCGGCATCGGGCGGCAGGCCCGGTCCACCGGGGAGCAGTTCGAGGCGGCTTCCGGGATCGAGCGATTCCTGAAGACCTTCGGACGCCCCCCCACGGCCGACGAATTCAAGGCGATGGCGGTAAGCAATCAGGACTTCCTCTCCTTCAACGTGCCCCTCGGGGACCTGCGCATCGGAGGGCGTCCCCCAGGTTTCACCACGCTCCCCGAAGGGCAGCCCACGACGGGCCTTCACCTTCTGGAAACCGGGCAAGGTCCCGAAGCCATCGCCAGCAAGCCACCCGAGGTCATCCTTCGCCGGAGCATCGGCCCGCTTGAGTCGGCACTTGTGAACATCTCCGGCGCCGATGGACAGGTGCTCAGGGATACGCTGGCGCGCCTCGCGGCCGACGCCAACCGAAAAGGCCCCGGAACGCCCGGCGAGACGATCCTCGGAAACCTCATCCGCAAGAAGGGAGCCGGTCTTTCACGGGAGGAAGCGGCCGTCACGAGGGCGAGCCTTGCGGCGGCGGAGAATATCGGCGCGGCGCCCGAGGGGCTCACCGAGACAGTGGAGGCCGTGGACGACGCGAGACACCGTGTCGCCGAGGCCGTGGCCGCCCGAGGCGGAACCATGATCACGTCCGAGGCGGTCCCGGAAGCCCTGCTTCCTCCGGCCGGGATGGCGAACCTCAACCTCGCCCGAATGTCCGAAGCGGATCTGCTCATCGCCCTCGATCAGTTCCCGGCGCTCGCGCGCCTGCGCGATCCGCGCATCGTCCTGGGCTCCAATCCCCTCCTGGCCCGCGTGTACGAGAACGTGAACCTGTCGGATCATCAGAAGCGCATCCTCCTGTTCGGTGGCCCGGACGGGCCGGGATGGACGGACACGTTCCTGGAGCTACTGACGCACAAGCGGGCGCTCGGCGTCGGGCACAAACTGCTCGCAGCCCAGGACCGGGAGCTCATCGGGCGCGGGCTTGACGGACAGGCCGACGCCCTGAAGGCGCTGGCCGCGCGACCCGATCTCGAGCCGCGCTTTCAAGGCTTGCGCGGGCTCCTAAACGAGATCGCGCGGACCGCCGGGCTCCCGCCCGACCGGGTGATCTCCGAATACTTCCCGCACATGATCAAGCTCATGACGGACTTTCACGCCGATCTGCCCGAGGCGGTGTCCCGGGGGCTTGGCCCCCGTGCCGACAGCCTGAACCAGAGACTCAACGAGGCGCTCCGCAGACGCACGGCAGACGAGGTGCGGCTCATCAGGAACGCGCTCATGGGGCGGCTCACGGTAGAGGATGCGCTCGCCTCCACCCCCTACCTCATCGAACCGGCGCGCGAGGTGAAGTCGGCTCTCCGCGAGGCCATCGACGCGACGGGCCAGCACGGGAAGGCGGGGGCGGAGTTCGTCCGGGGGTACATGAACAGCCTTCTCAAGCAGGACGCTATCGGCAGGCGACTTGCCAACGCGCCGCTCGATGTGCTGGTACAGCTGCCGCTCAAGAAGCTCTTTTTCGGATCGCTGGACAGGGACCGGATCGATCTATCGCCGAAGTTCCTCGATTACGACGCCTACAACGTGCTCAAGGTCTACATCTACTCGGCCGCGCGGAAGATCACCTACGACTCGAACGCCCCCACGATCAATGCGCTCCTTGAGCAGGTGCGAGGAAAGGCCGGTGCGGGGAGCCGCGCCTATCAGTTCGCCCTCGAATACATCGACAACTACGCGGGGAGGAAGACGGCGGCGCAGAACGAGTGGCTCGCGCAGCGGCTCGGGCGCTCGAAGGTTCTGACCCGGCTCTCCAAGAGCAACGTCAAGGTGCTCCGCGACATCGCAACGGCGGTCAGGACCCCGTTCCCCACCACGCGGACCGCCAACTTCATCAAGACCGTGGAGTTTTCATCCAAGATCGGCCTGAACGCGATCTCGCCGATCGTCAACTCCTTCCAGCCGCTCGTGAACGTCGCGCCCATTCTCTCGACGAACGCCAAGGGCCAGCACATCCCGGGCCTCGGCGAGCTATGGCTCGGGAGGGCGTTCCTTCAGTGGACGAATTGGGGGGGCTACCGGCAGATCCGGCAGTTCGCCATGCAGGATGGCGTGCTCGACTTCGTGGGGAAGTTCGACTTCGATCCCGAGGTGCTCGGGCGCACGAGCCGGAAGGTCATTCAGGCGCTCACGTTCGCGTTCCGCTACTCGGAGTCCCACAACCGCGCGTGGACCTATGCGGCGGGCTACATGAAGCGGTACGCGGATCTGAAAGCGCAGGTGACAAGCGGGGAGATAACCGCGCTCGACGCTCAGAACGCGGCGCGGCTCTACGCCCGCAACCTCGTGGACAGGACGCAGTTCTCGGGGGGCCGCGTGGGGACCCCGCTCGGGCTCCAGGGTCCGATCACGTCCGTCCTCTCGCAGTTCAAGACGTTCTCGATCAAGGAAGCCGATCTGTTCAAGAGCATGACCTTCGCCGAGAAAGTCCACTTCGCCGCCCTGCTCTATATGCTGGCGGGAACGAGCGCCGTCCCCTTCATCGACAGCCTGGACCCGAACGAAAAGACGTTCCGGGGTGTGCTCCGGGTGGCGGGCATAGACCTCTCGGATCAGTTCGATCTCATGTCGATCATCGGCCTGCCGCGTTCGACCCAGGAGCTCGGGAACCTCGCCGGCCCCTTCGTGAACGACCTCTACCGATTCGGGGAGAACCCCACGGCCGAGAACGCGCTCAGGTTCGCACCGGGGGGCGTCCAGGCGCGCAGGGTCCTGAAGGGCAACACGACCATGCAACGATTGTTCGGGCCGAGAGCGGTGCAGGCCGGGGGTGCGCTGTGAAAAGAAAGGCGTTGCTCCTCGCTGCGTGTCTGCCGTTTCTCACGGCGGCGGGCGCATGGGTCACCGGCGGCGGAGGAAGCGCGGACACGCTGCGCGACACGGATCGGCGGTGGGGGCTGTGCGAGGTGAACAGCACGGGGGCCGGGCATCTGGGTCCGGTCGGAGGACAGCTTGCGGCCGGTCAGGAAAGCGGCTTTGGCGTCGGAGGCGGGAGCGCGGCGTGCGGCTACGCGGACGGCAACGGGGTCGGCACTCTCTCCGGTGGGCCCGCCCTAACCAACGGAACCCGGATGTTCGTCAGCTACACGACCGCGGCCACATCCGGGAGCTTTGGATCGTGGTCGTCCAACCAGGGAAACAACGACACCCGCGCCCTCTACGAGCCGATCGCCGTCTTCGTCGTTCACTCCGGGGCCACGAGCACGGCGGCCGTCTGGTGGTTTGGGCTCAATGAGTCCCTAAACCTTGCGAACCTCGCGCCATCGAACGCTCAGGCGACGGCGATAGACCACGCGGCCGTGTCCTTCAGCGCAGCCACGAGCAGCGCATGGCGGTGTTGCAGCGGGGACGGGACCAACGCTTCCTGCGCGGACATCACCGGAAGCACCTGGACCGCGAACACGGAGTACAAGGTGGCCGTGGACCTTCGCACGGCGGGCGAGACGCGGTGTTGCGTGAAGGACATCGGGGCGGGGTCCGAGTGGTGCGCGACGAAGACGACGAACCAGCCAGCCGCATCGGTGGACCTGGGGCTAATCGCGGGGGTCAAGACGACGGCGGCGGGAGCAAAAACGGTGAGCGTCAACCGGATGTTCTTGGAGCAGAATTAGAACAGGGGCGGCCCGAATGGCGCGCATACCGAAAAGAGAGGGTTAGGCCATGACAGAGCAGGCGGGAAGCGCGGAACAGTTCATTTGCTCGGTCCCGAAAAACTCACGGGAAGAATGGCGGCTCGGGCTCGTGACGTTCAACGGGCATCGGCTGCTCACAATCAGGGCGTGGGTCTTGGAGAAGGGCCTGCCCACGAAGAAAGGGCTCACGGCGCGCGTGGAGCAGATCGGGGAGTTCATCGCGGCGCTTGAGAAGGTGCGGAAGGCGATAGACGCGGAGGCGGGAGCACGCAACGGACACTGACACGGGCAGCCCCGAGAGCCGCACCGTTCCCTTCCCTTTCCCTTTCCCCCTTCCCCCAATCAAGATGAATTGGCGAGATGCGGGACTTCGTACCGGGAGGGGCGCGGACTCCGTGGGACCCGAGTGGCCCCAGGGGGGACGTGCAATGGCGTGGGCCGTGCGGGGTCTTGAACGTCCGGTTGGCGAGCGGGACGCATACCCACCGCTCCCCAGGTTGCTCCTACCCTGGCGCCGGTCATCCCTCGGGCCGCTAGAGCAGCTTCACCGCGAGCAGGTATCCCGTGACGAGCCCGAAGGGCACCCAAAATGCCCGCCGCCTCTTACCGCTCAGGTAGACCCAAAGCCACGAGCCCAGGACGTAGAGGGCGTAGGCGTAGTAGACGAGGGTGCGCTTTCCTTCGGGTTCCATGCGCCCACCTCGGGCACACGGCCCAGGAAGGCCTCCCGGCACCCCAATGACGAATTGGCCCCGGGTTCGGCGGGTCGGCCCGATCTACCTCTTTTCGCGGCTACCAAGCCAGAACCAGGTGAGGACGGTGACGGGGAGGGCGGCAAGCAACGCGGCGAGGATGTTTTCGTCTGTCCATTCCCCTTGGGTGTCGTGGAGCCACCAGAGCACCATTAGAGTCAGGCCCCATAAAATCAGAATCTTCCCGGGGTGCCAGGTCGCAATCCATCGCTTGAACGTTCCAACGGGCGCTAGCGCTTTCTTGAGCGCCGCCTCTACCACGACAGCCACGCCAAACACGATTCCAAGGCACACGACGACGCCCAGGAAAGGTAGGATCTCATCCTTTGACCACTCCAGAAACGATTTCCCCGATCTCGCGTTTGCGCCGTAGAGCATGGCGGGCATGAGGATGTTCTCCCTCGACCACTCCACAAACGAGATCATATGCGATCTCCCGCTGTCGCCTTCCGCCCTACGCCTTTTTAACCTCGCGCTCGCTTGAGCGCCCCGAGCCGCCTCATGCCCCCCACCAAAGTGCATCCCGGGAACAGCGGCGCGCAAGAGGGCCGCTGCAGCCACGCGAGAGGGCCCCAGAGCTCCCCGGACGGTGGGGGTGACGCCCAGGGGGGGCCGTGCCGGGGCAAGCCGATGAATTGGGATGGGGGGGGACTTTGGTGGTGTGTGGGCGGGGTCAAGAGTCTCCACTCGACGCTAGAGGGGGGTGGGGTGGCGACGCTCGACGCCCCTTGCCGCACCTGCTAGAAGTGCCCGGGCGGAAGGGTTTTGATTCGTAAAGTGGAATCGGAGTTCGAGAGGGAGAGTGTGGAACCGCCTAGTCGGTGGGAAGAAGTTCGAGGAGCCTCAGGAAGTAAAGCCAATTGGCTAGTATCTCAGGAAAATCCTTTTCGAGCCTCGGCCCTTTCTTCGCATGTTTCTTGTGCAGGGGATCGAATCGATCACCGACCTTCTTCTCAAGGTTTGCATCATTCCAGCCGCAAGCCCGAAGAACCGAGCTAGTCCAGTGGATCACCCATCCACGAGCCCTGGGGCCTTCATTCTTGTACACCGCCTCCCCGAATGGGCCTTCGGAGAACGTAAGCAACAACCTGTCCCGAAGAACTTTATACGCATCGTAGCCTTTGGAGGCACGGACTAGGCGGAGATTCGTATCCCGGATCAACCGGGTGACCTTTTCTGTTAGTTCCAATGCCAGCTTGTCACCTCGGACATCGGAGAAGAGCTTGGCTAAGATATAGAGAGGATTCAGCCTGCAATCTGCTAGGTGCGGATCGGACCTACGCAAGTCCACGTCCGCCTGCGAGGCCTTCAATAACTTAACAACTAGAGTTGGCCCCACTTGGTACAACATCACGCCAAGCATCGCGCCTTTCCACGCTGCATTGATCCCCTCTTCCAGCCGCTCACCCGTGGGAGCGATGATCGCCCATGGAGCCTCAGCCTCGTTCGGAGACCTCTCAAAAACACCCGAACCAAAGAGGATTTCGGCAGCGGCGGAGCTGGCGTTCAGTATTTCCCTCAGAAAAGGTTTCCGGGGATACACGCGATGCAGTAGCCTCTTATGAGGTTCCTCATGGGATAGCGTGCGGGCTTCCATCTGGTCTTGGAGCAATGTGAGTGCGTGGAACCTCTTCAAGGGTGAGAGCCCGGGTTCCTCCACGGGGTGCGAGGAACTCCCAGGAGTTTGATGTTCCGCACGGCGCGGTGAGCGAGGAACGCGTTGCCTGGGAGACGCTGTTCGAGAGGAAGGCGTTCTTTTTCGCGTGGGTTTAGGGGAGCGGGGGGTTCGGACCCTCTTGACCTTCGATCGCTGACGCTTCTTAGAACTTCGGCGCCCGGGCGTTCCGCGCACTTTCACGGGGGGGCCTCCGAGAATTGGCAAATCGGGGACCCTTCCAGCAACGGGCGACGGGTCACGAGGTCCCCCACGATGCGTGAGGGGGGGAGGGTCGCGGCTTGGTGCTCCTGGGTGTCCACGCGAAGGAATAGACGAGCACCCCTGCCAAGGGACGGCGATGAGACGAGAAGAGCCATTGATGCTTTTGAGGTGGCACAGTTAGTGGCACAGGAGCGCTCCGTCCCTCGATCACCGGCTTGTCCTCCCAGACCGAGGCTCTACTCAAGCCCTTGTATCGCTTACGAAATTATGTGGTGCCGGAGGTCGGACTCGAACCGACACGGGGTTGCCCCCACGGGATTTTGAGTCCATACGGCCGCAAGTTACAGGGTTTTTTCTTCTTCGGTCGAGTGCGATGGATTATATCA
>Ga0214473_10005562_pt1 | contig 15088 bp, 12 predicted proteins | sample RVTome_7_FD_203509 | JGI IMG/M metagenome (GOLD analysis project Ga0214473, IMG submission 203509) | Soil microbial communities from uranium-contaminated site in the Upper Colorado River Basin, Wyoming, United States - RVT98D197 | ecosystem: Environmental > Terrestrial > Soil > Contaminated >... | reverse complement strand
GCCACCACCAATATGGCTCCGTCCATCTGCGCCGCCCCGGTGATCATGTTCTTGATGTAGTCCGCGTGCCCGGGGCAGTCCACGTGCGCGTAGTGCCGCTTGACGCTCTCGTATTCCACGTGCGCCGTCGCGATGGTGATCCCGCGCGCCTTCTCCTCCGGCGCCTTGTCGATCTGGTCGAACGGCACGTAGCTGGCCAACTTGCGCTGCGCCAACACCTTCGTGATCGCCGCCGTCAACGTCGTCTTGCCGTGGTCGATGTGCCCGATCGTCCCCACGTTCACGTGAGGCTTCTTTCGCTCGAATTTCTGCTTCGCCATGGTTCAGTCCTCCCAGTTGATCCGGCCCAGGCCGGCCTCACGCACCAACGGCTTTAGCGGTGATCTCCTCCGATATCGGCTGCGGCACCGCCTCGTAGCGCAAAAACTGCATGGTATATGTCGCTCGCCCCTGGGTCATGGATCGCAAGTCGGTAGCGTAGCCAAACATCTCCGCCAGTGGCACGTTCGCAGTAATCACCTGTGCGCCGGCATGGGTTTCCATTCCCTGGATGCGCCCGCGACGGCTGTTGAGATCGCCAAACACAGAGCCGGAGAATTCTTCCGGAACCACAACTTCCACTGCCATGATGGGTTCGAGGATGACCGGACTCGCCTTGCTGGTGGCCTCCTTGAAGGCCATGGAGCCGGCGATCTTAAAGGCAATTTCAGACGAGTCCACCTCGTGATAGGATCCATCCAGCAAGGAGACCTTCACGTCCACCATTGGGTAGCCGGCGAGCGTACCGCTCTCCATGGCGTCGCGTACACCGCGTTCAACCGCCGGAATGTATTCACGCGGTACGACGCCACCCTTGGTGGCGTCGGCGAACTCGAAGCCCTTGCCTGGAGGCAGCGGCTCGACACGCAAAACGACGTGGCCATATTGTCCACGGCCGCCGGTCTGCCGCACGAACTTGCCTTCGCGTTCCACCGTGCGCCGGATGGTCTCACGGTAGGCGACCTGCGGCTTGCCGACATTGGCATCGACCTTGAACTCGCGCAGCAGCCGGTCGACGATGATCTCCAGGTGCAGCTCACCCATGCCGGAAATGATGGTCTGGCTGGTTTCACGGTCGGTCGCCACCCGGAAGGAAGGGTCTTCGCTCGCCAGCTTCTGCAATGAGATGCCGAGTTTTTCCTGGTCCGCCTTGGTCTTGGGCTCAATGGCAATCGAGATCACCGGTGCCGGGAATTCGATGGCCTCGAGAATGATCGGATGGGCCTCGTCGCAAAGAGTGTCGCCCGTCGTCGTATCGCGCAACCCAACAGCTGCAGCGATGTCACCCGCGTTGATCTCCTTGATGTCCTCGCGCTTGTTCGCATGCATCTTGAGCAGGCGGCCAACGCGTTCTTTCTTCCCTTTTGTGGAGTTGTAGACGTACGAACCGGATTCGACGGTACCGGAGTACACCCGCATGAAGGTCAGCGTACCGACAAAGGGATCGGTCATGATCTTGAATGCGAGCGCCGAAAAGGGAGCCTTGTCCTCCGGAAGCCGGGTCTCGCGCTCTTCGTTCTGGGGATTCACCCCTTCGACGGCGGTAACATCCGTGGGGGCGGGCAAGAAGTCGACCACCGCGTCGAGCAGCGGCTGCACGCACTTGTTCTTGAAGGCGGCACCGCAGAGCACCGGGATGATCTTGATGTCCAGGGTAGCGCGGCGCACGGCCTGGCGGATCTCGCTCTCCGATATCGCCTGGCCCTCGAGGTACTTCTCCAAGAGGCGCTCGTCGCTGTCGGCCACGGCTTCGAGCAGTTCCTCGCGGTACTGTTCAGCCGCTTCGGCATGCTCGGGCGGAATTTCTTCGGTGCGGTAACGCGCCCCGAGAGTTTCATCGTCCCACAGAATAGCCTTCATGGCCACGAGATCGATGACGCCGCGGAAGTTCTCTTCTTTGCCGATGGGGAGTTGAACCGGGATGGCATTGGCACGCAGGCGCTCGCGAATCATGCGCACGCCGCGGAAAAAGTCCGCCCCGACGCGATCCATCTTGTTGATGAAAGCGATGCGGGGAACACGGTACTTGTCGGCCTGGCGCCAAACCGTCTCGGACTGGGGTTCCACCCCTCCGACCGAACAGAAGACGGCGACCGCGCCATCGAGCACGCGCAATGAGCGCTCCACTTCGATGGTGAAGTCGACGTGTCCGGGCGTATCGATGATGTTGATGCGATGGTCGCGCCACGAACAAGTAGTCGCGGCTGAGGTGATGGTTATACCGCGTTCCTGTTCTTGAACCATCCAGTCCATGGTGGCCGTGCCCTCATGGACTTCACCGATCTTATAGGTGATCCCGGTGTAATAGAGAATACGCTCGGTCGTAGTGGTCTTGCCAGCATCGATGTGCGCCATGATGCCGATATTGCGCGTGCGTTCTAGTGGGACCTTCCGAGCCATAACAATACTTATACGTGCGGCGACCTGTGCCTGTGGCCACCGAGTTAACCCTTCCTATCGTATTACCACCGGTAATGCGCGAAAGCCTTGTTGGCTTCCGCCATGCGATGCGTATCTTCCTTCTTCTTGATGGTGGCGCCGCGGTTGTTGGCCGCGTCGAGCAACTCGCCCGCGAGGCGCTCGGCCATTGATTTTTCGTTCCGCCCGCGGGCGTGGAGCACCAGCCAGCGCATCGCCAGCGAGGTTCGTCGCGCCGGGCGCACTTCCACCGGCACCTGGTAGGTGGCGCCACCGACTCGGCGCGAGCGCACTTCGACCACCGGCTTGACGTTGTCCAGGGCGCGCTTGAAAATCCCCAGCGCATCGTCCTTGGCGCGGTCGCCGACCAGGTTGAGCGCCCCGTAGAGGATACGCTCGGCCGTGCTCTTCTTCCCACGATTCATCATGCTGTTGATGAACTTGGCGACCATGCGGTCGTGAAACTTCGGGTCGGGCAAGATCTCCCGGCGCCGGACTTCTCCCTTGCGCGGCATGTCGTGCTTTTCCTATGAGCTCACTTCGGGCGCTTGGCGCCGTACTTCGACCGCCCCTGCTTCCGGTCCTGCACGCCGATGGAATCCAGCGTGCCGCGAATGATGTGGTACCGGACGCCAGGCAGGTCCTTCACACGCCCTCCGCGGATCAGCACCACCGAGTGTTCTTGCAGGTTGTGACCGATCCCCGGAATATACGTCGTCACTTCGATTCCGTTCGTCAGTCGCACACGCGCCACCTTCCGCAAAGCCGAATTGGGCTTCTTGGGGGTAAGCGTGTACACGCGCGTACAGACGCCGCGCTTTTGTGGCGAGCTTTGTAAGGCCGGCGCCGCCATTTTACGACGTTGCTTTACGCGGCCCTGTTTAACCAGTTGGTTGATCGTCGGCATCTGTCTTCGCGCAGTCTTTCGGTTCCAAAATTGAACAGCAACTTTTATGCAATATCCCCGGCGATGTCAAGCATCAGCCCTCGATGGCTTCGGCGACGACGGAGACCGGCTCTTCCAGAACCTCCGCGCCTTCCACAAGGAGGTCCATCTCAGAGTACTTGGGCACACCGGTCCCTGCCGGGATAAGCCGGCCCATAATGACGTTTTCCTTTAGCCCCACCAGGTGGTCGACCTTGCCGTTGATTGCGGCCTCGGTGAGCACCTTGGTGGTTTCCTGGAAGGAGGCAGCCGAGATGAAGCTGTCGGTCGACAGGCTGGCCTTGGTGATGCCGAGGAGCAAAGGCTCGGCAATCGCCGGCTCGCCGCCGGAGCCGAGGACTTTCTGGTTCTCTTCCTCGAAACGCCACTTTTCCACCTGATCGCCGATCAGGAAGGCGCTGTCCCCGACCTCACGGATGCGCACCCGGCGCAACATCTGCCGGACGATAACCTCGATGTGCTTGTCATTGATGCGCACGCCCTGCAGGCGATAGATCTCCTGCACCTCGTCAACCAGGTACTTCGCCAGTTGTTTCTCCCCGAGAATCGTCAGGATGTCGTGGGGGTTCGACGACCCGTCCATCAGCGCCTCACCGGCGCGCACCTGGTCACCTTCGTGCACGCTGATGTGTTTACCTTTGGGAATCAAGTACTCGCGCGGCTCGCCCACCTCGGGAGTAACCACGACTTTACGTTTGCCTTTGGTGTCCTTGCCGAACGAGACTGTTCCGTCGATTTCGCTGATCACCGCGAACTCTTTCGGTTTTCTCGCCTCGAACAACTCGGCCACGCGCGGCAAGCCGCCGGTGATGTCTTTGGTCTTGGTGGTCTCGCGTGGAATCTTCGCTATGACATCACCGGCCGCTACAGCCTGGCCTTCCACGACGTGGATATGGGCGCCCACCGGCAGTACGTAGCGCGCGTAGGCCTCAGAGCCGGGCAGACGCTGCGTACGGCCTTCGCGATCCTTGATGGAGACACGGGGGCGTTTGTCCAGGTCTTTGCAATCGACGATGACTTTGGTGGACAAACCGGTACGTTCATCCACCCGTTCTTCCATGGTGACGCCTTCGAGGATGTCGCCAAACTTCACCGTGCCGCTCACCTCGGTCAGCATCGGATTGGTGTACGGATCCCACTCGGCGAGCAGTTCGCCGGCTTTGACCCGCGATCCATCTTTCTTCTTCAGCTTGGCGCCGTACACCATCGAATAGCGCTCGCGTTCGCGCTCGCGATTCGGCTCAGGCCGTTCGACGACCACCACCTCGCCGTTGCGGTTCATCACCACGAGGTCGCCGTCTTTGTTAGTAACCGTCACCAGGTTAACGAACTTCAGGAAGCCATCGTTACGGGACTCGAGGGTCGTCTGCTCAGCCCGCCGGCTCGCGGTACCGCCGATGTGGAAGGTACGCATTGTCAGCTGCGTGCCGGGCTCGCCGATGGACTGGGCGGCGATGACGCCGATGGCCTCACCCAGGTTGACCATATGTCCGCGGGCGAGATCGCGCCCGTAGCAACGACTACATACTCCCTGTCGTGACTGACAGGTGAGCACGGAACGGATCTTCACACGCTCCAGGCCGGCGTCCTCGATACGCTTGACGAGATCCTCGTTGATCTCCTGGTTGGCGCGCACGATGATTTCGTCGGTAAAGGGGTCGAGGATGTCTTCGAGGGCGACGCGACCGAGGACACGGTCGCCGAGGCCTTCGATGACCTCGCCGCCCTCGACCAGTGGGCTAATCTCGATGCCATCCATCGTACCGCAGTCATCCTCCGTGATGATGGAGTCCTGCGCCACGTCGACCAGGCGCCGGGTCAGGTAGCCGGAATTGGCGGTCTTCAGAGCGGTATCGGCCAGGCCCTTTCGGGCCCCGTGCGTCGAGATGAAGTACTGCAGCACGGTCAGGCCCTCGCGGAAGTTGGCGGTGATCGGGGTCTCGATGATTTCCCCCGAAGGCTTGGCCATCAAGCCGCGCATGCCGGCCAGCTGCCGGATCTGCTGGGCGCTGCCACGGGCACCGGAGTCCGCCATCATGAAGATGGGGTTGAAACTCGAACCCTTCTCCTCCTGGCCCTTCCGGGTGACGACAGTTTCGGTCTTGAGCTCACTTATCATCTCGTCGGCGATGCGGTCGGTCACTTCGGCCCAGATGTCGACGACCTTGTTGTAGCGTTCACCGTCGGTGATGAGGCCCTGGTTGTATTGCTCTTCGATCTCGCGGACTGCGGCGTGGGCTTCATCGAGCAGGCGAGGCTTGCTGGCCGGGATCACCATGTCCTTGATGGCGATGGAGATACCCGCGCGAGTGGCATACTCGAATCCCATGTCTTTGAGCTTGTCGGCGAAGATCACGGTAGCCTTGTTACCGGAATGCCGATAAGCGATGTCGATCAACCCACCGAGCTCCTTCTTCTTCATCACCCGGTTAACTTCGGCGAAAGAGATTTCGGGCGGCACGATCTCGTACATGAGCACGCGCCCGACGGTGGTATCGACGACGACGCCATCGTGGCGGACGCTGATTTGGGCTTGCAGGTCGACCTCGCCCTGGTCATAGGCAATCCGCACCTCGGCGAAGTTGGAAAAGCGTTTGCCGGCGCCCAGCGCGTTCGGCCGTTCGCGGGTCATGTAGTACAAGCCCAGCACGATGTCCTGCGTCGGCACGATAATGGGCTTGCCATTGGCGGGCGACAAGATGTTGTTGGTCGACATCATCAAGGCGCGCGCTTCAACCTGGGCTTCGACGGACAGCGGCACATGCACGGCCATCTGGTCGCCGTCGAAGTCGGCGTTATACGCGGCGCAGACGAGCGGATGCAGCTGAATGGCTTTGCCCTCGATCAAGATGGGCTCGAAGGCCTGGATGCCGAGCCGGTGCAGGGTCGGTGCGCGGTTCAACAACACCGGGTGCTCATGGATGACCTCGTCGAGGATGTCCCAGACTTCGGGGCGCTCCTTCTCCACCATCTTCTTGGCGCTCTTGATGGTGGTGACGAAACCGCGCTCTTCGAGCTTGTTGTAGATGAACGGCTTGAACAGCTCGAGTGCCATCTTCTTCGGTAGGCCACACTGATGCAGGCGCAGCTCGGGGCCGACCACGATCACCGAACGGCCGGAGTAATCGACGCGCTTGCCCAGCAGGTTCTGCCGGAAGCGGCCGCTCTTCCCTTTGAGCATATCGGAAAGCGACTTCAGCGGACGTTTGTTGGGGCCGGTGATAGCTCGCCCGCGGCGCCCGTTGTCGAGCAGGGCATCAACGGCTTCCTGCAACATGCGCTTCTCGTTGCGCACGATGATGTCGGGAGCGTTGAGCTCCATCAGGCGTTTGAGGCGGTTGTTCCGGTTGATGACGCGACGATACAAATCGTTCAGATCTGAGGTCGCAAAGCGGCCGCCGTCGAGCGGCACCAGGGGCCGAAGATCGGGCGGGATGACGGGGATGGCTTCCAGGATCATCCATTCCGGGCGGTTGCCGGACGCCTTGAAGGCATTGACCACCTTCAAGCGCTTGGCGGTTTTCTTGCGTTTGGCCTCGCTGGTTGCCTCGCGCATCTCGACCCGCAGCTCGCGGGAGAGCCCGTCCACTTCGATGTCTTTCAGCAAGGTGCGGATGGCTTCGGCCCCCATTTCAGCCTGGAAGCTGTCGCCGTATTCCTCGCGGGCCTTGCGGTAGCGGTTCTCGTTCAGCAGCTCTTTGTAGGTGAGCGGCGTCTTGCCGGCGTCGGTGACCACGTAGGATTCGAAGTACAGCACCTTCTCGAGCTCTTTCAGGGTCATGTCGAGCAGGGTACCGATGCGGCTGGGCAGGCTCTTGAGGAACCAGATGTGGGCCACCGGTGTGGCCAAGTCGATGTGCCCCATGCGTTCGCGCCGCACTTTCGACTGGATCACCTCGACGCCGCATTTCTCGCAGACGACGCCGCGGTGGCGCATGCGCTTGTACTTACCACAGTTACACTCGTAGTCCTTGGTGGGTCCGAAGATCTTGGCGCAGAACAGGCCGTCGCGTTCGGGTTTGAAGGTGCGGTAGTTGATGGTCTCGGGTTTGCGCACTTCCCCGTGCGACCAGGAGCGGATCTTGTCCGGAGACGCCAAAGAGATCCGCAGGGCGTTGAATGCGAGGGGATTCTTCGGCTTTTCGAATAGAGTAAAGAGATCCTCCATAATACCTCCGTGCGTGCCGGTGGCTAAGAGCGCGCCGCCTCAGTGCTCGGTTTCTCTTCGAGCAATTCGACGTCGAGTGCCAAGCTCTGCAATTCCTTCATCATGACGTTGAAGGATTCTGGCAGTCCGGGTTCGAGCACGTTCTCTCCTTTGACGATGGCTTCATACATCCGCGTCCGCCCCGCAACGTCGTCGGATTTGACGGTCAGCATTTCCTGCAAGCTGAAGGCGGCGCCGTACGCTTCGAGCGCCCAAACCTCCATTTCTCCCAGTCGCTGTCCGCCGAACTGGGCTTTGCCGCCGAGCGGCTGCTGCGTCACCAGGGAGTAGGGGCCGGTTGAACGAGCATGGATCTTGTCGTCCACCAGGTGATGCAGCTTCATCATGTACATGATCCCGACCGTCACCGGTTGTGCGAAGGCTTCTCCGCTACGGCCATCGCGCAGCCGCGCCTGTCCGGTCGAAGGCAGATTCGCTTTCTTCAGCAGGTTGAAGATCTCGCCTTCGCCGGCACCGTCAAAGACCGGCGAAGCGACGTGAATGCCGCGGGCGGCCTTGCGCGTCAACTTGCCCACGTCTTCGTCCTTCAGCCCTTGGACGAAATCCCCAACCTCCTTCCCGTACAAGTCTCCCATCTTGCCGCGCAACTCACCGGCGTGGCCGTCAACTGCCTGCACCAGTTGAACTCCGAGAGACCGTGCTGCCCAGCCGAGATGGGTTTCGAGAATCTGCCCGACGTTCATTCGTGACGGCACGCCGAGGGGATTGAGCACTATGTCCACCGGAGAGCCGTCCTCGAGGTACGGCATGTCTTCTTCCGGCAAGATACGGGAGAGCACGCCTTTGTTGCCGTGGCGTCCGGCCATCTTGTCGCCCACCTGGAGCTTGCGCTTTATGGCGACAAACACCTTCACCATCTTGATCACGCCCGGAGGCAGCTCGTCGCCGCCCTTCAGACGTTCCATCTTCTCCTGGAAGACCATGCGAATGAGAGAAAACTGTTCCTGCATGGCTTCGACAACGCGCGCCAACTCCTCTTCCAGCTTCTCGTCTCCCACCTTTATGTCAGCCCATTGGCCAGCGGGAACTTCGTCGAGATCCTCCGGGGTAATCTCGTGACCCTTAGGAAGCAGCACCTTGCGCGTGTCGTCAGTGAGCCGGGTGGCGGTAACCTTGCCCACCAGTAGCTTCCTTACCTTCTTGAGCGTGGTATCGCGGATGATGCGTTGCTCGTCCTGTTGATCTTTTTTCAGCCGCGTGACCTCTTCGTCTTCGATGAGCCGGCTGCGCTCGTCTTTCGACACCCCTTTGCGCGAGAACACGCGGGCGTTGATGACGGTTCCTTCAACCCCGGGGGGCACCTTCAGTGACGTATCCCGCACCTCGCCGGCCTTTTCGCCAAAGATGGCGCGCAGCAGTTTCTCCTCAGGCGACAGCTGCGTCTCACCTTTGGGCGTAATCTTACCGACCAGAATGTCGCCCGGGCGGACTTCCGCACCGATGCGAATGATGCCGCTTTCGTCGAGATCCTTGAGGGCTTCCTCGCCCACATTGGGAATATCACGCGTGATCTCTTCCGGTCCAAGCTTGGTGTCGCGCGCCACGCACTCGAACTCCTCAATGTGCACCGAGGTGAAGTAGTCATCTTTCACCACGCGCTCACTGATGAGGATCGAGTCCTCGAAATTGTACCCGCCCCAGGGCATGAAGGCGACTAGGACGTTACGGCCCAGAGCCAGCTCGCCCATTTCCGTCGATGAACCATCGGCGATGACCTCGCCGGCTTCGGCGTGGTCCCCTTCCAGAACGATCGGCCGCTGGTTGATGCAGGTATTCTGATTGGAGCGTTGATATTTGGTGAGGTTATAGATGTCGACGCCGGGGTCACGCCCGGTTTCGCTGATCTTGTCGACCTTGACGACGATGCGCGTGGCGTCGACGCTCTCGACGGTTCCAGAGCGCCTGGCCAACACGGTGACGCCGGAATCACGCGCCACCACTCTTTCCATTCCGGTGCCCACCAGCGGCGCTTCGGTACGCAGCAGGGGGACGGCCTGGCGTTGCATGTTGGAGCCCATGAGGGCTCGGTTGGCGTCGTCGTTTTCGAGAAAGGGGATGAGCGAGGCCGCCACGCTTACCAGTTGGTTGGGCGACACGTCCATGAATTGGACCTGCTCAGGGCGCACCATGGTGAACTCGCCACCGAGGCGCGCCGAGATCATGTCGGCCGTGAACGTACCCTTGGCATCGATGGGGGCGTTGGCCTGGGCGATGACGTGATCTTCTTCTTCCAGCGCCGACAGGTACCGAATACGATCGGTCACCCGCCCGTTTTCCGCTTCGCGGTAGGGTGTTTCGACGAAGCCGAACTCGTTGACGCGGGCATAGGTCGACAGCGACGCGATCAAGCCGATGTTGGGCCCTTCCGGGGTTTCAATCGGGCACACGCGCCCGTAATGGGTCGGGTGGACGTCGCGGACTTCGAAGCCGGCGCGCTCCCGGGTCAGACCGCCGGGGCCGAGAGCCGACAAGCGCCGCTTGTGGGTAATCTCCGAGAGCGGGTTGGTTTGGTCCATGAACTGCGACAGCTGACTTGACCCGAAGAACTCCTTGATGACGGCAGAAACTGGCTTGTAGTTGATCAGCTCCTGCGGCATGAGGGTTTCGATGTCCTGCAGGCTCATGCGTTCTTTGATGGCCCGTTCCATCCGCACCAGGCCGATACGGTACTGGTTTTCGACCAACTCGCCCACGGCGCGTACGCGGCGGTTGCCGAGGTGGTCGATATCGTCAATCGTGCCGTTCCCGTTCTTCAGCTCGATCAGGTAGCGCACCACCTCGAGGATGTCCTCGCGGCGCAAGGTGCCCTGGTCGAGCGGCACATGCAGCTTGAGCTTGTGATTCAGCTTGAGGCGTCCCACCCGTGACAGATCGTAGCGCTCGGCGTTGAAGAAGAGGTTGTTGAAAAAGGTGGTGGCGGTTTCGAGGGTGGGCGGGTCGCCCGGCCGCAGGCGCTTGTAGATCTCGATGATCGCCTCTTCGGGAGTCTGGATGTTGTCGAGCAACAGCGTATTGCGCAGCGGCGGCCCGATGTGCTGGTCATCGAGAAAGAGCGCTTCGACCGAGGCAATACCGTGGTTGCGCAGTTGCTCCAGGCGTTCGGTCGAGATCTCCTGGTTGCACTCCAGCAGCACTTCGCCGGTTTTGGGATCGACGACATCGTGGGCCGCCACCCGCCCGACAATTTCCTCGAGGGTGATCGGGATGTCCTTGATCCCAGCGTTCTCCATCTGCTTGATGGCAGCTTTGGTGATCTTGCGGCCTTCCTTGACGATCAGATCGTTGTTGCCGTCGCGGATGTCGCGCGTCGCCTTGAGTCCCACCAACTGATCCGGCTTGAACGCCTTGGCGACGCGCCGGCTGTCGAGGAGGATCGTATCGGTCTTGTAGTAGTAATTGAGCAGATCTTCCGTCGTCATGCCCAGGGCGCGCAGCAGCACTGTGGCATGAAACTTCCTGCGGCGATCGATGCGAACGTAGAGGATGTCACGCGGATCGAACTCGAAATCGATCCATGAACCGCGATAGGGGATGATGCGGGCGGAGTAGAGCAGCTTGCCGCTCGCATGCGTCTTACCTTTGTCGTGGTCGAAGAAGACACCCGGCGAGCGGTGCAGTTGGCTGACGATGACACGTTCGGTCCCATTGACCATGAAGGTGCCGTTGTCGGTCATCAGGGGAATCTCGCCGAAGTAGACCTCCTGCTCCTTGACGTTCTTGATGGAGCGCGCGCCCGTCTCCGGGTCCATGTCCCAGATCACCAACTGGATGGTGACCTTGAGTGGAGCGGCATAGGTCATGCCCCGTTCATGGCATTCGTCGACAGAATACTTCGATTCGCCCAGGCTATAGCTGACGAATTCTAGCGAAGACGTCTCGTTGAAATCCTTGATGGGGAAGACCGAGCGGAAGACGCCCTGCAGGCCCATGTCCCGGCGCTCGCTCGGCATTACCGTGCGCTGCAGGAATTCTTCGTACGAGCGCTTCTGGATTTCGATGAGATTGGGGATTTCGATGATTTTTTTAATCCGTCCAAAACTCCGCCGAAAACGCTGATTATTCGCTACCTGAGAACCCATAGCGACTCCTTAGACTTCCCCTGGGGCTGCAATTTACTTCAACTCCACCGTACCGCCAGCCTCCTCGATCTTCTTCTTCATCTCTTCGGCTTGCGCCTTCGGCACGGCTTCTTTGACCGGTTTCGGTGCACCGTCGACCAGGTCCTTGGCTTCCTTCAACCCGAGGCTGGTGAGCTCGCGCACGACCTTGATGACCTGGATCTTCTTCTCACCGGCACTGGTCAACATGACGGTGAAGTCTTCCTTCTCCGGCGCTGCCGCCGCCGGGCCGGCAGCCGCTGCCGGCCCGGCGATTGCCACGGGTGCTGCGGCGCTGACGCCAAGTTCTTCCTCGAGCTCTTTGACCAGGGTAGCGGCATCCATCAAGCTCATGTGCTTGATATAGTCCTTCACCTGCTCGCGCGTAACCAAACCTTCACTCATTGCAGACATCCTCCTCTTTGAACTAAATGGCGTTATTCCTGACTTTCCATGCGGGCCCGCACCTGCTCAACCACACGCACCAGACGGGCTCCAGGCTCCTGAATGGTCCGCAGCAACTGTACCGCCGGCGCTTGGATGGTTCGCAGCAACGTAGCCAAGAGCACCTCACGGCTCGGCATCTTGGCCAACTCGCCGACCGCCGCGGCTTCGAGCAGCTTCTCGTCGAGGACTGCGGCCTTGATGGCCAGCTTGTCGTTCTCCTCGGCGAAGCGCACCAGCACCTTGGTGACCGCCACCGGGTCAGCGTAGCCGAACACCAGACCAGTGGGACCTTCCAGCAGGTCATGCAGGCGCGCATAGGCCGTATCCTTCAGAGCCCGGCGCGCAAAGGTGTTCTTGGTCACCTTGTATTCGCCACCAGCCTGCTTCAGGGCACGGCGCAGTTGCTGTACCTTCTTGACGTTCAAGCCCTGCGAAGTGGCCAGCAGGGCTACTGTAGCCTTCTTGAAGCGCTCGTGCAGCGCTGCGACCGTGGTCGCTTTTTCGTCGCGGTTCACCGCTTCCTCCTCAGGCCGCCTGGGCGCGCAGCGCCAGGGCGTCGACCTTGACTCCCGGCCCCATGGTAGACGCCACTGAGACCCCCAACAGGTAGTTGCCCTTGGCTGCGGCCGGTTTGGCGCGGATCAAGCTGCTCAGCAAGGCGCGGGCGTTCTCGGTCAGTTTGCCCGGACCGAAAGACGCCTTGCCTATGGGGACGTGGACGATTCCGGCCTTTTCGACGCGGTACTCCACTTTCCCAGCTTTCAGCTCGCCCACGGCCTTGCCCACGTCGAAGGTCACCGTACCGACTTTCGGGTTCGGCATCAGCCCACGTGGTCCGAGAATCTTACCGATACGTCCGACCAGCGCCATCATGTCCGGTGTAGCAATTGCCTTATCGAAATCGAGCCAATTCTCAGTGCTGATCTTCTTCACCAGGTCTTCCCCGCCGACGTAATCGGCACCCGCGTCGCGCGCCTCACGCTCCTTCTCGCCTTTGGCGAAAACCAGGATGCGCACGGATTTGCCGGTGCCGTGCGGCAGAATTACAGTACCCCGGATGTTCTGGTCCGCCTGGCGCGGGTCGACCCCCAGGCGCACGGCGATCTCCAAGGTTTCATCGAACTTCGCTTTGGCGGATTCCGTTGTCAAGCGGATCGCCTCGTCGAGCGGATACCGTTTGCTGCGATCAATGTTGGTTAGCGCAGCGCTATAGCGTTTTCCATGCTTGGCCATCACATTCCTCGTTCAATCAATCACGTCCAGCCCCATGCTCCGGGCCGCACCTTCTACCGTACGCATGGCGGCCTCGATGCTTTCCGCCGTGAGATCGGGCATCTTCAGCTGGGCAATTTCCCGCACCTGGGCCCGTGTCACCTTGCCGACCTTCTTCTTGTTCGGCTCAGCTGAACCTTTTTCCAGTCCTGCCGCACGCTTAAGCAACACCGCGGCGGGTGGGGTCTTGGTGACGAATGTAAAGGAGCGGTCGGCATACACGGTTATGATGACCGGAATCAGCAGACCCTGCTGTGTCTGTGTCTGGGCGTTGAAGGCTTTGCAGAACTCCATGATATTGACGCCCCGCTGCCCGAGTGCGGGGCCAACAGGCGGGCTCGGGTTTGCCTGGCCAGCCGGTATCTGCAACTTGATCTCTGCGATCACCTTTTTCACTATGGTGTCCTCCGAACTGCAGCGCTATGCTTTCTCGACCTGGACGAAGTCCAGTTCCACGGGTGTAGCGCGACCGAAGATGCTGATCAGGACGCGAAGCTTTCCCTTGTCGGCTTTGACTTCTTCCACCACGCCGTTGAAATCCTGGAAGGGGCCGTCGATGACCTTTACGCTCTCGCCCGACTCGAACAGCACCTTGGGTTTCGGGCGGGCCGCCCCTTCAGCCATCTGCTGAGTAATCTCGCGCACCTCGGCTTCCGAGATGGGTGCCGGGTGGGTAGCGTCACCGACGAACCCGGTCACTTTGGGCGTCGACTTGACCACATGCCAGGTGTCGTCATTGAGGTCCATGTTGACCAGGATATAGCCGGGAAAGAACTTCCTCGACGACGTCTTCTTCCGGCCTTTGACCAGCTCGACCACCTTTTCCGCCGGCACCAGGACATCGCCAAACTGGTCCTGCTTGCCGAGCGTCCTGATGCGCTCCTCCAGGGCGGCCTTGGCCTTGTGCTCGTAGCCGGAGTAAGTATGGATGACGTACCACTGCTTGGCCATGGCAGCTCAACTCAGAACAGCTCGTACGACCAGAGAGATGGCATAGTCGACGAGGCCCAGATAGACAGCCACGAGCAGTGTGACGATGACCACGACCACGGTTGCGGCATAGGTCTCCTTGCGCGTAGGCCAATGGACCTTCCGCAGTTCGCTCCACACCTCGTTCAAGAAGTTGGTCGCGCGCGGGATCGTTTCCCGCATTTTTCCCACTTGTTCTTGTAGTCCCATATTCACTTTGCGTAAACCCGGCCTGCTGCATCGAAGCGGGTCAGGCAGGGCTCGAACCTGCAACCCCCGGATTTGGAGTCCGGTGCTCTGCCAATTAGAGCTACTGACCCGACACGATCACCGTAGGCGGCAAGCTGCTCCCTTGCCCATGCTGTCTTCCCGCTCTGTAGTCAGACCTTAGACTCCTTGTGGACCGTGTGCGTCCGACAGAATGGACAGAACTTACGGAAGGCCAGTTTTTCCGTGGTGGTCTTCTTGTTCTTGGTTCCGGTGTAGTTACGCCGTTTGCACTGTTCGCATTGAAAAGAGATCAGGTCGCGCATCGGCCCCCTCCGTCACTTAATGATTTTGGCGACGACGCCGGCGCCGACGGTGCGGCCGCCTTCGCGGATGGCGAAGCGCAGCCCCTCATCCATGGCAATCGGGGTGATCAGCTCGATGGTCACCCGGATGTTGTCCCCA
>Ga0214473_10005561_pt1 | contig 15088 bp, 14 predicted proteins | sample RVTome_7_FD_203509 | JGI IMG/M metagenome (GOLD analysis project Ga0214473, IMG submission 203509) | Soil microbial communities from uranium-contaminated site in the Upper Colorado River Basin, Wyoming, United States - RVT98D197 | ecosystem: Environmental > Terrestrial > Soil > Contaminated >... | reverse complement strand
CATCTGGACCGTGGCCTCGCCGTCCGGGGCGAGGCAGCGGAATCGGGCGCCCGCGACGTCGAACTCGACCTCGGCGGCGCGCAGATCGGCGTCCTCGCCGGCGGCGGAGAACGTCAGCAGCGGCCGACCCCGGTCCCGGAGCTCGTCCGCGAGCCGCTTGCCGTACGGGTCGTCGACGTTGACGACCGCGGTGCCCTCCGATCCCTCGAACAGCGAGCGCTTCGCGTTGAAGTAGTCCTCCATGTCGGAGTGGAAGTCGAGGTGGTCCTGGGTCAGGTTCGTGAACGCCTTCACGTCGAAGCGGATCCCCTCCGCGCGGCCCAGCGCCAGCGCATGCGACGACACCTCCATCGCGCACGCCCGGTCGCCACCATCGAGCATCCGCCGGAACGTCCGCTGCAGGTCGACCGCCTCCGGAGTCGTCCTCACCACCTCCTCCTCGACCCCGCCGACGATCCGCTTCACCGTTCCCAGGAGCCCGGTCTGGGTGCCCTGCGCCTCGAGGATCCTGCGGACGAGGAACGCGGTGGTCGTCTTCCCGTTCGTGCCGGTGATCCCGACCACGGCCAGCTCGGCGGTCGGATCGGCGAAGAACCGCGCCGCCAGCGGCGCCATCGACGCTCGCGCGTCGGCGACCACGACCTGCGGAACGTCGAGCTCCACCTCGCGCTCGACGACCAGGGCCGCGGCGCCGCGCTCGACCGCGTCGGGGGCGAACTCGTGCCCGTCGCGGGTCATCCCGCGGACGCAGACGAACAGGGTTCCCGGCTCGACGCGGCGGTTGTCGTAGGCGAGCCCGGTGATCGCCCTTTCGGCGTCACCGCGCACCCTCTCTACGGCCACGCCCTCGATCAGCTCCGAGAGCTTCATGGCGCGATTCTAGGAACGTCCCACCCGGAACCCCGCCAAAGCGGACGCGAAGCGGAGCATCTGGCGGGAATTACTGTGGCGGGATGCCCAGGTGCGGGAGCGCGAAGGTGGCGATCTCGCCGAACGCGGGCGCGGCGACGTCGGCGCCGTAGTAGCTGCCCTTCGGCTCGTCGACCATGATCGCGACGAGGAGCTGCGGATGCGCGGCGGGCGCGAAGCCGACGAACGAGGCCACGAATCGGGTCTCCGAGTAGCCGCCGTCCACCGCCTTCTCGGAGGTCCCGGTCTTGCCGGCGAGCGTGTAACCCGGGACGTCGACCTCGCTCGCGGTCCCGCCCGGCTCGAGGACGCCCTCGAGCATCTTCCGCACCTGCTCCGAGGTCCGCTCGCTGATCACCCGCTGCGACGGCGGCGGGTCGACCCGCTCGCCACCCTGCTTGACGACCAGGCGGGGCGTACGCAGGCGGCCACCGTTGGCGATCGCCGAGTACGCGGCGGCCATCTGGATCGGCGTCGCCGACAGCCCCTGACCGATCGACATGTTGCCGAGCGAGGAGCCCGAGTATTCCTCCAGCGGAAGGACGATCCCCTGCTCCTCGCCGGGGTAATCGATCCCGGTCGGCTCGCCGAACCCGAACCGGTGCACCCAGTCGTCGAAGTCCTCCGCCCCGAGCTCCTGGCCGACCGTCACCGCGCCAACGTTCGACGACTGGGCGAGGATGTCGGCGACGCTGAGGGTGATCGGGCCGCGCGGGTGCGACTCCTCGATCGTCCGGTCGGCGACCTGGATCGTCGGCGGGAGGTTGAACATCGTGCTCGGCTTCACTGCGCGCTCCTCGAGCGCTCCCGCAACGGTGAACGCCTTGAACGTCGACCCCGGCTCGTAGGTGAAGCCCGTGGCGTGGTTCGAGAGCTGCTCCTCGGAGGCGTCGCCCACCTCCTCGGGGTCGAGCTGGGGCCAGTTGGCCATCGCCAGCACCTCGGCGTCGCGCGGGTCCATGACCACGATCGTCGCGTCCTTCGGGTCGTAGGTCCCCCCGATGGTCGCGAGCGCGTCTTCGGTCCGGGCCTGGATCTCGGAGTCGATCGTCAGCTTCAGGTCGTCGCCGTTCGAGGCGCCCTGGACGGTGTCGCGCTCGATCGTGTCTCCGAGCGCGTCGCGGGTGATCGTCGCCTCGCCGTCGGTGCCGCCGACCAGCTCCTGGTAGTGGCTCTCGAGCCCGGTCAGGCCCTCGTTCTCCGCACCGACGGCGCCGAGCACCTGGGAGGCGAGCTCGCCCTGCGGGTAGGTGCGCCGGCTGTCGGGGAGAGTCCCGACCCCGTGGATGTCGAGCTTTCGCACCCGCTCCGCGGCGAGGATGTCGACCTTGTGCGCCAGGAACGCGAACCCGGAGTCCCGGTCGGAGAGCGCGTCGGAGATCCCCTCCTCGGGGACGTTGAGGATCGGCGCGATCCGAGCCGCCGCGTCCTCGGGGTCCTTCACCTGGTAGGGGGTCGCGAACACGGTCGCGGCGTCCTCTGACACGGCGAGCTGCTCGCCGTCGCGGTCGAGGATCCGGCCGCGCAGGCCGGGGACCGTGACGGTCTCGGTCTGCTGGCTGATCGCGTCCGCGGACAGCTCCCCCCCGCGCACGCCCTGCAGCCACGCCGCGCGGGCGAGGACGATCACGAGCAGGAGCAGGAACGCGGCGAACAGGAGCCCGATCCGCCTCTCGATCGTCGGCATCGCCTTGCCCTCCGGGCGCGCGCTACGGCGCCGCCGTCGGGTAGGCCGTCGCGTCGACGGTCGTGTCCGCGGCGAAGTCCACCGCGCCGCCGAGCTCGCCCGACTCCAGCCGCCGCGCCGCCACCTCGGGGTCGCCGTCGTCCTTGCTCAGGTAGGTGATGTCCTTCGGGTCCGGGACCGTGAGGCCGAGGCTCGCGGCGACCACCTCGACGCGCTTGCTCGACAGCCGCTGCGCGAGCTTCGCGCGCAGGACCGAGTTCTCGCGCTCGATCGTCTGGCTGCGCTCCGCGAGCCGCCCCGCGGAGCTGGAGAAGCTGAGGCTGAGCACGTTCAGCCCGACGATCCCGACCAGCAGCGCGGCGAGCAGGCCGATCCACAGCCGCCCCCGGGTCAGCCTCACCATCAGGCCGGAGTCGGCGATGTCGCCGACGGCGCCGGCGGTGCGGCGAACTGCGGCGACGGGGATCCCTGCCGCGGGGGTCGCGGCGCGCGATCGCTTGGTCGGCGCACGCCGACGCTGCGGGGCGCGGCGGGGAGCCGGACGGCGGCGCGGCGCGCGGCGTGGCGCCGGTGCGGGCACGCGGGCGGGGGCCGCGACGCCCGGGCTCACGACCCACCGTCCTCGGGACCGAGCTTTCGCGCCACACGCAGGTGGGCCGAGGTCGAGCGCGGGTTGCGCTCCATCTCCTCAGGCGTCGGCGCGACGGCGCGCCGCGTGATCAGCTCCGCTTCGGGCTCGTGGCCGCACACGCAGACGGGAATCTCGGGCGGGCAGGTGCACCCGCGCGCGAGATCGGCGAGAAACCTCTTCACGCGCCGGTCCTCGAGCGAGTGGAACGAGATCGCGGCCAGCCGCCCGCCGCCGCGAAGCATCGCCCACGCCACGGGCAGCGCGCGGTCGAGCGAGTCGAGCTCGGAGTTGACCTCGATCCGGATCGCCTGGAAGGTGCGCTTCGCGGGGTGCCCGCGGCCGAACCGCGCCGCCGGGGGCAGCGCCTCGCGGACAGCGTCGGCGAGCTCGGACGTCGTGGACAGCGGGCGTGCGGCGACGATCCCGCGCGCGATCGGTGCCGCGTGGCGCTCCTCGCCGTGGCGGCGGATGATCTCGGCGAGTCGGCGCTCGGGCCACTCGTTCACGATCTCGAGCGCCGAGAGCTTCTGGTCCGGGTCCATCCTCATGTCGAGCGGCGCGTCGTACGCGTACGAGAACCCGCGCTCCCACGCGTCGATCTGGAACGAGGACACGCCGAGGTCCATGTACACGGCGTCCGCGCGGCGCCCCTCGGCAGCGAGCGAGTCGAGCACGTCCGCGAAGTCGCCGCGGACGAACGAGGTCTCGCACGGCGCGTCCGCGGCGAGCTCCTCGAAGCGCTCCTCGGCAACGGGGTCGCGATCGACGCAGATCAGGTGCCCGCTCGGCCCGAGCCGCTCGGCGACGCGCTCCGCGTGGCCACCGCCGCCGAAGGTGCAGTCGACGACCAGCTCGCCCGGCTGGGGGTCGAGCAGTGCCACCAGCTCGTTCGCGAGGACTGGTACGTGGTCCGTAGGCATGTAGGTCAGTGTGGCCATCAGTCCCCGCCGCCGTTCGACCCCAGCCCCTCGGCGATCTCGTTCGCCTTCGCCTCGACCTCGGTTTCCTCGGAGCCCCACTCCTTCGGGCTCCAGATCTCGAGGTAGTCGCCGGCGCCGACGACTACGCACGGGCCGTCGAGGCTCGCGTGCTCGATCAGGTGCGAAGGGAGCCGAATCCGGCCCGCGGAGTCGAGCTTCTCGTCGACGGAGTGGGCGTAGATGCGGCGCCGCATCCGGCGCTGGTCGCGGCTGAAGCTGCCGAGGCGGGCGACCTCGCGCTCCTCGAAGCGCTTGAACTCGTCGACCGGGAACACCTCGACACAGGGGTCGAGGCCCTTGACGAGAATCACTCCATCGGCGAGCGCGGCGCGAAAGCGCGAAGGGATCGTGAGCCGATCCTTCGAATCAAGACTGTGCTCGTGCTGACCGTGAAATGCCAAGAGTGGGTTCCAGTTGGGCTTCCACTGCGCGTGACGCTAAAAACGAGTTGAAAAGAGAGAGTGGGCCGGGGTGGTGAGGTGGGAGGAGCCTCGCCACCCCGGCCCTTGGTGATGGAAACCGCGCGCCACGCTAACCCACAACGTCCCACTTTGCAACACGATTCCGCCCGCGGGATTGGACTCGATCCGTCGGACGGAATTGCTACCGCGGGTCGGGAAGGGCCGAATCCGGCTCTCTAGAGCAGGATTCGGCCTCCGCGCGAGGTCGCGAGCGGCGCCGCTGAGGCCGTCCTGGATGCAAGCCGGGTTGCAGGCAGGTGCGCCCGGGCGGCCCTGAACGCGGTCAGAACCCCGACAGGAGCACGTCGGAGTTCGCGATCAGCGCCGCCGCGATCATCAGCAGCACCGAGGGCACGAGCACCAGCGCGACGACGAGCTGGATCTTCGGCGCCGCGCGCGCCGCGAGCTCCTCGATCCGGCGGCGGTGGTCGCGGCGAAGCGACGTCGCCTGGTCGCGGAGCTGGTCGGCGAGCTGCGAGCCGTAGCGGCTGGAGCGCTCGAGCGCGGCCGCGAGCGAGGCCGCCTCGCCGCCCGGGATCCGCTCCCGCAGCCCGTCGAACGCCGCCCGCTGCGAGGCTCCGCACTCGAGCTCGGTCGCCGCGACCGCAAGCTCGCGCGCCAGCGGCCCGGTCGTGCCGCCGGCGATCTCGCCCAGCACCGAGCCGGGGCCGCGGCCCGCGGCGGCGCCGACCGCGAGCAGATCGAGCGCGTCGGGCAGCGCGAGGACGAGACGCTCCCGCCGGCGCCGCGCCTCGCGCTCGAGCAGCGCGTCGGGGACCAGAAACCCGGAGGCGGGCAGCGCCAGGGCGACCAGCGGCGCCAAGCGGCCCGGCGCCGCGGGCACGGCGAGCGCGGCGACCAGCGCCCCGAGCGCGACGCCTCCGACCTTTCCGGCCATCACGGCGCCGACGGAGACCCGGTCGGCGAGCCCCGCCCGCGCGAGCCGCCTCGGGATTCCGAGCCGAAGCGCCGCCTCGGCCTGGGAGCGGGCACGCCCGCCGCCGATCGCGTCGAGCGCGCGCCGGGCCGCGCTCCCGATCTCCTCCCCCCTGCTTCCCGCCAGCTCCCAGGCCGCCGCGAACGCGAGCATGACCGCGAGCCCGGCGAAGGCCGCCCCGGCGCTCATCCGGGGCCGATCCTGCTCAGGCGTCGTATCGCCGCGAACCCGACGAGCTGCAGGGCCGCGGCGAGCGCCAGCATCACCGTCGCCGCGGTGTCGCTCAACAGCCGGGCGACGAAACCCGGCTCGATCAGCTCCGCGAACAGCGCCGCCCCGGTCGGCATCGCGACGACGAGCAACCCGGTGAAGCGGGCCTGAGCGGTCGCGGTGCGGGCGTCGGCCGCGACCCGGTCGCGCTCCGCGGCCGCCGCCGCATAGCGGCGAAGCAGCGCCGCCAGGTCCCCGCCTCCGAGCTGCTGCGAGAGCAGCGCCGCGACCAGCGAGTCCACCCGCTGCGATCGCAGTCGCCGCTGCAGCGCGCCGAGCGCCTCGGCCGTGGAGCTGCCGAGCTCGAGCTCCGCCCGCAGCCGCGCCATCTCCACCGCGGGCGGTCCGTGCAGCGATCCGGCCGCGGCGGCCAGCGCCCCGCGCACCGAGCGCCCGCCTACGAGCGCGTCGGCGACCGCGGTCGCGACCTCGGGCAACCCGCCCTCCACCTGGCGGCGGTAGCGCGACCGGCGCGCGCCCACGGCCCAGCCCGCCGCCGCGGGCCCCGCAAGCGCCAGCAGCGGCGCCGGGCCGGGCCCGGCGACGAGCAGCGCGAGGCCCAGCACGGCTCCCGTGCCGACAACGGCGAGCCGCCTGCGCTCGATCTCGGTCGGCGCGTACCCCTCGCGGCCCGCACGAAGCAGGGGATCGACCGCCGCCGCCACCCACCGCGCCACGGCGGGCGTCGCGACGACGGCCTCGCGCGCCGCCATCGCGACCATCCCTCCCGCCAGCGCCGCGAGCACGATCGGGACAACGCCCGGCCCCGCTTCCACGCTCACCGCTGTGGCGCGGCGGCCCCGGCCGCGGCCTCGGCCGCGCCCGGCCTGCGGCGCCACACCTCCCGCACGCCGACCCCGGCCGCGACCCGCACCACCTCCGCCACCTCGACCACCCGCCGCGAGCCGTCGCCGCTGCGCTCCAGGTGGACGACGATCTCGATCCCCCGCGCGACCTGCTCGCGGATCGCGTCGTGCGGCAGCCCGACGCCCGCCATCAGCGCCAGGGTCTCCAGCCGCCGCAGCGCGTCCTCGGGCGAGTTCGCGTGCACTGTCGACAGCGCTCCGTCGTGACCGGTGTTGAGCGCCGTCAACAGATCGAGCGCCTCCGCCCCTCGCACCTCGCCGATCACGATCCTGTCCGGGCGCATCCGCAGCGCGTTCCGGAGCAGGTCGCGGATCGCGACCTCGCCCCGGCCCTCGACGCTCGCCGGACGCGTCTCCAGCCTGACGACGTGGGGCTGGCGCAGAGCCAGCTCGGCCGCGTCCTCGATCGTCACCACCCGCTCCTCGCGCCCGATGTACCCGGAGAGCGCGTTCAGCAGCGTCGTCTTCCCCGATCCGGTGCCGCCGCTGATCAGGATGCTCCGCCGTGCCCGCACGGAGGCCTCGAGCAGGTCGCGGGCCTCCGCCGCGAGGCTCCCCGACGCCACGAGCTCCTCGGGGCCGGGACGGGCGGCGGCGAAGCGCCGGATCGACAGCGACGGGCCCTCGACCGCGAGCGGCGGGATGACGACGTTGACGCGCGAGCCGTCCTCGAGCCGCGCGTCGACCATCGGGCTGAGCTCGTCCACGCGTCGGCCGAGCGGCGTGAGGATTCGCTCGATCGCGTCGCGCAGCGCCCCCTCGGACGGGAAGCTGACGTCGGTGCGCTCGATCCGCCCCGCGCGCTCGACGTACACCTCGTCGGGGCCGTTCACCATCACCTCCTCGACCAACGGGTCGTCCATCAGCTCCTCGAGCGGACCGAGCCCGACCGTGTCGCGGAGGATCAGCTCCGCAACGCGCGCCCGCGTCGGTGCGGAGAGAATCGCCGCATCCGCGGCGACCAGCTCGGCGACGGCCTCGGGCAGCTCCGCCTCGCTGGTCCGCCCCGCCGCCGCGTCCGATCGCCGCCGCTCGATCAGCCGCCGCCGAAGCTGCGCCGCGAGCGCCTCGATGTGGCGGTCGTGCACGTCCACGGGGATAGGAGGCGCCGGGCCGCCACTCTCGCCCCTCCTAATCGTGTTCCGCCGTATGCGTTATCGGCCGTCGACGGCGCCGTATTCGCGGGTCTCTCCGACGGGCGGCTGTACCGGAGCGATGATCGGGGCGACGCCTGGGTCGAGGTCGGACTCGACAACCCCGCGCTCGACGCGATCCTCGCCCTCGCGGCGGCGCAGTAGGCTGCGCGGCGTGGCGCGGATCGAGGTCCGCGAAGCGGACATCACGCAGCTCGAGCTCGACGCGATCGCGAACGCCGCGAACACGCAGCTCAGGCACGCGGGCGGAGTTGCCGCGGCGATCTCCCGCGCGGGCGGCCCCGAGGTTCAGCGCGAGAGCGACCGCGCCGCGCCGATCGACCTCGGCGACGCGGTGGAGACCACCGCCGGCGACATGCCCGCCCGGTGGGTCGTCCACGCGGCGACGATGGAGCTCGGCGGCCCGACGTCGGCCGAGATCATCCGCCGCGCGACGGCCAGCACCCTGCGACGGGCCGACGAGCTCGGCGCCGCCTCCCTCGGCCTGGTCGCGTTCGGGACCGGCGTCGGGGGCTTCCCGCTCGACGAGGCCGCCCGGATCGAGGTCGAGGAGGTGCGCCTGCACGTGGACGCCGGGAGCAGCCTGGAGCTGATCGTGTTCGCCGTGTTCGGCGACGAGGCCCGCGAAGCGTTCGAGCACGCCGTCGCGGAACCCACCGGCTGACGCCCTGCCTACCCGCCGCCGAGGTGCGGCATCACGCGCACCTGGCGGGCGAAGTTCTCCGCCTCGATCAGCTCCAGCGCCTGATTGCGGGTCAGCGCCAGCGTCGCCGACCAGTCGCCGGCCGCGCCGAGCCCCGTGTCCTCGGCGGCGATCCCGCCGCCGCGCTCGCTCAGCGCCAGCAGCTCGACGCCCTCCGCGGCGACGTAGGTATGGCCCTTGGCGCCGGGCCCGGGCTCCGTGGTGACGATCACGTCGATGCGCTTGCCCTCGGGCGATCCCCCGGTCGCCGCAAGCGCCTCCGCCCCGGTGACGGCTATCTGGACCGGGCGGCGCCCGGCCCCGAGTCGTGGACGATCGCGTTGGTCGCGCGACCGCGGGACGCGCAGCGCGGAGGAGACCAGATAGGAGCCGGGAGGGATCGCGCCGACCGGCGCGCGGCCGACCGCCTCCTCCGCCGAGCGCAGCGCGTCCGGCGGAGCGAAGCTGGCCGGCACGCGGCGCACCTCGAGCTCGCGCACCTGGCGCGGTCCAATCGGCTCCCGCGCCGGCAACGGCGCATTCGAGACGACGACCGGACGCAGCTCGCCGTACTGGCTCGCGACGCTCGACCCGTACCCGTCGGCGATCGAGGCGGCGATCACCGCGCACGCGACCGCGACGGCGAGGAACGCGACCGCGCGACCGCGCCTGCTCACGCCGCGCGAGCCGGGACGATCGCCGGGTCGGCGCGCCGCGCCAGCGGCAGCTCAAGCACCGCCGCGGTCCCGTCGCCGTCGCGGCCGACCACGAACCGGCCCCCGTGCTCGGAGGCGATCCGCGCCACCACCGCCAGCCCGTGCCCACGGCGGGCGTCGCCGCCCCGGACGGCGATCATCCCCAGCCCGGCGAGCGCCATCCTCGCCGCCCCCATGCTCGGTCCGGGGCCGGGAGAGCCTCCATCGCGAACCGCGATCCGCACCCGGCCGCCAGAGAGGGTCCCCTCGACCCGGACCGGCGGAGCGGCGTGCTCGAGCGAGTTCGCGATCAGGTTGTCGAGCGCCTGCGCCAGCCGCCGCGGGTCCGCGAGCACCGTCGCCGTGCCAGCCCGCCATCGCAACTCGATCGCCGAGCCGCGCCGGCCCGCCGCCGTCCGCCACCGTCCAAGCGAGTCCTCGACGCACGCCCGGCACGCGACCGGTCGCATCCGCAGCGCCGTCTCGCCGCCGTTCACCTCGCGGTCGAGGTCGTCGAGCGCCGCGAGCGCGAGCTCGAGCGTCGCGGGCCCGGCGTCCGCAGCGGCACCCGTCCCGTGCGGGAACAGCGCCAGCGCCTGAAGCGGCCGTCGGAGCTCGTGCAGCGCCTCGTTGATTGCGCCACGGCGCCGCGCGTCGCGCGCCCGCTCGCGGACCACGATCGCCGCCACCGTCAGCGCCACTGGCCACCCGACCGCGAGTGCGTGCTCGGTCCCGCTCACGGCTCGACCAGCCGGTAGCCGACTCCCCAGCAGTTCCGCACGAACCGCCCGCCTTCGGGATCGAGCTTTCGCCGCAGCCGGCTCGCGTGCGAGTCCAGCGTCCGCGTCTTGCCGAGCGAGCGGAACCCCCACACGTCGCGGAGCAGCTCCTGCTTCGAGAACACGCGGGTCGGCTCGGACGCCAGCGCCCGCAGGAGCTCGAACTCCTTGTTCGCGAGCTCCACGTCGCGCCCGCCGACCCGCACCCGGCGCGTCGCCGGGTCGATCGAGAGATCGCCGATCCGCCGCGGGCCCTGGCGCCGCGTCGAGCGCCGCCTCAGCACGGCCCGGACCCGCGCTACCAGCTCGTCATACGCGAACGGCTTCACCACGTAGTCGTCGGCCCCCTCGTTCAGCCCCCGCGTGCGATCGGCCGGCGCCCCGCGGCCGCTGAGCACAACAATCGCGAGCCGCGGATCGAAGCGCCCGTTCGAGCCGTCCGCGCGCCGGATCTCCCGCAGGACGTCGAGTCCCGATGCGTCGGGCAGCCGCAGGTCGAGCAGCAGCAGGTCGGGCGCCTCGAAGTGGCACAGCCGCAACGCGTCGGAGGCGCTCGGAGCCTGCAGCGCCCGGTAGCGGTCAGCGGTGAGGTGGTCGCACAGCAGCTCCAGCGTCGGCTCGTCGTCCTCGCACACGACCACCGTCGCAAGCGGATCGACCTCGGGAAGCATGCGGAGCTAAGGCGCGAGCCACCGCTTCTCTCCCCTGCCGGTCAAATCGGATCGGCCCCAGCGATTCCCTCGAGGGCGGTGCTAGAAAGCGCGTGTGACGGTACCGCGCGAGCTTGGACGGTGGCGCGCGCCCGTGAGCGCTGTGGTGCTCGCGGCCGCCGTGCTCACCGGCCCGGCGACCGGGGCCGTGCACGCAAGGGGCGCGCCGCTGGAGCTGTACGTCGTCGGCTCGCTCGCGAACGCGGACGGGATCCAGCTCACAAGCAAGCGCGCCGAGGCTCGGATCCTGGCGAGGAGCCAGGGGCACGCGGGGCTCCACGTTCGGGACCTCCTTGCGCTCCGCCAGGTTCTTCACCGACCGCCAGATCGGCGCCGCCCTGGAGGCGGCGGCCCGCGGCCATCACGATCACTACCGCCGCGGCACGGTGACGATCGTGTACGCGAACAGCAACGCGAAGCTGCTGAAGCCGAAGCAGGGCTACGCCACGCTGGACGCGGACCGCGCCCGCCTGGCTGGGCGGCAGCAGGCCGCGGTGGTGCGCGGGCTGCACACGTTCGCGCACCAGAGGACGGCGGTTGGCGGCAACATCGAGCCGGGATACGACTACGGCACCTCGGAGGCCACGGCGGCGAAGGCGATGGATCGAACACCGCCTTCACCATCCGGTGGTGCTGGCCGGTCGAGATCACGATCGGCTCGTAGATCGGGCTGCGTCGAAGCGCGAGGATCACGGGCACGAGCTTGATCGCCTCGGGTCGAGTGCCGACAACGACCGGGACCTTCAGGCTGCCGCGTTCGCTCTCGGCTTCCGCTTGCACAGTCCCGAAGAAATACTGAACGGCGCCCGCACAAACACGTAGTTTCCGGATCCTGAACGAGGTGCTGCAAAGCCCACGCCTGCGGACGCTGCTGGCCGGATGGACGCTGGCGTGGATCGCGATCCACGCCTGGCTGACCGGGGTGACGCTGTACGCCTTCGACCTCGGAGGCGCCGGGGCGGTCGGGGTGGTGATCGTCGCACGCCAGTTTCCCCAGGCGGTTGCCGTCCCCGCGCTCGCCTGGCTAGCCGATCGAGTCCGTCGCAACCGACTGCTCGCGGGTGGCGCGGCTGTCGGGGCCGTGTCCGCATTCGGTGCCTGCGCCGGCGCCGTCCTGTCGCTTCCGCTCGCAATACCGGCTGCGGCGGCGGCCGTGCAGGGGATCGGCGAGGCGCAGATCCGCACCGCCTACAGCGGGGCGATCCCGCAGGCCTGTGAGACCTCCGTCCAGGCGACAACGGTGAACGGGCTGTCGAGCACCGCCGTGGGTGCCGCTCTCGCCGTCGGTCCGCTGCTTGTCGCCGCCATCTTCGTCGTCGGGTCGCCCGCCGCCGTGTTCGCAGTCGTCGGCACGCTCCTCGCAGCGGCTGCGGTCCTCCTGGTGCGGGTCGGGATCCCGGCGCCCGAGCCGACGAAGGGGCCGGGCCGCTCGGTCCTCGCGGAGCTGCTCGCCGGTGCCGACGTGCTGATCCGGAAGCGCTCTGTCGGCTCGATCGTCGCGGATCTGGCGGTCGGCGACTTCGTGCTCGGGGCGCTGCGGGTGATCGCCCCCGCGATCGCGTTCGGGCTGCTTGGGATCGGAAACTCCGGGGTGGCGCTGATGCTGGCAGCAATCGGCGGCGGCGCGGTGATCGGAGGTATCGCGATCGGCCTGTGGGGCACTGGGCTCCCGAACGGGATCGTGTTCGGTTCCGGGGCGGTGTTGCTCGCCGCCGCGCTGATCGCGGCCGCGGCGTTCCCCGAGCTGGCCCCGGTATTCACGCTGCTCGGACTGGCCGGCGTCGGGTATGCCGCGTATGCGACCAGCGGCAACACGATGCTGCAGGGGATCGTTCCGAACGACCGCCTGGCGCGAACGATGGGCGTATACGTCGTGGCCAGCACGGTGGCCGGCGGCGTCGGCGGGTTCGCGGCGTCGGGCCTGATCGAAGCGATCGACGTGCGGTGGAGCGTGGCCGGGGTTGCGGCGACGCTGCTGATCGCGGTCGCGATCACGCGGCCGGGGCTGCGCGAGGCAGAGCAGGAGTTCGACCGCGCGGCGCCGCTGCTCGAGTTCCTGGGCGAGGTGGATATCGTTCGCCCCCTGCCGCTGACGGCGAAGGCGGGACTGGTCGGGGCGGCCGAGTCGCTGCAGGTGAGCCGCGGCGAGATCATCGTCCAGCAGGGCCAGGTGGACGACCGCCTGTTCATGATCCGCAAGGGCGAGTTCACTGCCGAGCTCGATGGCACACCGGTCCGGGAGATGGGGCCCACCGAGGTGTTCGGCGAGATCGCAGTGTTGCGGGACGTGCCCCGTACGGCCACCGTCCGGGCCCGGACGGACGGCGAGGTGCTCGCGATTCGACGGGCAGCGTTCCTGACCGCCCTGCACGCGAGTGCGGCATCGACGGCGCTGGCGACTGACCTGGCTCAGCGGCGCTCGGCCGGAAGCTCGAGCACCGCGTAGGCCGCGAGCTCGACCGCGACGCGCCGTCCAGGCACGCTCCTCCTGCACGAGACGACGCGCCCGTCGCGGTCGAGGAACACGACGTCGATCGCGAACCGCATCCCGAAGGTGTGGACGCTGCGACACCGGGGCAGCAGCAGGCCGGGGCCCGCATCGTCGCGATCGAGCAGCGCCAGCCCCAGCACCCGAGCGGCGATCGAGTCTGCGACCGGGACGTGGTGGCCAACGACGGTGGCCCATTCCAGCCCGAGGAGGCGGCGCGGGGCGGGGCGACGCATGTCGAGGTCAACCCCGGCCGGACCGGCAGCGCCCCCGGGTCCGCTCCGGTGCAAATCTGCGTTCAGCGTCCGCGGCCGAGCTGCGTGCCGTCGAGCCGGTCATAGAATCGTCCGCACGTTGAGGGAGCCCCACCGCTACCGGGGGGCGCCCGACCGGGAGTCAACTTTGGCGAAGCGAAACACGACGAGCAAGGACAACTACGAGTCGGGCGCGGACTACGTGCTCGAGTACGGCGAGCTTCGCTTCGCCTTCAACGAAGAGGACTTCGGCCAGCGGGTCGAGCAGGCGGCTGTGAAGCTTCAGTTCGTCGAGCCGGGCCTCGGCGATGACGAGCTCCACGACCTCGTCGAGCTGGCGGTGAACGGCGAGATCGGCGAGCCGGTCTCGGCGCTCGGCGAGCACGTGAACGAGCACTGGACGGCGCTCGTCGGCCCGGCGAATCGCAGCCTCGTGCACTGGATCCGGCGGCTCGTGTTCCGCGGCGCGTGGCTGGACCAGCGAGTCAAGGAGGGCGAGCTCGACGTCGTGTTCGACGAGGAGACGCACACCTTCGGCTACGTGCAGCGGGCGGGCGAGTCGGAGCCGATCGAGCTCTCCCACGAGCCCTCGTGGGCCGGCGTCGCCTACAGCGGCTAGCTACTTCAGCCCGGACAGAAGCTCGGCGTTGGTCTTCGTCGCCTCGATCCGCTCCCGCAGGACGCGGGCGGCCTCGGGAGGATCGAGATCAGCGAGCTCGGCGCGCAGCTTGCGGACAGCCTCGAGCTCTTCGGGCTCGCGCAGCTCCTCCTCCCCCGAGGCGCGGCACTCGCCCGGCGCCAGCGCCGGGTAGACGCCGTCGGCCGCGAGCGCGGGGTCGAGCCTGATCAGCGCGTTCTCGGTCGTCTCCACCGCTGCCCGCGCCGTGTTCTCGTCGTCGGAGTCGTCCAGGGTGGTCGCGATCACAGTCAGGGAGCCCGCGTCCTCCTCGGCGAGCTCGCGCCCGGCGCCGAAGACCTTCTTCACCCGCGCCCCCTCCCCCCCGGCGGCGGTCAACCGCGACAGCGAGTCGACCAGTAGGACGACGTCCTCGCCCGCCTCGGCGCGGCGCTTCGCCCGCGCCAGCGCCAGGTCGGCGACCCGCGCCTGCTCCCGCGCGCGCATGTCGGCGCCGGCGACCGCGAGCTCGCCTTCGGGCAACGCCTCGGCCCACGCAGTCGCCTCCTCCGGGCGCTCGTCGACCAGCAGCACGATCAGCACCGGTCGCTCTGGAAGCCGCTGGATCGCGCCCGCCAGGCTCCGGAGCAGCGTCGTCCGCCCCGAGCGCGGCGCGGCCGAGACGAGCACCCGCTGGCCGAACGCGAGCGGCACCAGGAGGTCGACGGCGCGAAGGAGCACGTCGGCGGAATCGGGGTCGATCGCGAGGCGGCGCTTCGGCGACAACGCGGTCAGGTCCTCGAGCTCCGTCCTGATCATCTCCTCGCGCGGCTCCTCGCCGTTCACGAGGTCGACGTGGACGAGCGCCGGGTAGCGCTCGCCGCGCTCGGCGGCGCGCGCCGGCCCCGTGACCTCGTCGCCGAGCTGCAGCTCGCACCGGCGGATCTGGGACGCCGACACGTACACGTC
>Ga0214473_10005560_pt1 | contig 15088 bp, 14 predicted proteins | sample RVTome_7_FD_203509 | JGI IMG/M metagenome (GOLD analysis project Ga0214473, IMG submission 203509) | Soil microbial communities from uranium-contaminated site in the Upper Colorado River Basin, Wyoming, United States - RVT98D197 | ecosystem: Environmental > Terrestrial > Soil > Contaminated >... | reverse complement strand
CGGCCTTGATCGGCTTGACCACACCCTGCAGCGGGGCTTCGGTCAAGGTGGCCCTCAGCGCGGTATCCGTGACGTCGTGGATCTCAATCTCGGGGTAGGCCACCTGGCGCATTTCGATCCCGAACAGGAGTTCCTGCAGGAAGTCCACCAGCAGCGACTCGCGGTCCAAAGAATCCAACTGCAACTCGCGCCGGCTGCGCGGCCCCGCCTGCGGCACGGCGCCGGACAACTGCAGCATGCCCTGGGCCGCATTGCGCAGCAAATCCGCCAGATCCTGTCCGCGAACCCGCAGGGCCCAGTCGGCAGTGTGCTCCAACTCTTCAAAGCGCGGTGCCTGCATGGACCTAGTATATCTGAGGGCCTAGTTGATACCGGTCCCATTAGGCGTATAATTCACAAGATGCAGGAACACCCCCCGCTCCTCAGGCAGCGCGTCCAGAACTTCGTGGAGCACTTCCTCGCTGCTATGCCCGGAGGCCAGTTTGCGCGGGCCGACATCGCCGAGCAATGGGTCAATGAAGTCATGGTCAGCGCCAAGCGGAGCGAAACCGGCCCAGTTTACGCTCCAGACCAGTACACGCTGAGTCTGCATCCCAAGGACTACGAAGCCCTCACCCAGAAGGACCACCTTTCGCAAACCAAGTTAAGCGCTTCGCTCCGGCTGGCTCTGGAGGGGGCCCAGATGAGCCTGGCGCGCGAGCCGCACATCACCCTCGCCACCGATCCAACCCTGGCCATCGGGCAGGTGCGGGTGATTGCCTGGCATAGCAGCGATCCGATCCTGGAGGCCAAGCGGGTCGCGCAAGAGGATGAAGAGGTCACCGAAACGCCGCCGGAAGGCGCGTTTTTCATGATCGAGGGCAGCCGCCATTTTCCGCTGGACCGGACGCTCGTCAACATTGGGCGCCGGCTAGACAATCACCTGGTGCTGGAAAACCCCCACATTTCCCGCCGCCATGCGCAGTTGCGGGTGCGCGGCGGGCGATTCACCCTCTACGACCTCAATTCGACCTCCGGCACGCGGGTGAATGGCAAGCGGGTTCAGGAGTGGGTGCTCAAGCCCGGAGACGTCATCACGCTGGCCACCGTACAACTGATCTACGGGGAGGATCCCAGCGGGCCGCCTCCGGTGACGTCGCCCTATACGCCTCCCTTCACTCGCGATGTCGATCGCGACCGGGTGACCCCGCTGGATCTCACCACCATCGAACAGCCGATCAAGAAGACCGACAAACTCAAGGACGAATTGGACTCCGATTCGGAGTGAAAAACACCCGGCCGGCCTGAACCTTGGTGCCGGGCGCCGCTCAGCTTATAATCCCGCCCGATGAAGGACCAACTGAGCCGTTTGGAAGGCCACCTCGAGAAGTTGGTGGAGGGGTCGTTGGCGCGCCTGCTCGGGGAGGGGCTTTCCGCCTCGGGAGTGGCTGGGCAACTGGCCCGGGCGATGTCGGATGGGGTCAGGAAGGAGCCGGGGGGGCGCAGCTTCGCGCCGAACCAGTTCGCCCTCACCCTCAATCCCCAAGCGGCGCAAGACCTGCTAGTTCAGGCGCCCGACATCCAGGTACAGCTGGCCGATGGACTGGTGAGGGCCGCCAAACGCAGCGGGTATGAGATTTCCGAAGAGCCGCATATCACCCTGGCGGCCGACCCGACCCTGGGCCGGTTCGAGGTGCGGGTGATCTCCTGGCACAGCAGCAATCCCCTGGAGTTCACCCAGTCGATGAGCAAGGAGCCGGGGACTACGCCCGGAAAAATCCCAGGGGGGGCGTTCCTGATCCTGGACAACGGCCAGCATTTTCCGCTGGATCGACCGGTGATCAACATCGGCAGAAGGATAGACAACCAGATCGTTCTGGAGGACCAGCATGTCTCCCGCACACATGCCCAACTCCGTGTGCGGGATGGCCGCTTCGTACTGTTCGATCTCGGCTCGACCGGCGGAACCAAGGTAAACGGACGAAAAGTCAAGCAGCACATCCTGCGTCCCGGGGATGTCATCACCATTTCCGCGATGCGTATGGTCTATGGGGAGGACCCCGGAGGGCCTCCGGACACCTCCACCGCGTACATGCCGCCCTTCCCGCCCCGGCCGGCCGGGGATCAGCGCACGGTCACCGGGGGCTTCAATCGAAAAGAGGGCAAATGAGCCCGGAGGCCGTTCTCCTGGCCCTGCGCCTGGCCCTGGCTCTGGCGCTGTACGCCTTCTTGGCGCTCATCCTGCTCTACCTGTGGAGGGACGTGCGGGCCTCCGGCACGGCGGCCAGCGCGATCCCTCAGGCCTACCTGGAGCTCGTCGGGCCCCCGGTGCCGGGAAAGGCCTTCCCGCTCTTGCCGGTCAACCTGCTGGGCCGGGCGGCCGATAACACCATCGTGTTGGATGAGAACACCGTCTCCGCACGCCACGCCCGCCTCAGCTACCAGCAGGGCCAGTGGTGGCTGGAGGATCAGGGCTCCAAGAACGGCAGCGGGGTCAATGAACTGGACTTGCAGGAGCCGCTGGTGGTCACGCTAGGAGATCGCATCCGCATCGGAAGCGTGCTGCTGGTGCTGCATGGCGGCCCTGTGCCCCTGACGCTTGAGCCCACCCAAGAGCAGGCCCCGGCGATGGAAGAGTCCACCCAAGATGGCTGACGTGCGCGTGGCGATCATCGGGGGCTCCGGCCTGTACAGCATGGATGGTCTGCGGGTCCTGGAGCAGCGTGAGCTCGATACACCCTTCGGAGCTCCCAGCGCCCCCATTGTGCTGGGCGAGCTGCAAGACCGGCAGGTGGCCTTCCTGGCCCGCCACGGCCTGGGCCACCGTTTCGCACCCTCGCAGGTTAACTACCGCGCCAACATCTTCGCCTTAAAGACCCTGGGCGTTGAACGCATCATCTCCGTCTCCGCCTGCGGATCCCTTCGCAAGGACTACGCTCCCGGCAGCGTGGTGATCCCCGATCAGGTGTTTGACTTCACCCGCGATCGTCCCCGCTCGTTCTTCGACCAGGGGCTGGTGGCCCACGTGGGGGTCGCCGACCCTTTTTGCCCCGACCTGTCCAGGACGCTGGCCGACGGCCTGATAGCCGCGGGCGGCACGGTGCACGCGGGCGGTACCTTCATCACCATCGAAGGGCCGCGCTTTTCCACCCGGGCCGAGGCCAACGCCTTCCGCGCCTGGGGCATGTCCATCATCGGTATGACCACCTGTCCGGAGGCCTTCCTGGCCAGGGAGGCCGAGATGTGCTACGCGGTCATGGCGCACGTGACCGACTACGACGTCTGGCATCTGTCGGAGCAGCCGGTCACCGTGGAGATGGTGATTCGCACGCTGCGGGGGAATACGCAGCTGGCCCAGGCGGCCATTGCCGAGGCCCTGGCCAGGCTGCCGGACCAGCGCAGCTGCAGCTGCGGCCATGCGCTCAAGGACGCCATCCTCACCGCCCGCGACTCCATCCCGCCCGAGACGCTAACCAAGCTCGCCCCACTTGTTCAACGCCACCTCTCCTGAACCGGCCCACGCCCTTCGGGCGCGGGAAGCGAGGCTGCTCCAACTTGCTTTCGCGTTCCTGCTGCTGTCCGGGGCGGCGCTGTGGCTGGCCCCCGCCGCCCGCCCTCCGCATACCTTTCGACCGACCCAGGGACTGGAGCCCATCGGCTTGCTGCTCTTGCTGGCCGGGGGGGCGTGGCTGGCCCATCGGCTGGCGGCGCGGCAGCATCCGCTCCATGACCCGCTGCTGCTCCCGGTCGGAACGCTGCTGCTGGGGTGGGGCGGGCTCATCATCTGGCGCATCTCCCCAGGACTGGGCCTGCGCCAGACGCTGTGGATCGGACTGGGCATGGCCATCCTGCTGGCGGTGCTGCGTGGGCCTGGCGATCTCCGCTGGCTGCGCCGGTACCGCTACGTCTGGCTCTCGGCCGGACTGCTGCTCACGGCCCTCACCCTGTTCTTCGGAACGCATCCTGGTGGTGGGGAGCCGCGCCTGTGGTTGGGATGCTGCGGCTTCTACTTCCAGCCTTCCGAGCCGCTGCGGCTGCTGTTGATCGCCTTTCTGGCCTCCTACCTCGCCGATCGAATCCTGGCCGGCTGGGCCGCCGGCGCGAAACGACAGGAGATCAAGTGGCTGCCGCTGCTGCTGGCCTGGGGCGCTTCCGTGCTGCTGCTGGCGGCGCAGCGCGACCTGGGGATGGCCACGCTGCTGCTCCTGGTCCCGGCATTCCTGCTCTACGTCTCCACCGGCAGCACGCGGCTGCTGCTCCTGGCCGCCGCGCTCGGGCTGGCCGGAGCCGTGGTGGGCTACCTGGCCTTCGAGGTGGTTCAGGCCAGAGTCGATTCGTGGCTCAATCCATGGCTGGACCCTACCGGCGGCGGATATCAAACGGTTCAGGCCGTGATCGCCATGGCTTCCGGGGGATTGATCGGGAGCGGACCAGGGCTGGGTGCGCCCGGCTATGTCCCGGTGGTTCAATCGGATTTCGTCTTCGCCGAAGTAGTCGAGGAATGGGGACTATTGGGCGGGCTGGCCATGCTGGCCTGCTATGCCGTTCTGATCGCACGCGGGCTGCTGACCGCGGCCCGGGCGCGGGACCCCTTCTCCTCGTTGCTGTCCACCGGCATCTGCGCCGCGCTGGCCGCCCAGACCCTGCTCATCCTTGCGGGGACCCTGCGTCTGCTGCCGATCACGGGCGTGACATTGCCCTTCATCTCCTACGGCGGCTCCTCCCTGGTGACGAACATGATCGGCCTGGCCCTGCTGCTGGTGCTCAGCGGTGACCGGCGCAGCGATTCGGGGGAATTCGCCCGGCCGTTGGTCAACCTGCAGCGCATCTTCGGCCTGGGATGGGTGGCGCTGGCCCTGGCGATTGGCTGGTGGGTGGTGTACCGGGGGCCGGCGCTGCAACAGCGGACCGACAACCAGCGCCGGGCCCTGGCCAGCCGCTCCTCACCCCGCGGCCGCATTCTGGACTTGCAGGAGCGGGTGCTGGCGGAGACCGCCGGCACCCCGGGAGCGTACTACCGCAGCTATCCCGCCCCCGAAGTGGCCCCGGTGGTGGGCTACGACACACCCGGGTTCGGGCAGGCGGGTGTGGAACGCAGCCTGGATGGCTACCTGCGCGGCGAGCTCGGGCCGGACCCGCTGACCGTGGCCTGGAGCACGCTGCTCACCGGCAGTCCCCCGCCGGGCTGGGACGTGCGGCTGACGTTGAACCTGGAATTGCAGGTGCGGCTGGAACGGGCGCTGCAGGGTTACCGGGGCGCGGCGGTGCTCCTGGAAACTGGTACGGGCCGGATCCTGGCCCTGGCCTCGTCGCCGAGCTATGACCCCAATCGGCTGGCCGAGGATTGGGAACGACTGGTGGCGAGCGAGGCTGCGCCGCTGCTTAACCGGGCGACCCAAGGACGTTACCAGCCCGGCCTGTCCCTGGCCCCACTACTGTACGCCTGGAGCCTCTCCGAGGGTTCGATCGAGCCGGGGGCGCCGGCCCAGGCCATGGTCGAGCGCCTGGACTTGGAGGGGCTGACCCTGGGATGCCGGCTGGAACCCGATCCGGGGGAGGCCAACACCCTGGAGACGGCGCTGCGCTACGGGTGCGCGAGTCCCCTGGCCGAGGTGGCCGTGCTTCAGGGACCGCAGGGCCTGCTGGATATGCTGGCGGCGTACGGCCTGACGGAGGCCCCCGAGATCCGGCTGCAGGTCGGGGCGGCTTCCTCGCCTCTCGTTGGGGAGAGCGCGGCCGAGCTGCGCGAGGCGGGCACCGGCCAGGGAGACCTGCTGGTCTCACCGCTGCAGATGGCCCGAGCCTTCGGTGTCCTGGCCGGCGCGGGCGTCCGACCGGCGCTCAATCTGGCGGAAGCGGTCGGATCCGCGGGGCAGCCCTGGCAGCGCCTTCCGACCCTTCAGGCCGAGACCGCGGTCGTGTCACCGGGCGTCGCCCAGCGCACACTGGAAGTCCTGGGCGTCTCCGAAACGGGAGTGGTGGGCTATCCGGCCCTGGCTTACACCGGTTCGGAGGGCCAGGCCCTGGCCTGGTTCTTGGGTGCGCGGGTTGCCGAAGGCCCGCGCCGCGTGATCGTGGTGGTATTGGAGGGCGGAGATCTCGAGCGGGCAGCGGAGATCGGCCAGGTCGGCCTGCTCACGCCCTAGCAGGCCGGCCAGCGGCTTGACCCATCCGCTGCAGCACGCTACAATCGGTGACGTTGCGACCCGGCCGCCGGTCCGAGAGCAGTTGCGGATTGGCGGATGCCCACCGCTGGCCTTCTCCGGCGGTGGAATCAAACGGCAGTCGTCGGCCTCCGAGGGCAGGCGCTCTCGGAGGTCTTGATGGCCGAGACTGACCGCGGGTTGGGGACGGTTGCCCTCCTTCCGGCATTGCACGGTCCCCTCCCTGCTGTGTCGCGCCAGATCTGAGTCGAGGAAGGAAGATGGTCCGAATACGATTTCGCCGAGTGGGTACCAAGCACCAGCCCACCTACCGGATTGTGGCCGCCGATCGGGAGAGTCCGCGCGACGGCCGATTCCTGGAGGTGCTGGGCTTCTACAACCCGCGCACCGAGCCGGCCACGGTACACGTTGACGAGCGCCGGCTATTTCACTGGATGACGAACGGGGCGCAGCCTTCCAACGCGGTTCATACCACCCTGAAGTCGGTCGGGACCTGGGAGCGCTGGGAACGCTTCAAGCAAGGCGAGACCCTGGAGGTCTTGGTGCAGGAGGCGGAGCAGTCCCGTCCCCAGACGGATCCCCGCACTCGCCGGGACGACCTGGCGACCACCCGGCGGCGCAAGCGCCAACGGACCGGCGCCGAAGGCCCACCCGCGGCGGAGGCCGCGGCGGTCCCCAAAGCGGCTGAACCCGCTGCGAAGGCCTCCAAAGCAGCCGAGCCCGCGGCGGCCGCACCGATCGAACCCGCCCCCCAGGCCGAGACGACCCAGCCCGAGGCCGAGACGACCCAGCCTGAGGCCGAGACGGCCCCGCCTGAGGCCGGTATGGCTCAGCCCGAAGCCGGCGCGGAGCCGGCTGGCGATGAGCCGAAAACCGACGACGGAGCCGAAGCTTGAAAGAGCTGGTGGAGTACATCGCCAAGTCGCTGGTCGACGATCCCACCGAAGTGCGGGTGGTGGTGAAACAGGATCGGCGTGAGATCCGGGTCGAGTTGAAGGTCGCCGAACAGGACATGGGCAGGATCATCGGCCGCAACGGCCGGGTGGCCAACGCCATCCGGGCCCTGATGCGTGCAGCCGCCGCCCGGCGGGGAGAGCGCACCTCCCTGGATATCCTCTGAGCCCGAAACGCGCTCGCCCGTCCTTGGCGGATCCCAAGCTTACCCGACAGCCGAGAGAATACCTGGCTGTCGGGCGCGTTTTAAGGCCTCACGGCGTGCGCGGCGGCCTGATGGTGCGGGCCTACTCGGAGGCCATTCGTTCGCTCGAACCCGATTCGCCGGTGCTGTTGGGGGAGGATCGGAGGCCTGAGCAGGTGCAGTCGATCCGGCCGCACCGGGGACAGTTCCTGCTCTACCTGCGGGGCTGTTCCGACCGGGAAATGGCCGAGACATTCCGGGACGCCGATGTGCAGGTCCGGCTTGAGGACGCCGCTCCGCTCCCGGAAGGCGTCTACTACCACTGGCAGATCCTGGGTCTACAGGTGGTGACCGAGCAGGGCCAGTCCCTGGGCGAGCTGGTCGAGATCCTGGAGACCGGGGCCAACGACGTGTATGTCGTTCGCGATGCAGCTGGCCGCGAGCGGCTGCTGCCCGCCATCCGCTCGGTCGTGGCCCAGGTCGACGAGCAGGCGGGCAGGCTGGTGGTGCGTCCGCTTCCCGGATTGCTGGATTCGGACTGAGCGGGGGGCTCTGCTTGCCCCGGCCGCGAGCGGTATGGTAGACTGTCCCGCGTCCGCGGCGGAGTGACTGTGGGAGGCGATGGAGAAGACCCGAACCGAGTCCATGGTGGACCGTCTGCGGCAGCTGCAGAGCCGGACACCCGATATCGAGGCCTCGGCAGTGGTCAGCGTGGACGGCTTGATTATGGCCTCCTCTCTGCCGGCCGGCGTCGAAGAGGACCGGGTGTCCGCTATGTCGGCGGCCATGCTGAGCCTGGGAGAGCGGATCGCCACCGAGCTCGGCCGGGGTGGATTGGATGAGGTCTACATCCACGGGATCGACGGGTACGTGTTGCTGATGGCCTCCGGCCGGGATGCCGTGCTAACCGTGCTGGCGCGCGAACAAGCCAAATTGGGCCTGGTGCTGCTCGAAATGCGCCGGGCCGTGGGCGATCTGGAGCGCATCGTGGGATGAAGATGGCCAATAGGATCGATGCAGAGCGAATGCCTGCAGACGGTGGGGAGGTCGCCGGGAAACGGACCTCCCCACCGCCCTTTTTGGCCCAGGGAGCGGAGGAGGCGGGAACATGAACAAGTTCATCTTTCTGACCGGCGGTGTGGTGAGCAGCGTGGGCAAGGGGGTGACTGCCGCGGCGATCGGCAAGCTGCTCAAGGAGCGGGGCTTCAGCGTCTCCATCCAGAAGCTCGATCCCTACATCAACGTCGACCCCGGGACCATGAGCCCCTATCAGCATGGGGAGGTCTTTGTGCTGGACGACGGGTCCGAGACCGACCTGGATCTGGGCCACTATGAACGCTTCATCGACACCAGCCTGAGCAAGGTGTGCAACGTCACCACCGGCCAGGTCTACTCCAGCGTCATCGCCAAGGAGCGCCGGGGCGACTTCCTGGGCGGCACCATCCAGGTGATTCCCCATATCACCAACGAGATCAAGACCTGCATCCGGCAGGTCCCCCGGGAGACCGGGGCCGAGATCGTCCTGGTGGAAGTGGGCGGCACCGTGGGGGACATCGAATCGCTGCCGTTCCTGGAGGCGCTGCGCCAGATGCGGGCCGAACTGGGGCGGGAAAACACCCTCTACGTGCACGTCACCTGGCTGCCGCACATCGGCGCCACCGGGGAGCTGAAGACCAAGCCCACCCAGCATTCGGTGCGCGAGCTGCGCTCCATTGGGATCTCACCGGATGTGATCATCGCCCGGTCCGATCACCCGGTGGAGGAGAACCTGCGCCAGAAGATCGGCCTGTTCTGCGATGTCGAACCCCGAGCGGTCATCGGCGTGACCACCTCGGATTGCCTGTACGAAGTGCCGCTGGTGCTGGAGGCTGCGGGCCTGGGAAGCTACCTGACCCAGCGCCTGGGCCTGACCCCGACCCGCGAACCGGACTGGACGGAATGGCAGGACCTGGTGGCCCGCGAGCGGGCCGACAAGCCGCGGGTCCGCATCGCCATTGTGGGCAAGTACGTCGAATTGCAGGATGCCTACATGAGCGTCCGGGAGGCCGTGCGGCATGCCGCACTGGCCTGCAATGTGGAAGCCGAGATCCAGTGGCTGCACTCGGCCGAGCTGGAAAAGGGGCGCGGCTGGGATGAGCTGCGGGCTGCCGACGGGATCATCGTCCCGGGCGGATTTGGCTCACGCGGCATTGAGGGCAAGATCGCCGCGGCCCGCTATGCCCGCGAGAACGGGGTGCCCTATCTGGGCCTGTGCCTGGGAATGCAGGTGATGGTGATCGAGCTGGGTCGAGCGGTGTTCGGCACCGAAGAGGCCAATTCGACCGAATTCGACCGCAACACGTCCCATCCGGTCATCGATCTGCTGCCGGAGCAGCGCGGGATCGGCGATCTCGGGGGAACCATGCGCCTGGGACTGTATCCCTGCGAGCTGGTGCCGGGCACCGTGACGCACAAGGCCTATGGGGCAGACCTGGTTCAGGAGCGTCACCGCCACCGCTTTGAATTCAACAACGCCTACCGGGAACGGCTGGCCGAACACGGCATGGTCTACTCGGGGCTCTCGCCGGACGGCCGCCTGGTGGAGATTGCCGAGATGGCGGGGCATCCCTTCATGGTCGGCAGCCAGTTCCATCCGGAGCTGGTCTCGCGGCCGAACAAACCCCATCCGCTCTTCCGAGGTCTGCTGGAGGCGGCAGTGGAGCGGGCCGGTGTGGGGGCTGCTTCGGTTGCGGGAGACGGTGTGAAGGCGGAGAAACGACAGGAGCAGGGGGCGGCCAGCGTGCGTTGAGCTAGGCTTCCTCGGCGATCCCCGAATCCTGGGCGCCCTGCAGCATGGTCTGGCGATCGGCGTTGAGCTTGGCGATGCCGTTGCGGGCCTGCCCGAGCAGGCGGGTCAGTTCCTCTTCCAGCGCGGTCAGCGATTCGATCACGTATTCGTCGGCGTCCCGCCGCATGACCTCGACCTCCGCTCGAGCCTGCTCCAGGATCTGCTCCGCCCGAGTCTGGGCCGCCTGCACCATGGTGTCCTTGGAGATGGTCTCCTCGGTCTGACGCTTGGCCAGTGAGAGGGTGCGGGTGGCCTCCTCTTGCGCCTGCGCCATCACCCGATCTCGCTGCGCCAGCACCTGCTGGGCCTTCTTGACTTCCTCCGGAATCGAAATCCGCATCTGATCGATGATCTCCAAAATGCGGTCCTCGTCCAGGATGACGCTGTGGGTCAAGGGGATGGGACGGCTCTCGTTGAACAGCTCTTCGAGTCGGTCAACCAGATGCAGGATATCCATGGAAGTCTCCCGCCGGCCCTCCAGGACTGCTAGTACCCCTGTTCCGGATTCCAGGCCGAAGCGTACACCGATCAGCGAACCAGGTCAACCCGCCTCAATCCCGGAAGGAGGTCATGGGAACCGCCTCCGGTCCGTCTTCGCCCAATTCGGCAAACCGGCGGGTCAGCGCCTGCGCCACATGCTCCGGCACCATGCTGCTGACGTCGCCCTGCAAGGAAGCGATTTCACGCACGGTGGAGCCGGTCAGGAAGCTGTGCTCTTCCTGTGTGATGAAAAGCACCACCTCCACCCCGGGGGCCAGCCGGTGATTGGCCAGAGCCATACGGAACTCGTGTTCGAAGTCGGAGAACACCCGCAGCCCGCGCACGATGACCTGTGCGCCGGTATTCTTGCAGTACTCCACGATCAGACCGCTGAACAGGTTGACCTTGATCTTGTCCTCCCCCTGAAAACTCTGCTGCACCAGGGCCAAGCGCTCGGCTGGCGAGAAGAGCAGGCTCTTCAGCGGCCGGTCATAGACCGCCACGATCAACTGGTCAAAGAGCCGGGCGGCCCGGTGAGCGATGTCGATGTGGCCGTGGTGAATCGGGTCGAACGTCCCGGGGAATACGGCTCGGACCATTAGCTGATATCTCCTTTTCCGCCGCCCCAGAAGCGATCCACCGCAGCCGCCAAGCCCGCGTGCTCGGGCGCGGCCAGCAGCGGATCGGCCTCGAACAGCTGCTCTGCCTGCCGACGGGCCAGTTCGATCAGGCGCACATCGGTGAGACGGGCGGCCCGCAGCTCGGCGAACCCGGATTGACGGGTGCCCAGGAAGTCCCCCGGTCCCCGCTGTTGCAGGTCCAACTCCGCCAGCTCGAAGCCGTTGTCGGTCTTTTCCATGGCCTTCAGGCGCTGGTTGTCCGCCTCGTGTTCGCTGTCGGGGATCAGCAGACAGTAGGGCTGCTGCTCACCCCGCCGGACCCGCCCGCGGAACTGGTGTAGTTGCGACAGCCCGAAACGGTTGGCGCCTTCGATCAGGATGACCGTCGCATTGGGCACGTCGATGCCGACCTCCACCACCGAGGTGGAAACCAGCACATCATACTCACCGGCCCGGAATCGGGCCATCACGCTCTCCTTCTCGTCCGGTTTGAGCCGCCCGTGCAGCAGCCCCAGGCGGAAATTGGGGAAAACCTCTTGCTGCAGGCGCTCGAATTCGTCTACCGCCGCCTTGGCTTCCACTTTCTCGGATTCCTCCACCAGCGGGTAGATGATGAAGGCCTGCCGTCCGTGTTCCAGCTGGGAGCGGATGAACTGGTGGGCGCGGGGCCGCTCCACCGGCCGCATCACCTGGGTCTGCACCTGCTGGCGATTGGGCGGCATCTGCTCGATCAGGCTGAGATCCAGATCACCGAAGACGGTGAGCGCCAGCGAGCGGGGGATCGGCGTGGCGGTCATGACCAGCAAATTCGGGCTTTGGCCCTTGGCCCGCAGGGCGGCCCGTTGGGCCACCCCAAAGCGGTGCTGCTCGTCGATCACGGCCAGGCCCAGCCGCTGGAAAACCACCGGGTCTTCCAGCAGGGCGTGGGTTCCGATCACCACCCGCAGGCTGCCGTCCTGCAGGCCGGCCCGGATCTCTTCCTTTTCGCCCGCCGGGGTGGCGCCGATCAGCAGGCGGATGGATTCGGCCGGCACGCCGGCGGCCTGGGGGAGCAGCTGGCGCAGGCTGAGCAGGTGCTGCTCGGCCAGGATGCTGGTGGGAGCCAGAATGGCAGTTTGGTGGGCATTGGCGGCGGCGATGCCTGCGGCCGCAGCCGCAATCACCGTCTTGCCGGAGCCGACATCCCCTTGCAGCAGCCGGTTCATGGGGCGGGGGCTGGCCAGATCGGCGCGCACCTGAGTGAGCGCCCGATCCTGGTCGGCGGTGAGCGCGAAGGGCAGGGCGGCCTTGAATCGTTCGATCCAGTCGTCGGCCACCGGCATGGGCTGGCCTGCCTGGGACACCCACTGCAGTTTCTGGCGCTGTACTCCGAGCTGCAGGTAGAGCATCTCGTCGAAGGCCAGCCGGCTTTGGGCGGCCTTGAGCTGGTCCCAGGAATCGGGGAAGTGCACCTGGTTCAGCGCGATGCCCAGGGGGATCACGGCCGCCGAGCGCAGCACTTCCTGCGGAAGGGGATCCTCGATCCGTGGCACCAGTTGAGTGACCACGGAGTGAATCACCCGGCGCAGCCACTTGGCGGTGACGCCGGCCGTAAGCGGGTACACCGGCACGATGCGGTTGGTGTGCAGCTGCTGCCGTTCCAGGGGTTCCCACTCCGGATTGCTCATGGTCAGCCGGCCCAGGTACTGCTCGATCCGGCCGGAGAGCACCAGCGGTCTGCCCGGCTTGAGGCGATTGGCGATCCATACCTGGTTGAACCAGGTGACCCGCAGCTGTCCGGTACCGTCGCCCACGATGGCTTCCACCAGCTTCAACCGGCCGTTGCGCACCGAGCGGGTACGCAACTCCTCGACGGTGGCGATGATCGTGACCTCTTCTCCATACCACAGGCGGTTAATCGTCTTGAGTTGCGTATAGTCATCGTAGCGCCGGGGGAGGTGCCAGAGCAGGTCGCCCAGCGTCTCCAACCCGAGCTTCTTCAGGGTGCTGGCCGACTTGGGTCCGATCCCAGGCACGGCGGTGAGGGGCGAATCGACGGAAGCCGGTGTCGAGGGGCGCGCCGCCGGCGAGCGAACGGCGTCCGCCTCCTGCCCGGTGACGCCCTCATCCAGCTGATCGTCCGCCTCGTCTTCTTGGTCGTCGACGGTGGCATCAAAGGACTCCACCACTTCCACGGCCGGCTGAGGGGGCTCGGGCGGGGCTGACGCCGGCACAGCGACTGCCGGTCTGATTTCGGGCTCAGCCGGAGCTACCGTTGCCGGCACAGGGGCCGCCGGCCTCAGCTCGGGGTAGGCTTCTTCCAGCCGCTTCCACAGGCCCGCGAGCGTCTCCGACCGCGAGGCCGGCGTAAGCCGGCCGTAGTCCTGCAGCCTGGAGACCACCACCTGGAGCACGGCCTCCGACACGCCCGCCTGCCGCGCCTCGCCGCGCCAGGGTTCGAGCATCTTCGCCAGACCCCCCAGCACGGCTCCATCGTCATACCCGCGGGATTCCTCCAGACGCAGGTACTTGACCAGCTTCTCAAGCGCCGGATTCATGGTGTCAGAGCGCTTCCTCTTCGCTCTCCAACACCACCACCCCCAGCGCGTTCAATCCGACCTGGGTTGCCAGGGTGGGCCCATAATCCAGATGGGTGATGGGGGCCTGCGGATACAGGGCCAGCAGCCGCTCGGCGACTACCCGAGCCTCCTCACTGGGCGTGGGGTTGCTTTGCAGGATGGCCAGCTGATCGATCTGGGCAAATTCCGCCACGAACTCTACCAGCTTCTCCAATGCCCGCAGGCGAGTGCGCACTTTCTCCATGGGGATGAGCCGCCCATTCTCCATGGTCAGGAAGGGGATGATGCCCAGCATGTTGCCCAGGATCGATTGCGAGCGGCTGATCAACCCACCTCGGTCCAGGTACACCAATTCATCCAGGAAGATCACCATGTACAGGCGCGTGATCATCCCCAGGACCAGGCGGACCAGGGCTTCCATGTCTGCGCCCTGCTCGGCGGCCTGGGCCGCCGCGGCTGCCAGCATCCCCAGGCCGGCGGAGGTGGTGTGGGAATCGATGACCTGGATGTCGCACCGGCCACGAAACTGGTCGCTGGCCCGGCGGGCGTTCTCGTAGGACCCGGAAATGGCGCTGGAGGTGTGGATCGAAATGATGCGGTCGGATTCGTGCTGCAGCCCGCCGTAGATGCTCTCAAAGTCGCTGATGCTGGGCGCCTCGGTGGTTGGGGGATCTCCCGGGGCGCCGAACAGCCCTCGCGCTCCTTCCAGGTTCAGCCCCGGATCATCGACCAGCGAGTCTGAGTGCCAGCGGATGGAAGCGGGCGCCAGGGTCACCAGGCGGTGGGTTGCGAAGTGGGGCTGCAGGAAACGGGCGGAGCTGTCGGTGACGATGCGGATGTCGGACATGCTCACTCGACGGAGAGCATCAACGGGTAGTGGGGTTGACCACCGTCGAGCAGCTCGACTTCCTGCTCGGGGAAGGCACTGCGGATCTGCTCTGCGATTTGGCCGAATAGTTGAGGGGTAAGGTCCTCCCCTGAGTAGACCGTGATCAGGTCCGCGGAGTCGGCCTGGGCCGCTCCCAATAGCGACCGGGTCGCCTCCCACAGGTCGTCGGAGGCCACTACCAGTTGGTCATCCAGAAGGCCAATGTACTGTCCCTTCTTCACCCGAACGCCGTCCAGACTCACCGATCGGGTGGCGGAGGTGATCTCGAGGGTCTTGACCGCCCCGATGGCCTGAGTCATGCCCTCGGCCACTCGATCCAGGTCGCCTCCGGCCTCCAGACTGAGCAGCGCGGCCATGCCCTGCGGCACCGAGGCCGACGGGACCACCCGCACCTGCTTGTCGGATACCCCGGCGGCCTGCTGCGCCGCCAGGA
>Ga0214473_10005559_pt1 | contig 15090 bp, 9 predicted proteins | sample RVTome_7_FD_203509 | JGI IMG/M metagenome (GOLD analysis project Ga0214473, IMG submission 203509) | Soil microbial communities from uranium-contaminated site in the Upper Colorado River Basin, Wyoming, United States - RVT98D197 | ecosystem: Environmental > Terrestrial > Soil > Contaminated >... | reverse complement strand
GCTTCAGTCGGATGGCGCTCTCGGCGGAAATATCGCTGCGGCCACGAAGGCCATCGTTCGTATCACCGCCACGGGCATCGGTGACCCCGAGGAGCCGGGCGAGATTATCGAGATTCATTCCCCCATCTTGACGGCGCGTATCGAAGCCTGGATCGTTCCGCTCCTGGGAGAGTGGCGCGGCGCGGGACCCCATGGAGAGGATCTGGATCTCGGCATGATCGCTTTTCACGCGGCGCTCCTGCGGCACGGAGACTCGGCGCAGGTCCTGTTCTATTCGCCCCCACGGGAGAGACGAAGCGACGGAAGCTTCAAGAAACGATCGTTTGGCAGTACGACGGCCGGCGGCTACTACTGGCAACTGAGCCAGCTCGACGACGTCGAGATCGCGCTTTGGGATATCGATTCCGGCGAGGTGCAACAGCGCCCCATGGCCGAGCCCCACAATCTCTTCTGCAGCGGACACGGGCACCTCCCCGACGGAAGGCTCCTGATTGTGGGCGGGCACGTCGGGTTCTTCGCGAACAATGCGGATAGCATCCACGTCTTCGACGCGAACCGCTCGAGTGGCTGGTGGACGCGCCTGAGCCAACAGATTCCGGAGACTCGCTGGTACCCGACCGTGACCGCGCTTCCCGACGGGAAGATGCTCATCACCTCGGGCCGCGGCGCCGCGCTCCTGGGAAACCTCCTCGACCAGATCCTGGGCTGGTACCGAACCCCGAGAAAGACCTACCTCGTTTTCGATCCACAGTCGAGCACGCTCGCCTCGGGGAGCTTCGTCGACGACGACAAGCTAGCAACCTACCCGACAGTCGTCGTCCTGCCCGGAGGAAGCGCGCATCCCGGCGGCGTCGTGTTCGCGCAGGAGCGGAACAACGCCTGGCTCTTCGGCTACGAAGGTCAGGACGGAGGCCGACTTACGTCCCGTTCCGATTCCTACAAGATGGCGACCCAGGGATCGCGCAGCTATCCCTACTATGGATCGGCGGCGATCCTACCCTTCGATGCCGCGAATCCAGGCACGTTTCGCGTTCTCATCGTGGGAGGTCAGGGCGAGGGGAATTCGAACCATGAAGATTACGACGTGGAACAATCAGCCACCCGAACGGCGGAGATCTTCGACTTCGACAACTCAATCTCGTTGACCGCTCAAACGGGCTGGAGACGAATCCAGTCGATGAGTCACGCGCGCCTCTTCCCGAACACGACCGTTCTCGCCGACGGCACAGTCCTGGTCACCGGCGGGAGCCAGCGCGGCTGGGCGAACTGCAACAGCGGAGACATACTCCTTTCCGAGCTCTTCGATCCCGACCCCGACTCCGAGCGCTTCTACCAGGTGGCGCCCGCCCGCCACGGAAGGCGCTACCACTCGACCGCGATGCTCCTGCCGGACGGAACGGTCCTGAGCGCCGGGAGCAGCGGCGGTTACAACCTGAACAACGAGTGCATCGAGCCGGTGTTCGTGGCCGAGCGCTTCCTTCCGCCGTACCTGTGGAAGGGGCCCCGCCCCCGCATCACGAGTCTCACTCCGAGCGAAATCGCCTACGGGTCCACGCCGACGATCGAGGTGGAGTCCACCGAGCAGCAGGGAATGCGAGCGGCTCTCGTTCGTCTGGCCTCGGTGACGCACGGAAACGACATGGACCGGCGCTTCGTATGGCTCCACGAGCAGGGGAGGGAAGCGCTCCCCGGCGGGAACGTCCGCCTCTCGATCTCCGCGCCGTCGAACGGCTCTGTGGCACCGCCCGGAGACTACATGCTGTTCGTTCTCGATGGCGCAGGAGTGCCGTCGCAGGCGCGTATGGTGCGGTTACTCAGCGGACCGTAGGACGGCGAGTCAGGCCGGGTCTTCGACCACCTTTGCCGACTTGACGACGAGGAGATAGACCTCGCCCACACGCTTCACGGTGTCGCGGTCTAGCGTCGCAACGAGCTCGACGGTTTTTCCGAGAAATCGAGACAGCGTCTCCGGACGGCGTCCGGGCGCATTCGGTGGTGCGGGCGGCGTCTCGAGGGGAAGCCAGGGCCGGACGTGCACGAAATTGCCGTCTTGGTCCTTCAGGACCAGCCGCAGATCCGTGAAGTAGTTCGTGCCCTGGTTCTCGAGGATTCCCTTCACGCGAACGGTCTTTCCGAGGTACTGGTCGGGAGAGCTTGCGAGAGCTTCCACGGACACGACCGGTTCAGCCTGAGGATCCTGCACGGTGGGCACCGCCGCGCAAACACTCGCCAAGATCCCGGCGCAAACCCAGGCGGCGAGATGAGCGTCCATGTTCGTTTCCATCCCTATCCGAATCTAGGCACGGGATCCCCATTCGGTCAAGCTCGAAGGAGGCCGGATCAAAGCGATCCCGGACGTCAGAATGAGTGCGACGCTCAACCAGGACGCCGGGCCATGGCCCCAGATTGAGTCGAGCGAGTCTCCCCGGAGAAAGTCGTTGAAGAGTCTGGCGACGGAGTACAACAGCACCAGCTTGAGAAACACCTCGCCTTCGAAGCGCTTTTCGGGGCGCGTGGCACCTAAGACGATGGCGATCGCCAGCAGATATACGGCCTCGTAAATCTGGGTGGGATGAATCGGGACGCCGAAACCCCATCGGGACGCCGCCTCGCTCGTCTCCGGAAAGACCACGCCCCAGGGAAGGGAAGTCGGGCGGCCGTAGCAGCAGCCAGCGAGAAAGCAGCCCAACCGTCCGAGACATCCCATAAGGCAAATGCCGACGGCGCTCGAGTCGGCTACGGCGCCGGGGGAGAGCCCTAGCCGTCGCGCAAGGACGACCCCGACCGGGATCGTAAGCAAGAAGGCTCCGTGGGATGCCAGGCCGCCCGGAGCGAGGCTCATCGCCGCTTTCCAAGGACTGGCCAAAAGACGATAGTGCTCCAGAATGAAAAGGCCGCGCGCTCCGCCCAGCCCCAGCACGAACAGCAGGCCGAGAAGCGCCGCGACCTTTGCGGCGGACATACCCTCGCGGCGCGCCGTGCGGGGCCCAAGCCAGAGCAGGACCGAGATCCCCAGGGACAGAAGCGCGACGTAAGACGAAACGGAGACCGCACCCCACTCGAAGAGGATGAGCATCACCGTCAAGTGCCCACAGCGACTCCCTTTCGATCGAAGAAAACCCAGAAGATCGCGATCGCCAATGGAGGGAGCAGAAGCAGAGCGGTCGGCGTCGATTTTCCGGCGCCTACCGTGGTCGCGGTTTCGGAGCAATTGCAGCCGGAGCAGCACCGTCCGGTGCTGACGAGCAGGTTGGTGGTCATCGAAGGGCCGGAATCGCTGATGGAGCAGACCGCGATCGTCCCCGTGCTCGCGGGATTGCTCGCGTTGTCGAAGCTGCGCTTGTTGGAAGTCCCGGGGAAGACGTCGCCCCCATCGGCCCGGTTCGCGGTGTTGTCCAGATCCTTCTGGCCGTCGGCCTCCTCGACGTCGACACCCTTGTTGTTCTCGTCCGCGTTCACCCGGTTGTTGGTGAGTCCCGCATTCACCACCGTCTCGTTGACGCGAAAGATGACGAGCCCCGAGCCCGGCAAATTCTGGTCGAACTTCTTCGCCTGGCGGTTCTCTACCAAGTAGTACTCGGTCGCGGAGATCGGAAGCTTGAACGCCTCGGCATTGTCCTCGGCGTCGTCGATCGTCGCGGGGTTGAGGTCCGCTGTCACTTCCGTGGGATTCACCCAGCCAAGGAAATACTTCGACCATGCGCTCATGTGAGACGGTCTTTCCGGGCTCGCTCCATCGCCGCCCCAGCCGCCGCCCGCCATGAGGCACCAGTTGCCGATGCCCTCGGAATCGCCGTTGTCGGGATCCGTATCGTAGAGGTCGGGAAGACCGAAGGCATGGCCGAACTCGTGGGCGAAGACCCCGATCTCGATCATATTGGAGCCACCGCAGGCGAGCGCGGGCATGATCACGTAGTCGTCGACCTTGATGTTGCCGCCTCCACTGCGGACGTCATTCGTGGTGTACTCACCGGCCCCCCAGCCCGAATAAACCCATCGATGCGACCAGATGTTGCTCGTGCCGCATTCGCCACCCGTCTCGGCGTGGACGAAGGCTACGAAGTCGACGTAACCGTCATCGTCCCCGGAGTTGGGGACTCCATCGGGGCCGTCATTGTCATGCTGGGCAAAGTTGATAGCGACGTCGTTCAGGTCCAGTGTCTGCTGGAGGAACTCGCGGATCTTGGCGGCCGGGCAGAGACCGTTGCACCCTCCCTCGTAGAACGTGTCGTCGTTGGGGAGTTGCTTCCAAGGATGAACCGTTCCCGTGACCGTCAGCTGGCCGTAGGAGATTTCCTGGTAGTACTGGGTCATCGTTCCCGTAGGCCATGGGCCGTCGAAAAGCTCCTTCTGCAGGTCACCGATCACGAAGGGATCCGAGGAGGTGTTGTTGAACTTCGCGGTCAAGACGGGAATCGATTTCGTCCCCGAGATGGCGGTTCCGCCTGCCGCGCGAGCGGCATCGATGGTCATGATCCCGCGGCTCAGAGCGAGGCGGTTCGCCTGAATCTGGCGAGTCAATGGAATGAAGGCACGACTGGTGGTGAAGGCGCCGCGCACATCACGAGTGCGCTGCCGAAACGCCTCTGGCCATTGGACGCCTCTGCGGGGCGGCGGCGTGCCGAACGAGATGGAGGGAAGCCACGCCAGCGCGAACGTAACCACCATGCCAAGAACACGAGCGGATCTCATCGTCTCCTCCTTTTGGAGCGACAGGCTCAACCCTTTTCTTCTAGCAACTGTCGTGCCGGAGAGCGAATGCGTGCCGCCAACGCGTTGAACCGCGAAAAGCGACGAGCGAGACTGTTACTACGGTAGCTACAGTCCCACTCCCACCCTGGGGCGGTAGGGGTGCAAAGGATTGTCGAGACGGGAATTTGGCAATTCGCCTCGGTGGAGGCTGTTGCCGGTGTTGCTACACGCCAAGTGGGACCTTCTCATCCTGGATGAGTTCTGCTTCGACAGAACCGAGCGTGACGATTGTCCTCAGGCCGCTCATCTCCTCTACAAGGTCATCGCCAGCCGACATCAAAAGCTAACCGGCGGCGATATCCCCAAGCAAAGTTACGCTTCGGAGGCTTCGTTTCCCACGCTGGCTCAAGCAAGCAGCTGTAGCCTCGGCCGCTACAGTTCTGCCACTTGCGAAGACAGCCTTTTCTCTCTTAACGCCTTGACAAGAAACCCTCTCAGGCGCGTTTGGCTGATGGGCTCAAATGGTCTCAATCTTGCAGAGGGATTCATTGTCAGGCTCGGATGCACCTGGAGGGGAGACCACCATGTCTCACCGGTTGAGATCGTTCGCGATCATTTTGTCTCTCCTCAGCTTGCTTTGCCCACCTGCCGCGGGAGCGCGAGCGGATTGGTTCGACGACTATTCGGATGGGCTGAAAGCCTGGAAGGCCGGTCGTTACGACGAAGCTATCCAGCTTCTCGGGAAGGCTCTGAAGCGTGCCCCCAAACCGGGTGCCAACGTTCCGACCTACGGCACGAACGATATAGACTATTACCCGTACTACTATCTTGGCGTCGCCTACAGAAGTCTGGGAAACAAGCAACTGGCTCTTAAACACCTCAAGACCTCGGAGCAGTACGGCGAGCTCGGGGACCGGTCGGAGCTCATAGCCGCCCGCAAGAAAGAGATTCAATCCCTTTCCAATGAGCTCAATCAGGGACGTGGTGGCGTGCAGCCAATCGACGTCCAGCCTTCGGAGAAAATCATCCAGAAGGGGATGGGAACCACCTGGGCCGTTCTCATCGCGAATAGCCAGTACGTTTACTGGGACGACCTCAAGGGGGAGCCCTACCGGGATATCGAGCGGATCGAGAGCGTTCTAAGAAACTACGAGTTCGCCCGGGTCATCAAGAAAACCGACCTCACGGTGAGTGGATTCCAAGAGTACTTGAGGGCACTCGTTGAGGACATGAAAACCGCGGACGTGAAGAGCCTCCTTCTCTATTACGCCGGTCACGGGCATTACGACGGGCTTCTGGACAAAGGGTATTGGGTTCCGGTCGATGCCATGGTGAACAATCCGGCCGGGTATCTAGCCGACGACGTCATCCGCGCCTTTGTAAAAGCCTTTAACAAGAAAGTCCGGCACGTGTTGTTGGTGTCCGATTCCTGTTTCAGTGGCATGATACTTCCACTTCAAAGGGGTGAGGGGGAGCCCTCGCCGGCCGATCTAGCGAACCTCAGGATCGACGTCAGCAAGGATTCCGCGTTCGTGATTACCTCGGGCCGTAGAGAGCAGCGGGTCCAGAACGCCTCGATTTTCGCCGAGGCCTTCGAGGACGTGTTGGCCAGAAATTCGGTCGAGTTCCTGAGAGCGGAGGATGTAGCCTTCCGCATGAAGCAAGCGGTGAGACAGCGCATCGCCAATCAGGAGCCCCAGTACGGTGATGTCGGCGCCTCGTTTGGCAAGTTCGTATTCATTCGCAAGCCAAAGACTCGCTAACCTCGTAGATGGCTATCTCGAGCCCAGGAAGACGACGGCGGAAATGGCGGCGGTGGTGAGCCGCTGCGAGTAGTCAATCGCGACGTCGGTTTGAACCCGATCGCCGAATCGGAACCCTACCCCCGCTGCGTAATGGATCTCGTCTTCCCCTGCCTGAAAGATGGCACGGTTAGCTATGATTTGCTGTTGGAGTGTCAGCCTCAGGAATTCATTTGGCTGGAACTCTCCTTGGGGGATATCCCCAACGAACCGCAGTCGATGTTCGGGATCGTACCAAGCACCTAGACGAAGAAAGACGGGAACGCGAAGATCTCGCCACCCGTATTCGAATCCGATGTGAATCTCATCAGCATCGTCCACTTTCCAATCGTCAGGTGATGTTGCGAATGCGAACTCCGAGATGGCGACGAGAAAATCGTCAGTGAGCTGGGAGTAACGAACCCGATCGTAATCTAATGAGATCTTGCTGTGCCGGGTCGGTGCAAACGCGAGACCGAAGCCGAAGACGTCCGGAAGATGAAGCACTGCGTCGAATTCGAATTCGCTGATTACTACCGCGCTTGCCTTCATCGGAAAGGTGGGCCCCTGACGAAACACGGCCGCTGCACTCCATTGATCTCCTCTCCAGAGTAGACCCAAGTTCACCGCTGTATCACGCCCGTTCCCTTCCTGAGAGGAAGAATAGAACTCGTTGTCGCCCGAGAAATCGGCAGCCTCATAGTCTAAGGTGAAGAACCGTTCCGTTACTGAGCGCATGGAAAGGTCATAAAAGGAAACGCCGAGGCCCAGCCGTACGCTCCCTAGCGTGACCGCACCGGAGACGCCCAGGTCGGTGACGTCGAGATCCATTTGGGCTCGATAGGCCGAGAAGCGGCCGTCGCCGCACGGATCATCAAGCGGGAGAGTATTTCCGCGGAAAGCGGCGCACTCCCGTAGATTGTGGAAGTTGCTGTTGTCAAAGAAATTCAAGTCGGGGCTAATGAACGGGCCTTGAGACTCGATCCCGCTGGCCCTGAAGTTTGCCGCCTGACGGTAGTATGCAGCCAAGGCCCAACCGCGTCCCGGATAAACGAAAGACAGAAACGAAAGCCCTTGTACGCGATCCCTGGCGGAACCGGACGTCAACCCTCCCTGCTGGTCTATCCCCAGGCCCGTGGGTGCCTGTGTAATGGTACGTCCACCGTTCACGAAGATGTGAGAGAAGTCGAACCCTCGTCCTTCGATGGAAATTTCCATCTCGCGCAAATTCGTCAGCCCCGCGGGATTGGTGAACGCCGCGGTGGCGTCGTCCGCGAGCGCCAGGAATGCGCCACCGAAGCCCAGGCTGCGGGCACCGGGATTCAGAAAGTTGAACTGGATGGTCGCGTTGATCTCCTGGTCGGTCTGAGCAGAGGCACGATTCGGTCCCAACGCGAACACGAGGCACACCGTGAGCAACGTTCTATGAATCATCATGCTTTCCCTCAGTGGGAAAGTCGAATCGAGGCGATTCTCTCCCACGATGAGTCTCAGTTCGCTCATTTATCGATCGACTTCTTGAAGGCGTATCCCACGGCGAAGTAAGCAGCGCCGACTTCTATTGGCTCGACCGTGAAGATCCGGACGTAACGATAGCCGACGTCGAAAGAGAGCCCTCTCTTCGTCTCCCAATTCACGCCACCTCCCAGAGAAATGAGAGATTCGTAGATTCTAGGGAATAGCGGGAGCGCCCCGACGACACGGAAGTCTGCGGTGATGTCCCTTCCGAACACCGTGATAATCGTCTCGTCCTGCAGTCTCGCGATCCCCGCGCTCACCGTGGCGTAAGGACGTCCGTACCTCGACGTCGGCACCAGGAACCGCAGGCCACCCATCCCGTACACAGCTGACTCCGCCGGATGGATCTCGACCCCGCCGTCGGTCGGCGAGTCGAAATCTATGTCCCTGGACAGGACGTCGCGGAAACGGCCGATTTCAGCCACGATTAGTAGCGTCGGGGTTACGTTGAATCCGGCGCCAGCGCCGACGAGACCATCGGTGGTAGGCGCGAAAGTGAGGCCGCCGAGCAAACGAACGTAACCAGCCGGTTCGGTCGGAGTATTCCCCAAGGTCTGGATCTCACGCGTCGAGGCAGGTGGTGCCGGGGTTTCTTGGTTGACGACGGCCGACCCGCCGGATCCTTCTGAAGAATCCTCGGCGTCGCCGGTTGTTTCGCTGGCGCGAGGTGGTGGTCCGTCGTCGTATGCGGAGATGGTGCTAACGCCCTCCACTCGTGCCGGCGGAAGCGGCTCGGGCGCTCGTGGTTGTTCACCAATGTCGTCACGCGTTTCCGTATCGCTTTCATTGGCCGGCCCCGTCGCGATCGGCGAGGCCGACGGCTCGGATCGGTTTAGGTTTCCGTCCGAAGCGAAGACGACGATGCAATCCAGCCCCTTCGAATGGAGCTGGGCGCAGAGAGAATCGGCCTTGGCCGAATTTGCGAAAGCTCCAACCTGAAGCCGGAAGAAAACCCCACTTTGCCGTCCCAGGTCGGCACGCTCGATGCTGGGAGTGAGGTCTCCCAGCAAAGCGGGGTGAGACCTTTTCAATTCGCTCCACCCGACCCAGGCTTGCTCCTCGCGATAGTAGGAGGCAAGCTGTACCTTGTAGACGTCGGCCTCGGCTTGTGAGCCACTCAACCAGACCAAGACAACGGCAATCATCAAGGGAGGAACGGCCGCTGCCGTTTGTCTCGGGTTGCTCGGCATCATTTGGGGCACCCACCGAGTTTGGCTAAAGAACCCGCGGAATCATGACACGGATGTTCCGGGGGCATCCGAGTGCTGGCTGATGTAAGTCTCCCCGGCTGTTCTACATCTCGCCTGCCGAGAAGACCTCTGTGGATCGGACTGAAGCGCCACAGGAATTTTTCACGCCCAAGGACGGCCTTGCCGAGCCCGCGGTAGTTGGGAGTCTCGGCGAATAGCCACAGCCAGCGACGATTCAGGGGCGGTCCGGGATCGTGCTCCCAAAAATCGCCACGACCCGACCAGTTATCGTTCGGCATGAGCCTCACCTCGGGAACGGCGCGCACCCTTTGATCCCCTGCTGTCGTCCGACGAGTTGTCCCTTATTTCGGAATCCCGAATGCATCCACCGCCACGGTTGTCCCGCTCTTCGTCTTCGCTCCGACCAGCTTCCCGTTCTGGTATCGGTACCGGAGGGGCTGGCCCTCGCCCGCAGGTGGCGTCAGGAGCAGGCTCACCCTGTCATCCGGCGCCGGACGTTCGCAGCAGTTGTTGTGACGCGGGTTCGCGGCGCGCCCCCACGAGTCGTCGCCCACGTAGGGGGGCGCCATCGGCGGTAGATCCCAGCGGGGAACCCGCGCGTAGTCGACCTCGGTGAAGTAGGCTCCGAAATTGGGGCCGCTCGCGTTGCCGCCGGCATCAGCCGTCACGATGCTGCGCAGCTTTTTGACGGCCCTGGCCCAGCCCTTGAGTGAGGGGTCGTCGCCGCTTCCACCGCGGTCGACGGCCGCAGGGTGTGCAAGCTTGAAACTCGGTACCGACTTCACCGCCGAGTTCGACAACGCCCACAGGTCGTACGCCTCGTGGGCGACGTCGCCGAAGGCTACGATGGCCTGCAGAGCGCCACCGGCGAGCAGGCGGTCGTAGAGTCCGTGCCGCGCGTCTCGGAGCGCGACGTTCGTCCGTAACGCCTCGAGGCCCTTCACCTTCTTGCTCGGACGCATCGCGACTGCGAACGCGTTCACGAGCACGTAGGAGCGGGTGAGTCCCAGCTTCGCAAGGAAACCCTGTGTCTTCTGGCCCGAGTCGCCGACCAGGGTGCGACGCACGAACGGCAAGCACTCGGTGGGTCCGGGGTCGGACGCGATGCACAATACGCGCGCAGTGCCGTCCAAGCGGCCGCGGTATAGCACGGGGCCGAACGCGTACCAGAACGTGGTTGAATCGCCGACTTCGGCTTTGTAATCGGGTGTCGCGTCCATGAACGTCTTCATCGCCCCCGTGGGCCCTGCGTCGGACTGCGCCGCCTCGACAGGTGGGATAGGCCGCAGCACCGCGCGTACGAGCTCCAGCGGGTCACCGTCCACCGTGCCCTTCAGAAGGCGCAAAGTGACAATCTTCAGCTCGACCACCGAGCCTGAATCGGTGCCGCGAAACTTCTTCGCCGCGGGATCCCCTTTGAGCTTCCACACCTGCGCGCCGAGCGACAGCGTTCCCCGCGTGGCGTTCTTCATGCGAAGCACGGCTTCCCCCCCGGCCGCGCCCGCGCGCGTCGCATCGAAATACCCGGCGGCGCGGACCGTCGATGGTGCTGCCATGATCTACCTCCCGAAACTACGATCCGCCGGCGAGCGTCAGGCGTCGCCTTTGGCGAACAACACCGTCCGAGAAACCGACCAGCTCGAAGTCACTTGCACCCGCCGGCGCCGGCACTCGCAGCTTACCATCGTGTTGCAGCGGGATAGGCGCGCCTGCGGGATGTCCGTTCACATAAAGGTCGAGCTGCTCGAGACCCGCGGTCTCGACTGTCAGCGAGCGTCCGCGGCGGCTCACAGCGAGTCGGGTGAATGGCTGCGCCGCGAGGATCTCGCCGCAGTGCTCGATGAGATCACGATTCTGTTTGAAGATGTCGTCGCGCGTCATCTCATAGGGCTGGCCGGGAACGCCAGCATCCTCGATGAGAGTGCCGTCGGCATCGGCGCTCCTCACGGCGCGCCGCACGGCGACGGTAAATCGGACGTCGGCGGGCAAGCGCGGGAGGGGATGCTCCGCGGCGTCGAGAGCGGCGCGCAGATCCTCGGAATCCCACACGTTTGCGCCGCCAGCGCCGGTCGCTTCGCCGATGCAGATCACGGGGCCGATGCGATTGTCGAGGATGCCGGCGGTGAACAGATCGCCCGAGGAGTAAGTGTTCGCGTCGACCACGACCACCACGGGGCCGCCGTAGTGCTGACCGAGATCATTGCATTGCTCCTGAGAAGTGATCGGCAAGTGGCTCGAGTAGGGCTCGCCCGTCTGTTCGGCACTGAGCAAGGACTCAGCCCAGGGGGCGAGCTCGGCCTGGTTGAATGCCGCCCCGGCCATCGCCGCGGTCACGCGCGTCGCTCGCAGCGCAAACTTGGTGGGCGTGACCGGATGCGGCGTGAACAGCTGCAGGAGGCGCTCAGCGGCCCAGATGAAGCCACCGGGGTTGTCGCGCAGGTCGAGGATAAGCCCGCGATCGGGCATACCGCGCAGCAGCGTGATGGCAGCTTCGAGGAACGCGTCGTCGTCGTCGACGTCAAAGCTCCAGATGCGCATGTAGCCCACCTTGCCTTTGCGGGTTTGGACGGTACGCGCCGTGAGGAAGTCAGAGAACGCAGCCGCGACGCCCGCCTTGGAGCGCCGCCCGTTCAGGAGCGCGCCCTCTGCTTTCCAAAGACTGTGATTGAAGCGGTACTTCTTCGCACGACGCACGGCCTCGGCCGCGGGGTTGATTCCGCGGCGCAGTCGGGTTCCAAGTGTCCGGCTGGCGGCGGAAGCCCGCTGCGGATCGAAACCCTCCCAGTGCAACCGCAGCTCGCGCGCCTTACCCTTGAGGTCGAGGTAGCCGAGCATTACCCACTCCTCGTTGGGCGGCGGACCGTATTCCAGCGAACGGAACGTCAGCGATTCGAGAGCCCGAGCGCGTCGGGCGTCGGGGCGACCGCCCGTCTCGTTTTCAGCGTGGAGGTCGACTGCGCGAGCGAATGGGATGCCGTTCCAGTACTCAATCGTGACGCCCTCTACGAAGTGACGATCGGGGACGGATCTCCGGTCGACCTTTGAGACGACGTACTTGGGAACGTCGGCGGGACCGTAGGATTCAACGAGGAACGGAAGACTGGCCACTGGCCCCTCCACAGTCCAGGGCCCCTGGTACTGCGTGTGTGCGTCGCGCAGGTGATTGATGAGCGAGGTCAGTTCACGCTGGAACTCGAGATCGCTCATTGTGTGCAGCTTGAGGCGCAGATGCTCGAGGCCCCGCACCACGTCGAATCCGTAGAGCGAACGCTTGAGGGGGAGATGCGCGTAGACCCCGTCGAGGACTCGCGAAAGGGCATCGAGGATGTCGTGCCGCTCGCCCCACGTCAAGGGTCTCACGTTGACGGCGGCGTTACGTTTCAAACGCGACACTGCGCGCCTCCGGGATGCGGAGGACCCGTTCGCGGGTCGGCCAGGCGCTCGGGACACCTGCTGCGGTCTCATGAGTAGAATCCTTTGAGACCGTCGAGCAGCCCGCCGTGAAACCCACGGCTCTTGATCGCTTTCAAGAACGCGGCGTCGTGGAACAGCGATGGCAGCGGCGGGATTACAATCTCCGCCGCGTGCTCTGAGACGTTTCCGGCCATGGGCAGCCCTCCCGTCGGCATATCGAGCGCCAACTCGAGCGGAGCTTCGGACCCATCCTTTGGCCCGGCATAGGCCTGCCGCCGACCGTCCGCTTGCTTGAGCGCGTTCACCGGATCCTTGCGGACCGCGTCGATCCGGCTCGTGATGTCTTTCCAGGACCACGCTTCGGTTGCTTGCTCTGGATCGGGGATCGCGAATCGGCGCTTCGTTCCCAGCACGGTCAGCGGGCTCGACTTGGTGAGACCCGCCGCGAGCATCAGCCCCGCGTCGCCGTAGCGAGGGATGCCGTCATAGACGGCGAGCATGACGTCGCGCTCGGTGGACTCGACAATCTGCGTCCAGACGCTCTTGCTATCGCTCACCCGAAAAACACTGATATCCCCGAACGCGCCGGGCGTGAGCCGCCCGATGGTTTTCTTCCAGCAGCGGGATAATGCATCACCCGGATTCGTGGTCACCATAGCGACGAGTTGCTGATCGGTGAGTCCGAGTCCGAGCCGCTGGCTCGCCAGCTTGGCCACCTTGATCTCGCCCTGCACGTTCTTGGTACCCGAGGGGCCCCAGTCGGATCCGAGGCAGATCGCCACGTCCTGCTTCTGCGCTGCCACGACGTTAGTGGTCATGCCGTAAAGCCAGAGGTTAGAGAACGGCGACCACGCGACCGCGCCGGCTTTGTTCTTGGCCCAGCGCTGCCAATCTGAGTCCGAGATCGCGTTGCAGTGGATGCCGACGAAAGTCTTCTCGAGGCACCCGGCGTTTGCGGCGTCTACGAACTCGCGGGCGACCAGCGAGCCACCTTGGCCCTCGGCACAGTGGTAAATGAAGCCCGCGCCCTGCCTCTGCGCCTGCGCTATCCTGCCCAGCTCCAGGGGCTTTTTGGTCAGTGCCGATGTGTAGATGAGATTGCGAGTGTTCGTTTCTGCTGTCTCGTCGTCGATGTTGCGGAGCACTTGTACGTGCTCACGATTTGCGGCCGGCCAACCCTGGATGGCCGTCGTGCCCCCAACGAGTGCACGAAGCTGAACGTATGCCAAAACCGCCTCCGGCGCAGCCTGCACCAGAGCATTGGCGGGCCAACTGATGGAGGACTGGTAGCTCGCTGCGCGTGTCCAACTGTCATGGTGGATGAACGCACTCTTCTGCTTGGGTTCGGTCCACAGAGGCAGCGTGTTATAGCCGATGTGGTTGTGCAGGTCGATGAGACCGGGCAACACGAAAGCCTCACCGACATCCAGGACGGGGACTGCCGAAAAACCGGTGGGCGCGGCGCCGTTGCCCGAGGTGACGCGCTCGATGGTTCCGCTGTCGTCGACATAGACGCGCCCCTTGAAGACGGCATCGGGGTCGGCTCGATCGAGCGGCACGATCTTTCCTGCGATCACCAATGCCATGGCTAACCTCCGAGTATGGAAGCTTCAATCAGGATGTCGGAGCCGTCGTGTCGTGAAACTGCTCGCTCGCGCTTAACTCTTCCAGTTCGAGGGGACCGAGCAGGCGCTCTCCACCGGGATGCTTGAAATCTCATCCCGAGTAACTTCATCCCTGCCGTTTCCAACTCCCTATCTCCATAGACGGTCAGAGGCTCGGAATTCTGCGAGAATCACGGCCCTCGTATCCGTGCTCCTGGTGAACAGATCGGTCGTGAGCTCCAGGAAATCCTCACTCACCGCGAGATCACGCCGGTGTTTGCTGCAGCAGGCGAAAGCGGGGATGAAGGACGTTTAGCTCGATTTTCGGAGCGGCTTCCGAGCAGCGCTCCCCAACGAGACTTCCAATCCAGTCGTCACTGCAAGCAAAAGCGATGTCTACAGCGGCGCGTGCGTTCGCGTAGCGTCAAGATAGGACACCAGGTGGGCGCTCAGGTCGCGAGCATCGTCGGCGGCGCCGTCGATGAGACTCGACTTGCGGCGCCTTAGAAACGGAATGCCCATCAAGTACATGCCGGGAGCCTCGACGACCCCCCCGTCGTGGCGGACACGGCCCTTGCGGTCGAAGACCGGCGCGCGGAGCCACGAGTAGTCGGGACGGAAACCGGTCGCCCAGAGGAGAGTCCGGATCCCATTGCGGGTGAGGTCGAGCCCAAGCGGCGGTGATGCCTCCACCTCGGTGGGCTCGAATCGGTGCGGTGGGCCCACCTTGTCGGCGAATCCGTTCTCCGTCGCCCATTGGTCGATCCGGTCGAGCAAACGGTTCATCTTGAGGTCGGAAAGGGCGCATTGGTTGCGAAGCGATCCAGAGAACTGCGCCTTGCCGTCCTGGAACCCCACGAGACGCCCCAC
>Ga0214473_10005558_pt1 | contig 15091 bp, 13 predicted proteins | sample RVTome_7_FD_203509 | JGI IMG/M metagenome (GOLD analysis project Ga0214473, IMG submission 203509) | Soil microbial communities from uranium-contaminated site in the Upper Colorado River Basin, Wyoming, United States - RVT98D197 | ecosystem: Environmental > Terrestrial > Soil > Contaminated >... | reverse complement strand
GAAATGATGCTGGTACAGATCAATCGAATCGCGTCCCAGCCTCGCCAGACTCGCTTCGAGTTCCTTTGGCAACCCCTCCACCCGAAAGGAAAACCCGCCTGGGAATTTTGTCGCGATCAATACATCCTTGCCTCGAGCCAATTCTCCCAGGCGAAGTTCCGCCGCGCCGAGGCTATACATGGCTGCCGTATCAAACAGGTTTATGCCCGCTTCCAGACTCGCCTCAAGCGCGCGCTTCTCCTCTTCAAATCCGTGCGAGCCGCCATAGGCGGTCTTTGCGGGATGCAAGCGGGCAAGCCCTTTTGCATCGCCCCATGTCATTGCCCCGACTCCCATTCTGGGCACCTGCAATTTACTTCGACCTAATGATGTCTTGTGTTCCATTTTTTCTCCTGCAACAGGTTGAATAATTTTCAAACCTATGTTACGATACAGACTTGTATCGCTTACCCCAATCATACGATACAGACCTGTATTGTGTCAATAGGAAAATGAGTATGAAAACCAAAGTTGCCCCCAAAGATAAAGTCTTCCAAACTGCCGCGCGTCTGTTCTACCAACATGGCTATCGCGCCATTGGCGTGGATACCATAGCCGCCGAGTCTGGCATTGGCAAGATGACCCTTTACCGTCACTACCCCTCCAAGGATGACCTGATCGTTGCGTATCTCAAAGACAGCGATGAACTTTTCTGGAATGGCTTTGAACAGATCACAAAAGACGCGATTACGCCACGCGAAAAATTACTGGCGTTCTTTCAATCCTTGCAGGATTATGTAACGACACCTGAGTGCTACGGTTGTCCCTTTCTAAATGTGGCAACTGAATACCCTGAAACGGATTATCCTGGTCATCAGGTCGCGCTCGAACACAAGCAGACGGTTCGTGCACAATTTCGTCAACTGGCAAAGGAAGCGGGCGCGCGAAAACCAGATGTGCTTGCCGACCAATTGTTCCTGTTGATGGATGGCGCTTACATGGCCTCGCGCATGTTTGGCCCCCAAAACCCAGCCGCGCATCTTGCCGCCGCAGCGCAAACTTTGATCGATTCCGCTCTTTAATAGCTTCCTGAACTCCCCCACCCGCGTGCACGAGCCACTCCCCTCGCTTTTAGGAGAGGGGCCGGGGCGCCGCGCTGAGCCTGTCGAAGCGTGAGGTCAAGCAGACACGTTGTTGATTTCGGGGAAGATTAAGATAACACTTGATATGCTATACTTTTGAACATGGAATCTTTAAGCGAAATATCTATGCCTACTGCCGCTGTATTTATTGATGGCCCATGGCTATATTACGCTCTTAAACGCCTAAAATTCAATCAGGAATTGAATTTTCAAGAAATATTTGAAGTCTTCCAAGAGTATTTCGGAAATCAAACACCTATATACTACTTTGATGTGCTTGATCCTCAAGACATAAAGAAAAAACAATTCATAAGTGAACTGAGCGTAACAGGGTATTTTGTTGAGCTTGCAAGGTTGGTTCATAGAAAAAAGGGGGCAAATGAAACAGTTCAGATTAAGGGCCTTGATTCTAAACTTATTGTTCGAATTAATTCATTACCACACGAAATAACAACAATTGTCTTGATCACCGGCGATAGCGATTTTGCTCCTGTTGTTGAACAGCTTATACAGAATGGGAAAAAAGTTGTCTTGATCATTGGCGATCGTTTCGTTTCCCAAGCTCTCGTGAAAGCTGTGGATTCGAAATATGTTCCATTGAAAGCATTTTTGAAAAATTTACATTCTGGAAATGAATTGTTTCAGCGATTAGACATCACCAAGAAAGGGTTAGATATTCCAAAGAATTGGTATTTTGAAAAAGGCGAGCATTACGTTCCATACTTGGTGTTGAAGAAGTTGTTTTTATCTGCCAGGTCGGAAATTACTCTGATCGATTCGTATGTTGACGATCAAATCTTGAAAATGATTCCTTTGCTTTCATTTAGAGTTACAGTTAGGATTTTTACAAATAAGATTTCCCTCGCAGATTTTGAGATTCAGGTAAAGAAGTTACGAACCAATGGGTATAAAGCCCAAGTGTTTAAAACAAATTCATTTCATGACCGTTTTTTAGGAGTCGATCATGAATGGTGGCATAGTGGACACTCGTTCAAGGATATAGGAAGTGGAGTATCGGTATTGACAAAAATTGAGGACGAAGGAGTGATTTATAAACTTCAGAAAGATATTGGTGTCGTTGTGTCAACAACTCATGAATACTGCTAGCCACAGATGAAGCCAATCATGGATGGTGCGAAGATTCCCATTTATGGGACTTGGTTGACCTGAGGCGGGCGGATTCATCCCCCGCCGTGCCCCATTTTCGAGCGGACACGTTGTTGATTTCGGGGAAGATTGGGGCTATACTACAAACAAATGAAATACCAATCTCGCTAGCGATCATAAGATAATAGCCGTAAACCTAACTTACCATAAACAGGTGGTATATGAAATGCTTACATTGCTTAGTTGAATTTCATGATGAAAGAAAAATAATGAACATCGATAAAGACGCAGATAATGGATGGGCGATATTTCGATACGATTGTCCGGCGTGTAAAAGGATGAATTTGTATTTAGTTAATGCAGAGTGGGTATTTATACAACATGTTGGAGGGTGGCAAGTTCATGCTGATAAAATCATTAGTGAAATTCCTATACGCCCCCGAGGCGCAAATCGTCCTCCCTGTCCACCAGAAGTCCCTGCATATATCGCAGAAGACTATAACGAAGCATGCCTTGTCTTTCCTAGCAGTTCAAAAGCGTCTGCAGCATTAAGTCGTAGATGTCTTCAAAATTTACTTCGCGACGCCGCAAAGGTCAAACATGGGAATTTGGCAGATGAGATTCAAGAAGTGATTGATAGTGGGAAATTGCCATCTCATCTCATTCAGGTAATTGATGCCATAAGGCAAATAGGTAATTTTGCTGCCCATCCTACGAAGAGCCAAAATACTGGTGAGATTTTACCCGTTGAGCCTCAAGAGGCTGAATGGAATCTAGATGTACTTGAAGCATTTTTCGATTTCTATTATGTTCAGCCTGCTATCGTTGCAAAAAAGCGTACGGCGCTGAACACAAAATTACAAGAAGCCGGAAAATTACCAATGAAATGAAACATCTGGAATTTAGATTAATTTCAATCAGATAACATCGCATGTTCCTCGCCGCCCTGATGCCCCACGGCACGGACGACGCTTTGAGCGACTTGGGGCAATAGTGATGACAACTACAAGGATAAATTGGGGTTACACCTCAAAGTTGATGTATAATTGGTTTAATAGGCTGGTAAACATGATAACAATTAATTCTCCAGAAAGAGCATTTATACTCATAAATGTTCGGCCAGATTCCTTAGAGAGTGTACAGGCAAAGTTGCGGGCAAACCCAAATATAGCAATGGCGGATATAGTATATGGCCCTTACGATATTATTGCGGTAGTTATTGCGGTTGAGATAAAGGAGATTACCAACGTTGTTTTACATGACATTAGAAGAATTGATGGCATTGTTGAAACTTTAACCTGCATTAAGGTTAATTGAGTCTTTATGATATAAGCCATTACATCTGAGGGAAACACATGCCTGAAGATCTGAGCATAATTCAGCTAAAAAGTCGTGAGGAGTTGGAGATTTATGAAAACGACTTAAAAAGTATTGTAAATGAGTTGTTAAACGATCAGGATAAATTACAATGGCTACATCTGATCGCCAAGGAATACGCTTATCTAATTGATAACATAATAGCGGATGCAATAAAATTAAATAAATTTGATAATGTAATCTATTTAGTAGATTTTGATGTATTGAGAAATTATATTGAACAGGGTGCTACTTCAACAGAACAAATATTTGTAGACAATTTTTTTTACGAAACCACTCCAAAGTATGGAATACCTGAGGGTGCTTTTACTGAATTCTTAATTTGGCTAAAAAGATTGCGCCAATTCGATTATGAATTAAAAGATAAATTTCTTTACAAGGGAGAAAATGGAATAAATGCTCTTGCAAATATCTTTGAGATAGAGACAAGAAATGATATAAACGATGAAGACTTGCTAAACGAGATTTCCGAAAGAATTGACAATAAAGCTGTAGTTTTAACTCGATTGCTTAATGTTTTTACAGACCCGCGTTTTATTGGCCTTGTGTCAAATTATGAACCGAATGACGCAAAACAACTAAAGGAAATACTCTCTTTATTGCCAAGAAAAAAAAGCAGAGGTGATCCTAGGCGGCATTATCTAGATGATAATGATGGCATTAATATGGCAATAGCCATCAAAAGTTATCGCGAATCTAAAAAAGCAGATGGACGCGAAGAAAACAAGCCAGTATATTATTTGGTAACTCAAACTAACATCATCTTAAAGCTTATTGAAAGGTTGAGAGAGCTAATCAACGAGAACGCAATAAATCCCGACGTTTTAAGTACGCTCGAATATCTTATGGGAGAAAACCAGAATCTGGATGATCTTCCAGTAATGCATCCCAGGCAAGTAGTTAATGCAGAGCATTTAGGTGCTTACAGTGATATTGAAAGGCCCGTTGAGCAACTTAGGACATGGCGCAAAGTATTCAACGACTTCAAAGAAAGAGTGGAAGATAATCTATTGCCGCAAAATTTTCAACAATACGGGAGAAAATCTCGCCCAAAGCTTGAAATTGCTGATACAACAAATTTTCTCGAGTCGCTGACCGCATCAGGACAAGTGTTTTTTTCTGAAATTCCAAACTTATATTCAGTTGAGGAGCTTAGAGCGAAATCTATTTCCGTCGATTTTGCGAGAAGGCAACAAATATCTAGCCACGTATCATTGCAAGATAAGATAACACAAAAGACTATCGGGTTAGTCAGGCTACTAGATCAAGTGCAAGCCTTAATTGATGAGACACATACCATCCAATACGATATGTTCTTAGAAGACGTTCAACGAGTGAATTTTACGAAATTTAGTATTAAGCAAATTACAGGTGCATTTACGGGAAACAACATTATTGAAGGGGAGATTTTTTATTCTCAAGAAGATAACGAAAGCAAAGCACCTCATTTCGAAATACGTTGGCCGATTTATTGTGATAACGAAACTTTCACAAACGCCTTGAAAAATATCATATACTCATCAGCGCAATACGAAGATAACAAAGTCAGCACGCACCGCGTAAAACTTGAGCATCTTGAAAATGAAATTGCGGACTATTGGAACCAAGGCCTAATAGTTTATTGCCTTGGAGAAGTATTTGCAAGTTCGCTTGATTTCTTGACAACTGGTCAAAATTGGAGGCAATTAACTCTAAGAAATCTAAAACAGCAAGTTGAAGTGATGCAGAAAAACAAGAAAGTTTTTGGAGAGTTGGATAATTTATCAACGATTGAAATTCAACAATATCGCGTAAATACAAAAGTAGCCGATTTTGTTTATGATGTAATACCGATTGAGCCTCAAAGAGTAAGATACTTGACCGTGATGTCTCATTACAATATTAGCGAACACATCATAAGTCTGTTTGATAGAACAGGGTTCGTTTATTGTGCCACAAAAGAACTCAACAAAATAATTCGTAAATTGCTTTCTCGGAATTTTCCGCAAGTAGATACCAAATGAGGTGTTAGCTTTGTTCCATAAAACAGCAAAGTCATCATATATTTGTCACTATGATTCCGATGATCTTGAAAAAACATTGGAAAACCATGATACTCTAAATGATGACGAAAGATGTTTACATATAAGAAAAGTTCAGCTGAAACAACTAGGGGTGGAGTTTTATGTTATGGCAGATTGGGCTTGCTATCAACCGCAGCCACCACGAGACGAAGAATGTGATAAAGAAGAAACATCAAGCATCAGAGCGACTGCAAAGAAAAGTTTCAAGTCTCCTGTAAAACGATCACAATATATAACCTTTGATCTGATTAGCGAACTAAGCAATCTTTTAGAATTTAAGGATGGTAGCACGGTTGATCAAAAAAGCATTTTTCGCTATAGGCCCTATCTTGTTTTGTCAAATATTTATCCAAAAACAAAAAAGACTGACACTTGGACAAAGAGCTTTGAAGTAAGAAAACATTCCACAGATCAGATAACGTTCGCACCTATCAATGTGTCAATTGATGTATGGGAAGGGGAACCTGAAAAAAGCACCAGCCATTCATTAAATATTCCCATGAAGTTAGCACTACCTCCTATACAATTCGGCATGAATCATCCACCCAATAACATGGATACAGAGAGGAGTAATTTAATGGACCAAAATTTGATGGCGCTCATAGCCGCTTGGTTACTGCCACCACTTGCAAAAGGCAGTTTAGAATTTTCAAAGGCAGTGGGTAAAGGTCTCGGGGATAATTTCGTTAAATTAATAGATGAACTCCTAGCAAATGCCGTAGGGACAAAATCTGAGAAAGACAAACCAACAAATCTACAGCATGATTACACAAATGTTACTCCTGAAATATTCATTAATGCGTTAAGAAATCAGCCACAAAAGGCAGAACAAATATATACAGAACTGCGCACCGCGTTAAGCAAGCTATTAAGAAATACACTAAAGTTCACTAAATCTAATATTAGCAATGAATTGGTACCTGATATGGGATATGTTGTCGGACAGTTTGATGCAACTACACAAGCCTCGTTGGCAAATTCGTTTGTCGAGCAGGTTTTTGCAGACAACAAAGTCTTTGAGTTAATTGAAAATATAAGCGAAATGAAACCATATCTTTTTGATGAAGAGCATACAAGTTGATAAAAGTAGGCTAGTATTGAGCACGACATAATCAAATACTCAGACAGAAATCCTCTGCGCTCACAAAGTCATGTGCGCGGAGGATTTGATTGTAAAGATGATTTCCGAAATTATAAAAACGGCTGCTTCATTCAAGATCACCCCTCAAAAAACCACCACCTTCCAGCACCCCCTCCAAAATCACCCTGATCGCCTCCGAGCTTACTAGTTCTTCCAACCCAAACGACTTCAACCTCGTCTGTGTAGTGCGGACGGAGGGCTCAAGGAATTCGCCAAACAGTAGGGACGTGCGGAACAACTGGTAGTACAAGAATCTGCGCGCATTTCGTTTGAACTCCAGCGGGATATCAATCTTCTCAGCCTCAAGAAACTCTTTCATCTTTCTTCTTACTTCATCCACCGTCTGCGGGAAGAATACGGTAGGGTATTGCGTGAAGCGCGCCTTGCCCGCGCACAGCACCGCCGCGCCCATGATCGAAGCCTCCAGCCCAATCGTTGAGTTATAGACCATCACGAACTTCGACTTGGTGATCAACTCATACGAACTCAACGTCTCGTTTGGAGCCACCAAGACCACATTCGGCTCTTTGTCCGCGCCGCTGATTTCGACCCACACCGCCACCGTCTCACGGCTGGCTTTGCGGACTCGCAACTCGTCCGGGTGGGCACGGATCACAAATAGCGTCTCAGGATGCGCGCGGATGACCTCCAGCGTCATATCCAGCCAATCGAACATATCTTCAAAGACCATGTTGGCGTGCCGCTGGCTGGTATCGAAAATGACATTCGTAAAAATGGGAACGATCTGTTTGAAGCCTGCCGCCCTTTGCAGGAACGATGCGTCAGCATCGAGTCCCTTCATGTCCGCCCAAAACTTGATCCCCGCCATCGTAAAGTCACCTTGAAAACGCCTGGCAAGGTAGGCGTCCAGTTTTGCGTTTTGTTCATCGTTCATCTCGAACGACTCAGGGATGTGAATCGGATAAGCAGTCGCTTCGCCATCGGTGAAGAACGCGCTGGCGGGTTGCAGTCCTACTTCATGTGTGATGACTCGCAATCCGCGCTTCTGCGCGACGTAACGGGCGGTCGCTTCGGGGAAGAACTGTCCATTGAACACGACCACAGCCCGCGGCCGAGTCTGATCGAGAAAGTCCGCAAATTTTTGAGCGATATTCCACGCCGACAGAATATATTCCCGCAGAAGATAACGCGTCGATTCGTCGTCATTCAAATGATGGATACGCAGGATCCAGCGCAGGCCAGGCAGACATAAAGCGCCTAAAGGTATGGTCATTGCGAGGAGGAGGCCGCTGGTCGAGTAGCCCTGAGTGTTCGTCGAAGGGCGTATCGAGACCGAGGCCGGCGAAGCAATCTCCTCATCGTTACGCGGAGATTGCTTCACCCCTTCGGGGCTCGCAATAACGGATTGGTTTCTTAATTTCCACTCGAATCTGGATAATTGCTCAACGCTGAGATTTTCCAAAGCACGTTCGAGTTCTTTATCACGCTCAAAAGCAAACCAGTGTGGATTCGCACCTATATAAAGCGTTCTTGATTGATACACACACGACTTGCAAGGCATCTCTTTCTGCACATTCTCGCGGTTCGTCCCCAGCACGCAATGACTCATGCCCGAATGACACGCAAAGTAAGCAACGGGAATCCCTTTCAACCGCAACGCCCATGAAGCCAGTAAATGGAATCCGCTGTTCCACGAAAGATCATCAATCCCTGTGGAGGCTTTGAAAAAGGCAACAGGCGCGCCCTGGGTAGGCGGCGAGTGGCGAGCGACGAGTTTCGCTACGCGTGCAATTTCGAGATTATTGAGCCTGCGGACAAGTCCGCGTTGGATACGTTGGGTGAAAAAGTCTTTGATCATCAAAATCGGGATTCGTTAATTGGGAATCGTTATTCGTCTTGTGGAGACTCAGATGGTTCAAAATCATAAGGTATGGAGTCTTCGCGGACGGAATGGCTTGCACCAGGTTCGTTCTGACCTTGTTTGCTGCGTTTCAAGTAACCAATATAGCCGTTAATCAATTGGGTAAGTTTTTCCCCATCTTGTTCCAAAGAATCAAATAGGGTTTTCGGAATATATTTCAACTCCCAATTTCTGTTCTCACCAATCATTATTTCTCTCGTACCCCAGCCTCACCACCAAATCCCCCGCCACATCCTTGAACAACTTCTTGTGCTCTTCGGTGAAATGCTCTTTCCACCCACCCGTCTTCCCGGAGCGGAAGGTGCGACTCTTCTTCGGCTGGATCGCCTGCACCAAAATCGCCAATGCCTTTTCACGCGGCGTGGGGATTTTATAGCCAGCGCGCTCCACTTCATCGAGCATCGCATTCAGTGTGGCATCGCGGTTGTTGACCAAATCTTCAAAACGGATGCACAGCACGTTTTTTTGTTCCAGCCACTGGAAAACACCTTCGTACCTCTGCTTCACGCTGACCATGTACAGTCCATCGTGGTCAACGCCTGTGATGGCGACCTTGAGTCGCTCACCGAAATCAGAAAGTGAGTTGTAATACCCATGCATCCCGTGATCTTCGTACATGTCAGTAGCAAAGAACACCTGTGAGACAAGCAGATCACGCGGATCGCGATAGACGAAGTAATTCACACGTCCGGGCTGGCACAAGAACGCGACATTCTCAGGCGAAGCCTCTACATATCCCCATCCAATAACGCCGCGAGAAATTCGCTTCAACTTGTTCAGTATCTCTTCTTTCGTCTTTCGTCTTCCCTCTTTCGTGATCGTGCGTATCGGCTCCGCCTCCACATACTTATGCGGCGCGACCTGACACATCCCTGCCAGCACCTGTAACAGCAAATGTGAGCCGCTCTTCGGCTTGGAGTTGCCAAAGACAGGCGGCGCATCGCTGAAAGACAGTCGCTTCCAACGCCACATGGCTTGGGCTGTTTTAACCGCCGTCCTCAACGCACGGCGGATGGTTCTTGTCCATCCCATCAAAATAACCTCACCCAATAGGCGCTATGCAGCACGCTCACGTAACAACTAATCCTCGCCATTGACACGGCGCAATCTAAGCATGGAAGCCTTTTCACTCTCATAGACCTTCTTCACCCCATCGCCAAGCGCAGCTTCCACCACGCGCAGATATTTCACCAGGCGCTCAAAGCCGCCCGGCTCAACGGATGCGGCCTGGTCACTGCCCCACATGGCACGGTCAAGGGTCAAATGTCTCTCCACCATGCAGGCGCCCAGGGCAACCGCAATGGCAGATGGAACAAGTCCCACTTCATGACCTGAATATCCAATGGGCAGGTTCGGGAACTCACGACGAAGAGTCTCGATCATCTTCAAGTTCAACTCTTCGGGCTCACAGGGGTAAGTGCTGGTGCAGTGCATCATCACAAGATCCTTTTCGCCTGCCATAGCCACTCCATTTTTGATCTGCTCCATCGTGGACATACCCGAAGACAAGATGACCGGCTTGCCGGTCGCCCGGACCTTGCGGATCAAGCCAAAGTCCGTAAGGGAGGCGGATGGAATCTTAAAGGCAGGCGTGTCGAACTTTTCCATAAAATCCACCGAAGGCTCATCCCACACGGAGACCATCCACTTGATGCCCTTCTCTTTGCAGTAGCGATCGATCTCGCAGTACTGGTCCTCGTTGAACTCGACCTTGTAGCGATAATCCAGATAGGTGATATAGCCCCACGGCGTTTCGCGCATTTGCCTCTGCTGTTCGGGCGGCGTGGAAATTTCGGGTGTCCGCTTCTGGAACTTTACCGCGTCCACACCGGCATGCACCGCCGCGTCGATCATCTGCCTGGCAATACCGAGATCGCCGTTATGGTTGATCCCTATCTCCGCGATCACAAATGCCGGGTGCCCATCGCCCACCAATCGATTCCCAATTCTTAATTCACGTGCCATTGTTTCTCCTTGGATGTGCAGGTCACGTTTGAGGCGTGACTTGCTGATTTTTCAAAATCAAATCACACAACTCACGAAGCGCGCCGTATCCGCCCGGCTTGCTCAGTACATGATCTGCCGCACGGATGACTTCCGGATACGCATCCGCAACGGCCACCGACCAGCCTGCAATCTCAAAGCAGGGAAGGTCATTCAGGTCATTACCCACATAAATGACGTTCTCCGCCTTGACGTTTTTCTGCTCAAGGACCTGGCGCAGCGCGCGCCCCTTATCCTGCAAACCGACACCGTGGACTGCTTCCACGCCCATTTTATTCGCGCGCGCGGCCACTGCCGGATTCACTTCCGAGGACAGGATCATCACATCCATGCCCTTCTCGCGTAATTCCCCCATACGCAAACTGTCACTGCGAAATGCGGCAACCATTTCCCTGCCATCCTGATCCGTCCATACACGGTTATCGGTAAGGACACCATCAAAGTCACAAATGATCAACTCTATTTTCCGGGGCAGAGGGCGTCGCAGTTTGCCATCAGGCATGACCATTTCCAGACCACTATACACCAGTGCCTCATATTTCTCCCAATCAGCAGGCGTATCGATATCCACTGTGTAGCGCGGGTCGATGACCAGGGGATAAACCACATTCCCTGTAAGGGACTGCTTTCCGGTGATCGTGGAGGTGCGGATGACATCAATGTGCCCGGTTTGCCAGTAGGTCGGTGGCAGGATCTGGCGCGGCGCATTATAGGGTTCAGTGATCCCTTCCACTTCAAGCAGTGGTTTCATCGGCTTTTCATAGCCGTTGAAACGCCACATCTTGTGCGGGTTTTGCCCTGCCGGGACAACGCCGCGCACGGAATCTGCGTCTGCATGCTCAACCAGAATCCTGACCGCGCCATCCACGCAATCCATCGGGCGAATCGGTGAAGTGGGTCGCAGTTGCACAACGATCCTGGGTTTGTAGGCTTCGATATCTTCAAGACATTTTAAAGCATGCTGAAAGACCGGTAAATCGGTGGTTCTGTCCTGCGCAAGTTCCCTGGGCCGCATGAAGGGAGTCTCTGCGCCATATTCGCGTGCGACCGCGGCAATTTCCTCGTCATCGGTCGAGACAATGACACGCGAAACACTCTTCGCCTGCAAGCCAGCCGCTATACTCCACGCAACAAGCGGATAGCCTGCAAAAGTACGGATATTCTTGCGCGGGATGCCTTTCGAGCCGCCGCGGGCGGGGATGAGAGCGAGGATTTCGGTCATAGGGATACAGGTATACAGCTAGACAAGTATGCAAGTAAACGAGCGCGCACATGTGTACGTTTGTACCTGTTTACTTGTGTACGTGCATACTTCCTCACCACGCTGTCCAGCCTCCATCTACAACGACATTATTCCCCGTCATATAAGACGATGCATCGGATGCCAGAAACAGCAGCGCTCCATTCATTTCATCCTTCCTTGCCATGCGTCCCAAAATCGTTTTAGCCGAATAATTCTTAACAAAATAATCTTCGTGATTGTTGAACACACCGCCGGGAGTCAATGCATTCACACGGATTTCCGTCCCAGCATAATACGCAGCCAGGTATTTGGTGAAACCCAGCACGCCGGCTTTGGTCACCGTGTAATATACGGGCTTAAATGCCACTCGCTCACCACCTTTGACGTAAATACGCTGGTCTGGGCCATTCAACCCATACGTCGAACAAATGTTGATGATACTGCCCTTTTTCCCCTGTTCGATCATCGGCTTGACGCATGCCTGCGTGACCAGGAACATACCCGTCAGATTGACACCCAACGCGGCGTTCCACTGATCGAGCGGATAGTCTTCGAACGCGCCGGGCGTGATTCCTTTTTTCATCGCGTCGGGATCAAACTTGGGATCGAGCGCGGCACTGTTGACGAGGATATCGAGCCGTCCAAAAGCGGATAATACTTTTTCCACCAGCGCGTTGACGGAATCAGGCCTGGTGATATCGGCGGGAACGGCCAGGGCCTTGTATCCACTCTTCGTGAGTACATCTGCTACGGCTTGCGAAGCTGAAGCGTTCAAATCCACAACAGCAACTGCCGCGCCCGCTTCGGCCAACGTCTTGCAGAACTCCGCGCCGAGCAATCCTGCCCCACCTGTCACAACCGCTGCGCATCTGCTTAGATCAAATTTATCCTGGATTGTCATGTTTTCCTTTATGGCTGCGCGGTATAGATCGAATCGCCCGCCGACTTGTGCGCAAGAAATAAGCCATCGCTCAGCAAAATCGCGTCTGCCAGTGACACCTCACCGCCATCGAAGATGGCAAGCACCGCGCCGCCATTGTTGATATCCTGTTGCATGAGCTCGATGCCTTCCTCAAAACCCGACCGCACCTGCGCGGTGGCAGAGTCGAAGCGATCAGGCAGAACATAATTGCCACGGCCCGTGTACAGATAGACTACGGCGGGTTCATTGGTATAGATCATTACATCTTCAGGCAGTTCACGCAGATATGCCATCGTCTCCGAATCGTACCACTTGAAGGATGCATACCCGAGCCCGCTCTTATGCCAGTTATCCATTGTGATGGATTGCTTGTACACGGCAAAACCAAGAATAACAACCGTCAATACAATCACAGACGCGCGGCTTTTGTTTCTTAACCAGACACCAAAATAAACCAGCAGAATAAGCAATCCCACCAACACAGGTGAGAGGATGCGAAGTCTGAATTTCGTCGCGGCATCGAACATCGTCATGGAGGCGACAATGGAGGCGAGATAGGTAAATATATAAAGGCCTGTGGCGAAGGCGATCACTCCCATTGCCTTCTTTCCGCTTCTTTCCCCTGCAGGTGACTGCTGAGGCTTCGAGAAATAATTCCACGCTCTGAGCGCGACCCATACCAGCACCACACCCAGGACGAGGACCACCATCCCTTCAATGATGCCCGTCTGCTTGAATATCTCCCGACGCCATGTTTCAACAGGAATAAAAAAATCCGAAAACACGCGCAGACCCATGCGTAAATTTTCGGAGGTGATGGGATGCCACGCCAGCACGCGGTTGGTGGCATTCTCTGCAACAAGTCGATTCCGGATCGCCCAGCCCAGAATCCACGGCAGAACGCCCGCGAGAAATATTCCCACACTGGTGAGACGCTTGCGCCAGTCAATATGCAAAACGATCAGTGCCGCGACAAAGGTCGCAACCAGAGCCAGGCCTGCATAACGTGTCAGATAGGCTGCGCCGACAAACATTGCACACAGAATCAACCACAACCAGTGATGGTCACGCTCGAAATACAGGTCGAACATCCAGAGGGACAGCAATGACAGAAAGATAAACAGCGGTTCACTCATCGCAACCGCGTGCACTTGCAGCATTTCACCACTTGCAACGAACAATGCGGAAAGGACGAGACCCGCAGTGAGCGAAGGCGTCATTCGCCAGGCAAGGATGCCGAGCAGCGCAGCATTAAGTCCAAACAACAGCGCATTGACAAACCGCGCGCCGCGCAACGGGTCAAGCCCAAACAGGCCGAAGAATGCAAGGACCGAAGAATAACCCGGAGGGAAGTGTGTAACCGGCTGGTTGGATGCCAGCCAGGCTTCGCGATAACCCTGGCCGGCGAGCATGCTACGCGCGCCCGCAATATACGCGATGGAATCATCCGAGAGGCCGAGGCCTTCGGGAGTGGCTCTCAGGATAAGAAGTGTCCCGATAACGGCGAGCAGGAGCAGGCTCAGAAAAGAAGCGAGGCGAAGGGACGCGCGACGATCCATAAAGGCAAAAAATGGTAGGGGCGGAATTTCCCGCTCCTACCACTATATACCACATATTATTGTCTCTTGCTTAGTGATGCAGGGCAATCGCATCTTAATTGCCAGTGGCAAGAACTTTCAGGAGGTAATCTTCTTTCAGGGCGGCTTGGAACTGTTTGGCATGGATACCACCTTTGGCAGTTTTCTCGTGTTTGAGCAGGTTGAGAGCAATGTGGCGAAGCACAGCAAAATTTTCGGGAGCCTGATCTTTGCGGACGCGACTACGGTCTTCATTCAAAGCGACATCCAGAACCCAATGCAGTTTATTTTCGATAGACCAATGTTTGCGAACCGCGTGGAGTATTCGTTCCGCATTACTGAGCAAGCTGGAGATATAGTAACGCACGTACCTGGTTTGTTTGCCTCCTATAATGCGTGTACAAATGACCATGGCGATACTTTGCAACCCAGCCCAGTTCTCCAATCCGCGTATCAAGTTCAGGTAGGCAGGATTGGATGTGCTCCAACATTCACGCACATCGATTCTGCCGTGTCCCTTGCTAACCGTCTTTTTGTATTCAAAGGAAGCATATTTGAAATTCTGAGCTTGATCGACTGCAAACAGGACGGAAATGTCTTCGAACAAGTGTCCTTGGTTTTCTTTGACACTCAAAATATAGTCTGCCTTGGCTT
>Ga0214473_10005557_pt1 | contig 15092 bp, 18 predicted proteins | sample RVTome_7_FD_203509 | JGI IMG/M metagenome (GOLD analysis project Ga0214473, IMG submission 203509) | Soil microbial communities from uranium-contaminated site in the Upper Colorado River Basin, Wyoming, United States - RVT98D197 | ecosystem: Environmental > Terrestrial > Soil > Contaminated >... | reverse complement strand
GACCATTGGTGGGGAGAGTTCTAATCTCCTCGGGGCGACGTTCGATCTTACCGTCGGAGCAATGACGGTGCAGACGATGCCCAGTACCCACTTTGCACGTAACGTGGATTTCTCGGCACTGGACGAGGAACCTTCGTGGGGACCGATCCAGACGGTCAACGGGGAGTTCTCGTTCCGTAATACACTGAGTGGTGCGACATTCTCTGGGACCCTCCGAGATCTCCGTGGGTTTGAGATGAAATTGGGACTCGGCATCGCGAGGAAGAAAACATTCAACTCCGCGAACGGGATCCAGTCTGCAAGGGTAACGTCACGCAATCCAGTGATCACACTACAGGCTTATCTCGAAGGAGCATTCACAGATCTGAACGACATCATCAACGTGCAAATCAAGGATTTCCAGATGCAACTCGGTGGGGACCTTGAGGTGGGTGGTTCACTGGCACGTAACATCTTCGTGTGTCGCGTTCCGTACGCGGTTCTCAGAAATCCGAAACAGGGGGACGAAGACGGGCTCATCACATTCGACCTGGAGTGTGGTGCAGCACGGGACAAGAGTAAGGCATTCGAAGATATCACACTGGGTGCCGTAGCCCATGCTGCTGTCCCAGTGACGGATTCCCTCAGAATGGCGATCTTCTAGTCCAGTAACGAGGGTGCCCGGAGTGTGGGCACCCTCGTCCTTCCTTTCTGGGGGATGACGTGGCAGATCGTGACCTTAACATATTCATCCGTGCGCGAGATTTTGCTGCCGGGGTATTCTCCAAACTCGGTAGTTTCCTGAAAAACAGTTTCGTCATAACCCTCGGGGATGTTACGCGTGCCTTCCGGGGGATCGCGAGTGCCGTCAAGTCCGTTATCTCCGCATCGGATGAACAAGACGATGCAAACAGGAGATTGAATGCAGCACTAGTTTCTACCGGTCAGTTCAGTGAATCTGCATCCAAGAAGATCAGGGACTTCGCAACGGAGTTACAGAAGACGTCCGTGCACGCGGACGAAACTATTGTGAGTGCCGGGGCACTCATTGCTCAACTTAGTGGACTGAGTGTAGAACAACTACCAGAAGCCATTCGGGTTACTGTCGGATTGGCCGATGCACTGCGTATTGATCTCGATACCGCTGCACGAATCGCTGCGAAAGCATTTACCGGTAACACGGTAGCCCTCAGTAGGTATGGATTAAAGGTTCGTGAAGCATCTGACGCGACCGACCGTTACAATGCCGTCCTTGAAGCACTAGATCCGTTGTCCTCACAGACGGCGGCACGAACTGAAACTCTTTCCGGTAGACTGGCACAGTTGAACAATCAGTGGGGAGAAGTCCTCGAACAGGTCGGGGATATTGTTACCCAGAATAAGGGAGTCAAGGACTCCATTGCTGATCTGAGTAAGACACTAGGACAAGCCGATGTAGTAGGGGCCATCGCATCACTCGCATCTGGATTCGCATTTCTCGCATCTAATACGGCGAAGGCACTCCCGCACATAAAGCAATTTCTAGATCTCATAACACTCCCTTCATCTGCCGCTATCCTCGCACTAGTATTCGGGATTAAGAAGTTGAGTGGAGAGTCCGTCACATTAGGTGAAGTTCTTGTAGCAGAGAAAGGTCTATTCCAAGATGCCTTCAATTCTCGTGAAAATCTCGCGAAAGCGGGTAAGGATGCAACGGATGCTGCAAAAGCACAGTCACAGGCGGAATCGGACCTTGCATTAAAGACGGATACTGCACGCATCGCACAAGAGAATGCCGCTGGTGCCCAACGTCGTCTTGAATCTGAGAGGAAGAAAGCATTAGACACGACGAAGGCACTCACAGACGAAGCATCCAATGCCGCGAACGTACTCGGAGTGGAGATAGATCTGAGTAAGTTTCAGACTCAGGCCACCGCGGTGAAGAACGCCACGGATGCTTTCACCATCTTACAGAAACTGAATGAACGCGGACTCGTGACTGATCGTGAGGTCCTTGCAGCACGATTGGCTTACGATAAGATCGTCAGCGAAAACTCTATCCCGATCACTGGACTCCTGGATGAAGCCACGAAGGGATTGGATGTCTCCCTCAAGGATACCACCGAGGCTACGAAGAATGCCGCCCTCGCTACAGATGATCTCCGGGTAAAGGCGGATGGAGCACAGGCGAGTGTACGTGGTGTCGGTACAGCGGCATCAGATGCAGCGGTGGAAACCCGCACAGCATCTGAGATTATGAGCGACTCCATCGGGTCTGGAGTAGAAGCCGGAGTAAGGCGTGGACTCGCCGCACTGCGTGTACTGAGTGCGAGCATCACGTCATTGGCACAGAAATCTGGCACAATATCCGCCGGGGAGAACATTACTGGACCTCAGTACGGACCTACGAATCCAAGGGTCGGCACCGTGTACACGAGAGTCGGTAACACTCAACGGACATCTCGATTCATCAGTAACCTGACTACTCAAAGATAAGAGGTATCTCGTGGCGATCCAACCAGTAGCCGTTGCGTATAAGAATATGCTCGAGACCGTAAACGGCCCGGTCACACCGACCGCAACTGGTACATCATGGGTGAATCCAGATCGCATGTACGATCGTGTACGATCCCGTTTGGCTAAAACCGCCGCGATCCCTTCTGGTATTTCCGCCATCGTGATAGATCAAGGTCCAACGGTCGGGGATTATCTTTCTCCGGGCATTGTTATACTTGGCCCATCTCATAACCTCGCATCAGGATCTCCGATCACGGTTGAATACAACTCTGCTGATTCATGGCCTGGGACTACGGTTACTTCATTGGAGACAAGCGGCACGCTCACCGCCGGCATTGCATGGTGGAATCGTTTCTCACAGGTTACGGCGGGTGCAGGTAACCGATATTGGCGCATCTCATTCACGAAGACAGACGCCATACCAGAAATTGGGGAACTATTTCTCTCCACACGTATCGTGCTGGGTCAGAGTGAACTCGTAGAGGATGGAGGTGCAACGTCACCAGCAGAGTTCCCAATAACCCGTAACATCGTGGTTGCTCGTACACTAGCAGGAGTGCGCACATCCACGAAATTAGGGGTGGAGAGGAGATCATTCAACCTCCGTGCTAGTGCATTGAATGCTACCGCAAAATCAGATTGGCATAGTTTCCTTGTGGGGATTGAATGGGGGCACCTCCCGTTTTTCTTCCACGACCCGATTAATGATATGTGGTTTGCAGAAGGGGATCTCCGCGGACGGTCACTTGATAACCCGGAACGATGGGATATGCAGATTGATCTGGAGGAAGTGGTCTAATGATCAGTATCAATGCAACCCAGTTATCGCGGGCGAAAAAGTCTCACCACACTCCGGTTACATTCGTAACTATCAGTGTGACCCTACCCACTCCAGTTACGTTCAGGTTCTCTGAACTGTACCGTGGGTATGCAGGAAATGATTATGTGGACTATTTACTTTCCATAACGGATATCCCGTTCGGTATTGAACATATCACTAGTTTGAACCCGAGTGCGGACACCGTAACCCTCCGTATCTTGAATGGTCCAGCACTCTCAGGCACGGGCACTGTTCGTGATCAGTTTCTCGAGATGGGCATAGAAGGTGCCGACGTCACCATTGAGGAACTGTTACTCGCACCAGGAGAAGACCCTAATAAACCCACTAGCACTGGACCTACTCTCAGGTTCAAAGGAAAGGTTTCGAGGATATCAGAGATACTAGATAAGGAGTTCTCCCTCGAATGCACCAGTCCACTCATTCACTATGAGGATAAGTTAGGCTGGTACCGCATGTTGGATTCTGATCCAGGTAACCTAGAATCTAAGGGTGCCTTGATCCCCAGACCATATGGTGTGAATTGTCCCGTGGCTGCCGTACAAGTTACAAATGCCGCTGTTACCACACTAGCACAGGATATGACGGCGACCACTGTAGGTAATGTCAAATTCACCCAGACTAAAGTTCTGCAATCAGGTAATATCACTCTCATCATCGGGACTGAGGTTATCACGACCACGGGGAAGAATGATTCTAACCGCACGGTCACGGTATCCCTCCGTGGTCAGAACGGGACTGTTGCGGTTGCGCATAAACAGGGGGAAACCGTTCTGGAATTAGTAACGAATAATCGATGGGCAGTTGCTGATGGTGGGGGTATCTCAGACATAAAGAAAGTATCGTACCGAGGATCCAGTGGTAAGTTAGTGGACGTAACGGATAAGATAACAAAGAACCTAACCGACACTACATCCATTCCAGGACGGACACTCTCTACGTTCGGGATTACTAATACAAATTTACAGGCCATTAAGAATATTGATAACATCACGCAACAACAAGTCCCGGGTGGGAGTGTCAGTACGGTGGATCTTTCTGAGGACGTCGCATTCTCAACTCCTAATGCCGGATATGACTTTGTCGTTGATACCGCAGATGGAATGAAACCTCATTGGACATTTGCGGTGGGTGGAGGGTTCCATGCCAATCAGCAGGATTTCCGTCAATTACTCCTGAGAGATAACACGTCCATACTGAAAAGATTCAGGGTGGGGTTCGTAGTATCCATACGTAACATCGGTAGTGGGTTAGGTGGAAATGAACGCATAACCCTACAAGTTAGTGCCGTACTGAGTGGATTTCATTTGGCACAAGTATTCCTATTCAGTGTAGGTAACGGGGATTACTCAGGTCAATCATCATGGGTTGATGTATCAGGATTTGGGTATACCCCGGATGAATGGGTATTTGCTAATGGGTCACATGCAAGTGTGCTCATGACCACTAATTTACCGAGTGAAGCAGAGTCCGATACGGTTATTGTGCAATTCACGCAACTTCGTATTGATCAAGAATTCGATCCCGCTGCAACCCCCGCTGCATCTCATGCGGGTAACTTCAAACCTGAGTTCATAGCGGAGATTGACGGGTACACAGCCCCTGACGGGACCTACTCGGTTGCATCAGGCACGATCATCCAAGATGGACACGACATTATACGCCATGTCTTACAGAAATGGTGCGGGGTCCCGAGTGCTAATCTAGACTCTACGTGGAATACCGAAGGTGCCGTCGAAGCGTCCAATGATGCGCATCTGATTGAGATCTCCAGACTCGGAGAGGAGTTGACCCCGATTTGTGGCGCGATCGCGGACGACTCCCGCGCTAATTTTCATTACGATACCCAGAGTGGTAAGTGGAGATTCTTACGTCGGCGTACCCTCTCTCAAGGGGGGTATCAGGAAAATCTCAGTGCATCACTCACTAATGTGGAGACCATAACCGGGTTCTTCATGGACATGCGCGGACTGGTAGAAATCTGGAATACGGCTAACGTGCACTACGGATTCAATCCAGAGACCGACAAGTATGATGGTTTGTCCGTGCTTGCGGAGGCTAACTCCATCTCACTCTTCGGTGCAAGGGTACACCCGGAGTTTGAGTACCCCACCATATCGGATCAGGCCACGGCATCTGCGTCACTATCCGAATTCATCCAAGAGGTTGCGGACCGGAGGTTCACCATAGGGTTTGACCTCCCTTATGGGGACACATACGATTGGCAGGTGGGTGATGTGTTCGTGGCCGTATCACCTTACCGTTCTGCACTGGCTAAATTTCGAGTCCTGTACATTACGAGGGACCGTCCATCAGGTCGTACCTCTATCAAGTGCGTTCAGGTGCTCGGTCGGTTGAGCGATCCGATCGGCACGAAGTACGACGTTGCCGGGGTTCTCTCCGTGAGTAAGGGCACGAAGTACGACGTTACCGGGGTTCTCTCCGTGAGTAAGGGCACGAAGTATGATGTGTCCCGAGTGGCCGCGATACTCTGGGACGGTGGTGGAAATGCGTGGGATACCGGAACGTGGGACTAACACCGGAGGATTGACATGGGTGCCGTATCTGACTGGGATCCAACTATACCGGCTACGAGTGCAAGTCTTCTCTCGTCACCCGTAAGGTTGAACTTCGGGGCGATCGATGACGCCATCTTCGACGCGGAACCCACCGGGGTAACCGGGGGTTTCTTATTCGGATTCCTCATCAAGCGTGCGACCGCCACGACACTGACCGTGGGAGCGGGGATGGCGTTCGTATCCTCAACGAAGAGGGTAAAGAAGAAGACCACGACCACGACACTGGATATCACGACATCAGGAGTCGGGGGTCTGGACACGGGATCCGTTGCAGCGGACACATGGTACTATGTCTGGATCATCCATGAAACTGCAACCGGTAACATCTCATTCATGCTCTCAACATCTACCACGGCACCGACGAATCCCAGTGGGTGGACGGCAGAACGACCCATTGATGCGTGGTGGAGGGGGGATGCTACCACCGGATTGAAGCCGGGATACACAACCGGACGTAGTCGTGATCGGAAGCGGCATTGGATTGGACCGTTTGCAGATTCAACGAAAGACTCTATCTTTCAACTCGAAGGGGGGTCCGCAACGACGCTGACCACGGTGGATCTATCTACCCTCGGGGGTATCCCACCGGCGGACATCACGGATAAGTTGTTCTTCTTCCCTTCCGATATAACGATCGTGGTCACGAAGAGTTCGTCAGCAACAGAGTTTGTCGTGAACCTCGAACACTCCATTGATGCACTAGCAGGGAATGCACGTGCATTCCACATGGGAAAGAATCAACTCAACGCAGAGTCTGGTGGCTGGGTGCTCGGAGATAAGAACATCAAGTACAAGGGAAGCACGGCATCCCCCATGTACATTGGAGTAGCGTCATACTCCTTCGGAGTTTGAGATGGCTCAACAGGTTCAACCATCTGATGTGAAGGTTTACAAGGGTGCTACGAACATCCCGGCACCAGACGACGCGGTCACGTCCATCGGAGGTGCTATATCGGCTACCGAGATCTCGGACGTGGCCGGGAATATACTCGTGGAGATCGCGGTGAACAAGACGGCCGCGAAAACCCGGTACACGAAGGTGTTCATTAAGAATACCCACGGTACGCTTACGATGACGGACCTCACTGTGTACCTCTCATCCGCTGAACCCACGGATCATCAATGGGAACTCGGGAAGGCATTCACCGCGTCTGATACCACGACACAGGGCACGGCACCTGCAAGCGTATCATTCACGGCACAGGATGGTACCACAGCGGGACGGGTCACTCTGGGTAACCTTGCACCCGGTGCAAGCGTAGGGGTGTGGTTGAAGTTGATCCTCGGTCAGAATGCGGTAACCCAGGTAAACATTCAATGGACCTTCCTTCCAGAGTGGGTCTGAGGTGCGTCATGACGTTTGAGTCTGAACTTCTCAAAGCACTCGGATCTGCACCCCCACTGGTTGTGCTCGTAGCCGTGGTGTGGTTGTTCCTCCGGTACATGACCACAACACGGGATGAAGCGAAGATGTCCCATGAACAGGTGGTGAACCTCTTGCACGAAAGTCTCGCCGCATTCCGGGAGAACGCGAAAGTTATGGAGGAACTACGTGGTGCCCTCTCTGACTTGAAAGATGTCGTACGATACTGTGGCCTGAACCACGCCATAATCGCACCTACCGAAGGAGCATCACATGGAGATCCACGCTAATCCCGACCCGTCCCGTAGGATTGAGGACCAGGATGAACTGGTGCTGATGGCCCTCACATGCCGTGCCGAGGCACGAGGTGAGCACGACATTCCCAGATGGGCGTCGGCATCTGATCCATCAGCATTGGAGGAAATGCTAGCAGTCGCATGGGTTATCATGAACCGTGCAGACCGCCGGCACCAGTCCGTACGGTCCGTGGTGCTTGCACCTAAACAGTTCTCATGCTGGAACCTATCGGACCCCTCACGAACTGAGACCACCCGGTTCATCGCTACGGGACCCAGTACGCAAGACTCGTGGCGCACTTCTCTGAGTGCTGCATTTCTCGCGTACACTCGCATGGCTCCTGATATCTCCATGGGAGCGGACCACTACTACTCTGTTGTGATCCCACCTCCTTCGTGGGCCCCCACAATGAAGGAAGTGTCTAGGTGGGGACGTCACGTGTTCTTCGATTCGAAGAAGAAACCATGAAGCGTGCCGTGGTCGTGAGTGGTGGTGGTGCAAAGGGAGGGTTCAGTGCCGGAGTCCTAGATGCCCTTTCAAGGAAGGGGGTCACGTTTGATATCCTCGTGGGAACGAGTGTCGGATCCCTGAACATTGCAATCCCCCCGGACCGTATCGTTTCTCTCTGGGAAAGTATCAAGTCGAACTACGATGTGTACTTCCCTCGGTGGGAATTCTTCCAGTCCCCGATGTCGTGCTCATCCCTCTACGATCCATCCCCACTCAGGAGACTCATTGAGAAGAACTTGAATCCGGCATGGCTCTTGACGAAGGAGTTCAGGTTCGTTGCCACGGATCTATCCACGGGGACTTCATGCGTCCTCACTCAGAGGGACAACATCCTCACATCACTCATGGCGAGTACCGCGTTACCCGGACTCTTCCCACCAGTCTTGCTAGACGGTCGCGTCCTCGTGGACGGAGGGCTCACGGCGAATATCGCGATCTCCGTCGCAGTGGAGATGGGTGCTGATGAGATCGTGATCATTGCTCACGACCCCCCATCTTCTGGAAAGCGTATGATGCGTCAAGATCCCTCCGGGTTTGCCACGTCGATACGTGCAGTCGAGATCGCTCTTCACCAGAATGTCGAGTGGGCCATGAAGTGGGCCACGGATATTGAACAGATGCGATGGACCCTCCGAGACGTCCCCCCCGAGTCACGACCTCACCTCCCTTCCTTTCACACCCATGTGATTCGACCTTCATCCCCATTGAAGTCTTCATCGAACCTGCTCACCTTCCGACCGACGTGCATCCTGGATGACATCGAAGCCGGAAGAAAGTCAGCAACGGCCACCTCCCTTTGCCGGAACTGAGGGAGAGAGGGCACCCAGCGGCACCCCTTGAGTACGTCTTTTCCACCTACACCCACTACCCTCCCTGAAAATAAATCCCCGAATACAGAGATTTATCACGCCAAACCTAGGATTTTATTTCTGCACTCAGGGACGATTCCTCTTGTGCTCTCCTTCGGAAAAGCCGAAACTACCTTTAGTAGGAAACGAAGTACCCCACAAGGTCGCGTTCGCCGGTGGGAGAGGGAAGGGAGGAACGCGGAACCCCCGAGCAACCGAGACAGTGGCGGAGGGATGCAGGAGAGAGGGTGGGTCGCCTCGTCAGGACATACGAGACCCGAACCGAAGGTGGCCACCCCGAGTACTCAGACCAGAGAGGAAAGGAACGCTACCGGATCGAGTCGGCGTAGCCGACGGTCGGGATGGGAGAACCCGGACAACCTTCTTTAGAAGCACAACAACGAACCGTGCACCCACGCGAGATGAGAGGACGCGTGCGGTGCCAGACGAAGCCGAAACCCCCGGAGCAACCGAGACAGTGGCGATGGGGGTATGGCGTGGCTGGGTGCCACGTCACTGATGAGGCAACCTTCCCTTGAGAGAGGGAGAAGGAGAGACACCATGAAGACGCGTATGTGGACAGGGATCGTGCAGGGTAATCAGGTCACTGTGGAGAAGTCGAGTCCGAAAGAGATCACGGTGGAGGTGGAGGGACGCGTGATCGCGGAGTTGAAGCGTCTCGGGAAGAGAGTCAGCATGTCCGGTTTCCCGATCTGGATGGAGGTGTCCGGATCCAAGCGGACGTACCCGTCGGTGGCAATGGCAGGACGGTGCATCGCGATGACCTACTTCGCAACGATGCAGAAGAAGGAGACGGACGAAGATATCACGATGCACCTGGACGACACTCAGTGCAAGTGCATCCAGCGTGAGAAGTGCAACCACCGTGGGTACTTCCCTTCGTGCCGCCGTCTCGCGAAGAAAATCGTGACGTGTGACAAGTTTGCACCTGGGATCCCGAAGGTCTCCATGCAGGTCTGCATCCCGTGTTCCATCGTGGGACTCCGGGACGGGGATTACAAGGAGCACAAGTAGTCCACCCTCTTTTGAGAGAGAGAAGGAGACGAAGATGAAGATGTCGAGAGAGACCGTGCAGAAGAACGTGGCCAATCTGAAGTCTGACAACGTGCTGATGGTGTACTCTGGGAAACGGGGGTGCATGTGTGGTTGCAAGGGTAAGTACTCCTACAACCCACTGTATCAGGAACTGGGCACGGAACGACGGGGGTACCCAGTTACAGGAGAGGATCTGAACAAAGGGATGATCACCCGTGTCCTCCGTCTCATGAAGAAGGAAGTGGCCGTCGTGGAGGGGGATTACACCATGGGACTCGACGCGGAGATTTACTACATGGAGTACTTCGGGAGGAATTACACCCTGTACACCGTATGCCTGACAGTGACGGGTGCACTCACTCAGGAAGAAGGTGCGTGATGATCACGAGAGAGATCGCCGTCCGGTCACAGTACCGAGACGTGTACGAGCACATCACGGAGAAGAATGCAGACGGTACCCCTGCAAGGGCACGGGTGAATGGGAAGTGCCGCAAGTGGAAGACGCGTCCCACCGAGTTCTCGTTGCCCATGAAGCACGGGTTCCGGACTTGCTTTTACATCACCCAGAAGAACGCGTGCGACTGGACGTGGCCCTCGGGGAAGGAGGTGGCGACATGAGTCGGATCAACATCCTGCATGTCATGAAGGGGGATGTCATCAAGTTCTCGAAGCATAGCATCCTGGTAGATCGGACCACCCTCGGGAGAGGGACCATCTGTATTGAGGGGATCTCGAGATCAAAGAAGAGTGGGAAGGACACGAGGGTTTCCAAGTGGTTCATGGTCGGTCGTCTGGTAGAAGTGACCAGACTCTGAGTGCTGACGGTGATCCCGGTCCTCTCAGACCGGGAGATCCGTGAACATCCAGAGAGGATGGAGTGCACACCCAGAGAGAAGGAGATGGAGATGAAGGAAAGATTCCAGTACATCAAAGATGCCGTAACATTCCTCCACGAGAAAAAGGACACGTGGTGCGAGTTGATCGTGATCCCCGGTAAGCATCAGATGAGTGACGTGCAGGCGAACGTGCACAATCACTTCGCACGACACCACCTTCCAGTCGCCATCGAGCATACCGAAAACCTCGGTGGGGGCACGTGGCTGCTCACTCTCAGAAACAAGCATGGGAAAGAAGTCGGCAAGAAGAACAAGCTGTCGTCTCCATTCTGGGACAGGGTGGCCACGTCATTGCTTTCCACGGGAGAGGTGCTCATCGAGGTGCAAGAGTTCCCAGTAACGAAGAAATCCCACGTGACGTCACACATTGCATTGGCCATGGGCCGACGCGGATTAACCGTATCGGTTCTTCGGGACATGGAGCACGTGCTCATCGTGCTCACAAAAACAGATTAGTAGTTTCACCCAGAGAGAAGGAGAGTGAACATGAAGACCCCGAACCACATCACCATTGAGATCAGCGTGCCAGATGCGAAACTTCTTCTGGCACTCCTTCGCACCTCTACGCTTTACCGGGACGTGGTGGACGCACTCTCAGATGCGCTCACCGAGCACATCGTAGCAAGGTCATTCGAAAAGTTCCCCCAGAATAGTGGAGGTGCGTGATGCCGTGCGGTGGGATCTACCCGGCGAAGGTTGAAGCCGGAGATGGTGAGTGCATGCATTGTGGGAAGGAAGACCCAATCCCAACACTGTACTGTGAGGAGTGGGATTGCTTCCTGCACGTGGACTGCGTGCCGGACTTCCTTGAGACCGATGAGGGTCTCATCGTCCTGGACCACGGGCACGAGATCGACACAGGAGAGACGACATGAAGGTCAGGGTGAAAAAGCAGATCTCGGACGAGACCGTGCGCACCTTCATCAAGCATATGAAGGAGCACAAGAAGAACGGCGTCACATCCCTCAGAGTAGTGAGTGCAGGGAAGGAGACCGGTATGGAGATCATGCCGGACTTCTTCCTCACTGACGGGCACGGGGGTGGCGGCACCGTCAAGTATGCCAGAGACAAGTGGGAGTGGATCATTCAAGGGAGAAAGCATCCCGTGATCCTCGTCCCCGCAAAGTGAATGGACGTACCGTGAAACAACGTGCAGAAAGGGGACAACATTTCTCTTGCTACCGGCGTTCACTTCCTTTACAATTAGGACGTGTTCCAGAGAGATGGGTACAACCTTATTACGAGAGAGAAGGAGAGGTGCGATGAAGCATAAGAAGGTCCTCGTGAAGAGGAAGGTAGTGGTGGTGAAGAGGAAGCAAATCAAGCCACCTCCGAAGAAGGAGCGTCGATCGTCATTAAAGAAGTTCCAAGATGCTGTGCGAACTGACAGCACTCGGAGAAAGCAAGGTCGCATGGGGAAGGTAGTGTGGGTCCCGACATGCGAAGATGAGATCATGGTAACGAAAGTCAAGGATCAGCCGGACGTGGTGGGTGCTCTCAAGGATGTCAATGCTTTCCTTGCAAGGAAGTCCCGCATTCGACCGTTCACCCAGACGTGGAAGCATTTCATCTGCGACGCATACGTGAAGGTCTTCGGTGATCCGGTGCCGGGGAATGTCCCGATCACCCTCGTGGGCATGGCCGTCGCCTACGAGTTGCAGTACCGAGGAATGGAGTCTCACGAGGTCGAAGCGTCGGAAGAGTTCAAATCCCGACGTGATGCGGCAATCGCATTTGACCTCACGAAGTACAACGTGCCTACTCGGTGTTTCGTCGAGTGGCAAATCAAGGAGGAAGCAAAGATGGCAACTGTGTCGAAGGAGAGGAGCACGCGTGCGAAGAGCACGGAGTCGGGCATCGGGAAAGGTGTTCACGGGAAATCCGGTGGGAACCTCAAGGTCTTCTACACGCAGATGTTCAACGACAACGTGAAGAAGAAGTTGACCGATGAGCAGATGGCGAAACTCGTCAGCAAAGAATTCCCCGATCGTCCCCACACGGCGGCACGCGTGGCCCAGTACCGGATCACGTTCAATGCCGGCACTCACAACTTCACGGCACCGAAGACCCCCCTCCCGAGGTTTGATGAAAAGGGGAACGTGGTGACCGCCGGAAGGAAGAAGGGCACCACCACGAAGAAGGGTGCCCCCACCTCGATCACCCGGAAGAAGGTCGACACCTCGGTGCCCGCGAAGAAGGTGGTGAAGGTCCCGGTGAAAGGGAAGGTCGCCGTGCAGGTTCGCCGTGCCGCGAAGATGCCGGCACGGAGGAAGGTGGCCGCGAAGGAGTAGGGCACCCAGCCACTCAGGTTGCCCACAGAACCACTAGGAACCGAGGGGGGCACCCTTCCGGGGGTGCCCCCCTTCCTCATGGCCTGAGAGGTTCCCAGTCCCCCCAGAGTGGGGCACCCAGTGGGGAAGCCCACTCAGGCCACCCAGAACGGACCCAGAACCACCGAATACCTGCACCCGGGACCCAGAGAGGGGTCGCCGGGCACGGTCCTCTGGGGGGTCGCTCAGGGTGCCGGAAGTGAGGAAGCCGGTAGAAGCCGTCCACGGGGTCTCCCTTCTCTCTCCCTCGTGGGCACGCTCCCTGCTTTTCACTCCGGCACCCTGTGGGACCCCTGAGAGGACACCGCACCCTCCACGAGGGACCAGACTTGCAGCGTATCATATTTCGACATCGGTCACCCTCCGCGCATCGGGCACGGGAGGTGGCCGTGAACTCATTGATGCAGGGGTCCACAGTGCAACAAGGTCTCATGCCTCATCAGGTGCGTGCACTGGAATACTGCATGCACTCAGAGAACCCAGCACTCTTCATGGAGATGCGGTGCGGCAAGACACGCGTCATCATACGGTGGATACGATCCCTCGCAAACGCTCCCCGCATACTTGTCGTCTGTCCTCTCACAACAATCCCATCTTGGGAAACCGAACTCTCCATCGAACGTTATCCAGATCCCGTGTTCATCCTGGATGCCCCCACTCGGAAGAAGATGCCGTGCCTCAGTGCACGAGGCATTTACATCGTGAACTACGAAGGGCTACGTCTATCCCCAGAGATCATGTCGTCTTCGTGGGACGTGGCAGTCCTGGACGAGAGTGCCCGCATACGCAATCCGAAACCACGGGTCACGAAATCAGCATTGATGATCAAGGCGAACCATCGGGCGATTCTCTCCGGGTGTCCTCGTCCGGAGCAAGACATGGACTTCTGCAATCAATTCATTTTCTTAGATGGTGCATTCCTCGGGTACAGAAACTGGTGGGTCGCTCGAGACAAGATGTTCATCCCCCTCGGGTATGAATGGATTGCGAAGAAGGGCACCCAGAATAGAATCAAAGAACTCGTACAGGGAAGATCGTTCATCATCCGTCGGCACGAGGTAAACATTGGAGGTACGAAGGTCCGTCAACGGAGGTACATCCCCCTCCGACCGGACCAGAAGAGTGCATACGTAAAACTGGAAAAGGAATACGCCCTCGGGAAGTGGGAGACAAAGTTCGCCACGACACGCACGATGTGGATGGCAAGGGTGGCCGGTGGATTCACACCGGACGGAGAGTTGAAGTGGAACACGAAGATAAAAGAACTACTCTCCATTCTGGACAACGAACTAGAACCTCAACCCATCGTGGTGTTTGCACGATTCACTGCGGAGATTCGAGAGGTGGTGCGTGCCCTCAGGTCAGCCGGATATCCAGCGCACCCCCTCACGGGGGCTACCTCCCTCGGGGAGAGGCGCACGCTCATCAATGATTTCGGAAAGAGGGTGCGTGATATCCTCGTGGTCCAGTGTGCTGTGGCGATAGGCATTGATCTCTCTGCGGCATCCACACTCATCTACTACTCGAATACGCATCCACATGAGCACCGTGCCCAGAGTGAAGACCGAGCCATCCATCCGAAGAAGAAGGAAGGAGTGCTCATCCTGGACTTACTGATGAAGGATACCATTGACGTGGATAACCTAGACAACCTTCTGGACAAGCGGATGAGTGCTCAGTTCTTCCTCATGCGTCTACAGGCGCAACTCAGGAAGAAGTACGGGAGTGCATCATGAGTATCCAAGTCCGCGTGACCGTAGACCCAGGACTCGGGGGGACCGGATGGGCTGTGTGGGATGAAGCCACGTGGAAGGAGTGCACCACGCCACGATTGTTCGGCACAGTGGTGGCCCCACGAAAACTTACGTGGGACCTCCGTGCGAGGTGGGTGGGGGTAGAA
>Ga0214473_10005556_pt1 | contig 15092 bp, 12 predicted proteins | sample RVTome_7_FD_203509 | JGI IMG/M metagenome (GOLD analysis project Ga0214473, IMG submission 203509) | Soil microbial communities from uranium-contaminated site in the Upper Colorado River Basin, Wyoming, United States - RVT98D197 | ecosystem: Environmental > Terrestrial > Soil > Contaminated >... | reverse complement strand
GGGCCACGGCCATCTGCCAGAACGCCTTCGGAAACTTGCCGACTCGTCGTTTCTTGGCCACTTGCCACCCTCCCCTCTGTGACAAGTGTGACAACTTGGGCTGTCTCAATCTAGGGGGTCAGTCCATATTTCATAACGCCCCTCCTCACCGGGCTTTCACAGCCAACCCGCCATCCACCGGAATCACAGTCACGGCAAACTGCGTTCCACCATTGATCACCATAGGCAGTCTGCTATCGGGCCCGTTGCCGCCGAGCATCGAGTTCTCGTAGTACGGCGTGTAGACCATCATATGGGAATGCCACGCGCCCGCTCCCAACCCAAGGTTTTGGTCCGCAGAGAACATGTACGCGAATGCAACCTTCTCCATTTTCGGCAGCTTGCCTTTGGCGTATGCCGCCTGAACTTCTTTGGCGATCTGATCCGGTCCCTTGCCCTCCATCCCGAGCTTGGCTTGCAGCTCCTGGAGCGGTAGCACGGTTCGCGACGCGACGGCGTCGAAGCAGTGGGGCGCGCGGACTTTTGCATCGTAGGCCACGTCGCGTTCCGCCGCGGTGGTAGATATCGCCGCGGCCCACCCGCGTATGACGATGCACACGAACCCGTTGTCGCCTTGGGCGGCGACCTTGTATCCTGAGGTTGTGAGTATTTTGACGGTGGCATGTGCTGAGACATTTTCGGGCGCTGCGCTTCTCGCCAGAGCAACCTCGGCCTTTTGGGCCATCATGTACTCATTGAGCGGAGGGTAGTTGGGTCCCTCGGCCCAGACGGCGATAGTGTTCATGCTCGACAGCAGTAAAGCCACCATAAGAGAGACCATAGCCCTGGTCTTTGTTTGTCCAGGCATTGTTATCATCTCCTTCTAGATCGGTAATAACGTATAAGGCGGCCGCACTTCGATGCATCTCAGACGCGCGCCCGGCAATCTTGAGGCCACAGCAATGGCCTCGCTCCAGTTCAAGTCCCTGGCTTCTTCGTCCCGAACCCCATCTTGCGAAAGCGTTCGGCCGCCTCGCCGGGACCGAAGTCCTCCAGCTCGAAGATCTGGCGGATCTCACAATCGCTCTCCGAGCCATAGCGCCCCGGGGCGTCGACCTGCACGAATCGCTTGGTCCACTCGATCGCCTCTTCCCTCGATTTCACCTGGATGATCGCGTAGCCGGCGATCAGCTCTTTTGTTTCCGTGAAGGGACCGTCGATCACCGTGCGCTTGCTTCCGGAGTACCGGACCCGAAAGCCCTTTGAGGTCGGCTGGAGTCCCTCGCCCGAGAGGAACACCCCGGAGTTCACCCCTTCCTCTATGAACGTCCCCATGGCGGTCAGGAACTTCTCGTCCGGTAGAACGCCTGCCTCCGTGTCCTTGTCGGCCTTGAGCAGCCCTATGAACCGGATCGTTCCGGGCTTTTGAACGGGCGGAGTCGCGCGGAACTGCTCCTCTTTGTCCCGCCATCCGTCGGGTTTCTCGGCGGGGTCGACCGGGAAGTCCGGCAGTTCGAACAGCGGGCGAACCTCGACCTCTCCCTCCTGGAAGGGGACGCGCTTCGCCCAGTCGACGGCCTCATCCTTCGACTTCGCCTGAATCAGCCAGAAGCCGCCGACCTGCTCCTTCGTCTCGGCGAAGGGCCCGTCGGTCACCGTAATCTTTCCTGTGCTGTACCGGACATGCGCGCCCTTGGAGCTCGCATGGAGTCTCTCGATCGCAAGCAGCGCGCCGGCCTTGACCAGCTGCTCGTTGTACGTGCCCATTTCGGACTGAGACTTCTCGTCCGGCAGAACTCCCGCCTCGCAATCCTTTTTGGCCTTGACCAGCATCATGAATCGCATCGTCGTGCCTCCCTTCTTATGTCAATTTTCCCTCAGTTCGTGAACGCCGATTCTCACTTCCAAGTCCTCAGCGAGTTGCCGCTCACCCCATAGTCGTTTGGGGAGAGTCAAAATCGACATCGGGACTTTAAATTTTGTCGCCCGCCGTTTCAGCCCGGTAGCTGGCCAGCATTCGCTCGCTGTCGCGACTTCTTGCCTCGCTTCAATGCCAGCCGTTCTCGTTGCTCCTGGACTCTGAACGTCACGACTCGACTGATCAGGGCGTACGGAATGGGTTTGTCGAGTGGGAACCTCAAGTTCCCCTTCTCCCCTGCGTAGATCGATGTCTCACGCCTGAGCTTTTCGTCGCGCACCGGAGGAAAAAGGCCGATGTGATGCTTGAAGGCGCCGAAGTGGACCAGCGGGCCATTGAGCGTGAAGGCCGGCAATTGGTAGCTGATCTTCTCCTCCGCGTCGGGCGCCGCCTTCCTGATCGTCACCCGTATCCTTTGCAGAATCGATTGGACCGCTGGCGAGTATGCTGCAATGTATTCGTCGATGGTCCTGGGTGTCGTCTGATCGGCTCTCAGTGCCGCCATTTAGTTCCAGTTATCTACCTTCACATCGTCTGGAGAAGGCTTGCCCTTCCCTGTCTCAACAAGGTCCTTGAGACTCATAAGAAACGTCGCCCACTTTGTGCTGCAGTGAGCGGTGAACTCGACCGCTTCACGCCAGTTCTTGTGGCCGAATAGAACCACCGTATATTCGCCATCTTGGGTGAGGTCAAATGTGAGATCGGTCCCTATCCATTCTTGAGGACCCGATTTGCATTTCCACTCTACTTTCTTGTTCGAATCGAGTGCGACAACTTCCATGCCCATCTCGCCAATGATATCCCCGTTCGGGTTGCGAAATCTAAATTCGATCATCTTCCCGATTTCGGAAATCCCCGTTGTCTCTCTTGTCCACCATCCTGCCAAGCCATCGATGGTCGATAGCGCTGAATAGACCTTGGAAATAGGTGCTCGAATACCAACCCTGTGAATGATGTCTACCATGGCGTTTCTCCCTTTTTTGATTTGTCTCAGCAATTGCCTCGACCGGCTGACCTTCCACCTTGGCGAATGATCCTAACGCCCTCTACGCCCTATAGTCGTTCGGGGGGTCCCAAAATCGACAACAGAACCAAAATAAAATTACGCTCGCCGGGTTACGAATCTCGCTTAACAGGCTGGTAGGAAAGCAGAATAACCCCGCTCCTGAAGGTTCTGGTCGCTGTCAGTTTCAGGTTCAGCGTGTGCTTGAGGCCTTTGAATATCGGCGTGCCGTCGCCCAGGACAACGGGATCCACCATGATCTGATATTCATCGATCAAACCCTGTTCTGCGAACTGGGTGGCAATGCTGCCGCTGCCGAGCAGTGTCATATCCTTCCCGGGCATCTGCTTCATTTTCTTTATTTCTTCCACAATATTGTCCTTCACCAGCCTCGTATTGTTCCATTCGGCCTTTTTCAGCGTTCTTGAGAAGACGATCTTGTCCGCATTATTCATTCCTTCAGCGACGATCGGATCATTCTTGATCGCAAACGGTGTCGGCCAGTAACTGGCCATGAACTCATACGTCACGCGTCCAAAAAGAAGAATGTTCCCGGATTTGAGCCCCTCGACAGCATATTCATTTTCTTCCGCGCCATGCTTATGCCAGCTGATATCGCTTTTTGGCCCTTCAAAGTAGCCGTTAAGCGTAATGAAATTGAATACGTTCAGTTTTCTCATATCGACCTCCTGGAATTTGATTGCCGCCCTCAGGCGCGACGTCCCCCGCTCTTCTAAGTCAACTCGTTGAGCGGCCGTGTTTTAGCTCCCATGGCGAGGCGACAATTGAGAGCCTGAGAAATTACCCCTACTTCGACACCACGAGCAACTGCGACGGAGCCATGGCCTGCACACACACCAGCCCAGGTTCGCGACTGGTATACGTGTCCTCGACGCGCAGAAAATGGTCCCGATGGTCTCCCTCGCGGGTTATCCACACCAGACCGCGCAAGCAGGTCACACTGAGGTCGGAGCCCCGCTGCAGTCTATGCGTCCAAACCTGACCGGAGTCAAGCCGCACCACCGCCTCGCAGGCTTGAGCGGAGGATCGAGCCGCCGCGCCCAACACAACGGCGGACCATCGCGGCCGCACCCGCGCGGCCGTTGCTCCCAGCCACGCAGCGAGCCGCTGGGAGAGCGACTCTGGGCCTGCCTGCCGCCGCGCCGGCCCAACGCGAGCGCAGGGCTCGGGCGACCCCGATGGCGGGCGATCCAAAACACGTTCAGATGGTCGCTGGGCGTTCATGAGTCAGGCGGCCATGGTGCTCACTCGCTTCTACCGTGCTCAGGCGGTAGAACACCGCAAGGTGTGTCGATGCCAGTAACGGGACCAGGAAGCCCGGGATCAGCAACCACGGAAGCGTGGTCATGATGCCCGATCCGGGTTCCGCGAAGATCAGCTGCAGCGGACCTGGCGAAGAGACCACGCCGAGTCCGACCGCCGCGATCAGGTCGAGCAGACCAACAATGTTCCAGGTCAACATCGTCGAATGGGCAGCGGCCCCCTTGTTGTAAGCCAGCCATGCGACCGGAGCCGCGGTGAGGCCGACCAGGATATCGCCCCAGCCCGCAACCGGAGCAAAGGGCGCCGGCAAGCGGCCCGCGGCATACAGGAGCAAGAATGTGACGCCGAAGGCGCGGATGACGTTCACCCCGATGAGCATGGACAGTGGGATCGCGCGCAGCGCCCGGTACAATGTGGGCGAGCGAAACACGACGATACTGAGAATCGCAATCGGAAACAGCACCGCGATGCCGAGGCCCGGCACGCCGAGCCCGTGCTCGTCGTGCAGCACTTCGGTTGCGGCCATCAGGGTGACGAGCATGAACCAGGCCGAGAGGCCAATCGCAATTCGGACGCGCGCCCAGACACTGTCGCCAAATCCGATAGCTAAGACGGCCACTGCGACCGCTGCAGAGGCGGTCATTTCAATTGAAGCGAGGAGATCAAGGTTCATGGGCCACCTCCGTTATCAACCACCCGCACCCACCGAGGATGCCGCCTGTCGCTCCGCTTGAGGATCACTCTCCCACCCGCCGCCCAGCGCTTTGAACAAATCAGCGGTGGCGGCGAGTTGCGCGCGTTGGGCCTCCACGCGGTTGAGTTCCGCGGCCAGCAACCCGCGCTCGGCGTCCAGGACGTCGAGCTGACTGGACACGCCGTTCTCGTAGCGCAGCCGTGCCAAGTCGAGCGCGCTCTGGAGCGCGGTGACCCGTGACTGTTCGGCGTCCAGCGTCTCGCGCGCCTTGCGCTGCGCCACCAGGGCGTCGAGCGTGTCCCGGAACGCGTTCTGGATCGCCGACTGGTACTGCGCGAGCGCCTGTTGCTCCCGTGCCTTCGCGGCTTTCACCCGCGACCCGGTGCGGCCGGCGTCGAACACGGTCTGGGCCGCTGATCCCGAGACCTGCCAGATCCGGGCGGGCGCGCTGAACAGGTCAACGAGTTTGGTACTCTCGCCGCCGAGCAAGCCGGTCAACGTGATCGACGGGAAATACGCGGCCTTGGCTTGGCCGATGCGCGCGTTGGCGGCGATCAACTGCTGCTCCGCCTGTCGCAGATCCGGCCGGTGCTCCAGCAGATCCGACGGCAACCCGGCCGGCACCGCAGGTGGAACCGTGAGCGCCTCGATCGCGGCGCCCCGTTCCGGCGCCGAGCCGACGATGGCTCGCGGGCTGCGGCCCAGCAGCACGGAGAGCGCGGTTTCCTGCCGCGCGAGTTGGTTCTCGAGCGCAGGCAGCAGCGCCTGCGCCGCTGCGGTCTCGGCTTCCACCTGCCGCAGTTCCAGCTCGGACGCCACGCCGGACTCGAACCGCTGGCGTTGCAGGGCCAGCGACGCCTGCCGCGTCGAGACCGTGCGCCGCGTGATCGCGACCTGCGCATCCAGAGAACGCAGGTTGAAATAGCCCCGCGACACCTCGGCGATCAACGCCAGCCGCACCGCGTCGCGATTGAACTGCGTCGCGAGCAGCTCGGCGCGCGCGGCTTCGGTGGCGCGACGATACTTGCCCCAGAAGTCGATTTCGTACGACGCGTCCAACGTGGCGCGCACGTTGTTGTAAATCGGATCGGTTCCCGGCAGCGCCAACGCGCTGTCTTCGCTCGCCCGGTTTCTCGACGCAGAGCCGTTGGCGGACACGCCGGGCCACTGGTCGGCCCGCGCCACACCCAGACTCGCGCGCGCCTCGTCCACCCGCGCGATGGCCAGCCGCAGGTCGGCATTGTGCACGAGCGCTTCGTCGATCATGGCCTCGAGCGTTGGATCGTGGTAGCCGCGCCACCACTCCGCCGGCACGGACCCTGCGGTCGTTGGTGTGGGCCAGGCGTCGGGCGTGTCGATCGCCTGCCGGCGGTAATCCGGGCCGAGCGTGAAACAGCCCGAAAGCAGGGTGGCAATCAGCGTCGAGATGACAACATGATGCGGCATCATGACCGTCCTCCTTGAGGTGTAAGCGCAACCGGGGCCGTGGCTCCATTACCGCCGACAGTTCCTTTCTGGTATTCGACGTCGACGGCGACCTCTGCCGTCGCGCGCGTGTCCGTCAGGCGTCGATTGCTCATTAGCGTGAAAAACATCGGCACGAAGAAGATGGCCAGGAACGTCGCGGCCACCATGCCGCCCATCACACCGGTGCCGACCGAGATGCGCGCACCGGCTCCCGCGCCGGTGGAAAAGGCGAGCGGCGCGACCCCCAAGATGAAGGCGAGAGAGGTCATCAGGATCGGACGAAACCGCAACCTCGCGGCTTCCAGCGCGGCCTCCGAGGGGGACAAGCCCTCTCGGTGCTTCAACACCGCGTACTCCACGATCAGGATCGCGTTCTTCGCGGCCAGACCCAGCAGCGTGACCAGGCCGATCTGGAAGTACACGTCATTGGTCAAGCCCCGCAGCCACACCGCGGCCAACGCGCCGAACGTCCCGAAGGGGAGCGCCAACAGCACCGAGATCGGCAACGACCACTTCCCGTACTGCGCGGCCAGGATCAGAAACACCATGACCACCGCCAGACCAAGGGCGATGCCCGACGTGGCGCCGGATCGCTTTTCCTGGAACGACGCGCCGCCCCAGTCAAAGCTGAAATCCGCCGGCAACACCCGCTCCGCCACGCGCTCGACCGTCTGGATGGCCTGGCCCGAGGACACGCCGGGAGCCGCCTGCCCCAGGATCTTGACCGCGGGCAGGTTGTTGAACCGGTCGAGGGTCTCGGGCCCGGCGGTGTAGTTGACCGTGGCCAGCGCCCGGACCGGCACCATCCCGCCCTGTTCGGAGCGAACGTAGAGCTCCCCGACCGAGTCGGGGCTCTTCCGGTACGTGGGTTCCGCGGACATCAACACCTGCCAGGTCCGGCCGAATCGGTTGAAGTCATTGACGTAGTAGGAGCCGAGGGTCGCGGACAACGTGTCGAACAGATCGTTGATCGGCACGCCCAGCGCCTTGGCCTTCTCGCGATCCACATCCACGCGGAGCTGCGGCACGTTCGAGCGCCACAGGGTCTGCGCGCCCGCGAGCATCGGCTCCTGGTTGGCCGCGGCCAGGAATTCACCCATCACCTGGGCCAGGCGCTGCGGCCCGCCTTCGCCGCGGTTCTGCACGTAGAACTCGAACCCGCCGGAGTTCCCCAGCCCGAAGATCGGGGGCGGGCCGAAGGCCAACACCAGCGCTTCTTTGATGTGTGCAGTCTTCATGAAGAACTCGCCCACCAGTTGCGGGGTGTAGACGCTGCGCTCGTCCCAGTGCTTCTGGGTGACGAAGATCGTGGCCGCGCTGTTGCGGAAACCGCCGCCAAGGAAGTCCAATCCGGTAAAGGCGATCGCGTATTCATTGGCCGGGTTGGAGAGAATCGCCTGGACCACCTCGCCGACCACCTTGTCGGTGCGCTGCAGCGACGCGCCATCGGGCAGGAACACCGCGCCGATGTAATAGCCCTGGTCCTCGTCCGGCACCAGGCTGCCCGGCGTGGCGCGCCAGAGTCCCGCGGTGATGATCACCATGCCCGCGAACAGGGCCACGCCGATCGCGCTGCGGCGGATCATCCACGCCACGCCCGCGGTGTACCGGCCGGTCAGGCGCGCAAACCACGCGTTGAACCAGGCAAAGAACCGTCCGGGCTGCCGGTGGCCGTGCCGCAGGATCATCATGCACAGCGCCGGGGTCAGGGTCAGCGCCACGATGCCGGAGAGCACCACCGCGATGGTGATGGTGACCGCGAACTGCCGGTACAACTCGCCGGCCAGGCCGCCCAGGAACGCGATCGGCACGAACACCGCGCACAGCGTCAGGACGATCGCGATCACCGGGCTGGTGACTTCCTGCATGGCCTGGATCGCGGCGTCGCGCGCGGACTTGCGCTGCTCGCGCATGATGCGTTCGACGTTTTCCAGCACCACGATCGCGTCGTCCACCACGATGCCGATCGCCAGCACCATGCCGAACAAGGTGAGCATGTTGATGGAGTACCCGAGCAGGAACAGGCCGGCGAACGTGCCGATCAGCGAGACCGGCACGGCGGAAAACGGGATCAGGGTCGCGCGCCAATTTTGCAGAAAGAGAAACACCACCACGAACACCAATGCCATGGCTTCGGCCAGCGTCTTCACCACTTCCCGGATCGACACTTCCACGAATCGGGTCGTGTCGTACACGTTGGAGTACTCCAGCCCCTGCGGAAACCGCCCGGCCAGGCTCTCCATGGTCCGCTCGACCTCATCGGCCACGGCCAGGGCGTTCGCGCCCGGCTGCAGGAAGATGCCCATCAGCGTGGCTTCCTTGCCGTTGACGCGGCCGATGAAGTCGTAGTCCTTGGAGGCCAATTCGACCCGCGCCACGTCTTTCAGCCGCAGCGCGGAGCCGTCGGGGTTCGCGCGGAGGATGATGTTCTCGAATTCCGCCGCCTCGGAGAGCCGGCCTTTGGTGGTGACGGTGTACACGAGCTCCTGCGCGCCGGCGGTCGGCGTCTGGCCGATCTTGCCCGCCGCGAACTGCGCGTTCTGTTCGTTCAGCGCCGCGACGATGTCGGACGTGGTGAGCTTCAACTGCGTCATGCGGTCGGGCCGCAGCCAGATCCGCATGGCGTAGTCCTTGGCGCCGAAGATCTGCACGTTGGTCGTGCCCGGGATGCGCTTGATGGTGTCGAGCACGTTGAGCGTCACGTAGTTGCTGATATAGACGTCGTCGAAGGTCTCATCCGGCGAGTGGAACGCCAGCACCTGCAGGAAGGAACTCGAGTTCTTCTCCACAGTCACGCCCTGGCGGCGCACTTCCTGCGGCAGCCGGGCTTCCGCCTGCCGGACGCGATTGTTCACGTTCACGGTGGCCTGGTCCACGTCGGTGCCGATCTCGAACGTGATGTTGATTTCCACCGCGCCGTTCGAGCTCGACGTGGAACTCATATACAGCATGTCTTCCACGCCGTTGATCTGGTTCTCCAGCGGCGCGGCCACGGTCTGTTCGATCACCTCGGCCGAGGCACCGGGATACACGGCGCGGACGGTCACCACCGGCGGCGCGATCTCGGGATATTGCGCGATCGGGAGCACCCGCACCGCGGCCAGGCCCGCGAGCACCAGGAAGATCGAGAGCACGCCCGCGAAGATCGGGCGGTTGATGAAGAATCGGGCGAACATCAGCGGTCTCCTTCATGCTGGGCGTTCTGGGTGGGTGGCGCCTGCGCGATGGTCACCGGAGATCCGGGGCGCGCCTTCACCACTCCGTCCACGATGACCGTATCCCCGGGGTTGAGTCCGCCCGTGATCACCCATTCCGTTCCGGACCAGTCGCTGACCTGCACCGGCCGCGGTTCGACCACGCCCTGGGCATTCACGGTCATGACGATCTTCGTGCCGGGGCCCTCCAACACCGCGCGCTGTGGAATCGCGATCGCGTTGGGGCGGGTCGCTCCGGACAGATGAACGCGGACGAACTGGCCCGGGCGCAACAGGCGCTGCGGGTTGGGCACCACCGCGCGCGCCTCGATGGTGCCGGTGTTTGTATTCACGCGCACGTCGGTGAAGTCCACTTTCCCGGCAAGGGGATACTCGCTGCCGTCCGCGAGCGTCAGGTTCACGTCGAAGCGGCCGCCCTGGGGCAACGTCAGCCGCGCTTCCGAGAGCTCGCGCCGGAATCGCAGGTGTTCGGCTTCGGTGAAGCTGAAGATCACGTGCACCGGATCGAGCTGCGAGATGGTGGTCAGCAGCGTCTGTTGCGCTTGCACCAGACTCCCCTCCGACACCACCGCGCGGCTGGTGATTCCGGAGATCGGCGCTTCGACTCGGGTGTAGGAGACGTTCAGGCGAGCCTGCGTGACCGCGGCTTGCGCAGCCTTCACATTGGCGGCCGCGACCTGCTCCGCGGATTGCGCGTCGTCGTACTCTTTCTGGCTCACCGCCTTCACGTCCCACAAGGGCTTGAGACGAGCCGCATTGCGCGTGGTCTGCGCGAGACTGGCTTCGGCGCTGGCAAGATCCGCCTCGGCTCTGGCGAGGTCGGCCCGGAACGGCTCCGGATCGATGGTGAAGAGACTGTCCCCGGCTTTCACCGCAGCCCCTTCCTTATAGTTCCAGCGCTCCAGGATGCCCGAGACGCGCGCTCGCACCTCGACTTCGCGGACGCCGGCGACTTGCCCCACGTATTCGTACACCGCGGGCAGGTCGCGCGGTTGCACCGTCACCACTGCCACTTCCGGCACCGGAGGAGCGGCCGGCGAGCCAACGGCTTGGTTGCACCCCAATAACGCCATCATCAACCCGCCCGCCAGGAGGCTGGCGCCAAGCCCGAGTCTTTGGGCGCTGAAATCTCTTGTGTTCGTCGTTGCGTGCATCGCGAATCCTTTCGTCGAAAACCTGCGTGAAGTCATTAGTTCCGCCCCGAACGCCCGATGGCTTGTTTGATCGTTTGGATGAGGCAGGTGGTGAAACATCCCTTGGCCCTCAGCTCCACCCGCTCCCGGTGCATGGTTCGCAACAGCGCCTCGCCCGCCTCGTCGATGAAGCTCACCGCGGTCAGGTCCACCCGAACCGGTTGGGTCTGCTCGACACCGGCCGAGCGCCAACAACTCTCCAGTTCCTTGACCCAGGGCCCGGCGAGCTTGCCTTCGACCTGGATCACCGCGGTTCCGGCTTCATCTCGACGTGTGATCTTCAACATTGGATCACTCAAGCCCCGCGACGCGTTCCCGCGCGGTTTATCGATCCGAACCGATCGAGTACGCGGTCCAGGGCCTGCTGGTTCCGGACGTAGAACACCACCGGCACCTTCGCGACCGGAGCCGTCCACTCCACGCCCAACTGCTGCACGGCCAGCTCCCGCAGATCCCGGGTTGGCACGATCCCCGCCCTCGTTCCATCCGCCAGTCTGAATGTCATGGTCATCGCGTCCCTCCTTTTCGTCGTCAACGTGGTCTCGCCCGTAGCTATAGCGACTCTCGTGCCACGCCGCGTGACGGCCGGACGAGATCGCGCAAGTGGCGGTAACTACGTACGAGTTACGAGCTCCTGGCGCCGGAGGTTGGCTTGGACAGGACGATGGTGTCGACGCGGTCGTGACGAAATGCCGACAGATGTCGAGCGATCGACAGTTCGACGAGAAGTGGGCTAGAGCGCTCGACCGGCCTTCATCATGCATTGTTTCCTCCTCATCGTAGGGAATTGCTGTTGACACCCTTTAGTCGTTCGGCAGAACCCAAAATCGACATCGGGTTCTCCGGGCGTGGCGGCCGGTGGATCGGCGCGCAGAAGTGTCTGAACTACGAACGAGTTACGAGGTCTTGGAGCAGGACACAGTACGCTCCGCGTTGCCTCCCTTCCTGCGGCCTTGCGGCTGGAGCTTTTTGAGCAGCCTGCGAGGCTTCGGAAAGTCCTCGCGTCGAACTGACGGTCGTACGTGAGCATTGCCGACGACCGAGAACGCCGCGGATGGACTTTTTCAGCAGCCTGTTAGGAGGGGCGGGAGATGCCGAGCTTGCGCATCCGCGACAGCAGCGTGGTGCGCTTCATCCCGAGACGGACGGCGGCGCCGGAGGCGCCACCGACTGTCCAGTCGGTTTCTTTCAAGACGCGTAGGATGTGCCGGCGTTCGGTCGCTTCCAACGTGGCCTCCCCATCCGACGGCACCGTGTTCCGGACTTTCAATTCTCCGAGCGGCACGCGAAGGTCCGGACCATGGGACAGGATCACCGAACGCTCGATCAGGTTTTCGAGTTCCCGGATGTTGCCCGGCCAGTGGTACTTGGAGAGCGCGGCCAGGGCGTCGGTCGGTATGGTCTCGATCCGCTTGTTCATGCGCTGCGCATATTTCTGCGCAAAATAGCGAACCAGCACGGGGATGTCTTCGGGACGCTCCCGCAGCGAAGGCACGGTGATGGGAAACACGTTGAGGCGGTAGTAGAGGTCGCTGCGGAACTGTTTGTCGGAGACCATTTGCGCCAGTTCCCGGTTCGTCGCCGCCACCAGGCGGATGTTGACCTTGATGGTTTTGGTGCTCCCCAGGCGCTCGAACTCCTGTTCCTGGAGCACCCGCAGCAGCTTGGACTGCAGCTCCAGCGGAATGTCCCCGACCTCGTCGAGAAAAATCGTCCCCTGGTGGGCCAGCTCGAACCGGCCGATCTTTTGGGCAATGGCGCCGGTGAACGCGCCCCTCTCATGGCCGAATAACTCGCTTTCGAGCAGCCCGGTGGGGATCGCCGCGCAGTTCATCTTGACGAAGGTCCGCTCGCGTCGCCCGCTCAGGTTGTGGATCGCGCGCGCGATGAGCTCCTTGCCGGTGCCGGTCTCACCCTGAATCAACACCGTGGAATCGGTGGGCGCCACGGTCTCCACTTGCTTCAGGATGCGCTTCAGAGCCGCGCTCTCGCCGATGATCTCCTCAAAGTTGTATTCGGTGCGGATTTCTTCTTCCAGGTAGAGCTTTTCCTTGCTGATCTGTTCCTTCAGCTCCGCGATCTCCCGATAGGCCAGTCCGTTCTCGACCGCGATGGCGATCTGTTGCCCCACCTGGCTCAACAGCTCGACGTCTTCCGGGCTGAACGCATCGTCGCGGCGTCGACCTAGATTTAGGGTGCCCTGCATGCGGTTGTGAGAGAGCAGCGGGACGCAGCAGAGAGATTTCAGTCCCTCGGCTAAGACGCATTGCGCCATTTCGGATCCGGATGACATCTCCTTGAGATCCTGCTCGCTAAACAGCACCGGCTTCCCCGAGGTGATGGCGATACTGGCTGGAGAATTGCAGTTCGGACCCGCTTGTTTTTCTTCCACGAAGCTTTGGTTGTTCGCAAAGTCCAGCACGTGGACACGGCACGCTCGAGTTTCCGGGTTATACAACACCAGGCTCGAGCCGTCGTGCTGGATGACTTTCCGCAAACAGGCACTGACCGCGGTGAACACGTCATCCAGTGCGAGATTGGAGACCACGGCATTGTTGATCTCCAGAAGAAGCTGCTGGCGGTCACGCTCGCGCGCCAGTTGCTGTTGGGCGGCCAGGGCGCTTTGGGAGTTGAGCACGTTGTCCACCGCGACCGCCACCTGCTTCGCCACCTCCTGCATGAAATCGATCTCTGCGGCCTGGTACGTTCGCGGTTGCAGGCTCCCGAATCCCATGGCCCCCAGCCGGCGGTGTGCCGTGGTGAGGGGCACCACGCAGAAGGATTGGACGCCGTTCTCCCGCAGCTTCGCAGTCAGCATCGGGAAACGAGTCTCGTGCGTGAGGTCGTTCACGGTCAACGGCTGTTGGGTTCTCCACACCAGCCCGCCGGGCGACTCGTCCATGGGGATTTCCAAACCCGTGCTGAACGTGCTGGGTTCCGAGGTCACGAGGAAGCAGAGGCGCATGACATCGCGACTGGCGTCGTGCAGCACCACGTTGATGTAGTCGAACGGGACGATCTGCGGAATCCGTTGGGCGAGATCTTGAAACAGCTCGTCCAGGTCGCGGTGCGAGGCGATGGATTCCGAGACCTCAAGCAAAAGCCGCAACCGGTCGCGCTCGAGCGCCAACTGCTGCTGAGCGACCTGGGCGCTCTCGAAATTGAGCACGTTGTCCACCGCGACCGCCACCTGCTTGGCAACCTGCTGCAAAAACTCCAACTCCGTCTCCGGGAACGCGCTCAGACTCTTTCTCCCGAACCCGATCGCGCCCAATCGCCGCACCGCGGTCGTCAGCGGGAACAGGCAGTAGGACTTCACGCCGATCTGATCGAGGACCGCCTTCACCGCCGGGAAGCGCGGCTCGTCGTCCAGATTCCGCACCACCAGCACCTGCTGCGTGTTGAACACCCATCCGCTGGCGGACTCCGTCACCGGAATCTCCAACCCGGTGACACTTTCGGCTTCCCCGGTCCCGAGGTAATGCGCCCGCATCACATCCCGCTCGCCATCGTGCAGAATGAGCCCGATGAATTCGAGTTGAGCCACCGAAAGCAGCCGCTGGGCCAGCTCGCGCAGGAGCGCCTTGAGGTCGCGGTGCGCGGCGATGGATTCCGAGACCTCCAGGAGGGTCCGGTACTGCTGGAAGTCGACCTGCAGAGCGCGAGATTCCACCGAACGGTCCTCGGGTTCCAGGGAAGGGACTCAGGTAGAAGTTCTAGCATCGAAGGATAACGTTTTGCAAGGCCGGGGAAAAACAGCGTGGCGGTACGCTCACAGGGCTCGAACCCGTCACGCTTCAACAGCAGGCAGTCATGGTATGATACGCCCCCATGAAGATCGCGACCTTCAACGTGAACTCGATCCGCATCCGCCTTGAGGCGGTGGCGGGATGGCTGGAGCGACACCGGCCCGACGTGCTCTGCCTGCAGGAGACCAAGGTTCAGGACGCGGAGTTCCCGGCGCTGGCATTGTCCCCGACGGGATATCACGTCGCGTTCCGCGGCATGAAGGGCTACAACGGCGTCGCCGTGCTGACCAAGACGCCGCCGGAGGCGGTCTCGTTCGGGTTCGACGACGGCGGCGAACCCGACGAGGCGCGGCTCGCGCGGGTCGTGGTGCGCGGGATCCCGATCATCAATACGTACATCCCGCAGGGCTACCAGCTCGACTCTCCCAAGTACGCCTACAAGCTGGAGTGGTTCAAGCGCCTCCGGGCGTATTTCGAGCGGCACCTCTCGCCCGATCGGCCCGCGATCTGGGTCGGCGACATGAACGTCGCGCCGGAACCGATCGACGTCCACAGCCCTGAGAAGCATCTCACGCACGTGTGCTTCCACG
>Ga0214473_10005555_pt1 | contig 15098 bp, 16 predicted proteins | sample RVTome_7_FD_203509 | JGI IMG/M metagenome (GOLD analysis project Ga0214473, IMG submission 203509) | Soil microbial communities from uranium-contaminated site in the Upper Colorado River Basin, Wyoming, United States - RVT98D197 | ecosystem: Environmental > Terrestrial > Soil > Contaminated >... | reverse complement strand
TCCGTCATGGCTATGAATTCCATCGTCCCGCACGCAGATCTCCGAAAATCTAATCATGCAAATCGTATGGACATCCATGATGGAAGTATAACGTTCACGGATAGAACTGGGTCGTCAAAGGGTTGCGTGGCGGCTTTGAGTAACCCGTCCTATTCCACGCCTGGAACTGAAGGATTACCAAGAATTACAGTTTACTGTTGGAAAGTCATTTCAAACATGGTAATTTAACTAGATAGAAAAAACGTAAAGGAGAAGATCATGGGAAAGATAATCATCTTATGTCTCTTTATCGTTCTTTTCTTCAATGTTTCTGGTTACGCAGGAGACCGGTCTTCCAACGGTCCTTCTGTGACGGATATTTTGGGAGATGTCCTGTGCATCAGACCCTTGGGGTTTATCCGTATGATCATCGAAGCGGTGGCTTTCGGAGTATCCCTTCCAGTCACTGCCCCCCTAAAAAAAGTGGATGCGGCATCGGAGTTCCTGATCAAGGATCCTTACTCCTTTCTTTTTGAAAGACCCCTGGGAGAAATGTGATCCGAGAAGGGCGGACCGATTCTTCTAAAGCCTCTTTCTGAAAAGAGCGAAAAAGTGTTCCTTCATTTTCTCGAAAAAGGGTCTTCGGCTCCAATTTTCGAATGAAATGTGGACGGAGTTTCTTAAATCCTCTTCAAAGATTTCGTCCAACGTTGCCGCAAAAGGGGAATCGAGGATTCCGATATTTCCTTCATCGTTATACATGAGAGATTGGTAATCGAGGTTGGTGGAGCCCACGATGCTCCACCGCTGGTCAAACACATAGGTCTTGGCATGAAGCATCTCTCCCCGATAGGTGTAAATGTCAACTCCTGACTTCAAGAGTCTTGTAAAAAAAGACCTCCCGGCATAGGAGGCAGCAGGAATGTCACTTTTCCCGGGCACAAGCAAGCTCACCTTTGTTCCACGCTTTACCGCGCCTTCTAACATGGCGATCATCCTTCGACTTGGGGTGAAATAAGCCGTGGTCAGCAAGATCTCTGTCTTTGCGTTCTCGATGCTATAGCGAAGAAGACTTCGCATTCTCTTTCTCCCTTTTCTGGAATAGACGAAGATAGGAAGTGCAGGAATACCGATGGTCGGCTCCTTCAGGGTTTTTTCTTCGCCTGTCTCCTTTAAAACGATCCTTTCTCCCCCCCAGGTCGTCCAACTCCTTTTGAACGTATCCAAAAGTTCCATTACGACGGGACCCTCCACCATGATCCCTGTATCCCGCCAGCCCCTGCTTCGCCTCAAGAGGTGAAGGCCGCTATATTCATTGGCGATGTTGAGCCCACCGGTAAATGCCTTTTCGGAATCGATCACGATCAGCTTCCGATGATCCCGATGGACATAATGAAAGGGCGCGGTCCATTTAAAGGGACGGGAGGCCCGGATGTGAACACCGGCCTGGCTCATTTCTTTCCAGAAACTTCTTGGAGTTCCGAAGGAACCGAAATGATCATGGAGAAGATAGATCTTCACCCCTTCCCGGCTCTTTTGTCTTAACAACTCCGATAAGGCGGTTCCGGTTTCGTCATTTCTGAAGATATAGAATTGGAGGCAGATCGATCTCTCTGCCTGGTTGACAGCGTCAAAGATCGAATCGAAGGATTCCTTTCCCTTCCATAAGAGCTGGGTACGGGTGGCCGATGAAAATCTGTCCTGGAAGATCTTCTCAATCAACGGGATCGTAAATCCGTTTTTCATCGGGGCGGGCGCGATACGTTTCATTTCAAGTGGAGACTATTAAAATGATAAGACAGTAAAGAACCCCGCAGCAGAGCTGCGGGGCATTAAGATTCAAAGCCTATTTCCATGTTGTCATTCCTGCCCCGCATCAAAGTGCGGGATAAACTCCAGCAGGAATCCAGTTTAGGTGGGTCCCCTGTTTTCCAAGGAACAAGCCTGGATTCCCACTTTCGTGAGAATGACAGATGAGGTAACGCTGTACCAAGCTACATGGAATTAGCAATCTAAAACTCTAAAACATTTCGTCTTCGGCGAACCTGTTTTCATCCGCCCAGCAGAGCTGGGCGGTACTCAACAGGTATTTTTTATAAAACGCGGCGGCACCTGAGTTCCGGCGCCATGGCCTTATCGTTTCAGAAGGGATCGCCAAAAGGAAAAATCTGAAAAAAGTTAATGCGCAGACGCTACCTGGCCAATTTGGTAAACTTCGCGCCTTCGATCGTCGCGGCGGCCATGACACCCTCCTGGCCGAAGAGGAAGGCGACAATAGGGTCTTTAATGTTGACCGTATCAACGGATGCTCCCGCCCCCGCTTTCGCGAAGGCCACGGACCCGTCCACCCCCGCTTTCCATCCGGAACTCGCACGAAAATTCTTCAAGGCTTCTTCTTGGGTGAAGACCAGGATCAGATTCGTCTTCTGGGCACCGATTTGAAGTCCAACCGAACCGCCGGCGAGACTGTAATAATCAACCGTTTTCCCTCCGATCCGAAGAACGCCTTCCCCATACTGGCCTCCAACCCCCAATCCAGCCTTAATGATGTTCGGCATGACGAGCACTCCCTTGGCAGACTTCAGAAAATCGCTTCCTCCCTTGACATGTTGAGTAAAAAACTTCACAGCTGCATCGACTTCTGAATTAATCTGCTGAGCAGGTTTGGCAAATGAGGTCGTCACTAAAAAGAGGATTGAAACAAAAGCGAATCCTGCTAATAATCTCTTTATCTCCATATTCCACCCCCTCTTAAAATAATATGTTCTCGATCCCTAAGAAGTCAACCCTTCGACTTCGCTCAGGCCGAGGGTGCGCCGTCGAATGGGTCAAGACAGACTCCTCGGCGCGTCCTCATGCTCTTTTCTCTAAAACGTCATAGACTTCTTTGGCCAATTTCAACTGTTCCTCCTCTTCCAGTCCGAGGCCCGTCTCTAAAAGGGTGAGATATCGATCCATTTCAAGATTCTCTTTTCGGAGTTGGGCGATCTTTTCATTCAGTTCTTCAATCTCTGTGTCCATTGTCCCCCTCTCCAGGCCTAAATGGAATCTCTTATCAAGAAATGAGAGGGTTGACTGCACCGCCTGGGGATCTCCACATGCGGATAGGTAGAAGGGTATTTCCAGCCAGAGACTTACTCCCGGGACTTCCTTTCGCTGGCCGACCCACAGAAGATAGCTGCTGAGCGCCGGCGGTCCTTCCCAGGTCAAGGGTTCGAGACCTTCCCGTTCGCACCTTTCTCTAAGATCGGATTGGTTGAAAACGGCAAGGATCCTTCGAGGACGGGTATGGGCGGTGAGAGAGGGGAACGCGTTCAGGGTATAGAGCTCTTTAATCTGATCATGGTCCTTCGAGACATCCAGGAGGGTGTTGAGGAAATGATAGTGCTCAAACTCAGGCTCATCGCTCTTAAAGATCAGAAGGTTCTGCTTCTCGAAAGCCCAGAATTTGCTCTGCGGCATTCTGACCAGATCATTCTTAAACCCCACGCCTCCGAAGGTGAAAAAACCTGAAGGTTTGATTTCAGAAATCTCCTTTCCCCCTAACTTTTCTTTTAAAACATCGGCGACCCGGGAAGTCAATTTTCCAACATCCTGGTTCTGCCAGAGGACGAGAAGAGAGGAGTTCCGAAGCCGGGGGGATTGGTAGATCTCAACTGGGGCTTTCTCCACCCCCATCACCCCCTTTCTTAAAACGGTCATCGATATAAATCTGAGCCTGGAGCGTAATCGCCCCCGGTTTCGCCTGGGGAATCACTTTTCTCTGATCATACTCCTCCTTCATCTCCGGAGGGAACTTTTCATAGAAACTTTCGACCGTCTTTTCCACCTGTTCTTCTATCTTATCGAGAAAATGGAGATCCATGTCGATTCCCACGATCTGCCCGAAGACCTCCAAAACCGACCTTGAGGCCCTGGGATAAGCAATAGAGGCCCCCGAAAGCCAGTCAGGGATTTCACCCATGAGGCACATTCCCTCCAGCCCTCTCTCCTTGGCCACTCCCAGGAGAAGGCCGTTCAAACCGGTGATGATCCCATCTCCTTCTCGATGTTCCCCTAATTCACTCATCAAGAAGGTGTTGGAATATTCCTTAACTTCGCTTCTCAGTTTTTCAGAACTGGTAACCGTGCAGACCCTTGGTTTCATCTGGTGGTGAACGGGCGACACACACGCCCCGGAGGTGTAAACCCTTTCGCAACCGAACCTAAGCCCCACATCGAGAACAAGGTTCGCCATCTGATAGGCCTTCTCGCCGCTGGCATGGATTCTTCCACCTTCAGCGGGTTGTTCCTCCCCGATAAAAAAGAGGAGATCCTTCTGATTCACTCTCTGGTAATAAAATTTGTTGCTGGGAAACTCCAACCCCTCCAGCAGTCCATCCCTGATCGAAACTTTTCTGGGATAGAAAAAATCCCAGCTTTCGATCTCTCCGAATTCCTCTGCCCTCACGAGGTCTTTGAGGCTGTTTACCGCGATAATTCCGATCTGCCCGATCCCCGGCCACCCGACAAACAAGGTGGGTTTGTGAAGGTCGGGCGTCTTATAAAGCTTGATCGCCATTTCCTAAGTCTCCTATGGATAGAGTAACTCCATTCAACCCCGTCACGCAACACCTTTTTGACCTGCCGCAAACTCACTTCAGGCTTGACCGGGATCTAAAGGGCATGATAAATGGAATAGGTAGAACCCAGCGCAGCATAGCCGCAACCAAATGACACTGTGTCTCTCACAGAGCTCGCAGAGACACAGAGTTCTTGAGTCGAATCGTTGAGGAAACGATTCGACTCAAACCGCCATGATAATGTTTTTAAAAGCGAGGTTTTGGCCTGATTTCCCTTCCAAGGAAATCAGGCCAAAGATGTCTTCTCAGTGACCTCTGTGAGCTCGAGCGTAGCGGGCGAGAGATCATCATGATTTTGCTTAATAAAACTTTAAGATTTTGTACGTTAGTAGTACAGAGCTTTTAGGCTCTTTTCAGAAATCTCAGAAAAGGAGCAAGACGATGGAAGAAAAGAAACCAACACGTCAGGAGGCCTTAGAACTTCTTCATCAATACAATGGAGGCGACAGCCTGCGAAAACATGCCTATGCCGTGGAAGGGGTGATGCGGTACATCGCAAGGAAACGGGTAGAGGACGAGGAGAAGTGGGGGGTTGTCGGCCTGATCCATGATCTCGATTATGAAAAGTTTCCTGAGCAGCACTGCACCAAAACGGGTGAAATTCTAAGAGAGAAAGGATGGCCGGAGGAATATATCCGGGCCGCCGTCTCCCATGGATGGGGGATCTGCTCGGAGGTGATGCCCCAGACCGACCTGGAAAAATGTCTCTATGCCATCGATGAGCTCACCGGACTCGTCGTGACCACGGCGTTGATTCGACCCTCCAAGAGTGTCCTGGATGTTCAGGTGAAGTCCGTCAAGAACAAATGGAAAGACAAGAGATTTGCTGCCGGTGTGGACCGCTCGGTCATCGAAAAAGGAGCCGAGATGTTTCAGGTGAGTCTGGATGAGTTAATTGATGACACGATTAAAGGAATGCAGGGGGTCGCGGAAGCCATCGGATTGAAGGGAAATCTCTGATCCTTCGATTCAGCGTCTCTTCGATAGATGTTAATCCTTTCTTTTTTGGTTATGGAAGGTTGACCTCTTTTGCCATCCCCCGATCCCCCTATCTCCCCATCTGATTTATAGTCAGTCCCCGAACAACCACCTCTTGATACTCCAGAAGTGCAAAAGCTTCTGCATGAAAGCCGTCTGGTCCACCTTCTTGGCCAGTTCTCTGAGCTCCATGGCCGTTTTCTCAATCTGCTTGTCCTGGGCCTTTTCGAGACCCCCATCGGCAATAAAAAGCCTTATTTTTTCCAACTCGCCTGCATCCAGCCAGACCCCATGACTGCCACACTCATCGATGATCACTCCCGAGATGCGGGCAAAATTCTTCCGGTTCATTAACTTTCCACACCTCACGCAGGGGATATATTTTAAAGGATCGCTGACAGGCCCACGAAAATATTTCTTATGGACATCCTCTTCTTTGTATACGGCCGATTCTTTGGTCGCCTGGCCAAAGGTCTCTCGGTCAACCCACAGTCCGGTGCACTTGGGACAGAAAAGGTAAGCTTCATCCCTATGGGTCTGGATTTCAAGGGAGGCCCCGCACCGGGGGCAGACGGGAGGAAGTTCCTTCTCCATAGGATCACGAATTTCTCCACTGCAAAAAGGGCAGATCTTAAATTTTAAATTGATCTCCTTACCACAGTGATCACATTTCTTTGTTTTGGCCATCTTCCTCTCCCTCTTTTATTGCGCTGATCAAACGATCTCTTGCCAAAAGGTGCGGATTGAAGCAGGGTGACCTTAGGCCCTCTAACTCGCCGAGCAATATTACCACAAATAAAGGGCTAATGCGAAGAGTCTGTTTTAAACCTTCAAGGGTTGAAATAGAAGAGATTTCTGGAAAAGGATAGAAATCTCTGTAATGAAGAGAGCGTTATGAAGTTTTTAGGAGCTCTCTAGAAAGAGGGGATAGAGCATGAGAGTCTTTTCCGTTTCTTTTCTAAAGAAGCGTCAGTCTTGCAAGTTCCACTACGTCACCCGGATACAGCGCACAAATGGAGTACATATAACTGAAGAAGGTAATAGCACCGATGGTGATGCACAGACTCAGTTCTCCGCTTTCCATGAAATCCATTGTGAACTCCTTTTTAGAAGGCTGGTGCCTCCAATTTGATGACTAAGTTCGGTTCAGCTATTGGTTCAATCGCCGGATGGTTGATTGTGCAAATACTGTGCCGTCGCATGGTATGTTTTATAAGGCATTGAATTCTGGGATGATTTTAAAAAAAAGGGATAAAAGAATATCGGGGAGCGACAATTTTTGTTAAACTGAGTGTTTCACTGAAAAGATTTTAATTAGGAGGGAGTGCTAATCGAGGGTAGGAATAGATAACCCTAAGAGGGTTCCATGCAGTCCTTTGACTACTTCTGCCATCTTATCGAAATTGAGGGTGTCGATGGTGTCCGTCTCCAGATGGTAATTGCTGTTCCTGAAGAAGGAGGTATCCGTCACCATGACAGCCCTGTATCCGTGATGCCAGAAGGAGTAATTGTCGGAAAGATTAATGCCTCCGAAAAATTCCGGTGCCGTCAAGGACCTCGCCCGGATGGTCGAATGTCTTCTGATTCCTTTCTTAACGAATGAGATGTATCGGCTTGATCGGAAGTTACCCACGACCCCAATATAGTCCCCTGTCTTGGGATAGAAAAAGCCCATGCCAGGAAGGGGATACCTTTGAATCCGTTCTTCCTTGAAATACCCTATCATCTCGAGAGAAATCATGACTTCGACCGGAATCCTTTGTTCTTTTAGGTAGTTCGCGTAGACCATACTTCCCATATGATAGGTTCCAAAACAGGGAGGCTCCTCGTTCACAAAGGCGACAAAAACAACGGTTTTCTTACTTTGGATAGCCTGATGCAATCTGGCCAGTTCCAGAAGGCCTGCCAGACCTGAAGCGTTGTCATCGGCCCCCGGTGTGCCGGGCACGGTATCATAATGAGCACCGATGACAACGATCTCCGGATCCGATCCGGTTTTTTCAGCAATCAGATTCGAGACGCTCTTACCGTAACAGGAGTAGGTTTGGCGCGCTGTGGCATACCCATAAGAGCTAAGAGCCGATCCAATATATTCCTCAGCCTTGTTGAGGGAATCTTCCTTCCAGAGATGTCGTTCTCTGATCTTCACCGAAAGACTCTCCACATGTTGATAGAGGTTATCTCTTACGATCTTTTTTTCAAATCTTTGATCGGTCAGTTGATTTTGCATGAGCATTGCCTGTTCAAGAAAGGAGCGGTTTTGGTTGTGCTCTATGAAAGTGGCAGCAAGCGGTATTCTTCAATTTGAAATCTGCAATCTGAAATTTGAAATCTCTAACTTAATATCTTGGCGGTGGAGCATCGGGGGGCATGGTCTGGATTCTGAAAATAGTCCCGCACCTGGGACATTTTTCCCTTCCCTCCTCTTCCAATCCCGCACATCCAAGGGAGAAGAACACCAGAGACAGCAATATCAAAAGGATCTTGATCCAGTTATCCATCATCCTTTTCCTTTCTCTGTCCCCATGCATGTTCCTTTTCTTATGAACCCATCCCTCTGCCCGTGAAGAACGGGTTTGTCCGCCTTTCCCTGCCGACGGTCGTCTTGGGTCCATGCCCCGTATAAACGACTACATCATCACCTAGCGTAAAGATCTTTTCCCGCACGTTGCGGATCAGGCCGTCATAGTCGCCTCCCGGGAAATCGGTTCTTCCTATGGAACCGGCAAAAAGGGTATCCCCCACAATAACGATTTTGTCAGTAACCAGGGAGATGCTTCCGGGAGAATGGCCCGGGGTATGGAGCACTTTTAGGGAGATATCCCCGAAGGTGATGACATCCCCCTCCTCCAGGTACCGGTCGGGAGGAGGGGAATCATCGACTTTCATGCCCCACATCCCGCCGCTGCTACTCTGTTGAAGGATCATGGGAGCATCGGCGCGGTGAATAAGAAGCTCGGCTCCCGTCACCTGTTTGAGTCGCTTATTATCCGCTGCATGATCAAAGTGACCATGGGTGTTAATAATATAGACACACCGCAAATTATCTTTGGCGAGAGCCAACAGTATCTTGTCCGGGTCGCCCCCCGGGTCGATGACAGCCGCCTCCCTGGTCCGTTCACAGCCAAGGATGTAACAATTCGCCTGAATCGGTCCAACGACCAGCATTTTCAGAATCATGGGATTTCTCCAGAAGGATTTATTTCTTCCCAATTATCTTATCTTACTTTTCAACTCATTTGCCATCGAAAGTAATAGAATAGCCATCGACGCCCAAGTCGTAATAATCCTCTATCTTCTTTTTCAAAACGAACCCGGATTTCAAGAAAAAAGGGAGCGTCTCCTTCCGGGTGACGGCGGAAAGTTTCTTTCCCATTTTTCTAACCTTTTGAAGGACTTCTTTTCCAATCCCCCTTCCCTGGTACTCGGGCAAAAGGCCGATATCCACAATGGATAGGATGTCCTTCCTGCTCTCTTCCAGAATGACATCACCGGCAACCTTTCCATCCACCTCGATGCGATAGACCCTACACGCGGACAGGACTCCTTTCCAGGTTTCCCTGTCCCAGAGGAGATAGGGTTCCTGGTAGATTTTGAATTGCTGGTAGTAATAGAAATCATTGTCCGGATGAACGTCCTCTTTCAGCGTGATTTTCATCTTCCCTCAACCGGAGGTGTGATGCAATGACAGGGAGTGCGCCACCTAAACGGGTAGAGGTCATTTCTTTTCAGTCTCCCCATCCCCCTATCTCCCCATCTCCCTATCTCCGTCTTACCCTCTCACCCCATCTCCTTATCTCCTTACCTTCCTTAATTCGTGGGCTTAATAGAGTAAATACCCGGCGCGCAGCATGCGGAATGTTTCGAGGGGTTCTTGCCATTGTGACACAATGAAGTGCGGATCCTTCTCCTTGAGGGCATCGAGAAGCCAGGGAGCGCCGATCAGAGGAAGCATTTTTTCGATTTCGAAGTCCTTTGGGTAAAGGCGGTAAAGGGCGCTGGCGATCTCGATCCCAAGAGACGGGGAGTTAAGGGCCTGCCGGTCTATCAGGAGTATACGAACCCCACGGCACTCCCGGTTCTTAAAACGATCTCCGTCGGGGACGAATTGGGCGCGCCTGAACTCGACGCCGGGGATCCGGCGTCCGTTTAAATACTGTGTGAGCTGATCCGCATCGATCCACGGTGTGCCGACAAGCTCGAACGGAGTGGCCGTCCCCCTTCCCACGCTCACGTTGGCTCCCTCGACCATCGCCACTCCAGGATAAAGGGTCCCCTCCGTTAGGGTCCGTAAGTTCGGCGAAGGGTTCACCCATGGCAGGCCCGTCTCATCATACCAGATCGTCCGATCATAGCCAGCCATTTTGATCACATGGAGTTTCGCGCCTATTCTATTTTCGGTGTTGAACATCTCCGCCAGTTCTCCCACGGTCATGCCATGTCGAATCGGCAGAGGGAAGTAGCCGGTGAAAGATTTGAAGTTCTTATCCATCATCGGTCCCTGGACCGCCGAGCCTGTGATCGGATTCGGCCGGTCGAGGACGTAAAAGGCGATCCCTCTCTTTGCCGCTGCCTCCATGGCATAGCCCAGGGTGGTGATGTAGGTGTAAAACCGTACCCCCATGTCCTGGATATCGAAGGCCAGGGCATCGAGACCCGCAAGCATCTTTTCTGACGGCTTCAAAACGTTTCCATACAGGCTGTAGATGGGCAAACCCGTCAGTGAATCTCTGGTATGGGAGATCTTGCCCTCGCTTCTGCCTGAGAGGCCGTGCTCAGGAGTAAATATCTTCGTTAATTTCAGTCCCGGCGCGCGATGGAAAAGGTCGATGGCGCGCCTGCCCCCCGAATCGATGCCTGAATGGTTCGTAATGAGACCTACACGCAATCCGGCCAGAGGTGAGAACTTCCCTGCAGAGAGAACCTCAAGGCCGGTTTGAACCTTCTTCCGAGAGCCCTCTCCGTAGTAGTTCTTTAGAAGAGGCCTCCTTTCAAGAGCCTGTTCCGCAGAGATCCGTCCAATAGCCTCGGCGACAAGAGACAGGATCTCAGTACGGAGGGGTTCGGCATTACCTTTGCCATCGGGATGAAGGCGGCTGGTGAGAAGAATAACGTAGGTCCCGGAGACGGGATCGATCCAGATTCCGGTCCCCGTGAACCCTGTGTGTCCGAAAGAGCCTGCCGGGAAGAGATCGTCGCGATTTGAGGCAAAGGGCACGTGGACCTCCCATCCAAGCCCTTTTAAAGGGAGTCGATCAGGGGGCGATTGGGGCAGGGTCATCTTCTCGACCGTGGAGGGCTCAAGAATTTTCACGTTCTCAATGCTGCCCCCGTTGAGAATCATCCGGGCGAAGATCGAAAGGTCATCGGCCGTTGAAAAGAGTCCGGCGTGCCCCGCTACACCACCCATTCGGTAGGCCACCCCATCGTGGACGGTCCCCCGCAGCATCTTTCCATTCTTCCGGTTCCACAGAGTAGGCGCGATCCGGTCGCGAACGCCGGAGGGAGGATCAAAAAAAGTATCTTTCATTCCGAGGGGACGGAAGATATGTTCGTCGGAATAGGCAGCGAGGGATTTCCCGGAGATTTTTTCGACGACCTCCCCCAGTATTTGAAAATTGATATCACTATAGGTGAACTGTATTCCCGGAGGGGAGTAGGGTTTTTCTTCGATGATCCTCTTGAGCCCCTCTTCAGTGCCGGACCAATCAGGGTTCAGACTCACTCCGGGTCCAAGCCCTGAATAATGGGTGAGGAGGTGGCGGAGCATAATTTGCTCCTTCCCGTTTCCTTGAAGCTCCGGCCAGTATTTCGTGACGGGGTCTTCGAGACCTATTTTCCCGCTCTCAACGAGCTGCATCACGGCCGTGGTGGTGGCCACTACTTTGGTGAGGGACGCAAGGTCGAAGAGCGTATCCAGGGTCATCCGCTCTTTTTCCGGCTTGATGGCCCGGTGGCCAAAGGCGCGGCGGTAGAGAACGTTTTCCCGGTTTCCAATCAGGATGACGACGCCGGGAACCTGGCCTCTTCGAAGGGCTTTTTTCGTCCCCTCTTCAATGGCTGCCTGGTGCTCTTTGGAGAGGGTCTGCAGCGGATGAGCGGAAGTGGAAAGGAGAGGTTGGATCAAAACAGAGAGGATCAGTATGACGGAACCCTTTAGCCACTTCACCGTTTTATCCTTTAAATTCTATGAAAACCCGGTTGCTATTTTCCATACGGGTAAGTATGATTTCTTAATAAAAACATCCTCAGGAGGGCTTGTCAATGAGAAAGAAGACTTATCTTGAACAAGTGAGGCAAGTGGCGAACCGTTGTCCCTACTATCGGCTCCTCGGGATGGAGATCAAAGAAATCAAGGGAGGGGTGTCCAGAATCCAGATGCCATTTAAAAAGGATTTGACCCATCCCTATGGAATTGTGCACGGAGGAGCAATCGCATCTCTTGCCGATTCTGCTGTGGCGATGGCCTTAATCGGACTGGTGGGACCAAAGGATAGAATTGCTACGATTGAATTTAAGATCAATTTTTTTGCATCTATCGAAAAAGGAGAACTAACGGCACGCGCGAAGATTATCCACAAGGGTTCCAGGACGGCGGTTGGCGATGTTGAGGTCACCAACGAGGAAGGAAAGCTGGTGGCAAAGGTCATCGCCACTTATAGCATCAAAAAAAGTGATTAAAATTGGCTTTGGTCAAAAAGGGATCAGATGACAACCTCGCTAAATTTCTTAAACCCGCATCCTGTGATTCGAGATCTCTCTTAGGGATGACCTGACCTCCTCAATCCCTCATCTCCCGATCACCCTATCTCCCTAACTCCCTATGCCCTTTTTCCTGTTACTGGACGCCGGACTTCAATGTGATCTTATCAGGATTGGATTGCCAGGGCCAAAGAGCTGCGTAGATCATCCGATTCTTCTCTTGCTTGCAGAAAAAGGATTGCTCCAGTCGGACTCCACCGAGAGCGTCAACCAGCTCCTGAATGTCTTCCGAAAAATCTGCCTCTTGTCCAGGCTCCTTGGCGGCCGGACCCAAATGTTTTTCCAATAGGGAATGAAGCTTTTCAAGGTCTTTCCTGGTCACGACCGCTTCGAGATATTCCCCTCCCGGCGAGTCCGATCTGATCTCCACTTTGAGCGTTTTTTTGATCTCTTCAATCAGCGTCATCCCTCTTCCCCTTTCTAACCTGTTAACGAGATTCTCGTGACTCCGCGACTTGGTTTAAGCAGGTCTCACGTTTTATGAACAACACCGAAACTTATCACCCAATCTTCCTATCACCCTCTCTCCCCATCGTGTTTTTTTCGGCTGGGTCAGCCTTTCGATAGGTGACACCACCGCGCCCTGTCCTCAAAGGAAGGGATCAAATCGAGAGTGTTTTCACGTCTCCTCCTGTCATCTTCTGGAGAATTCTTTCTGTAGAGGACAATGCATCCTTCCGAAGATCCCCCGGAGATTCAATCGGCAAAAGCAAGCATTTAAGCCTGGAGCAATCTCCTCTCTGTGTGAAACGCCTCATGACCCTCATGACTTCTGCAACAGAAATACCCCTTAAGTGGGCAAGGGCGCCGCGGAATTCATCCCGGCCATAGCGCTCGGTGATATCGTATTCTCGCAACTGGATGCCCGATTCAAGGTCGTCGAGTGAAGTCCCCTCCCCGGCGAGAATGAAGAGGGAGAGGCTTCGCTGTCTGTTTGGAATGACCTGCCGTCTCTCTGCAGATTTTGGACCGGAGGGAGTCCTATAGGCCAGTGCGCTCAGATTCAGCAGGTTCCTCAGAAGGATAGCCTGTTTCTCCTGACCGCGGAACCATGGGACCATCTGAACGTATTTCTCGGGGGGCCTTACCCGCTCCTTCACCCCCCTTTCCGCCTCCAGTCCCTTCAACGTATATTCAAACTTAAGGTAGGTGTTCTTGGCCAGAAATCCGAACTCCATGATTTCTCTGTCCTGTATAGGATTCCGGTGATAATAGATTCGATATTTTCCTTCGAGGAGCTGCTTAATTCCTTTGATCTTTATCAATTGGTCTTGAATCTCCTTGAACTGACTGCGGATATCCGAAATGATCTCAAAAGGGATATTCTTTTCGGGTGTAACCCGCTGACATATTTCCTGGAAATGGGCAATTGCTTCCTTCAGCGAAAGGTGAGTGCTCTTCAAGATTTGTTCCAGCCCTGTGGCGTACCCCTTGAGACGGTCCTTTTCCATCATTCACCCTGAAAGAGACATTTTTCTCATTTGGATTCTTGAGGCACTAACCCCTTGTCCCCCCACATCCCTGGAATGAAAACGTTGCCGAAAGGATACATTATCTTTTACGTCTTTTTCAACACCTTTTTATGAATCATTCCGGAATCGACCGTCATGGTCAACCCCGGACCCTTTCAGCCTAACCTTTCTTTCGCACCTTCAATTGCAACCAGATGATGTAGACCACGAGAAAGACAGCCGATACAGTCGCCGGCAGGGCTGTCTTCTTGCTGAAAAGGGCCAGCGCCAGCCCTCCTGCAAGACCATAATTCTTGAGGGTCCCCAGGAGGATCAAGCTGGTCAGCTTCGAGGGTTCTATTCGAACTGCCTGACCGGCTTTCTCAATCGCCCACGCCAGGACAAAGGTGCTTGCCAATGCAATGATCACTACGGGCATGAGGGTGAGGGGTTGTGTGAGAAAGACCTCCCGGTTAAGCCCTACAATGGTGTAGCTGATTATAAAAAAACTCCAATTCGTGATCGCTCCTTTGATGGGCTCGATTCTCCAGGCGATGCCCGTGCGAAGGAGGATGCGCGATAGGATGAGAGGAATGAGAATCAATTCCAACAGGATGATCACCAGTTTACCCGGGTCGATGAATCCTGTTCCAAGAAGGCCAAGGGCCAGAAGCGGGGTGATCACAAGAGCCCCAAGATAGCCGGCCATGGTTCCGATGAGGGAGAAGGTGAGATTGCCATTGAGGAACAGGGTGAAAGGGATCACGGCCACGGCAGGTGGAACGGAGGCAAGAATGACAAAACCACTCTCGATCGCCTTGTCATGGATCAAGAGCGAGCTTGAAACCAGGAGAAAACCTCCAAGTATGAGATAACTCATGCCCAACCCTGCAAAGGCCGGGACCAGGAGACCTTTTGGGTCTCGGAAAATATCTCCCCGGATGCCCATGGTGGAGAGGGTCATGATGGCAGCGAGAACGGGGAGCATCAACCCTTCGGTCCATCGGGCCCCCTCTCCCCAGACCAGACCCGTAACAAGGCTCAGGATCAAAATAAAATCTCTATTCCTCAGCAGAAGTTTGATCTTCTTCATTCTTGAAACCGCTCCGCCTATCTTTTTCACGATTCGCGGCAACCTCTCTTGTTTATTCCTATTTGATTTCGGGCCGACTGAAATAGGCGATTTCAGAGAGGATGAGATTGATCAGGATTCGCCTGTCATAAGCATTTAAGGTGGAGAGATATCCTCCGCCCTGATCCGCCTCCTTTTCGAATAAAGAGAAGACTCTGGAATAATTGTCGTAAC
>Ga0214473_10005554_pt1 | contig 15100 bp, 12 predicted proteins | sample RVTome_7_FD_203509 | JGI IMG/M metagenome (GOLD analysis project Ga0214473, IMG submission 203509) | Soil microbial communities from uranium-contaminated site in the Upper Colorado River Basin, Wyoming, United States - RVT98D197 | ecosystem: Environmental > Terrestrial > Soil > Contaminated >... | reverse complement strand
ATTGAATCCTTTTGCGCATAGTCCCCATAAATATCTTACAAACTCGGGATATTCGTTACAGGGCGCACAACCCCCACGCTGACAGCCGAAAAACGGCATTTCTTGGACCATTTTGAACCCTTCCCATCAATACGTCTGCCCATCCTGCCGATACATCATCGGGAGGAGTTGGTACCCGAATCATAAGTATTTATGCCGCCTTCCTCTGTATTTTTTAAGGATTTTAAATGAGTCAGTTGCTGGAAATTTTTGGCAGGGCAATAACCGTTGACACCGCCGAACTGCTTTGGCATTGGCTGGACACGGTGCTGCAGCAGTCGCCAACACAGGAAAATTCTCATAAGCTTTATAAAATCATCGACCTGGCAAAAGATGAACCCGCCAAAATCGACAAGGCCGCCGAACAGCTCAGGCTTTATCTTTTCGATAATCCCTCATGCGTATATGGCCGAATGGTTGCCGCCGCCATACACATCCATGAAAACCGCCTCCAGCAGGCCGTTACCGAACTCAATTCAGTTTACATGCGCCAGCCGAGCAACACTATGGCGCTTTATGCCCTCGGGCACTGTTACGAAAGGCTCGGCGATGAAGCGCAGGCCGCCGAATTTTATCAGGACTGCCTCAAATTCAAAAATTATCTTCAGCTTCCAAGACAGCGCCTCGCCGCCGTCTACTTCAAAAATGGTCAGTTGGAAAAAGCTATAAACGAATATGAACTTTTAAAACGCGAATACCCGGATGACATTGCGACTCTGACAACGCTGGGACAGCTTTATATAGCCGTCGCAAAATACGAACAGGCCGTCGAAATCTTTAATACCGCCATCCTGATACATCCCGATAATTTCAATGATGAAAATGACCAGATACAACAGCTTATACAGGCTGGAAATCTCGACGAGGCCCTCGATAAAATTGATGAACAATTGGAATCCGAGCCTGAAAGGGCGGACCTTCACGCCAAAAAGGCCGATTGTTTCGCGATGTTAGGCAGCACCTCACAGGCCATCGCACATTATCAGCAGGCCCTGCGAATACGCCCCGATTTACTCGAAGCCAATATCAAACTCGGCACGCAATATCTGCTTGCCGGTGACAACTACGCCGCCGCCAAACAGTTCAATATCGCGATGGAAATAAACGACAAGATTGTCGATGCCTATATGGGCTTGGCACTGGCTTATAAATTGCTCAATAACAACTCAGATGCGATGCTCATTTTAGCGCTCGCGGCTTCGATACAGGCGAATACCCCTTTATTATTCGCCGAAGTTGCCACATTGCAGCTCAAAGCCGCTGCTCGCTGCAATTCACTCATAGATGATACCGATAGCCCCGCAAGTCTCTTTGATGCAGTCATCGAAGCCCACCGCCGCCAAATCGCTCTCAGACCGGAAAATCCGGACCTTTATTACCGCCTCGGCGTCCTTGTGATGAATACAGGTGGTTTCCTTCAGGCTGCCGACGTTTTTGGAAAAGCCCTCGAAATTAACCCTATGCATAGCCGAGCAAAAACCAAGCTCATCCTTTGCCTCCATGAAGCGGGCCAAAAAGAAAAAGCACTCGACCAGCTCACCCTCCCCGACTGCCTCGATAAAGACACGCTCGAACTGCACTACAGAACAGCCCTGTTATTCAGCCACAAATTCAAATTCGCATCGTCCCTGCTGAACCTGCAACGCATAACCGAAACCAACCTGACATCTTTAGATTCTACAAGCAATGTTTCCATAGTCCTGCAGAATCTCGGCCTGCTGGATAGGGCCGAGGAACTTTGGGATAATCTCGCCGATACCACAACACAAGCGATTAACACATAAGCGTGTGCCGGATTGCCCAAAAACCCCGTAAACCGCACGGAACCGCCAAACGCCGGCATTCCTCGCTAAACAGCCCAATGAAACATAACACTCATTATGAGACCTTGGGTATCTTGCAGAAAACAGCAGGCAGACTTTTGTAACCCTGTGGCTTTTGATTTAATCGCCCCTTGCGATTGTTTACTCATAACCCCACGATTCACGCAGCGCCAGTGGTTTGCCTAAGATTTCGGAATATATAATGCCCCTTGCTAATTCATCCCGTTTCTCAAGTGCGATTAATTCTACCGTTGGGATTTCTACTTCGTGTTTTGCTGGTTCCAACACCGCCGTAAGTTTAGCGGCCGTTGTTTCTTCAATAGGCTGTACAGTGGCACCCTCCGGAGTCGTTGGTTCAGGCATCTTATGGCTGAAAATTTTCCCCGCGACGGCAGGGCCCTTAGGTTGCGGAACTGGCCGGCGGCGCATCGGTGGCAGCTGAACTGCCTGCTCTTCTTCCTGTTCCTCCTCTCGGTTGCCAGACCGGGCTTTGACAAGTTTGGAAATGATATAGAAAACGGCCATTACAAGAAAAACCAGCAGTTGCAGCCAGCCGCCGCCTTCATCCTCACCGCGCCGGGCAGCTAAAACAGCAGACGACAGTCGCAGAATATCAGTCATTGTTCCTGTCATTACTCTTTCTTCTTGGTACCGCCTAACGATTCACGCATCGATGTGTCTGCCTGTATATTCTTCATACGATAAAAATCCATAATCCCCAGATTGCCCTTCTGGAATGCTTCTGCCATCGCAAGCGGTATCTTCGCCTCGTTTTCCACCACAAGCGCACGCATTTCCTGCTCTCTGGCAACTGCCATCGCCCGGCGCTTTTCTGCCTCCGCCTTGGCTTTGCGCATATCAGCTTCTGCCTGTGCTGCCTGCAATTGTGCCCCAATGTTTTCACCTACATCCACGTCCGCTATATCTATCGAAAGTATTTCAAACGCCGTACCAGCATCTAATCCCTTTTGCAGCACAGCTTTCGAAATCCGGTCAGGATTTTCCAGAACGCGCTTATAAGAGTCTGCGCTTCCTATTGTAGTAACGATTCCCTCGCCGACCCTGGCGATGATAGTTTCCTCCGTCGCTCCGCCTACCAGCCGCTGTATATTGGTTCGCACTGTGACCCTCGCCTTGGCCTTAAGCTGAATGCCGTCCTGAGCCACCGCGTCAACTGTCTCTTTGCCCTTTTTCGGGTCAGGGGTATCGATAACCTTGGGGTTTACCGACGTCTGTACCGCATCCAGCAGGTCTCTTCCTGCCAAATCGATGGCCGTTGCCGTCTTGAAGTCCAGAGGTATGTTTGCCCGATTGGCCGCAATCAGTGCCCGCACGACGTTCGGGACCCGCCCCCCTGCCAGATAATGACTTTCCAAATCACGCGTCGTCAAAGTCAAACCCGCCTGAATCGCCGTTATTTTGCTCAAAACTATTATCCGGCTGTCAACCTTTCTAAGCCACATACCTATAAGTTCCGCAAGTGTAACGTCTGCACGTGAAAAATACGCCTGCAGCCACAACCTCGCAAACTTCAGCACAAAAAGTAACACCACCAGTGCTACTATGCCCAAAATAATCAGGGCAACCAACCCTCCCAGCTTCGTGTTCTCGTCGGCTACGAGAATAATATTTGCCGCATTACTCATTTTTAGCCCTTTCATTTAGTTTGTTTCAATTACGCGTACCGTTAGTTGAGTGCTTTCCACTCGAATCACTTTTACCTGCCTGCCCTTCTCAACATATCCGCTTTCAGCCACACATTCAACCTTCTGTCCCGAAAAATCGCACATCCCTACGGGTCTCATTGGTGTAACAACTGTCCCAATCGCCCCCAGTAGTTTCCTTATATCCTCCGTATCCGGTATCGCATCACCGTGCTCTCGCTGGGGTGGCGTAAGCAGAACGTGCTTGCCGAAACGCGTCTTCGGAAATATCTTGTATGCGAATATCACGCACGATGGAATCATCACAGCGGCAATCCCAACACCGACCCAGCCGGCCGCGATACTATACCGGAAAAAAATCGCTACCCCTCCGGCAACGCACGCCAGCGATAAAATACCTATAAGCCCGCCGCTCGGTACGAAAACTTCTGCTACCAACAGTGCCGCGGACATAAAATAAAGAAATATCGCGAAAACAATCCACCAGTCCATCGCAGTTACACCTCTTTCCGCTCTTCCGATAGTTTAACTACTACCCTGTTGCCGCGTACCATAATTATCTGAACTTTTGTGCCGATTTCAATAAACTCCCCTGCCGAAACCACATCGACTATCGCCTCGCCGAATTTTGCCTTGCCGGCAGGACGCAGCCTCGACATCACCTCACCTATATCGCCCGGCTTGAGGGCCTGAGCCTCTACCTCCGGCGGCGCCGTTATGCTTGCTTCCATTTCGTCGCCTTGTTTGGCTGCGCTTGGCGCAAGTATCAGCCCGCCCAGAAACGACATCTTCGGTAAATATCTGCTGACCACCATTGCCAAAATCATAAATCCCAAAAACCCCACCATCAGACCAATTACACCGCTTGTGAATATGTTCCACTCAAATTGAGTTTCAGGCCACGGCAGTTTATTCGGTGGATTTTTTATCAGCATCCCGAAAATACCGAATATCATACAAAGTATCCCTAAAATCCCGGCAATTCCGAACCCGGGTATCAGGAATAGCTCAATCATCAGCAGCAGAAAACCTGCTACAAACAATGCAATCTCAACCCAGTTTGCCAGACCAATAAGGTACTTGCTGCCGATTATTATCGTAAAACATATCGCTGCGATAAGCCCAGGCAGACCTATGCCTGGGCTGCTTAACTCAATATAAAGCCCAAGAAGGGCTATCATTACGAGAATCCCCATCACCGCCGGTGAATTCAGCCACCGCACCAGTTCTTCAGACCAGTTCGTTTCAAGAATAGCTGGCTCATTGATAAATTTCACACCGTCTCGCTGGGCCAGAAAATCCAGCACCCCCGCCAGATTCTTTACCTGTGTCCGTGCTATCCCGTATTCGTATGCTTTCGCTGCCGTCAGTGTCAAAATCTCGTCCTTGCTGTTTATCAGTTCCTTGCCCGCAAGGTCATATTCATTCGCGTCCGTCGGCAGCTTGTCCCCTTCGAAAAATTCGTTTCTGCCCCTCTGCAGACTCTTGACCCTGTAAACCTCTATCTGCATGCTTACCATCGCCCGCAAAAGAGCCGCCGGATACTTATTCGCCTCCGCCGCCCGGTCGAATGTCGCCCGGACAAAACTTTCCGCCTTCTCACGCTCGACCCCCTCCAGCTTGCCTCCAAGTTGTATCGGCGCACAATCGCCTATTGTTGTGTTTTCCAGCATTATTATGTCCAGGCACGATACGCTTATCATGGCCCCTGCCGATATCGCCTCCGTCGTTATATACGCGACCGTGTGCGCTTTTTTACCAACGTCGAGTATGAAATACTTTGATATGTTGTCACCCGCCTCAAGAAGCCCCCCGTATGTCCCTATCTCATAAATCAGATATTCCACCCCGCCATTCAACGCTATTTCCGTTCGCCGCTTTATAGATTGATATAGCCCGTCGTCAATAAGCCCCTTGCAGACTATCACAGCGGCTTTCACCTCTTTCGGCGCAGCCGCCTCGCTGTTGGGTTCGCCTCGAAGCGGGCCCCCTGCCGATAGTAGAACTAACACCAATATTGCCAATCTGAATACCGGAGTTTTCATACTCGAAATTGTATCCTGTTTCCCCCCCCATTACAAGGACTAAATCTCAGTTGTCGGCTACGACAGCTTCGTACTCGCCGGTCAGAGTATTTTCATCCAGCCCGTCCCATCGCAAGCCGCAGATTAGGGAATCGCTTTGATAAATTCCTCAAGTACACATGCTTTTATATTACACTCTGGGATGTGTTTAATCGCATTCTTGAGTTTCCTATCCTCGGTAACAATACCCTCAACTCCACCAGCCAGAACAGCATTACGGAAATCATAGTGGTCGGTAGGTTTCACCTTTGTGTTAGTTATTATTTGTTGGTACCAAGTATGAAGGATATAACCTACCGCAGCACGAACAGTTGGCAGAGTCAACGCGCTATCTGATATTTGCCTACCCACTACAGCTTCCACAAGTGAGTCTGCAACTAAATCAGCCAGCCCCCCTCTGAACCACCAGTTATCCCAAGTTTTTTTAGGAGAATTTTTAAGCTTTGTTTTGCCATCAGAAGGTAATTTTTCGACAAACTTGGTAAAAATTAGTTTGACAAACATTTCATTCTGCTGGCGAGATCGGTTAACAATGCCTCGCCAATGAGCCGGAGGGAACATATTCTCTCCTTTTTTTACAGATTGAATGCAGTTGTTTAAATCCTTATCTACCGGATAGTAAGGTGTGGAAGGGCCTCCAACTCGCGCAAGATTATTTATGTCATCTCGCATCATTTGGTCAGAAGGTTTTAACGCATATGCCCAATCAACTACGTTTATATAGAACTGAGCATTTTTTATTCTGATAGTATTATCAATGCTGGGAGCACTCAAAAGCTCATAAAGAACCTCGAAGCTTGGGGCAATTATAACCTTCCTTGCGGTAATAGAGTTTTTTAAAGCTTCCGCCTTTTCTTCTGCATTCAGCACCCTTTTTTCTGCTAAGTCCCTGATAACATTCGTATCGAAATAAACTATCATAGCTTTAATTCTACTATCGTCCGAATGATTTACTCGTACATTTTCCGGAAAACTCGTGCCCATCTATCTTGCCATCAGTTTATAATTATCTTCTCCGCCGCAAAAACGATGCTTTGCATCGTCCTGAGCTTTGTCGAAGGATCCCGCCTTCGACGGGTCGCATTTCTACCTTCAGTTCGCCCGTCTTATTCACTCCGGCACATTGTGCCTGCGTAATACTGTATGTTGCTCATCGCGGCCTCGGTAGAAATGCTCCATAACTACTCCGCCGCCATCCACATTTTTTATATTTTATCTTTTATCTTTAATATGCTTTTCCCGCCAGCCTGCGCAAAATCTCCACGCCTTTTTTTATCTTTTCATCGCTCGTCGCGTAGCTTATCCGGAAATGGCTGTCTTTTTCGCTGAAAACCTTGCCCGGTATTACCAGCACGTTATTTTTTATCGCCCTTTCAACAAACTTCGTCCCCGAACCCACCGGTGCCTTGACAAAAAGATAAAACGAACCGCCGGGCAAAACAAATTCGAACTTCCCCTTTAGCCCCTCGCAGAGCAAATCCCTTTTTCGCCGGTAGCTTTTCACAAACTCACTGACATCATAATCCATCGCCGCTATCGCCGCCTTCTGAAATGGCGTCGGCGCGCAGACAAACGTATATTGTTGAATCTTCGCCATCGCGTCTATCACAGCCTTCAATTTTGCCGGCGCAGCCGCGTTGCCAATCCGCCACCCCGTCATCGCATAGCTCTTCCCGAACCCTCGCAGCAAAACGACGTCCTCGCTATACTTTGCGATGCTCGGGCATTGCTCGTGCTCATAACAGAACTTCTCGTATATCTCATCCGACAAAATGACAATATTTTTCTTCGCCGCTGTTTCCGCCAGTTTCTGCAAACTTTCCGCCGAATAAACCGCTCCCGTCGGATTGCACGGCGAATTGACAATTATCATCTTCGTCTTGTCATTTATCGCCCGTTTTATTCCTTCCACCGGCAGCTCAAAATTCGGATAACTGTCCACGAAAACGCATTTGCCTCCCAGCATATTGACCATATGTTTATAAATCACAAAATACGGGTCAGGGATTATCACCTCGTCGCCAGGGTTTATCAACGCCATAAACAAAAGCTGCAAGCCCCCGCTCACCCCGCTCGTTACCATAACCGCCGGCTCACCCCACCCAAATTCCGTCTTCATCCGCCCCGCGAGTTTCGCCACCAGCGCACTATCCCCAGCCGTCTGCGAATATTTATTAGCCCCTGCTTTTATCGCCGCTATCGCCTCCTTCTTAAGTGCTTCCGGCACATCGAAATCAGGCTGGCCTATTGAAAAATTCACCGGGTCCTTCAATTTCTCCGCCAGTGCAAAGACCTTCCGTATCCCGCTCGCGTCTATCGAATTTGCCCTTTGCGAAATTAAATCTTTCATTTTGACCTGTCCTTCAAAAAGAAAATCAGATAGTTCGGCGCAGGCATTAGTGGTTCACCGTATTTTTTATATTTGCCGTAAAGTTCTTGTGCAAGCACTTCCGTAGCAGGGTCATCGGTCAATCCCATGATATAAGCGGCGCAATCTTCACGGTTGGCCTCGATGTCGTTGACGTCTGTCGAGTAAATCAGCGGCCGATTAGCATAGTAGTAAATTTGCGGGTTTATCCAGTAGGTTTTGTAATTCCCAAACGATTCAGAATCCGGTCGAAATTCCTCCGAGGTCATAACAGGAACGTGGGCAGGGATAAACTGTGATACTATTCTCAACGCAGAGATAATACCGACCAGTTCATTCCATTGTGAACCATGATAGAAATCAAGAGCTTTCGCAAAAAAAGGCATAGGCGCAGCCAGTATTATGATGGCCAGCAATGTTGCCGCAGAGGGTATTATTTTCCGAAATAATGTGACCGCTGCCAGGAAAACCGATGTCAGAACAAATGCAAAAAATGGTGCGATAAAATACTGCCAATAAGGGTGGACGTACGACTGGTGTTTAAACACAAAGACCCATATCACGCCTTGCAGCGTAGTTAAAGATATCGGCAAAACAGATTTCTTGGATAAAATCTGACGAAAAGGCGAATTCTGAACGGTGAACGCAAAAATTACCAGAATAATTACTGGATAGAAAACTGCTGCCGCGATGCCGGCGACTGAAAAATTGTGTCGTAGGTAAGACCAGTTGTCGTGGCCCCATTCCGCCCATGTTATCGGCTCTTGCGGAGCAGCGGTACGCGAAATAAACAGCGGTTTAAATAGACTCACATCCCAGTTGCAGCCATACATGATATGGACTAAGACCACTGACAGAGAAATGCCTGGAATTATCGCCAACCATAACAAAAATCGCCGGCTCGAAGAATTACGCGGGCAATAACAAATATGCCACAGCCAAATCAGGCCCGCCATAATTACTGCTGCCCAGCCCGTACCGATTCCCAGTACAACCCCAGTCGTGTAACAGATAACTCCACTTCTGGGTTTACTATTGTTGCCGTAAAAACCCGTCCAGTGTAAATATCCGTGAAGCATAAGAAGACAGAAAAATTGCACCGGGGATTCGTGGCACAGCATTCGTCCAAAGTAGGCCACTGCAGGTAGTGTTGCATAAAATAAACCTGCAATCAGCCCAAACAGGGGTGACTGAACCCTGCTTAGAATTACCATCAATAGCCATACACTGCCCAGTGTTGTCAGGATTGGTACCAGTCGGCAAACCCATTCATGGTCTCCCAAAAAATACATTGGTATTGCTGTGAATAGAGCAAGCAAAGGCGGATGATTGAGATATCGCTGCTGTTCACCGCTCGGTGGTGTCATGCCCGGCCAGTTATGGAATATATCGCCCCACGTGCAGAACAATTTGGTATACCCTAAACCGTACTGGACGTGATTACGTGCGAAAATACCGAATTGCGCATCGTTCCAGTCGGGTCCGGTAAACGGCCTGCTTATATTACGAGTTAGCAGAAGCACTGCGATTGCCAGAACAATTGCGCGGCTAATCAGGTAGACCTCTTTGCGGCAAGACTCAATTTCCCGGTTTTCTAACTGCATTGTTAGCCCTTTTACCTTTTACTTTTTCTCACGCTCTCAACAATACCCATATCCGTTGCCGTCGCTATCACCCGTTCCATCTCGAACCCCCCTGCCAAGAGCAGTTCCCGGAATTCCTCCGCCGTTCGCTCCTTGCCTCCAGCAAGAACCATCATATTCAAATCAGTCAACTTCCCGAATTGAGGCTTATTACCCTTCTCAATTACAGATTCAATCAGCAGCAATTTACCACTATCGTGTATCTTTTTATGACAGTTTCTTAAAATCTTTATGCAGCTCTCATCGTCCCAGTCATGAATAATCGCCGACAGAATATAAATGTCCCCCCCTGCGGACACATCATCAAAAAAGCTCAGCCCAACTAGCTTGCACCGCTCCGAGACCCCCATCTTCTCGATGATATGTCCCTCGCTCGCGATAACGCTCGGCAAATCCTGTACCACTCCTTGCAGATGCGGATTCATCTGCAATATCGTCGCCAGCATCAGCCCCCCGCCCCCGCCGATGTCCACAACCTTTTTCGCCCGTGAAAAATCATACGCCCCGCAGACCGCCTTCGCTATCGGGACAATCCGCTCATTCATAAACGTATTGAAAATATCCGCCATCTCCGGATGCTGCCCGAAATATTCGAAAATCTCCATCCCAAGCGTAGACTTAAATACGCTCTTGCCCGTCTTTACCGCCTCATAGGCATTCCCCCAAGACCGCCACCAGCATTCGCTCCCGCCCCAGACCGCGTAAGCCTTCATAGAAAATTCCGAATCGCTTCGCAGACAATCCGCCATCGCCGTCACCTCGAACTTCCACCCTTCAGTCTCCGCGAAAACCCCAACGCTCGCCAGCCCGCGCAAAAGCCGGTATAGCGACCCCGCGTCCGCGTCCGTCAATCTCGCGAGCTCCTCGCTTGTCTTCGCACCGTCCTTCAGTAAATCCGCTATCCCAAGCCTCGCCGCAACACACACCATCTGCGTCAGCGTCGCGTTCAATATCATGTCTCGAACCGCTATCGCAGCCGCAAGTTTCTTTTGCCTGTCCAAACCTGTACCTCCTTCTAACTAATCATATTTTCCACAACCCAGCCGCTCTTTAACTTCCCCACTTTACCCGAATTAACACGAATTTTCAACTCAAAACCGCTTTTTCTTACTCGCCTGCCTTTTTGACTCCAATCCAAAACCAAAATTGCTCATCAGATTCAGGCGGATTTCCCGATATATACATTAATTATCTAATAACATAAATAGGGGCTTTGCTGGCATTATAAAAATTCGTTTTCGTGCAGCTTTGACGAGAATCGGTTTTGCGTCTTAGTAGCGGTGACACAAAGTTGTCATTTCGTAATTATCGTGGATTGTAAAAAAACTGAATATTAACACTTTATTGTGGAGGTACAAAAATGCTCGCAGTATTGGATTGGGAAACGTTAATTGCCGAACCCGTTCGTAACATGCTGTCAAAAATAATGGGCTTCCTGCCTACGCTACTCGGCGCGATTATCATCCTCATCGTAGGCTGGATTATCGCAAAGCTCATCAGGCAGCTCATCGACAAGCTCCTCCAGCTCGTCCGCTTCGACATGCTCGCCGACAAGACCGGTATCTCCGAAGTTCTCAAAAAAGGCGACCTGAAAACTTCCGCACGGGAAGTCGTCAGCAGCCTCGTCTATTGGCTCATCATCATTATGGTGCTCATCATGACCGTTGATGCCCTCGGCCTGCCAAAGGCCTCTGACGTCCTCACGGCTTTGTTCGGCTATATCCCCAATGTCATCGCAGCCCTGCTCGTCATCGTCGTCGCCATCTTCCTCGCAAGCCTCGTCTCGGGAATCGTCCACACCGCCGCCGGTAATGCGAAAATGCCGAGACCGGAATTACTCGCCGGCATCTGCAGATGGACGATTATAATCTTCGCAGCCACCATCGCCCTGACCGAACTCGGTATTGCCCCACTGCTGGTAACTACCACCTTCAATATCGTGCTCGGTGGGATCGTCCTTGCCCTGGCGCTCGCTTTCGGATTGGGCGCTAAAGACTCCGTAGCAAAATGGCTCGAAGAATTAAGGCAAAAATACGCCGAGAAAAAAAGTTAGCCCAAAGCTAAAAAATCTTTTAATGAATTTCGTACCATTATATAGAACCGCCTGTGGATGGACCCGCAGGCGGTTTTTTGCTTTTCATTGCGAACGAAGTGAAGCAATCTACCGCTTTGTGGTTTTTTGTCCGCTATACGCTCTACGCTCTTTTCACGATATACTATCTGCTATATGCGATATACGAATGTCGTCCTATAACTTAAAATTTGCCTTATTTCCACCCCTTTTATTTGACTTTTACCGATTCTTATCTATACTTTAACAGAGCGCACAAATTTTAATCCTTTGGGGGACCTTTTATGGCTATCGAACAAGTAGTGGGAGATATTTTTTACGTAACTCTGCCGAGGACGCCGCACATCAACTGCGAACTCGAACCGGTCAACGACCTGATTACTTCAGGCCGGCTCTGCCACATCATACTCGACTTCGAACTCGTCCAGGTTGTTACTTCATCCAGCATCTCCGCCCTGCTCACCCTCCAGAACCTCCTGCGCAACCACGGCCAGCAGCTCATCCTCTGCAACGTTGGATTTCTCACCAAATGCGAATTCACCACTACCGGCCTGTCGCACTACTTCCGCTTCGTCCCTAACAAAGCCGCCGCCCTGAAGGCCTTGCACCACGAACCCCAAACCGCATAATTTTTTCATCATTGCGCTCGCACCTATGGTGAGCCTGTCGAACTAGTGCGGCAATCTTCCTTTTTAGTTTAATCCGCTGCTTGAAGTTCCTCGGCTGCCACGCTTGCCCCACCTGACACTCATCCTGCCGCTTGCGCTGCCATCGTCGACAATAAGAAATCTGGTATCGTATCCTTCATCGAGAGATTCGGGAGTTTGAGGCTCAATTCCTTTTACAAAATCTGGACGAAACTGTGAATCATCGATTGGTTCGTTTATTTTATCAAAAACAAACCGCTGAGTTTCATTCATCGTTCCATACCTTACCAGTTTGACAGGCAAATATGTTTCAGCGTCAATCCACCAGCTATCAACTTTGCAATTAGGATAACCAATGCTCATGCTTGCCGTCCAGGCTCGAACCAAAAAACATTTCCGTCCATCAATCAAATCCATCCCCTTGTACTCAAGATTGTTTTGTTTAATTGCTTTAGTAACATCTTCTCCCACAACATCGAACAGGTTGCAGATAACGACATCCTTTTCGCCGATTTCATCAAATCCGGTTACAAACAGCTGTTCTTTTTCTTCTCGGCTTCTGCGATCTATATAAAACCAGCAATTTGCCCCATCACTTCCTATGATAAATGGAATTTTGATACGTTCACTAATATCGGCATAGAACTGCTTGCTGCCCTGCATCATAAATACAACTTTGTAAGATTGCTGTTGGTTGTCCCAGCTTTGAATAATATGGATAGTCTCTGAAAGAGATTTCAGATTAGACCGAACGTTCTTAATCTTTTCAATCAAATTTTTGAGATCCTTTGATTGTGCTGCGTCTTCAAACTGTTTGCATAAATTTTCAGAAAATTTTTTCTGCAGAGTTCTATATTGCAGAACTACGGCTTCTGCCTCCGTCCCTTTCAGATTTTTAAATCCGCTAAGCTTAATGTAGCCGTTCCAGTTCGAAGGCAATATCAATGGTATTGTGAAACGGTAGTGATTCGCATCATAAACAGCATATGCGCTTACGGTAGTAATATCAAACCGCCGCGACTTCTCCGAAGCGTTGTCAATCTGGAATTGGTCAGGCTGCATAGGCTGGTCAAATACAACCTCTAAAGCTGAAACCATCGCCATTTCGGAACCGGATGGGTAATTAATAGATATAATCTTCGGTTTGCTGACATCGCCGGGCTCAAGTGCAAAATACAAAACCTTCTCTTTCTCCGTCTGCCAAAAACTTGTTAGCAAAATCTCTTTCTTGGGTTTGTAGCCCGCAGCTTCCGCTTTTACATTGTGTTCCTCACACCACGTACGATAACTGTAATTGCCGTTTGAATCCGTTACGGCATTCTGTTTGCCCCCAGCGTAGCGTTCTACATCCCCGACCTTTGCGCCTGCTATCGGTTCACCTTTCACCGCGTCGGTAACTCTGCCTTTGACAACAAAACTCGCTTCGCCTGCCCACGATTGCGACATCGGCAGCAAAAACGCACCCAAAATAAATACTGCCAGTAGCCCCGCGATTCCAAGTTTTGCCGTTTTAGGTATCGGCCTTGTCAGCATATGTTTTACACGCTGCGATAGTGCACTTTTTGATTCCACGACACCGATAAGCCGTAAACTCAAAGCAGGCCTCGTAAAAGCTAATTTTGCGACATTAACAAGCGTCTCCGGATATTGCGACGCCTTTTCGCCCATCACCACAAGCACCGTCTCATCAACCGCCTGCTCACGGACCCTGCGAATAACCCAGTTCGCAAACCACAAAAACGGATTATAAAAATAAAATATCTGCAGCAGTGTCTGTGCCAAATTCACCCACAAATCCCCGCGTTTTACATGCGCAAGTTCGTGCAGCAACACTATCCTCAACTGGTTTGCACCCACATTAGGCCCCAATTCCTGCGGCACTAAAATCACAGGCCGAAATAATCCGCAAACCGCAGGGCTCGTCGCGTTCGGTGAAATTTTTAAACTGATTTTGCCACGCATCCCCATTTGATTGAGGCAGAACCGAAAAGTATCATTCATCACATCGCTTGCCTCTTTCGCCTGTGCAATCAATCCCCGCACAAACATCGCCCGCTGGATAAGCAGCAGCAGCATCACAACAACCACAGCCATCCATCCCACGAATACTACCCTCTGCCATGTTATCTCTGCTGTCTCAACTGCAACCTGCGTTTGCATTTGTATCGGCTCAATGTCCCTCGGCAAAGGCTGCGCGACAGGCGAACTCATCGGCGAAAAAGTCTTTTGTTCCGTTTTTTCAGGTAAAGCCGTTTGAATACCACCGCTGTTTGCTGTTTCATTTACCTGTGCGGTGGGAAATTCCATTGGCAGCAAAAATCCCAGGCTTACAGGTGATGACAGCGTCGTCGGCAAAACCAGTTTCACTAATACAAGCATCCATATGCAGTACCGGAACACCGCCCGAACCTTGCGCCGAAGCACTAAATCCACCAGCAGCAGAATCACCACCAGCACGCTCGACTGCAAAAACATCGCCCCCGCGAAATCAACAAATCCCTGCCCCGCTAAATTAATCCGCTCCAATAGCGCATTCATAATTTGCACTCCACTTTTTATTTTTTACCTTTTGCTTTTTCTCTTTTACTTTTAATCATTGCTTCCAGCTCGTCTAATTGCTCAGCCGTCAAACCGTTGCTGTCCACCAGAAATTGCATCATCGGTGTAAGCGCCCCGTTAAATGCCCGCTTTATCATCCGCATTATCTCCCCCTTTTGTGCCTGCTGCTTCGTAATCGAAGCGCGATACAAAATTAAATTGC
>Ga0214473_10005553_pt1 | contig 15100 bp, 12 predicted proteins | sample RVTome_7_FD_203509 | JGI IMG/M metagenome (GOLD analysis project Ga0214473, IMG submission 203509) | Soil microbial communities from uranium-contaminated site in the Upper Colorado River Basin, Wyoming, United States - RVT98D197 | ecosystem: Environmental > Terrestrial > Soil > Contaminated >... | reverse complement strand
CCGTTCTTATCCCCAAAATAACCAGCAGGAGACCACCGCAAATCTGCAAGAGCGTTTCATATTCCATGATGAAGCGCTCAATGGAATGCAGGCCGAAAGCAGCAATGCCGCCCATAAGCATATCGGCCAGGACTGCCCCGAGCCCAGCCAGAAAAGCTGCCCGGAAGCCGCAATTCAGCGCGGTGCGAATGATGATGAGATTGACCGGACCCAGGGGTGCAGCCAACGCAAGACCAATGCTCATGCCAGCGATAATTAATTGCAGGTCCATGATCTAACGAATATCCACGACAACGCGGCCGCGCACCTGGCCTGCAACAATTTCAGCGGCGATGCGCGGCACGTCCTCCAGCTTCACATGGGTGGTGAGGGCGGCAAGTGCGGTTCGGTCAAGGTCGCGGGCGATGCGGCCCCAGGCTTGCTGGCGGCGCGGCAACGGAGTGGTGACGGAGTTGATGCCAATAAGTTTTACCCCGCGCAAAATAAAAGGCGCGACAGACGTTGGCAGGTCCATGCCCTGGGCCAGGCCACAGGCGGCAACCGTGCCATCGTTATTCATTTGCGAAATGACATTGGCAAGCGTGGTCGAACCCACGGAATCGATCGCACCAGCCCAACGCATTTTGCCCAGCGCCTTCACAGGTCCATTGAATTCATTTCGGTCAATGATCGTTGAAGCCCCGAGTCTTTTCAGAAATTCGGATTCCTCGGGGCGGCCGGTTGAAGCCGTAACCTTGAAACCCAGCTTTGCCAGAAGTGCTATTGAGACCGTGCCAACGCCACCAGCCGCACCGGTTACCAGAACATCACCATCACCGGGTTTTACGCCCTGCTCTTCCAGAGCCATAACACAAAGCATGGCGGTAAGGCCTGCAACACCGACGGCCATGGTATCGGCGGGTGTCCAGCCCTTCGGTACTGCCACCAGCCAGTCACCTGGGACCCGGGCCATTTCGGAGAAGCCGCCATGGTGCTGCTCTCCGACACCCCAGCCGTTGAGAATAACCTGATCGCCGGATTTCCAGTTTTTATGGGAGGACTTCGTCACAATTCCGGCAAAATCGACGCCGGGGATCAAAGGGAATTTGCGAATGATTGGGGCCTTGCCGGTAATCGCCAGACCATCCTTATAGTTCATCGAGGAATGGCTGACGGCCACGGTCACGTCACCGTCCATGAGATCGACCTCGCTCAATTCAACGAACTGAACCTGCTGGCCTTGATCGGTTTTGGAAACTTGAATGGCGCGGAATTTTTCGGTCATGGCAGGTCCTATAGCGCGGGCAATGCTTCCATAAACTTAATGGGCTGGCCCCCGGATTTACCTAAAATTTGATCTTCCCACATGACCTTGCGGCCGCGCACGAAGGTGCCTATGGGCCAGCCCGTGACTTCATAGCCATCATAGGGGGTCCAGCCGCATTTGCTTTCGATCCACTTGTTCTCGATGACCCGCTTTTTCTTGAGATCAACAATGGTGAGATCGGCATCATAGCCTTCGGCTATGCGGCCCTTGCGTGCGATGCTAAAAATGCGTGCCGGGCCATGGGAGGTGAGATCTACAAAGCGCTCAATGGAGAGGCGGCCCTTGTTAACGTGATCAAGCATGACGGGCACAAGTGTCTGTACGCCCGGCATGCCAGACGGCGAATTTGGATAGGGCTTGGACTTTTCTTCGAGTGTATGGGGCGCGTGATCGGAACCAAGGACGTCCACGATCCCGGACTGCAAGGCCTGCCAGATGGCGTGCTGATGTTCCTTCGAGCGCACCGGCGGATTCATCTGCAGTAGCGTGCCAAGCCTTGCGTAATCATCAGACGACAAGGTCAAATGATGGGGCGTTACCTCAACGGTTGCCACATCCTTGTTGGCAGCAAGCAAAGGCATTTCGTCGGCGGTTGAGACATGCAAGACATGAATGCGTTTTCCAGTCCGGCGCGCAATGCGGATGAGGCGTTCGGTGCAAAGCCTTGCGGTTTCCGCATCGCGCCAGACGGGATGGCTGGCTGGATCGCCCACAACCTGCTCGCCCAGGCGCTGGCGCAGGCGAAATTCATCTTCGCTGTGAAAGGCGGCGCGACGATTGGCTTGTGCCAGAATTCGCACAACCCCCTCATCGTCCTCCACCAGCAAATCCCCCGTTGAAGAGCCCATGAAAACCTTGATGCCCGCGCACCCCGGCAGCTTCTCAAAATCGGCAAGCTGGTTCACATTCTCGCGGGTGCCGCCCATGTAGAAGGCGAAATCACAATATATGCGGTTTGTGGCGCGGCGCACCTTGTCGGCAAGGGCTGCTTCGGTGACGGTCAGCGGCTTGGTATTGGGCATCTCGAACACACTGGTGACGCCGCCCATGACCGCGGCGCGGCCACCCGATTCCAGATCTTCCTTGTGTTCGAGGCCGGGCTCGCGGAGATGCACCTGGCTGTCGATGACGCCGGGCAGAATGTGAAGGCCCTTGCAATCCAGGGTCTCTGCAGCAGAGAATTCGCTGAGATCACCCACGCCCACAATTCGGCCCTCATGGATGGCCAGATCGCGGACGCCAACGCCGTCATGGTTGACGAGGGTTCCACCCTTCAAAATGAGATCAGCCATGCGTTTCATTGAGCTTCCTTGATTGTGGCGCAAAGCAACCGTAAATGGTGCTGATGGCGAATTCTAGCTTTTTAATGCAGGTGCGGCGGGACCGGGCGGTTCTAGGCCTTGAAGGGGCGGAGGCCGAGACTTTCCTGCACAATCTGGTGACGGCGGATATTCTGGGACTGGCCGAGGGGCAGGCGCGGTATGCGGCCCTGCTCACGCCGCAAGGTAAAATCCTGTTTGATTTCTTTGTGCTGAAAACGGCGGAGGGCTATCTCCTCGACTGTGCCGCCTCCCAGCTTGAAGAGCTGATTAAGCGCCTGAATTTTTACCGGCTTCGCGCCAAGGTAGCGATTACTGTCCGTTCAGATTTAGAAGTTGGCGTTGCTCCGGAACAACCATCTGGGCCTGCGGCCTATGTTGATCCGCGCACCCCTCTCATGGGATGGCGCATCATCACCGAAAAAGGCAAACTGCCGGAGGGCTCAGGCTATGAACTGCAACGCATCGCACTAGGTCTTGCTGACTCCGATGGCGATATCGGTTCGGGCCAACTCTTTCCCCATGAAGCGAATTTTGACCAGCTTGGCGCCGTGAGTTTCAGCAAGGGTTGTTACATCGGCCAGGAAGTCGTCTCGCGCATGGAACACCGCGCTACGGCGCGTAGCCGCATTCTTCCCGTTCAGTTTGACGGTGTTGCGCCGCCGGGCGATGCGGAGATCAAGAGTGGCGACAAGGCAATTGGTTCAGTGCTGTCATCATCTGGTAACATGGCGCTTGCACTTATCCGTCTGGATCGTCTGGGTGAGACGGAGCAACCGCTGCTGACAGACGGTGTCAGGGTTCGTGTGCATAAACCATCGTGGGTAAATTATGACGTGCCATCAAGGAATTACAGCTAGTGCCTGCCACATTACATGAAGATGGAATTTGCCGCTGCAGGTGGTGCGGCACGGAGCCAATTTATGTGTCCTATCACGACATGGAATGGGGCGTTCCGGAGTATGATTCACGGGCCTTGTTTGAAAAACTGCAGCTTGACGGCTTTCAGGCGGGGCTTTCGTGGATTACAATTTTGCGCAAGCGCGAGGCTTTCCGCAAAGCTTTCGATGATTTCGATCCGGAAAAAATGGCGCGTTACAAACCGGCAAAACTTGAGCGCCTGATGAATGATACAGGCATTGTGCGCAACCGTCTGAAGATCGAAGCGAGTGTTACAAATGCGCAGGCCTATTTGGCCATTCCGGATTTTTCTGCTTACTTGTGGAACTTCACGGATGGCAGGCCGTTGCAAAATAAATTGCGCAGCATGAAGGATGTGCCGGCCTTGACGCCCCTTGCCGAGAAAATTTCCAAGGACATGAAAAAGCGCGGCTTCCGTTTTGTCGGCCCCACCATTGTCTATGCCTTCATGCAGGCCTGCGGCCTGGTGAATGACCATATGGTTGACTGCCATCGCCATGAGGCGGTGAAGAAATTGGCGCGGTAACATGGCAAAGGACCTGCGGGCCTGGCAACGGATGCTTTCGGGACGCAGGCTTGACCTGCTTGATCCCTCGCCGCTTGATATCGAGATTGAGGATATTGCCCATGGACTGGCCCGCGTGGCACGCTGGAACGGGCAAACCAAGGGCGATCATGCCTTCTCGGTGGCCCAGCATTGTGTGTTGGTCGAGGCCATCGCCTCCCAGGTTAACAAGGAATTCGACAAACACTCGCGGCTCATGGCTTTGCTCCATGACGCGCCAGAATATGTGGTGGGTGACATGATTTCACCCTTCAAGGCGGCCCTTGGACTGGATTACAAGGCCTTTGAAAACCGCCTGTTGAGCGCCATTCATATCCGCTTTAGTCTGCCGCCCAAAACACCATCAGAGTGCGAGACTGAAATCAAGGCGGCGGATAAAATGGCGGCCTATCTGGAAGCAACCCAACTTGCGGGCTTTTCCGTTCCCGAGGCGGAGAAATTCTTTGGCCGTCCGCGGGGATTAAGCGGTGAGGGATCGCGGAAATTCCTTCACCTGAAGCCGTTGCCGCCCATTGATGCGGCGGCGCTGTTTCTCAAGAAATTCAAATTGCTGGTGTAATGATGATTATTGTTTGCGGTCTTAGCGCGGTTCAGGGGCTGGTCGATACCCATTCTGTCGGCCGCGTTGTCAGCCTTCTGGGACCCGAAACACCGCACCATAATTTTAAAGGCGTTGCAGCGGATCAGCATTTGAAACTGACCTTTCATGACGTTGTGGAAATGATGGACGGCTTCTCGGCACCACGCGCCACGGATGCGGAAAAACTGATTGAGTTCGTTGAAGATTGGGACCGCGCCAATCCCCTGCTCATCCATTGCTGGGCTGGTATCAGCCGTTCAACGGCTTCGGCCTATACGGCGCTCTGCATGTTGCGGCCAAAGGCGGATGAAGAGGAACTGGCCTATGAACTGCGCGCGGCCTCGCCTTCGGCCACGCCCAACCGCCTAATCATTTCCTATACGGACGCACTTCTGGGCCGCAATGGCCGCATGTCGCGGGCTATTGAAAAAATAGGCCGCGGAGAAAATGCCTTTGAGGGCAAACCATTTATTCTGCGGCCTTAATCCGATTTGCTGTGCGCATAGGCCCAATAGAGTTCGCGGGCCTTGGCTGCGATGGGGCCGGGTTGCAGGGTGCGCTGTTCGATGGCCGTCACCGGCGTGACCTTGCTGTAATTTCCGGTCGAGAAGACTTCATCGGCGTCGAGCAAATCCCGCCAGTCCAGGCTGCATTCATGGACCTTGATCCCTGCACCTCCCAGCAAAGAAATAATCCGCTGGCGGGTTATGCCATTCAAAAAGCAGCCATTGGGAACGGGCGTGAAGGCCTCGCCATTTTTGGCGCACCAGATGTTTGCCGTGGTGAGCTCTGCCACATGGCCGAGGGGATCAAGCATCACGGCATTGTCAAAGCCCCTATCCTTCGCGTCGCGAATGGCGCGGGCGGAATTGGGGTAGTGGCAGGCGGCCTTGGCATCAGTCGGGGCATATTCATTGGAAGGCCTGCGAAAGGGCGAAAGTGTTATGGAAAATGACTTGGATTTCGGCAGGGGCGAATCATAGACGGAGACCGAGAATTTCGTCGATTCAGGGTCCACGTCGACAAAACCGGAAGCGGCCCAATACATGGGGCGCAGATAGAGCTCAGCAGTTTTTGGAAATTTGGCAATGCCTTCCCGGGTGATGGCTTCAATTTCCTTGGCATTCTTCAAAACCCTGAGGCCAAAGCTTTCGGCCGAACGCACCAGACGCTGACAATGAAGATCAAGATCAGGTGCCACGCCCTCAAAGGCGCGGCTGCCATCAAATACGCAGGAGCCCAGCCAAGGCGCGTGGTCCATGGCACCCATGATAAGTGGATTGCCCTTAGCCCATGCATTTTCAAAAAAAGTCCAGGCGGTGCCGTTGGTTTCGTTCCAAGCCATGATGTGTCCTCTTGCCCCTATATTAGGCGCAAGAGGCACAAACAATAAAGGCGCCGCAGGGGCGCCTCAAGACATGGTGGTATGCAAATTGCTCACGAGTCAGAATAGAAGATGTGGCGGCCGATCTTTACCAGGCGCTTCATGTTGCCTGCCCATTTCGGACGCACGTAATCCGCATGATAGTTGGTGGCTGTGCTCATGATTTTCATGGTTTTGTCTCCAGCCATTGCCTTTTGGGCAATCCGCTTGGAATTGGCCCAGGCTATTGGCTGCTTCACATCATCGGGCAGGCCGTCACAGGCAAAGGAGAACTGGCAGGAATTGCGCCGATTGGACCCCTGATAAACCACGCCGCATATTGTTTTCGGATAGGCCGGGTCCTTGGTGCGGTTCAAAATAACGCGGGCAACGGCAAGCTGCCCAAGTTCTGATTCGGAGCGGGCTTCAAAATAGATGGCCCGTGCCATGCAGTTTTCTTCAGCCAAACGCATGCGGCGCTGGGCCACAACGGCCTGCTTTTCGCTGCGCTTCAGCTTGAAGGATTTTTCAATTTTGGCCGGCGATGGCGCGAGAGCCAAACGTTTTACAGCAGGCTTAACAACATCAGACTTGCCAGAAAGATCAACAGAAGCCGGTGTAATGAAAACTTCGCCATTGGGATCAGCATTGAAGAAATCGCCCTTGCCGAGGCTCACGACAGCCTGCTTGCGCAAGACTTTCAGGTTGACGATGTCAAAGTTTTCACCGTCGGGAAGAAGCGAGCCCTTGGCAATGATGTTGGTTACCGGTGATACCAGTGCCTGCTCGTCGGCGGACAAATTACGGGCTACGGCGTTCTGCCCCATGTAATTGCCAGCAAAGGCAAAAGCCGCGATCAGCATTACGCCACCGAATACGAAGGGTGCATATTCCTGAACGATGCCGACGTTCTCTTCGCGCATATCGGGATACACGGGAAAATCGTCCATCGGCCTTTGATTTTGGCGTCTTCCCTGCAAATCCCCTAGTCCTACTGATGGCTCAGTCCGCAATATTGTTTCACTTACGGAAACATATACCTTTCGCGTTTAGCATAGGTTAACCATGCCAGCAACCAAAACTGCCCAATTTGGCGCATTTTTATTGGCCGTTTTAAACAAGGGTTAACCGTGCCAAGGCTCGGAAAATTGTTTAATTATTTCTGATACTTGCCTGGGCCGCGGCCAGCCTTGCGATTGCTATCCTGAAGGGGGAACAGGAAACATAATCTAACCTGATTTCTTCGCAGAAATTGATGGATGCTGGATCGCCCGCATGTTCACCGCAAATACCCAGCTTGAGGTCGGGCCTCGCCTTCCTTCCGCGCGTTGTAGCGATTCGCAGAAGTTCACCCACGCCGTCGATATCAATGGAGATGAAGGGATCGGATTTCAGAAGTCCCTTGGCCGTATATTCGCCAATGAAGCGGGCACTGTCGTCTCGGCTGATGCCGAGCGTCGTTTGGGTCAAATCATTGGTGCCAAAGGAAAAGAATTCGGCTGATTCGGCAATCTCGGCAGCGCGCAACGTGGCGCGCGGCAATTCAATCATGGTGCCGACGAGATAGGGCAGTTCCAATCCGCTTTCCTTCTGTACGGCTTCGGCCACGGCAACAACGCGGGCGCGGACATAATCAAATTCCAATTTGCCGACAACAAGGGGAATCATGATTTCCGGTATGGGTGCCTTGCCATATTTCTGCGCAACCTCAACAGTTGCTTCAAAAATGGCGCGAGCCTGCATCTCGGCAATCTCGGGATAAGACACGGCAAGGCGCACGCCGCGATGGCCCAGCATGGGGTTGAACTCCTGCAACTCACCGACACGGGTGCGCAGATATTCCGGCGCAATGGAGAGATCATGGGCGAGTTCAAGAATCTCATGTTCGGATTTCGGCAGAAACTCGTGAAGCGGCGGATCGAGCAGGCGGATGGTGACCGGCAGCCCCGCCATGATTTCAAACAGCTCAATGAAATCCTGGCGCTGCATGGGAAGAATTTCATCAAGCGCTTCCTTTCGCGCTTCCACGGTTTCAGCAAGAATCATCTTGCGCATGGGGCCGATTCGTTCGGCGCTGAAGAACATGTGTTCGGTGCGGCAGAGGCCAATGCCTTCAGCTCCGAAATATCTGGCGGAGCGGGCTTCGTTGGGCGTTTCGGCGTTGGCGCGCACTTTCATGCGGCGCGAGGCGTCGGCCCATTCCAATATTGTGGCGAAGTCGCCGGAGAGCACAGGCTTCTGGGTGGCGATGTGGCCCCTGTACACACGGCCCGTTGAGCCATCAATCGTTATGATCTCGCCTTTTTTCACGACGACGCCAAGCGACGTCATGGTTCCTGCTTCATAATCAATGCGAAGGCCGCTGGCCCCCACGACGCAGGTTTTTCCCATGCCGCGGGCAATCACGGCCGCATGGGAGAGAAGCCCGCCGCGTGCCGTCAGCACACCTTCGGCGGCATGCATGCCCTGAATGTCTTCGGGGCTGGTTTCACTGCGCACGAGGATACACGGCCGGTTGCGGGCTTTCAGTTGCTGGGCCTCTGCCGCATCAAACACAACTTGGCCAGAAACAGCACCGGGAGATGCGGCAATGCCGGTCACAAATATCTCGTGGGCTTCCGTTGCATCAAGGGTGGGATGCAAGAACTGGTCAAGCATCAGCGGATCAACGCGCAGGACTGCTTCTTTCTTTGTGAGCAGGCCTTCGCCTACCATATCCACCAGGGTTTTCAGTTCTACCCGCGCACTGGTCTTGGCGGGCTTTGTCTGCAGAAGCCAGAGCTTGCCATTCTCAACCGTGAAGATGACTTCCTGAATGGATTTGAAATGGCGTTCGATCTTGTGAAGCGCAGATTTGAGCTGGGACGCGAGTTTTGGAAATTTTTCCACAAAGGCTGGGGCTATGTTTGGAACATTGGCGCCTGTCGAAAAATTGCGCGAGGTGGCTACGCCATGGACTTGTCCACCGTAAACCATCTCCTGCACAATGAGCGCGTTGGACTTTTCGCGGCGCCTTGCGGCTTCGATGACGCCCCGCAATTGCCGGTTCACATCCTGCGGAAAATCCATGCCCGACTTCGACTTGATGAATGACTTGTATTTCGAAATGAGGTCGGGGCCTTTGTGCGTGGTGAAAATGTCTTCAAAATCCGCGTGACGCAGGCCCAGAACATTGACGGCGTAGTTCTCAATGAACTGGCGATAGAGATCAAAGGCCATGGGGCGGTCATTCAGGCGATTTGCCAGGGCTTCGACCGTTTCATCATTCAGCCCCACATTGAGGATGGCTTCCATGTAGCCACGCGCATGGCCATTCACGCTTGGCCGCACGGCTAGGAACAAGGGGTTCGCTCCAGTTCTGAGTTTTTTTAGTGCCGCAGCAAGATCAGCGGCAGTTGGATTGGCAATAACGAAGCCCTGTGGGACGGGCAGGCCAAAATCTGCCATGGCATCCAAACCAGCGGCCTTCGTGCCGAGCGATGCCGAACATTTTCCCAACGGATATATCATCTTTTTCGCCATATTGCAGTGCAGCAAACACGTTGCGGGCGGCGGGGTCAAGTGGTCAAATTTTAGGCAGCCTGCAGTCTTGGCGTCCGGTGTCTCATAAGCAGCCAGAAGGCTATGCCCATGTTCAGCAGGTTCCAGGCGATGCCGTGGAGGAAGGCGGCTTGATAGGAACCGGTGAGATCATAGATCTCGCCGGACAGCCAGCCACCGAGCGCCATGCCAAGTACGGTGGCCGTAAACACAAGGCTGATGCGGGTTCCGGCTTCGCGCGCGGGGAAATGGTCGCGCACGATCAGGGCATAGCTCGGAACAATTCCGCCCTGGGCCAAGCCAAATAGGGCGGAGACAACATAGAGCGAGGCCAGACCATCGAAGGGAATGTAAAACAGAAGTGCGAGGCACTGCAGGAAGGAGCCGATGATCAGGGTGCCGACCCCGCCAATACGGTCTGCGATAAAGCCCGAGGCCAAGCGGCTGACCACACCAAAGCCCAGCATGAGGGAGAGCATTTCAGCACCGCGCGCCGGGCCGTAACCCAGGTCACCGCAGTAGGCGATGATATGAACCTGGGGCATGGACATGGCCACGCAGCAGGCAAGGCCAGCGAGGATGAGCAGGCCCTGCAGGAGTGGCGTTCCATCGGGCGGCTGCCCGCCGTTCCTTGCGGTGATGGAAGGGCTTGGCCTTTCTTCCAGCGAGGCCCTGCGGCGCAGAAGCAGCGACAGGGGCAGCATGAACACCACGACGAGCACACCGATGGCGATGTAGGAATTGCGCCAGCCATAGCTTTGAATCCCTAAGGTCAGAAGCGGTGGCCAGAGGGTGCCCGCGAGGTAATTGCCGGATGCCACGATGGCAACCGCGATGCCGCGGCGTTTCTGGAACCACAGGGAGACATCGGCCACGAGGGGGCCGAAAGTTGTGGCACAGCCGAAGAGGCCTATGAGGCCCGCCTGGGCTGCAACGAATGTCCAGTAGTTTGGGGCAATGGCCGCAGCAATGAAGCCTGCGCCCAGCATGATGGTGCCAAGGAACATGGGCACCATGATGCCGAAGCGATCGGCAAGCCTTCCCATCAGCACGCCGCCGAGGGCAAAGCCGATCATGGTCATGGTGTAGGGGAAAGAGGCGGCCGAGCGGTCAATGCCGAATTCAACCTGAATAGCTGGCAGCGCCACAACCGCCGACCAGAGGCCAATGCCGCCGATAGTGGACAGGGCAAGCGACACGGCAAGGCGCATCCATGAATAGCGGCTGTCTTGGATGGTGGAGGTCATGAACCCTTATCTCATTTCCGGCGTTAATTGGGCAATATGTGGAGGTGCATGGCAGGCATCAGCAATTGCGCCATGCGAAAATAATAGGAATTTAACCCTTGACAGCGTACGGTCATTCGGCTATAAACGGCTATTCTCCAGAAATGTAATTCTACCCGTGAGCGCAAGGCCCCTTTGAAACGGGGCATCGCTGAAATCCATTGGGCTGTTAGCCATGGTACAACTCGGGTGGAAATAGTTTTGGCGGATGCGGCCAGCCCCGGCCCTTCGCATGGCTCAGGGCGTTCGCAACTCAAATCGTGCCACTGGCACGATTTGCCGAACCTTTGGCTCGTCGTTGCTTACCCTTCTATTTTGGAAAAATCAGCAACTGCAAGCGTGGCGGCGCGGATGCGATTGAGGAGTTTCAGGCGGTTTTCGCGGAAGGACGGATCGTCGGCGTTCACCGTCACCTTGTCGAAGAAGGCATCGACGGGTCCGCGCAGTTTGGCGATTGCTGTCATGGCGGCGCCGAAGTCCTCGTTCTCAACGGCCTTGCGGGCGTTGGCTTCGGCGGCGGAGACGGCGCGGTGCAGGTCGCGCTCCTCGCCCTGAATGAGAAGCTGCGGATTGGGCAGGCCATTGAAGGAGCGGTTGTCTTTCTTTTCTTCAATCTTCAAGATGTTGGAAGCGCGCTTCACGCCAGCGAGAAGATTCTTGCCGTCATCGCTGTCGAGGAATTTCGATAGGGCTTCGACGCGGCGGACGATCATCAGGAGATCATCCTGCCCACCGAGCGAGAACACCGCATCAATCAGATCATGCCGCGCGCCCTGGTCCTTGAGATAGACTTTGAGGCGATCGGCGAAGAAGGCGAGGAGATCATCGGTACGATCGTTAATTCCGTCATGCCATTTGGCAAGAAACGCATCTGCAACTTCATACTTATTTTGTTGTTCAGAATTTGCTTGTCCCGATTTAACTGGTCCTTTGGTTTGCTTAAGAGCTTCCAAATTTTCTTTGAACTCGGGCGAATCGGAGATTATCGCTAGTTGGTCATTAATTGGAATTCGAAGCTTAATGCTAAGCATTGATTCAAGCACAATTCTGATAGTACCTAACGCTGCCCGGCGAAGTGCATAAGGGTCCTTTGATCCAGTGGGTTTTTCATCGATAGCCCAGAAGCCAACGAGTGTGTCGAGCTTATCAGCCAGCGCCGCGGCCTGACCGATTTTCGAAATTGGAATTGAATCGCTTGGACCCTGGGGCTTGTAGTGATCGCGCACGGCTTCGGCGACTTCCTTATCTTGACCTTGATCGAGTGCGTAGTAGTGGCCCATGAGGCCTTGCAGCTCGGGGAATTCTCCGACCATGCCTGTAACAAGATCGGCTTTGGCCAGACGGGCGGCCAATTTTGTCTTCTCGACATCGGCCTTGATCGTCTTGGCGATTTCGCCGGCCAGCGCTTCAATACGTTTGACGCGTTCGCCCTGGCTGCCGAGCTTGGCGTGGAAGGTGATATTATCCAATTTCGGCAACAGGTCTTCGAGTTTGGTCCTGCGGTCCTGATCCCAGAAAAATTTTGCGTCGCTTAGTCTTGCGGCGATGACCTTGTTATTTCCGGCGACGATGGTTTTTCCGCCGTCCGTTGCCACCATGTTCGAAACAAGCAGATAGCGATTGGAAAGCTTGCCCTGCTTGAAACGTAGCGCGAAGCATTTCTGGTTGTTCCTGATCGTGGTGACGATGACTTCCGGGGGCACGCTCAGGAAATTTCTGTCGAACTCACCCATCAGCACGACGGGCCATTCAACGAGGCCTGCAACTTCCTTGAGCAGGCCTTCATCCTCGATCATTTCGAGGCCTTGGGCGAAGGCGAGATTTTTTGCTTCGGTGCGGATGGTTTCGGTGCGGGCGTTCGCATCCACGATCACGTGGGCCCTGTGGAGCTTTTGCGCGTAGTCCTCAAAGCGGCGGACTTCGATTTTTTTGCTGCTCAGGAAGCGATGGCCTAGTGTGGTGTTGCCGCTTGCTATGCCTTCGATTTCAAATGGCACGACTTCACCGTCGAAGGTGCAGATGATGGAGAGCAGTTGCCGCACCCAGCGCAAAGTGCCTGCGCCCCAGCGCATGGATTTTGGCCAGGGGAATTTCTTTATGACATCGGGTACAAGTTCGGCCACCACATCGGTTGCGGCGCGGCCCGGTTTCTTGATTGAGGCGATGTAGAATTTGCCCTTCTTGTCGTCCTGAACCTTCAACTCTTCGAGCTTCAATCCTGTCGATTTGAGGAAGCCGGCAATGGCGGGTTTGGGCGCGTCGGTGCGGGGGCCTTTGCGTTCTTCCAGCATGTCGGCGGCTTTGGCGTTCAGGCCTTCGACGGAGAGCACAAGACGGCGTGGCGTGGCGTGGACTTGCGCGCCCTCATAGGTGAGGCCTGCATCGACAAGGCCATTGGTAATCATGGCCTTCAAATCTTCCGCCGCCTTCGCCTGCATGCGGGCGGGGATTTCCTCGGAGAAAAGTTCGATCAGAAGTTCAGGCATCAGACCTTTCCTCCCGCCGACTTGCTCCAGGCTTCGCAGCAGCCTTTGGCGAGATCGCGCACGCGCAGGATATAGGCCTGTCGTTCGGTCACTGAGATCACGCCGCGCGCATCGAGCATGTTGAATGTGTGGGAGGCTTTGATGCACTGGTCGTAGGCAGGCAGTGCCAAGGTATAGTTGCCGTTCAAACTTTTATCGAGCAGCGCCTTGCATTCCTTCTCGGCGTCGATGAAATGCTGATGCAGGATGCTTGTATCAGCGTCTTCGAAATTATAATGGGAATATTCCTGCTCGGCCTGCAGGAAGACATCGCCATAGGAAATTTTCTTCGCGCCTGTGAGGCCATTGAAGTTCAAGTCGTAAACATTGTCGACGCCCTGCACATACATGGCGAGGCGTTCGAGGCCGTAGGTCAATTCGCCGGATACGGGAAAGCAATCCAAGCCGCCTACCTGCTGGAGGTACGTGAACTGCGAGACTTCCATGCCATCGCACCAGACTTCCCAGCCGAGGCCCCAGGCGCCTAGTGTTGGGCTTTCCCAGTCATCTTCGACAAAGCGGATGTCGTGAAGCTTGGGATCAATGCCGATAGCGGCGAGGGAGCCCAGATATTGCTCCTGCAAATCGGGCGGCGATGGCTTGATGATGACCTGATATTGATAATAATGCTGCAGGCGATTGGGATTTTCGCCATAGCGGCCATCCTTGGGGCGGCGCGAGGGTTGCACGTAGGCCGCAGCCCAGGGCTTGGGCCCGACGGAGCGCAAGGTGGTGGCGGGATGAAAGGTGCCAGCGCCCACTTCCATGTCATAGGGCTGCAAGATCACGCAGCCCTTGGCCGCCCAATACTGGTGCAGGGTGAGAATCAGGCCCTGAAATGATTTGCTCGGATTCAATGGCATTTGCGGGCGCAAACTAGGGATGCGGGTTTAAGAGGTCAAGGAGTTTAGCTTTTCGTCCTCGCCCGCTTGCGGGAGAGGAAGGGACCCGCCGCGAAGCGGTGGGGAGGTGAGGGGAACGTGATGGAAGTGCCCTCATCTATCCCATCCTGCTTCGCTGCGCTTCGCAGGACGGGCCCCTTTCTTCTCCCGTTTCACGGGAGAAGACATTAAAGCCTGCGATAGACGTGGGCCCTTGTGGTGAAACCTGATTCGGTTGGTGAGTAGGGCATGGGGTGATAGACGGGTGTGGTTTCGACGGGTGCGATCAAACCCTTTTGGCAAAGCTCCTCGAATTTTTGGGCGAAGCCTGCTTCCTGCCAAACAGCAGTGCCGACGGTGAAGATGAGATGGCCGCCGCGCCTTGTGATGCGGGTGAGTTCGTCCCAGGCATTGGCCGGGCCATGGCCTGTGGTGAATACGCCGGTTGAGACAATGGCCGCCATGCTGCCATCGGCAAAATCCAGAGGCTCGCCCAGCACGCGATTGCGCAGATCGGCGTAAATTTTGCGGGCCCTGGCGCGGGCCAGCATGCCTTCGGACATATCAACGCCGATGAGGTTGTTGTAGCCCGTGATGGCGAGGATATTGCCGACGGTACCGGTGCCTACGCCCGCATCGAAAATGGCATCACTTTTATTTGAAACATAGCGGCCGACGAGGCCGGTGATCACGGCGGGATGGATATAGCCGATGCCCTGCATGTCGGCATCGTAGGTGGCGGCCCAGCCATCGTAGAGGGCGATAAGATCACTTTGGGTCCTGGCATGATAGACGCCTTCAAGCCAGGCGTCGC
>Ga0214473_10005552_pt1 | contig 15102 bp, 13 predicted proteins | sample RVTome_7_FD_203509 | JGI IMG/M metagenome (GOLD analysis project Ga0214473, IMG submission 203509) | Soil microbial communities from uranium-contaminated site in the Upper Colorado River Basin, Wyoming, United States - RVT98D197 | ecosystem: Environmental > Terrestrial > Soil > Contaminated >... | reverse complement strand
CCGGGAAGATCGGGGACGCGATCCGCCTCGAAAGAGCGCGGTCGATGGTGCGGTTCTTGTCGAAGTAATCCAAACCGCTGGATTCGCGATCCGATCTCGTGGATGTGCTCCCATGCCGTTGCCGGGTCTCTCCGGCGCAAGCGAGTACGAAATATAGACTTATTCTACTGGAATGATGCGCATCGCTTTGAAGAATTGAGGCATGACAATTGCTTCGTCCGGTGTACGTCAGCTGATTATGCAGGAGGGATCCTTATTATGAAGATGTCCGGCAGGTTAGTGACTTGCCTGTTCGTCGCTCTGGCCGTTGCCATGGGCACGGCCGGTGCCCAGGAGCTCCGAGGCCGTATCGACGGCGCGGTGACCGACAACACCGGGGGCGTTCTCCCGGGAGTCACCGTCACCGTCTCCGGTCCGGCTCTCATCCAGCCGCAGGTCACCGTTACCGGGGCCGACGGCAGCTATCGTTTCCCGGCTCTTCCCACCGGTCTCTACACGCTGGTGTTCGAGCTTTCGGGTTTTCAGACCGTTCGGCGCGAGGAGCTGAGGGTCGTTCTCGCCACGACCATCACCATCAACACTCAGATGCCTCTCGCTGGCGTGGAGGAGACCTTGACCATCACCGGGGAGTCTCCGGTGGTGGACGTGAAGAACACCAACGTCGGCACCAGCTTCACCAAGGAGCTGATGCAGGACATCCCGAACGCCCGCGACATCTGGGCCGCGATGGCACAGGCACCCGGCTTTCAGATGACCTCCTACGATGTTGGAGGCTCCCACACCGGGACGCAAACCGGCTTTTCGACCTATGGCTTCAGCGGACAGAACAAGACACTCCTCGAGGGCATCAACGTCACCGAAGGGCAGGACGCGAACGCGGGCTACTTCGACTTCGGGAGCTTCGAGGAATTCTCCATCGGCGGCGCGGGGAACATGGGCGAGCAGACGGGCCCCGGGGCCTTCCTCAACTTGACGATCAAATCCGGAGGGGACAACTTCTCCGCGAGCGTCTACTACGACTACGAGAACGATAACACCGTGGGCGACAACGTCCCGGATGAGTTCCGCACGAGCGGAGGGACCAACTCCGACGGATTCAAGGCGCCGTCCGGCGGTCTCTCCGCGGGAAATCCGATCACGAAGCAGTACGACTTCAACGTGAACGGCGGCGGTCCTATCGTAAAGGGCAAGGCGTGGTTCTTCGGGAGCTACCGCGACAACAACCAGTACAAGATCATCCTGGGGCTCCCGGACACGGCGCAGAGCCAGCTCGTCAACTACACCGTGAAAGGCACCTACCAACTCAACTCGCAGAACCAGTTCATCGGGTTCTTCAACCAGCGATCGAAGCTACAGCCGCTTCGGAACCTTTCGCTCGCGGTTCCGACGGAGACCGCCTGGTGGCAATCGTCGAAGAACCGGCCCTGGAAGGTCGAGTGGACGAGCACACCTTCGACCGACCTGTTCCTCGACTTCCAGTTCGCGCACTGGGGGAACTACTTCCCGCTGTTTCCGAGCTCGACGCAGTCCGAATCTACGGAGGGCGTGCCCATCGGCCGGATCGACCTCGGGACCAACCAGTACTCGGGCGCACAGTCCTACTATCACGACCGGACGACGCTCAAACCTCAGTTCTCAGGAAGCGTGTCCTACTTCAAGGACGAGCTCGCCGGGAGCCACAGCTTCAAATTCGGGACCGAGATCCAGAACGAGCGAAGGCAGTTCCTCCGTTTCCAGCCAGGTAACGTCTGGTACCGCGACCGCAACGGTGTTCCAGAAGAGGTCTGGATCTACAACACTCCCAACGAAGGAATCGATGATACCTTCGGCACGGCGTTCTACGCCCAGGATTCCTGGACGGTCAACAACCGGCTCACTCTGAACCTCGGTGTGCGCTTCGATCGCTACGCGATCAGTTATCCTGAGCAGAGCTTCACTCCGGAGCAAAGCGATATCTTCGCTCCGGTTTCGACGTCTCAGACGGATATCGTCTCGCTAACCTCCCTCGGACCTCGCCTTGGTTTCGCGTACGACCTGACGGGTGAGGGCAAGACGGTGGTAAAGGGTTTCTACGGCCGTTTCTACTTCAACCCGTCGACCGACATCGGCTCTCTCGAGAACCCCGTGGGTGAAGCGGAGCGCGTATATCGATTCACCGACTTGAACGGGAACCAGGTGCTCGACCCGGGACCGAACGGCTCGCTCGCCACCTCACCCGAGCTCGGGGCCTTCCTGAGGACTCGTGGAGGCGCGGGATTCGTGCGCGTCGATCGCGGTCTCGAGTCCGCCTACGGCGACGAGCTCTCGTTCCACCTCGAGCACGAGCTGAAGGAAAACTTCTCGCTCCGAGGCTCCTATGTCTACAAGAACCAGAGGAATGGATGGGGCGAGGTCGATCTCGGACGATACGACCGGTACTCGATTCCGTTCCGGTTCAATGACGTGGGCGCCGACAACGCCGCCGGGACGGGAGACGATCAGACGATCGATCTTCTGGACCGACCGGCGGGCATCACAAGCGACCGCACGCTCACCAATCCCGGAAACGTCGAGGGCATGCCGGACAATTACGGGAACTACCACACGTTCGAAATCGGCGTGAACAAGCGCTTCAGCGACCGGTGGCTGCTGTTGACTTCGTTCGAGCACAGCTGGCTCACCGATTGGCGCCGGAGCGCGAGCAGCACCAGCACTCTCGGCGTACTGCGCGCGCAGCAGCCTACGCTCGGGACCTGGCTCTGGCGCCCCAACCAGCGCTATCTCGGCGTGGGAGAAACGTCCTTCTGGAACTACAAGCTCGTGGGTCGCTACGTCTTCGCGTACGATATCGGCGTCAGCGCGTCCTACAAGCTCCAGAGCGGCTTCAACTACCCTCGAGAGCTGAGCGTGACTCTTCCCAACGCGGGCGCCGAGACGATTCCCGCAGAGGCCTTCGACGCGAACCGAGGACCGAACGTCGGGATCTTCGACGTCCGCGTCGAAAAGTCGTTCGCGCTCGGACGGCCCGGGCGAGTCACCGGCATGTTGGACATCTTCAACCTCACGAACTCCAATGTGGTCACGAACGCCCGAACTCGTTCCGGAAGCCGCTATCTGGAAGCGATCTCGCTTCTGGACCCGCGGACCGTCCGGTTCGGCATCCGCTGGGAGTTCTAGAGACTAGACGCTTTCGACTTCGTTTCGAACCCCCGGGGGCCGTCCCCCGGGGGTCTTCTTTTCCGGCGGCCGCAAAATCCGCAAGAACTATCAACCGGCGGAGCCAGCAACTTGGGCTAGAGTCTGCGGTGTGACCGCCGCCAAACGTGAGTCCACGAAGCGCGACTACTACGAGCGGATGCTTCGCGTGCTCGACCACATCCACGGTCACCTCGACGAGGAACTGACGCTCGACGGCCTCGCGCGCGTGGCCTGTTTCTCGCCGTACCACTTCCACTACGTCTTCCGCGGGATCGTGGGCGAAAGCCTCGGCGAGTACATACGCCGGCTGAGGCTGGAGCGCGCCTGGCACCGGCTTCTCGATGGGGCCCGACCGGTGACGGAGGTGGCGCTCGGTGCCGGCTACGGTAGCCACGAGGCTTTCGACCGCGCCTTCAAGACGCACTTCGGCCTGACCCCGAGCGATGCGCGACGGGCGGGAGAAGTGAGCGCGCTGCTGCCTGCGATCGACGGTCGGCTTCCCGAGGCGCTCACGGCTCGCCTGCAGCGGCTTCTGCAGACGGCCGACGACGGCTTGGAACTGGGCGTCGAATTCCGTCGTATCGAGCCGGTCCGTGTCGCCGCCATGCGCCACGTAGGACCCTACGACCAGATCGGGGCTCTCTTCGAAAGTCTCATGGCATGGGCGGGGCGTCATCGGATGGTCGGGCGGACGACGCGCGTCCTCGGGTTGTGCTACGACGACCCGGAGATGACGCCGCCGGAGCTGTGCCGCTACGACGCCTGCCTCACGCTCGACTCCGACCAGCCCGTGCCCCCCGGGAGCGACATAAGCGAGATTCTGATTCAGGGCGGCGAGTACGCGGTCGCCGTTCATCGAGGGCAGCATTGCGACCTTCCACACACCTACGCTCTGGTTTGCGGCCAGTGGTGCCCGCGGTCCGGACGCGAAATCCGCGACGTCCCTTGCATCGAGAACTACCTGAACCACCCACGGAACACGTCGGTCGAGGATCTGCGGACCGAGATCTACGTGCCGCTCGAGGCGGAAACCTGACGAAGGAGCTCGAAAGATGGAACGCGCCGCAAGAATCGTCGTTTGTTTGATGCTGATCACGGTTCCGACCTGGGCGCAGAACACCGCGCCGAAGGAGCCCGACCGCTTCCAGGCGTTCCACTTCTTCCTCGGAGCCTGGGAAGGCGAGGGCCAAGGACAGCCGGGCAAGAGTCGAGTGAGCCGCGAGTACGCGCTCGTTCTGGACGGGCGCTTCATCGAGGTCCGCAACCACTCGGTCTATGCTCCCCAGGAGGGAAACTCGGGCGAAGACCACCGGGACATCGGCTTCATCAGCTTCGATTCCGCCCGCGGAAAGCACGTGTTGCGCCAGTTCCACGTCGAGGGGTTCGTGAATCAGTACGTCCACGAGTCGACGAGCGATGACGGCAAGACCCTCACCTTCGTCACCGAGGCGATCGAGAACATCCCCGCCGGTTGGCGGGCTCGGGAAACCTACATCCTCCCGGGCCCCGACGAGCTCGTGGAGCGCTTCGAGCTCGCGGAACCCGGGAAGGACTTCGAGCTCTATACCGAGAACCGGCTGCGCCGCGTCGCGCTCGGCGGATCGGAATCGCGTAGCTACGAGCGGGAATAGCGCAGGATAAAGCTCAACCGGGTGTCCGAGCCCACGCCGGCCTACTTCGTCGGCCAGCCACCCGCGGCCTCGCATCGCCCGTGTCCTATAATCTCCTCATGACCTTCGTCCCCGCCTACCTCCGCCTCCGCGATAGCGGCGAGTTGAGCGAGCGGGTAGAACGGGGTCTCGAGATGCTCCGCTCCTGCCGGGTCTGTCCGCGGGACTGCGACGTCAATCGACTGATGGACCAGAAAGCGGTTTGCCTCACGGGCCGTCATGCGGTCGTCGCCAGCTACTTTCCACACTTCGGCGAGGAAGATTGTCTCCGCGGTCATCGAGGCTCGGGCACCATCTTCTTCGCGAACTGCAACCTGAAGTGCGTCTTCTGCCAGAACGACGACATCAGCCAGAAGCCCGCCGGAAAGGAAAAGACGCCCAGGGAGCTCGCGGGAATGATGCTGGAGCTGCAAGCGTTCGGATGCCACAACATCAACTTCGTGACCCCGGAGCACGTGGTGCCGCAGATCGTGGAGGCGCTCCCCGTCGCGATCGAAGCCGGACTTCAACTTCCTCTCGTCTACAACACCAGCGGATACGACTCTCTCGAGAGCCTGAAGCTTCTGGACGGCATCGTCGACGTCTACATGCCGGATTTCAAGTACTGGAGCGCCGAGGCGTCGAAGCGCTACTCCAAGGCGGAGAACTATGTGCAAGCCGTCCAGGAAGGACTCCGCGAGATGCAGCGCCAGGTCGGAGATCTCGTCCTCGACGAGGAGGGCCTCGCGAAACGAGGCCTCCTCGTGCGGCACCTGGTGATGCCGGGCGGAGTCGCGGAAACTCGCGACGTGATGCGCTTTCTCGCTCGAGAGATCTCCCCGAACGTCTACGTGAACCTGATGGACCAGTACTATCCCGCGTTCAAAACGGATCGTTACCCCGAGATCCACCGCCGGATCACGGAAGAGGAATATCTGGCGGCCTACGAGGCCTCACTCGAGGAAGGCATCACCCGTCTCGACGCTCGGGCCCCGCGCAAGCATGCCCTCTACGCCTGACCGGTGCTCTCCATCGATCCGGTGACGGGTGAAACGCTCTGGATGTACCGTGAGAAAGAGACCCCGCGGTGGGCCGCCTCCGCCCGCCAGAACTACGGGAAGGGCGTCGCCTACGCGGAAGTCGACGGACGGGACGTTTTCTACATGTTCAGCCCGGGTTTCTACCTCCATGCGCTCGACGCCGAGACCGGACATCCGATCCCCGGTACATCGTGCTAACGGTCGCGGATCCGGACGTCCCCGCCGAGCACGTGGCGCTGGCGCTACCGGAATAACGAACCTGGATCGAGAGGGGCCACCGCGGCGGTGGCCCCTCAATCCGTCACGCGAACCGCACGCTGTAGACGGGCGGAAGCTGGCTCGAGAGCGTGCGGAACGAGTCTCCCTGGTCCTCGCTGAGCCAGAGCGATCCCGTCGTCGAGCCCATCGCGAGGCGATCTCCACTCTTATCGACGTCCATCCCGTGCCGGTAGACCACGTCGTACGCATGCTCCTGCGGCAGGCCCTCGCGCAGGACTTCGAAGCTCTCCCCTCCGTCTTGAGTCCGGGCCACGACGACTTTCCCGTCCACCGGTACGCGGCGCTCGTCCTTCACCAGCGGCACGAGCCAGGAGGTCCTGGGATCGCGCGGATGGATCGCCGCGGCGAAACCAAAGGAGCTCGGCTTGGACGAAATCGATTGCCAGCTCTCGCCGCCGTCAGACGATCGGAAGACCCCATTGTGATGCTGCACCCAGAGGACGTTCGTGGCGGAAGGACACATCACCATTCGGTGGGGATCCTGGATCGACGGATCCTCGCGGCTATCCGGAGGCATGTACTCCGCATACATTCCCTTGGTGCTCACGCGCCACGAAGAGCCTTCGTCTTCGGTAATCCAAACGCCGCCGCAGGAAACGCCGAGAAGCACTCGTCGGCTATCGCTCGGATCCACGATCAGCGAGTGGATGCCGGGATGGTCGTAGCCTCCGCCGAACCACCTCGCTCGCTCGGGCGCGTTCCAGAGGGGATCGTTGAGCCGCCAGCTCTCGCCGCGATCTTCGCTGCGGAAGAGCCCGCCGGGGATCGTTCCCGCCCAGAGCACCCCCGGCCGATCGGCGCCTCCCGCTTCGAGGCACCAGAGGAGCTTCACCGCGGGCGCATCTTCCTTGGCGCCCTCGTCCGCTTTCGGGTATGCGGGTGCCGTGACCTCGTGAAAGGTCTCGCCGGAATCGAACGACCGGTGGAGCTTCACCCCGAAGTGGCCGAGGTTCAAAGCGGCATAGATCGTCCCGTCCCTCTCGTCTGGGAGTAAGTACGTGACCGGATCCCCAACGAACGCCGTCTTTTCGAGCTTCCACTCGCCCCGGCCGCTTCGCTGATAGAGGAAGAGTCCCTTCCGGGTTCCGACGTACAGTCTGTCGCTCATCTCACCCTCCCGACAAAGCCTGCATCACGAAAACGTTCTGGTGGTCCTGAACGCGGTCCGTCAGATGCAATCGATCGCGCACCAGCTCCCCTCCGACGAAGACCGCGACGTGCTGGCGAAGCCGCCCCTGCTCGTCGACGACGTAGCTCCGCAGACGCGGGTTCTGCGCGAACACCGTCTCGAGCGCCTCTGCGACCGTACCCGCGGGAACCACGATCTCGGGGCAGTCCAGATGGTGAGCGAGGTTCGGAGTAAAAGCGACCACCGTCATGGCTGCTAGTATAATGCTCCACCGTGATGAAATTCGCGGAGATTTCCCTCGTTTTCGCGCTCGCTGCGACCCCACGCTACGACGCCTTCGAGAAAACCATCCCCGAGCTCCAGGGGGCGCTGGAGAACGGCGAGGTGACCTCGCGGGAGCTCGTCCGGCAGTACCTCGAGCGGATCGAAGCCTTCGACCGCGGAGGCCCGGCCCTGAACTCGCTCATCTACGTGAATCCGAGAGCGCTCGAGGAGGCGGACGCCCTCGATCGGGAACGGCGGGAGCGTGGCCCTCGGGGCCCGCTCCACGGGATTCCCATCGTCCTCAAGGACAATTACGACACGAAGGATATGCCCACCACGGCGAGCTCCGTCGCCCTCACGGGCTTCGTTCCCAAAGACGACGGCTTCCAGGTCCGGAAGCTCCGCGAGGCGGGGGCTCTGTTCCTCGCGAAGTCGAACCTCCACGAGCTCGCCCGAGGCATCACCACTATTAGCTCCCTCGGGGGACAGACGCTCAATCCGTACGATCCGAACCGCAATCCCGGCGGATCGAGCGGCGGTACCGGTGCCGCCGTCGCCGCGAACCTCGCCGCCGTGGGAATGGGAAGCGACACCTGCGGCTCGATCCGGATTCCCGCGGCGAACAACAACCTCTTCGGCCTCCGGGTGACGCAGGGCCTCTCGAGCCGGGACGGCATCATTCCCCTCGCCCACAGCCAGGACGTCGGGGGGCCGCTCGCTCGAAGCGTCATCGATCTCGCCATCATCCTGGATGCGACCGTCGGACCGGACCCCGCGGATCCACAGACCTCGGTCGCGGTCGGACGGATTCCGGGAAGCTACCGCCAGTTCCTCAAACGCGACGGGTTGAAGGGCAAGAGGCTGGGGCTCTTGAAGAGCTATCTCTTGGCCATCCCTCCGGAAAAGGAGATGACGGACGTCGTTCTCGCCGCCGTCGAGGCGATGAAGAAGGAGGGGGCGGAGGCCGTCGAGATCGAGATCAAAAAGCTCTCCGAGCTCCTCGAAGGATCGGGAGTGATCGGGATGGAGTTCAAGTTCGACCTCGAGGACTACCTCGAAGCCGCGGGCGAAGCTCCGGTGAAGAACCTGGGAGAAATCCTCGACCGCGGCCTGTACCACGATGCTCTCGGACCCATCTTCCGCACCTCGAACGACGCGAAGGAGAACTCGGAGGAGTATCGGAAGGCGCTCTCCCGCAGGAAAGACGTTCAGAAGGAGCTCCTTCGGGCGATGAAGAAACACCGACTCGACGCCATCGTCTACCCCACGCTTCGCCTGAAGCCGGCACGCGTCGGCGAGCCTCAGCCGGGAAGCTCCTGTACCGTAAGCGCCCACTCGGGCCTTCCCGCCTTCAGCATCCCCGCCGGTTTCACCCGGGACGGAGTTCCCGTGGGGATCGAGCTTCTGGGAAGAGCGTTCGAGGAGGGAAAGCTCATCGCCATGGCGTACGCCTACGAGCAGGCGGTCAAGCCCCGAAAGTCGCCACCGCGAACGCCGTCGCTCATGAGCGGAGAGCTCACGCGCCATTTCACGATCTCGGGAGATCTTGGAGGCCACGCTCTGCTCGACGTTCCGACGCAGAAGCTACGCTACGAGCTCCAGTGGTCCGGCGTTCTGGGCGACGAGATTCTCGACGTCAAGCTGCACCGGGAAGAGAAGGACAGCGCGGGACCGGTGGTCGCGCTTCTGGGCAAGAGCCGACAGGGAGAGCTCGCGGTCCGAAACGAGGACCTCGACTCGCTCCTCGCGGGGAAGCTCTACTTCACCGTGTATACGCGGGAGGCGCCTCTCGGCGCCGCGCGAGGCCAGGTCCTCGGCGCTTCGGCTCCATAGCCATCGCGTCCCTGGGTTGGCAGGCGGGCTCGCCGCCGGCTTCGCCCTCGTCGCGTTCGTCGTCTCGGGAATCTCGTTCCTTTCGACGATGCCGAGACCGCTCGCCGATCTCTATCTGGAAGTCGCCGATGCCGGGCTCGCTCTCGCCCCCGACGGAAGCAGCCTCGCGCGCATCGTGCATCAAGGTGATGATTCGCTCGTGGAGCTGCGCCGGTTCGACGAGAGAGGGGTCCGAAGGCTCGCGGGAACCAGGGGAGCGAGGAATCCTTTCTTCTCTCCCGACGGGCGCTATCTCGGCTTTCTCGACTCCGGAAGGTTGAGACGCGTCTCGCTCGATTCCTTCGAGGTGGAGGAGATCGCGGCTGTGGGAGACGTCGAGGAGGCGTGCTTCCGGGAGGACGGGAGCGTTCTCCTGGGCTCGAGTGCCGGCCTCTTCCTGAGTTCGCGAGCGGGGCCAACGGTGGAGCTTCTTCGGGCCTGCGTTCGCTCACCCTTGGCGATTCGCGGAAGCGAGTGGGTAGTCTTCGAGGTGCGGGACGAGGACGGAGCCGGCATCGGGGCGCTTTCGATCACGAGCCGCACCCGCAGGAAGCTCGTGGGTGGAGCTTCGCTCCCGCGCTTTCTTTCCCCCGACCACCTTCTCTTTCTGAGAGACTCGGCCATCTGGGCTTCCCGATTCGATCCCGCGAAGGCGGAGCTCACCGGCGGCCTGGCTGTCATGGTTCCGGGCGTCGACTGGTTCGACGTTGCTGCGAACGGCACTCTCGCATTCCGGCGATCCGGCGGCCCCCGCCCGGCGCTCCGCATCGTCCTGCACTGGGACGAGGAGCTGAAGCGCCTGGGTGCGAGCAGGTAATGGAGGCGCGTCATCGAATCAAGGGCGGCGTCGCGGGCGCCATTCCCCGATAGACGAACTTCTGAACGCGCTTTCCCTCGTACGTCTCCGTGACGTAGAGGTTGCCCTTGGAATCCGCGGCGATATTGTGGGCCCCGTAGAACTGCCCCGCCCAGTGGCCGGCACCCCCGAACGCGGTCACCACCTGAAGCGTCTCGCGAACCAGAACCCAGATTTGCTGATTGGTACCGTCGGGCACGAAGAGATAGGTCTGCGTCGGGTCGGTGGAGAACGCGATGTCCCAGACCGAGCCGCTTCCGAGCGTCTCTCTCGCGACGAACGCTTCTTTCACGAACGTGCCGTCCTTGCGAAACACTTGAATGCGGTCGTTCGTGCGATCGCAGACGTAGAGAAGGTCGTCCCGGGAGATGCGGACGGCGTGCACGATGCGGAACTGGGGCGCCGGCGGGCCCTCCGGGTCGTACTGGCTCGGCCGGTTCTCGTGCTGCACGGCCCCGCTGAACGGGCTCGGAAGATGCTCTCCCGCCTCCTCGAAGTACGAGTCGTCCGGCTTTTTTCCGTACGCGCCCCAGTGTCGTTTGTAGGCGCCCGTTCCCGCGTCGAAAACGATGACTCGATGATTCACGTACCCATCGGCCACGAATAGCTCGTTGGCGGAGTGGTCCATCATCATGTGCGCTGCCCCGCCAACATTTTCCGTGTCGTTGCTCCCGCCGTTTTCCCCCTTGCGGCCGATCTGCATCAGGAACTTGCCTTGCCGCGTGAACTTCAGAATCTGAGAATCCTTGGGCCCGCCCCCGGCGAGCCACACGTTGTCGTCGTCGTCGATGTGGATGCCGTGCTCTAGATCGGGCCACTCGTAGCCCGATCCAGGTCCGCCCCACGCGTTGACGACATTGCCCTGGGGATCGAATTCGAGAACCGGCGGAGCGGCGCCCCAGATCGAGCGCGTCTCGTTCGGCTGGAGCGTCCCGGGACGGTGGACGATGTAGACGTGATTCCTCGAATCGACCGCCACCCCGACGACGGCGCCCACGAGCCAGAGGTTCGGCAGGGGCTTCGGCCACATCGGGTCCACCGCGAACGAGGGCGCTCCGGGGCTCGTCTCGATGGACGGCCCACCGCGGGCAGCGGGCGCGACGAGACATCCGACGGCGGTGGCCACCGCAGAGAACATTCGTGTGGAAGTCATGCAAAGCCTCCGGGCGTTTCGAAACAAAGGGGAGGTTACGACCGCCCCGACTCGGATTCAAACGCCCACTCCGTGAACTCATGAGGAGCTCAAGAAACGGTACCCATACCACGGAACTTTCCGCCGCCCTCACCGATACTCCCTTTCATGGACGCGCGAGCCCGGATCCTCGCTGCTTCGGGTCCAGCGCATCCCGAAGACCGTCCCCAAGAAGACTGAAGCTCAAGACCAGAACGGTGATGAAGAACCCCGGGGCGAAAGCCGCGACGGGAGTCGCCCGCACCAGCTCCCTCCCCTTGCTCAACATCGCGCCCCACTCCGGATGCGGCGGCTGGACTCCCAGGCCCAGGAACGAGAGTCCCGAGGCGATGAGGATCGCGGTTCCGAGCTGAAGGGTCGATGCCACCACAAGCGGTGTGAGGGCGTTCGGAAGCACCTGCCCGAAGATGACGCGAGCGGCGGAAGCCCCGAGCGCCCGGGAGGCGGCGACGTGGTCGCGCTCGAGGATCGACAGCGCCGAGCCTCGAACCAGCCGGGCGAAGGTGGGGGTCGACATGACGGCGACGGCGATGATCGTGTTCTCGACCCCGTTTCCCAGAACCACGACGACGGCGATCCCCAAGAGGATGCCGGGAAACGCGAGGAGGACGTCCATGAGCCTCATGAGCGAGGCATCGACCAAGCCGCCGTGGTAAGCGGAGAGGAGCCCGACGAGCGTCCCCACAAGGAGTGCGAAGGCGACGCTCGCGACGGCGATTCCGAGGGATATCCGCGCGCCGAAGAGGAGCCGGCTCCAGATGTCGCGGCCGAGGTCGTCGGTCCCGAACGGGTGCTCGAGGCTCGGACCGGCGTAGTTGTTCGCGAGGTCTTGCTCGAGCGGACCGTAGGGCGCGAGGGCGGGCGCGAAGAGAGCGAGAACGCCGATGACAGCGATGGCGAAGCCGCTCGCGACAGCTGCCTTGCTCATGCCGCGCCCCGGATGCGCGGATCGATCACCGCGTAGAGAACGTCGGTCGCCGCGTTCACCAGGATGAAGAGCGCGGCGACGAAGAGCATCGTCCCTTGGATCATGGGATAGTCGCGCCAGAGGACGGCGTCGACGAGGAGCCGCCCGACTCCGGGGATGGCGAAAACGCTCTCGACCAGGACCGCGCCCGCGATCAGGTTCCCGAAGCGCAAGCCGACGATGCTAAGGACGGGGATGAGGGCGTTCTTGAGCGCGTGCCGGAGGATGACGGTCATTTCTCTCTCCCCTCGAGCGCGGGCCGCGCGCACGAAGTCCTGCCCCACGACGTCGAGCATCGCCGCGCGCGTCATCCGGGAGATGATCCCGCCGGACTGGGCCCCGAGGGTGAGGATAGGTAGCACGTAGTGAGCCGGAGTCGCGATTCCGATCGAGGGAAAAAGGCCGAGGGAGAGCGAGAATACCAGCATCAGCATGAGGCCGAGCCAGTACGAGGGCGTCGAGACCGCGAGGAGCGCCAGAACCATTATCAGGGCGTCGCCCAGGCGGTTGTGGCGCATCGCCGCCAGGATGCCGCTTCCGATTCCCATCGCCGTCGCGAGGAGGATCGCCCCGAGGGCGATGACGAGGGTGTAGGGGAACCGATCGAGGATTTCTCGCAGCACCGGAAGCCCCGTGCGGATCGAGACTCCGAAGTCACCCTGGAGTGCATTCAGGAGAAAGCTCCCGTACTGGACGGGAAGCGGGCGATCGAGACCCAGATCGCGGCGGATCCTCTCGAGCACCTCCGGCCCGGCCTCGAGCCCGGCGACGAGGAGCGCCGGATCGCCGGGGATCATGTGGAGCATCGAGAAGACGAGGATCGACGTGAAGAGAAGGGCGAGGAGCGCCTCGAGGAGCCGTCGCGAGAGAAAGCGAAGCACCGGTTTACGGTGGCGTGAAGTAGGCGCGCTCGAAGGTGACTAGCCCAAGAGGGGAGGTCGTTATCGAGGCCACGTTCGCCCGCGTCGCGATGACGTGGTAGTTGTCATAGAGCCAGATGGCGCCGGGGTCCTCGAGATAGACGATCTCCTGCGCCCTTCGATAGAGCGCGTTTCTCGGTTCGACGTCGATCTCGCGCATCGCGCGCTCGATGACGTCGTCGAACTCGGCGTTGGAGTAATAGCCGTAGTTGTTCTCGTTCCGCTCCTGCGTGCGGAAGATCGGCCGGAGGCCCCAGTCGGCATCGGCGGACGACGCCCCCGCGCCCATAATAAAGATGTCGAGAGGGCAGTCCTCGGGAAGAAGGCCGCCCCAGTACTGGCGGATCGTCCCCCACTCCAGGACCTCGATCTCCGCTTTGATTCCTACCTTCTCGAGTTGCGCCGCCATCGCCTGGGCCAGCTCGACTCCCATGTTGTAGCGTGGGGTCGTCGTGATCTTCGTGGTAAATCCGCCGGGGTAGCCGGCTTCCGCGAGGAGCTTCTTCGCCTTCTCCGGGTCGTACTGGATCTCACCGAGGTCGGCGCGGCCGCGGATCCTCGGGGTGAGCGGTCCGGTCGAGGGCTCCGCCATGCCCGGCATGAGGTTCTCGAGAATCGACCTGCGGTCGACGGCGTAGGAGATCGCCCGACGGACGCGCGGGTCGGGGAACGGCTTCCTCCGGCAGTGGAATCGGAACTGCTGCGATCCGATGGAGAGCGTCTTGTTCACGACGACATCGGGGTCGCTCTCGAGCCTCTTCAGATCCGCGGGTGGGATCTGGGTGATGACGTCCACGTCGCCGGACTCGAGCGCGATCACGCGCGAGGCGGCTTCGGGGATCGGACGGTAGACGATGGTGTCGAGCTGTCCCTTCTCTCCCCAGTAGTCCTCGTTTCGCTCGAGAACCAGCTCCAGATCCTTCCGCCAGCTCCGGAGCTTGTAGGGACCGGTGCCGGAGTTCTCTTTCCCGGGGCTCACGATGGCGGCGGAGACGTGGGCCATCATCGGCTCGAAGGCGCCGAAAGGATACCGGGTGACGACGCTCACGGTGAATTCGTCCACGACGACGATGCGCTCGATGGGGGCGAAGAGGTCGCGGCGGTTGTGCCCCTGCTCGGGGTCGAGAACCCGCTCGAAGCTCGCCTTGACTGCGTGCGCGTCGAAGGGCGCACCGTCGTGGAAGCGAACGCCCTCGCGCAGCTGGAACGTCCATGTCACCTCGTCCTCACCGACCTTCCACGCGAGGGCGAGATCGGGGACGAACTTCATGTTCTCGTCGTAGCGGATGAGGGCGTTGTAGATCATCCAGATGACCTGGTCGGACTGGCTGTCGGTGGTGTTGTGAGGATCGAGGGTCGTGGCATCCGCGCTCGGGGCGAAGACCAGCGTGTTCCTCGCTTCCGGCGCGGCGCAGGAGACCGCGAGCGCCGCCAGGGCGCCAAAGAGGGGCGTCAGCGGTGTCAGTCGACGTCGACCCATGCGCTCTTCTCCATGTCGGCGACGCCGAAAGCCCAGGCGCCCGGCCTCGCCATGTTGGAACGGCAGGAGTAGAAGAGAGTTCCCCTCCCGGGCGACTTCAGCTCGTCCACGATCTCGAAAGTCAACGGGCTCACCACCCGCGCCATGAGCTCCCCCGGGGCGAACTCCGTGAACTGGCGGTCGAGGCCAATGACGGGTTCGAGGTACCCGCCGACCCTCGGGCTCACCCGCCAGTAGTCGCCGATGCGCAGCACCCGCTTGACCTTTTTCATCGGCT
>Ga0214473_10005550_pt1 | contig 15105 bp, 14 predicted proteins | sample RVTome_7_FD_203509 | JGI IMG/M metagenome (GOLD analysis project Ga0214473, IMG submission 203509) | Soil microbial communities from uranium-contaminated site in the Upper Colorado River Basin, Wyoming, United States - RVT98D197 | ecosystem: Environmental > Terrestrial > Soil > Contaminated >... | reverse complement strand
GGGCGCCCCTCTTTCCCATGGAAAAAGCGAACGGAATTCCGACCAGCGACATGATCAGGGCGACGAAGGGAAAAGAAATTTTCGAACTCAAATCGACGCGGAGGCGGGCGGTATCGGCCCCCATTTCCTTGACTTCTCGGATTAAGCCCCGCAACTCTCCGTAGGTCATCTGGGAGGGCGACTTGCCCTCCCTCAAAAACAGACTTTTCCCTTCGGGGAGGGAAACATCGACGGAGGGCCTTTTTTCGAATTTAGCCTGGAGATTTTCGGAGAACTCGCGGAACCAGCCGTCCTCCAAATGAAGGGTCTGTTCGGACAAAACGGCTTTTTCAGCATACGTCCGGCGGACGATCTTCCACTTCTCCGGGTCCAGATCGATGATGGAAAAGCGATAGAACGTCAATTTCCCCGGGTCGAAATAGCTGTAATGGAAGATTCGGTTTCCCGCTTTATTCGTGACCAGCCGCCTTTTTTCCAAGCCGAAGCTTGTCGGCGGAACATCGTTGATCTTGTTCCAGACGGCCACGGCTTTCTTGTCGGCTCCGGGCAGGATTTTCTCCTGAAGCCGGAACGAGACGCCGCCGACCACGACGGCCAGGAGGATGAGAGGAAGAACGATCCGATAGACGCTGATCCCGCTGGCCTTCATCGCCGTGATCTCGTTGGATTTGGAAAACAGGCCGAGGCTCAGGACGGCGGCCATCAGCGAGGCGACGGGCAGCCCGTAGTGGGCGAATTCGGGGATACGGAACCAGACATAGTCCAAGAGCATGGATAACGGCTTGTGATGCTCGTAGAGATTGCCGATCCGGTCGAAGAACGTGACGATGACCGAGATGGCGATAAAGCTCGCGAAAATCATGGCCCAGAACAGAAGATAGCGGCGGATGATGTAGCGGTCGAGGATGTTGGGAAAGGGCAGCGACCAGCGCCGCATCCTGAACTTCCGGACCGCGCGAGCTTGGGGAGCGATAAGCGGCTCCCCCAAGCGGCGGACGAATGACGGAATCGCCGGCTCTTCCCGTAAAGCCCTGTAAAAAAGCCAGGCTCCGAGGAGGGCGAAGACGATATTGCCCGCCCACATTCCGAGAAAAGGCGTGGTCCGCCCGTCCATGGCCATCTGCTCTCCGGCCGTGATGAAAATGTAATAAACGAGGATGATGGCGATGCTAATGGTGAAACCGCTGGTCCGCCCTCCTTTCCTAGTCGAACTCCCCAAGGGAAGTCCGATAAAGACGAAAATCCAGCAGACAAAAGGCAGGGCGAATTTCTTATAAATTTCGATAAGAATGGACCTGCGGTCCCGGTCGAGATCGGCCAAGGCCGCGGTGCTCTCGGCCAGCTGAGGGTCTCTCTTCGAAAGACGCCTCCGTTCCACGTCCTTCCGGTCGCGCTCCAGAATCGGACGCTTGGTTTCGATGTCCGTCAACCCCTGATCGAGCTCCTCGATATTTTTCTCGCGGGTTTGCTTGACCGCCGCATAAGTGGCAAAAAGGCTAGCGGCGTCGATCTCCTGCTCGATATGGGCCGAGGACATGATGCTGTAATCTTCGGGCTCCTTCAGCGACGAAGTATGCTGGGTGACGTCCCGGAGTTCGAGGACGGCCCTTTTCGCGTCAGCGTAGACGTGGAGGCGGCCTTGCCCGGCCATGAGGATCCGGGTTTCCTCGGGAACGTCATAAAAAAAGATAAAAAGGTTCTTCCAATTCTTGTCCTCGTTGACGTCCTGGAAAAAAAGAGTCATTCCGGACACCGTATCGTTGAACTCGCGGGGATTGAACTGGAGTTCGACTCTGTTCAAGACGGCGCTCGTCAGAAGTTGAACCCACTTGAAGTTGAAGTAAGGAGCCAGATAGAGGGCCAGGACCGACGTCGCGATCCAGCCGACGAAGGCGAACAGGAGGAGCGGGCGCAGAAGGCGGACATAGCTGATCCCGAGAGTCTTGATCGCGATGATCTCCGCATCGGAGGACATCCGGCTCAGGCCGGCGAGGATGCCCATCAAAACCGACATCGGAATGGTGAAGGACAGGGCCGCGGGAATCAGAAAGACGAGGAGCTTCAGGGTAGCGCCCAAGGACACGCCCTTGGCGATAAAAAGCTCGGAGAAAAGCAAGAGCTGGCTCATGAGGAGAACGAAGGTATAGGCTAACAGTCCCATGAGGAAAGGAAGGGTGATTTCCTTGAGGATATAGCGGTCGTAATACGTCAGCATCCGCCCAATTTATAGCACAGAAGAAACCAAAGACAAAACGGGGGCGTCAGAGCTGGGGCCGGGATCGGAATCACTCCCAGCTCCCTTGGGAACCAGTCCCGGCGGTTCCCGAGGGGGACGGGGACGACTCGGGTGCTGGCCCGATAAAAAAAAGGGACGATGTTGTCATCGTCCCTTGGGTTTCCAAGCGTTGGGCGCCGAAACGCCGAGGCCGCGTCAGTACATATCGCTTGGGGGTGTCGGATAAGCCGACTTTTTCTCCTCTTCGGGGATATCGGTGATTAAGCCTTCTGTCGTCAGGAGCAGCCCGGCGATCGAGGCCGCGTTCTGGAGGGCGATCCGGACGACTTTCGTCGGGTCGAGAATTCCAGCCTTGATCATGTCCTCGTATTTCTCGGTCAGAGCGTTGAAGCCCATATCCTGCTTCATCTCCTTGACTTTCTCGACGACGATCGATCCTTCCCAGCCGGCGTTGTTCGCGATCTGGCGGATCGGTTCCTCGAGAGCGCGCTTGACGATGTCCACGCCGATCTTCTCGTCGCCCTCGACCTTGAGACTTTCGAGGCCTTTCTGGGTCCGGAGAAGGGCTACGCCGCCGCCGGGGAGGATGCCCTCTTCGACGGCCGCCTTGGTCGCATGCATGGCGTCTTCGACCCGGGCTTTCTTCTCTTTGAGCTCGGTTTCGGTCGCCGCGCCGACTTTGATCAGGGCGACGCCGCCGACCATCTTGGCCAGCCGTTCCTGGAGTTTTTCCCGGTCGTAGTCGGACGTGGTCTCGTCGACCTGGGTCCGGATCTGCTTGATCCGGGCCTGGATGTCGGAATCCTTGCCCTTGCCTTCGACGATCGTCGTGTTGTCCTTGTCGATGACAACCTTCTTCGCTTCGCCCAGCCACTCGATGTCCACTTTCTCGAGCTTGACGCCGATGTCTTCGGTGATGACCCGGCCGCCGGTGAGGATGGCGATGTCTTCGAGCATGGCCTTCCGCCGATCGCCGAATCCGGGAGCCTTCACCGCGGCGCAGAGGAACGTGCCCTTCAGCTTGTTGACGACCAGGGTCGCCAGGGCTTCGCCTTCGACCTCCTCGGCCACGACGACGAGGGGTTTACCCATCCGGGCGACGTTTTCGAGGAGAGGGAGCATTTCCTTTAGGTTCGAAATCTTTTTCTCATGGAGCAGGATCAGCGGATTCTCGAGGACGCATTCCATCCGGTCGGGATCAGTCACGAAATAGGGAGAGAGATAGCCGCGGTCGAACTGCATGCCCTCGACGATTTCGAGCGTCGTGTCCATGCCTTTCGCCTCTTCAACCGTGATGACGCCGTCCTTGCCGACCTTGTCCATCGCTTCGGCAATGATCTTGCCGATGGATTCGTCGTTGTTCGCCGAAATAGCCCCGACCTGGGCGATCATTGTCCCGCTGACATCGCGGCTGAGCTTCTTCAGGTCGGATACGACGTTGACGACGGCCATGTCGATGCCTTTTTTGATCATGGTCGGGTTCGCGCCGGCCGTGACGTACTTCAAGCCCTCGGCATAAACCGACTGGGCCAGGACCGTGGCGGTCGTCGTCCCGTCGCCGGCCACGTCCGAAGTCTTGGACGCGACTTCCTTGACGAGCTGCGCGCCCATGTTTTCGAGATGGTCCTTGAGCTCGACTTCCTTGGCGACGGTGACACCGTCCTTGGTGCTCACCGGGGAGCCGAATTTCTTGTCGATGACGACATTCTTGCCGCGGGGGCCGAGCGTCGACTTTACAAGATTACTGAGAATATTAACGCCCTTGAGAAGCGAGTGTCTCGCTTCATCGCCTATAACGATTTGTTTTGCCATTGTTCCTCCTTAGAACCGGTCAGCCGAGCTTGGCCAGGATCTCTTCTTCGCGGAGAATGAGATGCTCGACGCCGTCGATGGTCACTTCCGTTCCGCTGTACTTTCCGATCAGGACCTTATCGCCTTTTTTCACTTCGAGGGGGATCACTTTTCCGTCGTCCCCGACGCGGCCTTTGCCCGCGGCGATGACTTCCGCCTCCTGGGGCTTTTCCTTGGCGGTATCGGGGATGATGATGCCGCTCTTCCGGACTTCCTGTTCTTCAATCCTTTTCAGAAGAACGCGGTCGTATAACGGGGAAATCTTCATTTAAACCTCCAATAGATTTATTTATTCTCCTTCTTAGCAGTCAAAGGGAACGATTGCTAATATACGGGATCGGCGGCTTCTTGTCAAGAGGGAAAAAAGAAATAATAGCAGTCGGAATGTCTAACTGCCAGACATTTTCCTGATTTTCAGCGTTTTCGCCCGGTTATGGAGGGTGTTGCGGTGGAGCCCCATGGCATCGGCCATTTTTGTCTTGTTGCCGTTATATTTCTTGGCCGCGGTCTCGATGAAGATTTTTTGAAACTCCTTGAGGGCGTCCCTGAAGCGGACTTCCTTCTCGATCAAATCCGCGATGAGCAGCTCCATTTTCTGGTGGATGGTCAGCTGGTCAAATTTTTTGTCCATGGGTCTTCTCGCTTTTCACGATGTTCTGATATGCGTCCTTGAACTGATCCTTCAGCTCCTGGGGAATCAGGGTGACCAGGGCTTTTGTCAGCCCGTAGCAATAGGGCGCCAATTTCGAGTTGGCCAGCGCGTTCGTGTTGATGGGAAAGACAAGGAGGGCGAAGACGAAAACGCCGCAGATGAGAACGCCTTCGAGCAGGCCGAAAAGTCCGCCGAGCAAATGATTGGCCAGCTTGAGGGGACCGATCATCAATTTCGAAATCAGGAGTGCCGTCAATGAGCCAAGAATCAGAATCGCCAGGAAAAGGACGATGAAGCCGAGAAATTTGGCGACCGCAGGATTATGGACGATTTTTTCAAAGAAACCGGAAACGAGCGGATAGTACCGGGCGGCGACGATGAATCCGATCACGGCGGCGACGAGCCCGACGATTTCCTTCACCAGCCCCTTGACGAGACCGGCGATGAATGTCCCGATCAAAATGATCCCTAAGACGATATCCAGCCATCCGACCATGTCACGACCTCCTCTTTCGGAGCTCCTCCACCATCCACGGCCGGCCTTCCTTGACGGACCCGAAGGCCACGTGGGGCTTGATCCGTCCATGGAAATCCGACCCGGCTGTCGGGACGAGGCCCAATCTCCGGGTGATCTCAAGATAAAAGTCGACCTGGCCCCGGTCGTGGTATGAGGTATAAACTTCGACGCCGGCCAGGCCATGCTTTTTGAGCCGGCCGAGGTCGTCCTCCGTCGTATTCTGAAAATACGCGCCGGGATGGGAAAGCACGGGAACCGCTCCGGCCCCGGGCGCCATCTCCAGGACTTCGAGGAGCGGAATATGGCGTTTGTCGGCGAAAGCCGGCTTGCCTTCCAGAAAATAATCCCTGTAGAAAAAATAGGGAGCCTTCGGCCGGTTTTTTCCGTCATAATATTTCCGCAGGACCGGATTCAGCCGGGATTCGGGTTTTTCCAGAAGAATCTGGGCGATGGTAACGCCGAGCGGGGCCGTGCCCCTGGAGCTTCTCTCGACCTCATCCCAAGTAATGTCGATCCCCAGAGCATGGAGCTTTTCGACCCGCTCCCGGGCTTCGAGGAACCGGCCTTCAGAGACGCGCGTCGCGATCCGGGCGACGACGGCGCTTTCCCAGTCGAGAAAGGGGAGGAGGACATGAAATTCCCGGCCGTCGTAGAGGGTCGTCACTTCCATGCTGGGGATGACCTCGACAGTCGAGCCGACCGCGGCCTCAATGGCCTGCGGGTAAGCCGCGACCGTGTCGTGATCGGCGATCGATATGACCGAGAACCCGTGTTCCCGGGCGAAGCCGACGAGCTCTTCCGGAGAATAGTCTCCGTCGCTCGAACGGTCGGAATGGATGTGGAGGTCGACGAATCCGTTCATCGAATCTCCCTAGAGCTCGGAACGTTCGGCCAGAAGCTTGAAAATCTCCAAATACTTCCGGGATGTCTTCTCGATGATATCGGGGGGAAGCGGCGGCGGGACGGACTTTCTGTCCCATGTCGTGCTGAGGAGATAATCCCGAACGAATTGTTTGTCCAGCGAAGGCTGGCTCTTGCCCGGTTCGTATGTCGCCAGCGGCCAAAATCGCGAGGAGTCCGGAGTGAAGATCTCATCGACGAGAAGAAGTCCGTCTCCCTGAAGGCCGAACTCGAACTTCGTGTCGGCGATGATGATGCCTTTGGACAGAGCGTGGAGCGAGGCCTTCTGGTAGAGCTCAAAGCTGATTTTCTTAATTTTTGCCGCTAAACGGGCGCCGATCAGCTTTTGCGTGTCCTTGAAGCTGATGTTCTCGTCGTGGCCGACGTCGGCCTTGGTGGAGGGGGTGAAAATGGCCTCTTCCAGGCGGTCCGATTCCAGGAGACCGGGCGGAAGCTTGATACCGCTTACCTTCCCCGTCGCCTGATATTCTTTCCAGCCCGAACCGGAGAGGTACCCCCGGACTACACACTCCACGGGAATGACTTCGGTCTTCTTCACGAGCATGGTTCGCTTGTCGAGGATGTCCCGGTATTTGGCCAGGACAGGCGGGAATTCGCGGATGTCGGCCGTGATCAGATGGTTGGGGCAGACGAGCTGGGTATATTCGAACCAGAACTTCGACAGTTGGGTCAGGATCTTGCCTTTGTCCGGAATGATCGAGGGCAGGACGAAATCGAAAGCCGAAATCCGGTCGGTGGAGACGATGAGGAGCTTGTCCTCGATTTCGTAGACGTTCCGGACCTTCCCTTTTTTAAAGAGAGGGAGCTCGGGGATGGCGAAATCGGATTGCGCATTATCCATGGTTCACCGTTTTCATGATGTCTCGGGAATTAAAAATTCCTCATCATCATATAGAAAACGCCCAAAGCTTTCAATACGGCTTCAGCGTCTTGGCGGCCCGCTCGGCCCGCTTGATGATCCGGATCGCGGCCTGGCGGTTGTCCCAGTCCTCGACGACCATGGAATTCTCCTCCTCAGATGTAAATATGAGGATACCACGGACGCCCGAAAAGAGAAATGGGGCTCAGGTTGAGATCCGACCCCGGTCTCTGATTCCGATGAAATTCCAAAGCCGGGCGGTCTTGTTCCTGTCGCGGCGGTAGGAATGAAATCGATCATCGCAGTGGGTGCATGCTCCGACGTCAAAAATATTTTTCGGAGCCAGCCCTCGCTGTTCGAGCTGAAGCCGATTGGCTTCGCGCAGGTCGAGGACGTATTTTCCGGGTTGGCCGGACGGGCGGAACGTGTCCAGCGACAGGCCGGCGGCGCGGAATCGTTCTCTGACCTCGGGGCCGACGTCATAGCAGTCCGCGGCGATGCACGGGCCCAGCACGGCGAGGAGCGTTTCCGGACGGCTTCCGTAGCGTTTCCTGAGGCCTCGTACGGCCCGCTCCACGATCCGTTTTTCCGTCCCCCGCCAGCCGGAGTGAACGGCGGCGACGACCCGCCTCGATTCGTCGACAAGAAGAATGGGGAGGCAGTCGGCGGTTTTGACCGCCAAAATTATGCCGGGCTGGTCCGTGGCCAGGGCGTCGGCCTCCGGACGGACCCGAAAAGGACGGGCGATGAAACGGATGGTATTCGAATGGACTTGGTCGAGCCAGGCGACGAAGACGTGAGGCCATTCTTTTTTCGTCCGGAAATCCTCGAGTTTCCAGCGCCGCGTTCCGAATCCGTGAATAAGCCAGGGGATCCGCTCGAACCTGGGAATCGTGAGGTAAGGACCCCGTTCCGGAATTTTTCGAGCCGCGCTCATCGTGTTTTTGCTATTCTAGCAAAAAGAGAGGGAAAGGCCAAAATGGCCGCGGGCGGCGCCGGAGTCAGCCTCAAAGCTCCCATAGCGGGGGGCCGCAGCAGGGAACCGACGGGACTGGTTCCCAAGGGAGCGGAGGACGATTCCGGCGCCGCCCCTCTTGCCCAAAAGGGACCGGCCGGGTATGATGAGGTCATACGGGATAAGCCATGAAAACAGTCGCTTTATTGTCTTTTGTTCTTCTCCTCGCCGGCGCCGCTCATCTCGTTTCGGAAGAGAGGCCGCGCCTGCGCGAATTCGGGCTCAAAACGGGAGCCCTCGAACCCGGCCCCCTCAACGCGATCACCGACGTGAGCGGAGTCGCGGTCGGGCACGTGACACTCATCCGGGGCAAGGATGTGCGGACGGGCGTAACCGCCGTCTTGCCTCACGGAGGCAACATTTTCCAGGACAAGGTCCCGGCGGCCATCTCCGTCGCCAACGGCTTCGGAAAACTCACCGGGTCGACTCAGGTCGAGGAACTCGGAACTCTCGAGACACCGATCGTCCTGACGAACACCTTGAGCGTGCCGACGGCCGCCGATGCCGTCCTCGATTATATTCTCGACCTGCCCGGCAATCAGAACGTCGAATCCGTCAATCCGGTTATCGGAGAAACCAATGACGGCTGGTTGAACGATATCCGCGGCCGACACGTCACGAAAGAGGATGTGCTCGCCGCGATCAGAAAGGCGAAAAACGGGCCCGTCGAGGAAGGCGCCGTCGGCGCCGGCACCGGGACGATCTGCTATGGATTCAAAGGCGGAATCGGTACGGCCTCGCGGAAACTCCCCGCTTCCCGCGGCGCGTACACGGTCGGAGTGCTCGTCCAGACGAACCACGGCGGAATCCTTCAAATCGCGGGTATCCCCGTCGGCGACAAACTCCGGGGAGCGATGGCCAGGGTCGGGCCGGAATTCGGCTGGCGCGCCGACCCTCCTGTCGAAGGGTCATGCATGATCATTGTCGCCACCGACGCGCCGCTCGACAGCCGGAATCTGAAACGTCTGGCCAGGCGGGCGATTCTCGGCATCGCCCGGACGGGCGGATACAACGCCAACGGCAGCGGCGACTACGCGATCGCCTTTTCGACGGCGGCGGAGGTCCGGGTGCCCCATCGCGCTCCGTCGTCAATCCAGACCGTGACGCTTCTGCGCAACGAAGCGGTCTCGCCCCTTTTCCTGGCCGCGGCCGAAGCCGCCGAAGAGGCCATCCTGAATTCTCTGTTCAAGGCCGAAAGAATGGAAGGAACGGGCGGCCACATCGCCGAGCCGCTGCCCCTCGACAAGCTCATAGATTTGATAAAAAAACAATGAAAAAGATGATCGGTATATTGGGCGGGATGGGACCCGAGGCGACGAGCTATTTTTTCAACCTTGTCATAGGTCAAACCCGCGCCGGCTGCGACCAGGAGCACATTCCCGTCCTCATCTGGAACAATCCCCTCATCCCGCCGCGGACCGAGGCTATTTTCAAACGCGGCCCAAGCCCGCTTCCGCTTCTCGTCGAAGGCATCAAAAAGCTGGAACGGGGAGGCGCCGGGCTGATCGTCATGCCCTGCATTACGGCCCATCATTGGGGTTCCGAGATCGCCGCCGTGGCCACCGTCCCGTTCGTCAACTTAATCGACGAGTCCGTCCGCTACGTCAAAAAGAAGATCCCCGGAATGAAGAAGGCGGGACTCGTGGCGAGCTCCGGGACCGTTGCGACGCGCATCTGGCACCGGGCTTTTGAGAAAAGGGGAATCGGGATCATTGTCCCGGAATCCAAGGAACAGGACGCCGTCATGAGCGCGATTTTCGGAAAGGACGGCATCAAAGCCGGATTTGCCTCGGGACGGCCGCGGGCGGCCATCCTCCGGGCTGCCCGCCGGCTCATCGCCCGCGGGGCCGAGGCGATCATCGCCGGATGCACGGAAGTCCCGCTCGTCTTGAGAAAAGGCGACCTGCCCGTCCCCCTCATCGAGCCGATGGCCATCGGAGCGCTCGCCTGCGTCAAAAAAGCCGGCTATATAACCAAGGACGACGCGTCGTAATAAGGACCGGAGGCGTGATCGGTTCCGGGAATGAGCATCCCGGGGGCATAGAGAATACAGCGACAGAATTCAAGTTGCCAAGAGTCAACTCGGAGGAGATGCGGCCCGCTCGAAAATCCGCACTTCCGCGACCGACCAGACGAAATCCGCGCTTTTCCCGGTTTGGATAATTTTGAGGAATCGGGCCCGGCAATCCCCCAGCACGATTTCCTGGCCGGCCCGGTTTTGATCCCGGATCAAAGAACGGAGGAACTCGGCTTTTAAAAAGCGGGATAAGACCGGCCGCCAATTCAGGCCGTCATCCGAAGCTTCGAGGCAATAGTCCGCCCCATACTCATAATAGGCCGGTCCCGAGAAGAGCATGACCTCGGCGACATCCAAGACCTGTCCAAAATCGACCTGGATATATTGACCGGGATATTTCATCTCTCCCGAACTCCAATTCGAGGAAAGGTCATCGTCCGCAAGATTCGAACTCTCGCCGGGGTTTCGATAGACAACGAGCTTCCAGCCGATAGGAGAGATCTGGCGGAGGCGAGAGGGCGCGATTTCCCGCTCCGTCCCGGCCGCTGCCGCTCCCGGCCGGAAGGAGAGGACGAGGTCGTCCCCGAGCTCGGATTCGAGAGAATTGGGTTTGGAAAAACCATATTGAAAGCGCTTGAGCAGACGAAGCCTCCCCAAAGGGTTGCTCTCCATCCTCGCCAGAATATTTTGGACCGACTCCGGGGCGAGCATTTTAGCGTGGACAAGGACGAGATCAACGCCAAGGGCTTCGAGCATGTCCAGGCTTTCTTCGCCCGGAAACTCCCGGAAAACGTCCTTCAGGAAAAAAGTCGAGGCCGGGATGAAACCGCTGTAACCGTTGACGATCTTCTTGCGATGAAACGTTGAAAAATAGAGATAGATCGAATCGTCGGGAATCCACTCATGGAAGGGCAATTCCAGGATAACTGCGTCCCGGGGCTGGTCTTTCAGCCATTCGTATACCGGAGGAATATCCTTGCCGACGGGGACGGTGATCCCGTCGATCGGCCCGGCCAGATACTCGACGTTCATGGCCAGGATGAGGGCGCCGAAGAGGGCTATCCGGGCCGATTTCCTTTTGACCTTACCCATCAGCCAAGCGCCGCCGAAGCCGGCTAAAACGCAAAAGCCGAAAAGAACAAAGACCGCGAACCGGACCGGCTCCCTGATTCCGTTGAAGCCGATCACGTGGCGATAAAAGAAAGGAAAAGGCATCGGGACGATCATCGTCGATTTCCCGAGAAAAGTGAACGCGGCGCCGAAGGACAGCATCATCGCCCAAAAGGTCAGGATGGAATAGGCCAGAATCCAGAGGGTCCGGCCCGGCTTGGCCGGCGACCTGAGAAATCTCACCGCTTTGACCGCGAAAAAGGGAATGCCGAGAAGAAAGAGATAGAGCGCCGGCTTGACCGGATTGTTGACCGATATTTTCAGCTTTCCCCATCCGACCGCGAATCCGCCGAGGAGAGCGACGACAAGGCTCAAGAGGTTGACCGCAGCGAAAACCACGATGAGAATCCTGGCAATCCGGCCGGCGCGACGGGCGGCCGTACCTCCCCCAACCCGTGGAAGCATTTTCCGCGTCGCGGTCACCGCGACCGCGGCCAGGATGAGGACGATCACTCCGGGGAAGAGATATTTTTCAGATCCTCCCCATCCGGATGACAGTCCCCCGAACAGCCGGTTTGTCGGAAAAGCGGCCGCATAGTTTTGGACCTCGGCGCCGAAAGCTAATCCCCTTTTCAAGCCCATAGTCCGAAAAACCTGGGCATAAGGGAGGGAGAACAGGTAAAGGACGCCGCCGGCCAGGCCAAGGGGAAGGGCCAATTTTAGAAAGAACGCTCCATCCAGCTTCCGGAAATGAAAAACGAGAAGCAAAGGAAGGAAAAGGCCGAGGATTGCGGCTGAAAAAAGTCCGTAATAGACGCAGGCGAGTGCTTGAAATAGGAAAAAAACGGAAAAAAGAATGGAATCCCGCCATTTATTGTCGTCCAAAAATTTATGAAGGAAATAGAACATAAATGGAATTCCCATCGACCAGAGAAGCTGGACATGGGAGACATGCATGATTTTAAAAGAGCTGAAGGCGAAGGCGATGCCACCGAGGACGGCGCCCTCCGGGCTGCCGGTCAACCGCCTGAGGAGAAGATACAGCGCGTAGGCATTCAGGACGAAGGCGAGAAAAAGGGCGAAGTTATGGGCCAGAACGGGGTTGTTGGTCAGGAAATAAACGGGAGCGGAGATCAGAGCGAGGGGAAGGAGATGCTCGGAAAAAGCCAACGTATTCCGATAGGGATAGAACATATTCGCCTGGAAGAGATCCAGAGGCTGATGAAAAATCTGGAAATTGACCCAGGCCATGATCCATGAGTTCAGGAGCGGGTCCCCGGCGTCGCGAACGCCGTTCACCGGCTGGAGGGAAAGCGGATAAAGCTGGACGATCGTAATTCCGGCAAAGAGGAGCAAGACCCAAAAGTCGGTTTTCCGGACGTTCATGTCAACGAGCTTCGAGGAATCATTTAATCATAAAATTCCGGGAAATCAAATCCCATGATAAAGATCGGGGCCTGGCCGGTAGGAAATCCGCCATCCTTGACAAGACTCAAGGGTTAGGCTATAAATTCCCTGCCTTTTAAGGTGAGGAGGTGAATTTCTTGGCGTTTGTTGTTATAGATGAAGGCGAGTCGCTCGAAAGCGCGCTGAAAAGATTTAAAAGAAGAGTCCAACAAGAGGCGATCATCAAAGAGATCAAGAAGCATTCCGTCTATTTCAAGCCCGGCGAACGGAAGCGGATGAAGGAAGCTCAGGCGCGCAAGCGGATGCGGCGGCGGATGAAAAGGGAAAAAGATCTCGAATATTGATCATCCCACCTCCCCCTGAAACGCGGCAGGTTCGTAAACCGGCCTGGCTTAAGGTCAGGTTCCCCTCGCACGTCCATTATTTCACCGTTGCATCGCTCCTCGAATCGCGCGGTCTGCACACGATCTGCAGGAGCGCGAAGTGTCCGAATATCGCCGATTGCTGGAGCCGGAAAACCGCGACCTTTCTCATCCTCGGCGAGGTCTGCACCCGGGCCTGCGCCTTTTGCGCCGTGAAGAAAGGCGCGCCGCCGCCCCTTTCTCCCGATGAGCCTGAAAAAGTCGCGGAGGCCGCCGCGGCCCTTGGGTTGACGTATGTCGTCGTGACGTCCGTGACCCGGGACGATCTCCCGGACGGGGGCGCCGGACAGTTCGTCCGGACGCTCCAGGCTCTGCGAAAACAAATCGCCGGCGTCCGAATCGAAGTCCTGGTTCCGGATTTCGGCGGAAACCGGGAGGCGCTCCGGGATGTTCTCGCCGCCGCCCCCGATATCCTCAATCACAATTTGGAAACGGTCGAAGCCCTCTATCCCCGGATCGGACGGCCGCGGGATCATTACCGGAGATCGCTCGACGTCTTGCGCCGGGCCAAGGACCTCGGGGCGAGGACCAAATCGGGCTTGATGATCGGACTGGGTGAATCCGAAGCCGATGTCTTGCGGACATTCGAGGACCTGCGCCGCGCGGCCTGCGACGCGCTGACCATCGGCCAGTATCTCCAGCCGACGCGCTCTCATGCTCCGCTCGCCCGGTATTATTCTCCGGATGAATTCGAAAACCTGAGACAAGAAGCTCTGGCCCGCGGCTTTTCCGGCGTCGAGAGCGGACCGCTCGTCAGAAGCTCTTTTCAAGCGCACCGGCTTTATGATACAGTTATCGGCTTACAAAAGGACAGGCCATGCGATACTTGATTTTCAGCGACATCCACGGAAACCTCGAAGCGCTGAACGTCTTGATGAAGTTCATCCAGAAAAAAAAGATCGACCACTATATCTGCCTCGGAGATCTGGTCGGATATGGAGCCTCGCCCAACGAGGTCATCCAGAAGGTCCGAAATCTCAAGCCGCTCTCGATCATCCGGGGCAATCACGATAAAGCCGTGACGGGGTTCGATTCGGTCGAAACCTTCAATCCCATCGCCGCGGCCGCGATCTTTTGGACCAAGAAAAGAATTCTGAAGAAAAACGGCGAATTTCTGGCCCACCTCGTCAAGGGTCCCCAGGTCGTCCACGAACAGTTTACGATCTGTCACGGCGCGCCGTTCGACGAGGACTATTACGTCTTCGGCGAATTCGACGCCGCCGAGGCTTTCGATTATCTCAAACTCCCCCTGTGTTTCTTCGGACATACCCACTTCCCCTTCGTCTACACTAAACGCGATAACCTTGTCGAAGGGACGTTCCTCGAGGGGGACGGCCACGAAGTGAAGCTCGAAAAAGGCGTGACCTATCTCATCAATCCCGGCTCGGTCGGCCAGCCCCGCGACCGGAATCCGCGCGCCGCTTTCGCCATCTACGATTCGGATATCGATCTCATCAAATTTTTCCGTCTGGATTACGACATCGAGGACGCGAAGAAGAAAATCCTCAAAGAGAACCTTCCCCCCGCGCTCGCCGAGCGTCTGACCCTCGGGATCTAGCCCCTCGGATTCGCATAACAATAGACGCAGCCGTGGGGACACGTCTGGGCGTAGCTTCCGATATCGACGGACTCGGTGCAGCCGCACTCCGGCCGCTGACTCCTGTCTTTTATCACGGATGCATCCTCCCCCCGCGGGTGGAGATCCCTCAAGTGCCGGCCGTCGATGCAGGACGAGGATTGGATTCCGGGAACGCGGGTCAGAAAAACCTGGCTGCAGGAATGGAGGCGAATTTTGCGGCGCGCCGCGACTTCGGCCAGCCAGGCGGCCGCCTCGATTTTTTTCGATTCGTCCGGATCCGTGAATTCGAATCCGCGGACGCGCGCGCGCCGGACCGCTTTCCGGTACCACTGGGCGAAGCTGATTCTGACGTCCTCGACGCCGGCTCGGGCGGCGTGTTCGGCCGCGGTTTCAAAAAAGGCGAGGTTGGATCGCGGCGTTCCTCCGTCGTCCCAGAAGACGACCGGGTCGAAGCGGAGAGAAACCCGTCGGGCGGTTCCGGCGAGGGCGACGAGCTCCGGCAGATGGGCCAGCGCAGCC
>Ga0214473_10005549_pt1 | contig 15106 bp, 13 predicted proteins | sample RVTome_7_FD_203509 | JGI IMG/M metagenome (GOLD analysis project Ga0214473, IMG submission 203509) | Soil microbial communities from uranium-contaminated site in the Upper Colorado River Basin, Wyoming, United States - RVT98D197 | ecosystem: Environmental > Terrestrial > Soil > Contaminated >... | reverse complement strand
CATCATCAGGGTCTTTCGGAACAATCCTCTCTTTGCTTCTGCTCTCATCGCTGTGGGCAATCTCTTTTAATAGAGTAATGAATATCTCTATTCTTTCTTCGGCCCACTGATGGAGTTTCTGTATTCTTGGATATGACAGCACCCTTCGGAATTCGGTAAGAACATCCGCTGACAAGACAAGCTCATATTTCTGCTCGCCTTTAAGACCCGATGCCTTTAATATTTCAAATGCAATGCCTTCAGGATTCAGCAGCGCAGATACAAGCTGGTTTGTATCGAGGACAACTCGAATCATCAGGCTTTAGCTCTACGCCTTGCCCATCTCACAGCTTCGTCTATAAGATTTTCTATCTCCTCGGATTTTACCCTTTTGTTCTTTTCATGAACCTCTTCTATGAGCATAAGGAGCGCCTTTTTCGCCTCTTTATGTTTTTTGACAATCTCCAAAGGCACAATAGCAGCAGCAGGTTTCCCCTTTTTACTTATGATGTATTGATCACCCCTGAGCCGTGCACCTTCAACAAGGTCACCGAGTTTTTTCCTTGCATCCTCAATTGTGACTGCTCTTTCCATATAACCTCCAGTTACTTAAGGAACTTAAGTTAAGTATATCTTAACGGGAGTTAAAAGTAAAGACATAAAAATTTTTGCCTCATCTCTGCCCTTTTCTTCTCGCAGTGATAATGAATAGGATAAAGAGAAATGCGGAAAGGAATGCCGTAATAGAGCCGTAATAGAATGTTGCGTGCGAGCCGTATTTGTCCCAGAGCCAGCCAGCCACAACACTTGCCGGAAATATTGCGAGGCCTGTAAATGTATTGAATATTCCGTAGCCTGTTGCCCTGAATTTATCAGGGATTATAGTTCCGAGATATGCCTTCTGAATCCCTTCTGTCAATCCCATAAAGACACCGTAAAGAAGAAATAAGCCCCAGATATGTTTTTGTTCTGATGCAGAAGCAAATCCCCAGTAGATAAATCCAAAAAGAATAAACCCTGCAAGTATTATTCTTTTTCTTCCAATCCTGTCTGACAAAATTCCCGCAGGAATTGCGGTAAGGGCATAAACAAGGTTGAAGCAGAGATAGATTATTGGTATCTGCGTTTCTTTAATGCCTGTATCTGTCGCCTTGAGAATAAGAAACACATCGCTTGAGTTGCCTATTGCAAATAGCATTGCAATTGCCACAAATGCCTTAAATCGCCAATCAAAGTTAGTGCGGAAGGCCGGTCTCCTCTTCTCCTCGGCGAACTCGCCTGTGTGCGGGGGCGACTCGCCCGGGGCGAGAAGCGCGGGTGCATCAGACTTTTGAATTTCTGCTCTTTTGCTCTTCTGCTCTTTGATAAGGAATATAATTATCATCACTGCGATTATTCCCGGAATCATAGAAAGCCAGAAGACAAGGCGGTAATTGCCTGTGAAAAGCAAAAGTAGGATGAATGCTATCGCAGGGCCAATAACTGCCCCAAGCGTATCCATCCCCCTGTGAAATCCAAAAGAGCGCCCGAGGTCTTCATGCGGAATTGATTCTGCGATTAGCGCATCCCTTGGAGCGCCCCTGATTCCCTTCCCGAACCTGTCAGTAAAACGAAATGCAAGGACGTGTCCCCAGAGTGTTGAAAGCGCTATTATCGGCCTGCTCAATGTTGAGATGCCATAACCAACAATAAGGAGGATTTTTCTCTTGCCGATTCTGTCAGAAAACCATCCAGAAAATACTTTCAGAAGACTTGCGGTGCTTTCTGCAATCCCTTCTATGATGCCTATTACAGATTTATTTACACCAAGAACAGAGCTTAAGAATATAGGGACTAATGGATAAATCATTTCAGAACTCATGTCCATAAAAAAACTCACAAGCCCTGTAAAAAAGACATTTCGCTCAAGACCTATGATTTTTTTATCGGGCATTAATTGAACTTATCACCTTTGAAGAACTTTTTCTCCGACAGCATTCATTGTTATTACACCGAGAGATGCTATGGGAAATATCTCATAGCTAATTATTTCACAACGATAACAGTACAGGGAGCAAGTTTTGCTAAATTCTGCGAGGTTGAACCCCATATCCTCCCGAATATCTTTGAATGTCCCATAAATCCTATAACCAGAAGGTCAAATTCGCCTTCTTTAGCATAATTCACTATTGTCTCCACTTCATGACCTGCTATAACTTTTGTTTTAAGTTCTACACCCTCCTTTTTTGCCGTCTCATATGCCTCATCACTTATTTTCTTGAAATATCCATTCGCCTCTCTCTTAAATTCTTCTACCTCTCCGATTGTTGCTGCATAATGAGGCATGCCCTCTTCCACTGAAATAACATGCAATTCTGCGTCATATTTCTTTGCAAGGTCTATGGCAACCTTTAAGGCAAGTTTTGCACCTGCAGAACCGTCGTTAGCAACCAATATTTTTTTAAACATCGTTCCCCCCTTCGCAGGCTAAAGCCTGCGGCTACTTTTATTTATCTGGTTGAAACCATCTCTGTGCTATTATTGTCGGCACCACCGCTGAGAGTATAACAACAGTGACAAGGATTGTATATTGCTCCTGGTCAATAATATTATTCGTGAAACCGAAAAGAGCTGAAATAGTGCCGAATGTAAGACCTGTTGACATGAGAAGGGTAGTATACATACCTTCCTTTTTACCGAATCTGAATGCCTTTGTCAGGGGCCATACGCCTATGAATTTGGCTGCTATCTTTACGATTAGAAAAATCCCGATTAAAATTGTGCCGTCCCATAAAGCAGAGAGTTTGACCAAAGAGCCTGCTTTCAGAAAATAAAAAGGCGTAAGCATTGTAAATGCAGTAACACGCATTCTGTGGCTCAATGTCCTGTTTGCAAGAAAGAATGGGGCCAGCACCATCCCCACCAGATATGCAGGAAGAACAGCCTCACTTTTAGCCGATATGGCAAGCGCTCCAAGTCCGAAAAGCAGAAAGAAAATAAACTTTGTTTCAGGTTCGCTTATACGGCTGCCTGCCTTTCTAAAAAACCATGGAGTAAATTTAGGCAGTATAAACAAAACCGCTGCTGTTACAGCCATAAACAATACAAGATACCAGTCGTAGTTTGCGAAGAATATGCCGAGGGCAATAACAGTGCCGAGGTCGGTTATAAAACATGCTGCGAGTATAAGTTTGCCGAGTTCTGTTTCATTGTAGCCTGTCTCTATCATTACAGCATAGACAACAGCCACCGATGTAGTTGAAAGGGATATGCCTGCGATAGCTGCCTGAGGGAAAGTCCAACCGCCGATATAATATGCATATGCCATAGCTCCGAGAAAAGGCATCAGGAAACTCAGGAATCCAATTCCAAAACTTTCTTTAAATTTTTTCCTGAGAATTTCCGGCTCAACTTCTGCACCTGCAAGGAATGTAAGAAGGATACTGCCAAAACCTGCAAGGAAATTAACCCATTCAGTTCTCTGAAGAGGAAGGAAATTGCCTCCAAGAACACCGACCATTATCTCAAGCAGGGCTATTGATATGGCTATCCTCAGGGACAGAAGGGTTGCTACAAGTGCAAGCCCCATCCATAATGCTGCCTGAAACCACTGGTTATCCATTAGTTATCCTCCTAATTTTACCACCAGGAGCATATAATAAAAAACTCCTGCCCTCATGATTGAGAGTAGGAGTCATCAGTCCCGACAAGATCGGGGCGGTTAATGGCGAACTCCATCGCCGATACTAAAATAGCAGAACCCAACAGGCAATGTCAAAAAACTTTTATCTTTTTATAGAAAAACGGCTTAAGAGTTTTAAGAACTGTGATTGACATAACAGGCTTCAAAAACCATGAAAAGATTGAACTGCTTCCGAGACAGCGTTTGCAATACGGATGAACAAGCTGAAATTTTTTAAACCCTTTCATAATCTTGCCCACCTCCACTGACGAAAGGACTTCTTTAAGGGATGAATTCTTTAGGTTGCCGAGCTTTGTGCGACCGTTAAAATCCACGCAGCACAGTGCAACATCGCCGTTATGTAAGATGCTGAAATGGTCTCTCATGCCGAAACAATAACCTGCCCATGCATCATAAACTTTTCCGCTGTCAAAAGCATGTCCCCAGTCTTCAAGCATGTATGTCTCAAAAAAAACATCAGGATAAATCTCCACGACATTCCATTTATACGAAACAAGGGATTTTATACGCCCTATCGCTTTCTCTCTCTTTTCTGCTTCAACGCCGAGAATGTCGTATATGCGGCCAGCCCAGTAGCTGAAGGTATCCCGCAATTCTTCTGTTGAAGACATAACCCTTACCGGCCCGGCTTTCTTCTCTATATTTTTCTGCGGAAACCTTGTATTCAGAAACCTGAACTTAAAAACCGTGCCCCTTCTCTTTGCCATATAGGAAGAGAAAAAATTAAGAATGCCGCTGAGATAAGAATCAAACGTAAGAGCATTTGCTTTTCTGAGGGCAAAGGATTTTGCATCAGGCGTCTGAAGAGAAATATCTATCTGATGGAGGTTGTAGTCCGGAAGCCGTTTTCCCGTCTCGCCTCCAAGCCTGCCTCCATTAGTGGTAAGCCCTACCTTTGCTCCTTTATCCTGGCTGTAAGACAGTATCTCAAAAAAATCAGGATGCAGCGTCGGCTCTCCCATCACATGGAAGGTAATCTTATCGCACAGCTTGTTTTCCTGAATTTCATCAATCATCTTTTTTGCAAGTTTCGTATCCATATAGCCGTACGGCCTATCCATTGCGGACTTCGGACAGAACACACAGTTAAAATCACAGATGTTTGTGAGTTCTATATGGATTCTCTTGAGGGGGACTTCTATATGGCCGAAATATCTTTTTCCCATTTTATCTTCTCCGCCTCTGGCGGAGCCTTCTGTTATTATAATTTCCCTCTCGCCTCAAATACAACCTTCATTTCGAATACATTCCATTTAATTGAGTTAAAATATAGTCATGGGAAGTGATTTAAGCAGAGACAGACAGCTTGCATCTGCCGCAGGAGAAGAAGAACTAAAGCCGCTTGTATATCACAAATCCTCTGAGATTATTGCAATCCTCATCAACAACAAAAACCTTACCGAAAACCTCGCAGCCGTAATAGCAGGCAGAAGGAATATTGACTCCGGAATACTTGAATTTTTATCTCATCATATCAGATGGAAAGACAGCTACAAAGTCAGGCTTGCACTCTGCAAGAACCCCAAGACTCCTCAAAAAATAACTTTCTCCCTCATCAAGTTTCTGAGGGTTTTTGACCTTGCCGGCTTAACACGCAATAATGTGCTTCCCGTAAATGTGAGAGTAAGAATTGAGGGAGAAATCAGTGAAAGGATTCCGGCAATGGCCCTCGGCATCAAGATAGCCCTTGCAAAAAGGGCCAGCAGTAACGTGCTCATGAAACTTATTGAAGAAGGGCTGAGAGAGGTTGTTGCTGTCTGCCTTGACAGCCCTTACATGACAGAAGGGGACATATACAAAATCATAAGCCTGAAAAAAGTATCCATACAGGTAATCAGGATGATTGCTGAACATCCAAAATGGTCGGCGCGGTATCAGATCAGATGGGCGCTTATCATTAACAAACATGCTCCGCTTGTCTGTGTCGTTAAATTTCTTAAGGATATGAAAACAACAGACCTCAAAGAACTTTATGCAGCGCCTGATGTCCCTTCATCCACAAAGCCGTATATTTACAGAGAGCTTCTTGAGAGGGAAGAGGGTTAAAGTTATAGAGAATCAAGTTGCTTCCACTTTTTCCTTATTTGAATTCACAGCCCTTTTGAACACAAACTTACCGTTCTTAAAATCAGCCTCCACAACATCCCCTTCTTTAAATGTCTTGTTAAGAATGCTCAAGGCCAAAGGATTGAGTATCTCTTTTTGAATTGCCCTCTTTAATGGTCTTGCGCCGTAAACAGGATCAAACCCTGTCTCTGCAAGATGCTCTTTTGCGGCATCTGTCAGAGTTATATCTATATTTTTCTCCATTATGTATTTCTTCATTCTGTTAACCTGTATCTCAACTATCTGCTTCAGAAGCTGTGTTGAGAGGGGATTGAATATAACAATCTCATCAACCCTGTTAATGAACTCAGGCTTAAAGAATGCCTTAAGGTCTGCCATTACCTTATCCTTCATTTCTTTGTTATTTTCTTCCTCGGCAGAACCCCAGTATGCAACAGGCCTCTTCGTCCTTTCTGTAAGGAGTTCCTGTATATGCATGCTCCCGATATTTGACGTCATTATTAGAACACTATTTCTGAAATCAACTGTCCTTCCATGCCCGTCTGTAAGCCTTCCGTCATCCAGCACCTGCAAAAGAAGATTAAAGACTTCCGGATGCGCTTTTTCTATTTCGTCAAAGAGCACCACGGCATAAGGCCTTCTCCTGATTGCCTCTGTAAGCTGTCCTCCTTCTTCATATCCGACATAGCCCGGAGGCGCTCCGATGAGCCTTGAAACCATATGCCTTTCCTGATACTCGGACATATCAATGCGCACCATTGCATTTTCATCATCAAACAAAAACTCCGCGAGCGCCCTTGCAAGCTCTGTCTTGCCGACGCCTGTGGGGCCGAGGAATATGAAAGAGCCGATTGGCCTATTAGGATCCTGAATCCCTGCCCTTGAACGCCTGACTGCATTTGAAACAGCGCCTATTGCCTCATCCTGCCCCACAACTCTGAGCCTGAGCCTTTCTTCCATTTTAAGAAGTTTCTGAATCTCTCCTTCAAGCATCCTTGATATAGGCACGCCTGTCCATTTTGAGATGACCTCTGCTATGTCTTCTTCATCAACCTCTTCTTTGAGCATCTTTCTTCTTTCCTGAACACCGGCAAGTTTTTTATTCTCAACCTCAAGTGATTTCTGGAGTTCAAGGAGCTTTCCGTACCTCAGCTCCGATGCCTTTGTCAGGTCTCCTTCGCGTTCAGCGCGCTCTGATTCTATCTTTGTCTTTTCAATCTGCTCTTTAATATCTCTTATCCTTGAAATTATCTCTTTCTCAGCAAGCCATTGCGCCCTGAATTCGTCCCTTTTGCTCTGAAGCTCTGCCATCTCCTTTTTTATCTTATTAAGTTTTTCCCTTGCATCTTTTGAATCTTCCTTCATAACAGCCTGTTTTTCTATCTCATGCTGGCGGAGTTTTCTCTCAATTTCGTCAAGCTCAACAGGCATGCTGTCTATCTCCATCCGGAGCTTTGATGCTGACTCGTCAATTAAATCTATCGCCTTATCAGGAAGAAATCTGTCAGAGATATATCTGTGAGAAAGAACAGCGGCAGATATCAGAGCCGAATCCTTTATCTTAACTCCGTGATGCACCTCGTATTTTCCCTTGAGTCCGCGGAGGATTGATATGGTGTCCTCAACAGAGGGTTCTTTTATGTAAACAGGCTGGAACCGCCTTTCCAATGCAGGGTCTTTTTCTATGTGTTTTCTGTATTCATCAAGCGTCGTTGCGCCGACACATCTTAGTTCTCCCCTTGCAAGAGCTGGTTTAAGCATATTGGATGCATCGATTGCGCCTTCAGCGGCGCCTGCGCCAACAACTGTATGAAGTTCGTCTATGAAGAGTATAATCCTGCCCTCTGCCTGCTCTATTTCTTTCAAAACAGCTTTGAGCCTCTCTTCGAATTCTCCTCTATATTTTGAGCCGGCAACAAGCGCTCCGATATCCAGTGCAACAACCCTCTTGTCTTTCAGCGTCTCAGGCACATCGCCGGCAACAACCCTCTGCGCAAGTCCTTCAGCGATAGCAGTCTTACCAACACCGGGCTCTCCGATTAAAACGGGATTATTCTTTGTCCTTCTTGAAAGCACCTGTATGATGCGCCTTATCTCATCATCCCTTCCGATAACAGGGTCAAGTTTTCCTTTCCTTGCAAGCTCTGTCAGGTCGCGGCTGTAACGTGCAATAGCCTGATATTTATCCTCAGGGTTCAGGTCTGTTACACGCTGTGCGCCTCTGATTTCCCGCATCGCAGACATTGCCTTATCAGCGGTAACGCCGTATCTTTTTAACAGCTCTGAGCATGGGCCTCCTGCTGATATAAGAGACAACAACAGATGTTCAACGCTCACATATTCATCTGTAAGATGTTCTGCCTCTTTGAAAGCGCCTTCGATTGCATCCTTTAATCTCTGCGAAATATATATCTGTCCCGCAGGAGTTGCGCCAAGTACCTTCGGGAATTTTTCTATCTCCTCTTCAACCTCTCTCTGAAGAGTATTTGAATCAACCCCAATCCTTGTCAATATCTGAGGTGCAATCCCCTCTTTATCATCAATCAGGGCAAACAAGAGATGCTCCGGCTGGAGTTCCTGATTCCCTTTCCTCTCAGCAAGCCTCTGCGCCTCCTGCACAGCCTCCTGGCTCTTTATTGTCAATTTATCCATCCTCATTTAAACCTCCGTTATGCGTAATCCGAAATGCGTAATGGGTTGAAGGAATTATTTCTTACTCATTACTCATCACGCATCACTCATTACGAGTTTTATTCTTCGCTGAAAATCCTTCTTATCCTCTCTTCAAAATCATGTTTCATATCCTCATCAAGCAGACGCATCATCTCCTCCATCTCATACTGAAGCGCTTCACCCCTCTGTCTCATCCTTAAAATAATGTCCACGCCTGCCTTATTCACACCGAGTTCTTTGGTAAGGCTCAGCACAAAGTTAAGCCTTTCCACATCCTCTTCAGAATAAAGCCTCAGCCGTTTTGTCCTTCGGGGTCTTACAAACCCTTCCCTTTCATACATCCTCAGTGTCTGAGGGTGTACTCCGAGCATTTCTGCCACAACGCTTATCACATATAAGGGCTGTTTCTTGTCCCTTTCGGTCATTGCCTTCTCCCGATAATATCTTTTCTCGGATCTTCCTTATATAATGCCTCTATCTCTTTTATCGCATCTTTTGCCCTGCTGTTTATATCTTTCGGCACAATTATCTTTGCAATCACATATTGATTGCCTCTCCCTGCTGTCCTTGGCGAAGGAAAACCCTTTCCGGAAAGCTTAAACTTCTGCCCCCCTTGTGTTCCGGATGGAATAGTCATCACTGCGCTTCCGTCTATTGTAGGGACTTCAATCTTTGCGCCGAGCGCTGCCTCGCCGAATGTAATCGGCAAATCCACATAAATATCATTTTCCTTTCGCGTAAATACAGGATGCGGCCTGACGGTCACCTCTATACGCAAATCTCCCTGAGGGCCGCCTGCCTCGCCAACGCCTCCCATGCCTTTAAGTTTCACTATGGAACCGGTATCAACACCGGCAGGTATCTTAGCCTTTATCGTCTCTGTCTGGAGTGTTTTCCCTCTGCCGTTACACGCTTTGCATGTTTTCGTAACCTTTCTGCCGCTTCCTCCGCATGATGTGCATGACTGGGACATCCTGAAAAAACCTTTTGATGTTTGAAGCTTTCCGCTTCCTTTGCATCTATCGCATGTTTGATAGGACTCAGCGCCTGTTCCATTACACGCACTGCATGGGGTTTCTCTTGTAATGGTAACAGGACGCGTAACGCCTGTGAATGCATCTTCCAAAGAGAGATCAATAGCCATGAACATATCAGTGCCTTTTCTGGCGAATTGCCCATGCCTTCTGTCTGAGCCGAAGATGTCGGAAAAAACATCTCCAAATCCGCCGAAATCAGAGGTCTCGCCGAAATCAGGCCTTGCCCCTTCAAACCACGGTCCGCCTGCCTCAAAAGGAGATTTGCCGAACTGGTCATAATCAGCCCGTTTCTTTTCATCGCCAAGCACACTGTATGCCTCGTTTATCTCCTTGAATTTATGCTCTGAGGTTTTGTCGCCGGGATTAAGGTCAGGGTGGTATTTTCGCGCAAACTTTCTGTACGCCTTTTTTATCTCGTCCTGAGAGGCGTTTTTGTTTACGCCGAGCATCTCATAGTAGTCTTTAACTGCAGGCGCCATTTATCCTCCGATTTAAAGGCTGGGACAGTCCCGATTCTACGACTCCGCTTCGCTCTGTCCGTAAATCTGGGACAGTCTCCTATCCTTACAATAACCTTATCAAACTGCAAGTCTAATTTAAATACAAAAAAATAAGCAACCATAAGATGAATCTCTACTTCTTGTCATTCCCGCCTGTCGGGAATCCTTCTTAACCCCCTCTTTCCCCCTTAATTTAAGGGGGATGAAAGGGGGTTACTGGATTTACACTGCTCTTTGTGTCTCTATGATATGTATTTGTTCATATAATAACAAGTGAGTCAATTTGTGTCAAGTAGATAGAAATGATATTTAACCATACCGAGGAGTTACAGGAAAAAGGGCTACGAATAAAATCAGGACTGAGAAGGCATAGTATCAAGTGTGCTTGCGGACTAAATTGCTTTAATAGACCCCTTGTTCCAAATCGTTTATTAATTTCTCTATTGCTTTGGATTCGGAGTTTTTACTTTGAAGGCGTTTTGCAAATACCATTGCTTCCTGTCTCTTGCCGGAAAAAGCCAGAGTGCGCGCATATTCAATCTGCACCCCTCTTGAATAGGGAGACCTGGCATATACCCTCTCAGCCCATATAGCCAATTCCTCCAGCGTTGCGGGCTTTTCCAGAAGATTACGATGGTCCCTGTGAAGGCGAATCCTCTCCATAAGATTCTGCGTATCATAATAAGGATTGACATTCGTACCTTTAAAGAATAACAACTCCGCTTTCTTAGCTGCCTTTTGAGCTGCATCGGGATTCTCTAAAGTAGTTGCCTGATCGCGCCATATAATACCTTCCTGCCAGTAAAAAACAGCATTCCTCGGCTGTAGGTTTCTCGCCATCGCATGCCAGTAAACTCCTCCACGCGCATCTCCCTTGCCAAGCCTCTTTAATCCAATATCTGAGGCAGTCTCTGCCAGCATTGGCATTGCCAGCCATAACATAATGAGAGATACCGCAACTTTTCTGAGAAATTCTGTTCTCAGCCCTATTCTGTTCAGACTCAAACCTATCTTTCCCAACAACTCAGTTTTTGGTAATTGGAACTGTGACATCCCCATATCAGTCAATTCGCGGTTGGCTGCTCCTAAAAATGCTCCAAGGACAATTAGCAGAGGGGGCAGATAAAGCGGAAAATCCACAACAGCATGGGCGAAGATAGACGTTACAGCAGCGCCAGCCATGATTATAACTGAAGGCTGCTGTTTTAATATTTCATCACGTTTCCTGATAATACTAAAATAAAAAGAAGTGACAACTGCCAACAGAGCCAGCAACCCTAACAAGCCGTTTTCCAGCCAGAGCTGGAGATAGTCATTATGAACAAAATTGGTAGTGCTATCTAAGAATGGTGGAATCTTATGGACTTCAAACAGGAATTTGAAATTAAAAAAACCGAAACCCCACCACGGGTTTTCTTTTATGAGCTTCCATGCGATGCTGTAAAGTGCAAGTCTGGATGTATCTCCATGCTCAAAAACATCAAACACCCTCCTTGTATCCAAGTCTGCCAAACCCATAATCCCGAACAGCTTGAACAGCAGGGTTACTGCTGCAAAACCTGTTACAACTATCAGCAGCCGCTGTCTGCACTCTTTCAGTATCTGCCAGCGGAGGAAAGAGAAAAAAAACAGAAACCCTGCTGTCAGCGCAAGATACCCGCCCCTGCTGTTTGCAGTCAACAATGCAGCGTAAAGTATCAATACGCATATCAGGATTTTTTTTGTCCCCCTGCCATAAACCCTCGCACTTTCGCAAGGTGCGGGGTAAACATAAAGCGCTATTAAAGGCAGAAGGAAAAGATTAATTGCAGTGGCAAAGGTATTAGGCGTGAAAAACATAGCATTGGCTCGTCCTCCATGGTTGACTATTATTCCAAGCCCTGCAAAATACTGCGCAAACGCCCAGAATGACAGGAAGAGCAAGACAAATACTGCATACTTAAAGGCCTTTTTAATAGCTTCTGTTTCAAGACTGGAAAAAACAAGGAATGAAAACAACAGATAAAGCGGTTGATAGATGCCTGAAGAGCGGTATTGCGGGTTTAAAAAAAACATATGTCCGAGCAAATACAGTGAAAAGAATATGACAGTTATGCTTAATAAGGTAATTGGGAGTTTTTTGGGTAATGGCTTAAAAAACAGCACAAGCAGACATGCCAATGCTCCCCATCTGTAGGCTTCTCCTGCAAGTATAGAAGCTACAAGGGAAAAGCAAAATGCCAAAAGGATAAAAAAAGAGGGCATAAGCGCCCTCTTTTTAAGTTTCAATATGCCGCTCTTTATACTAAGGTCCACTGACGTATTCACTAAGGTCAACTGTCTTAGTTGCAGTAGCGTCATCACTATGCCTAACTTCTACACTTGAAGGTGAAGTGTAGATTATACTTACATTTTCATAAGTAAGCTGGGGCAATACTGAAGCAGCAAAACTAACCTTACCCCCTCTGTTTTTTGCAAACGAAATAACAGCCGCAGACTTTAATGCGCCAGCTGAGCCGTCAACAACCGCCTGTCTTGCTTCCTTTGCCATATCCTGATATTTCGGCAATGCAACTGCTGCCAAGATTCCGAGGATGATGATGATCATCACCAGCTCGATGAGCGTGAAACCTCCCTTGTTTTTTAACATAATCTTACTTTCCTCCTTTCGTTTATTCTGTCATTCCCGCTTGTCGGGAATCTCTCTTAATTTTTTGAAGAAAGATGCCGGACAAGCCGGCATGACAAACATTAAGATAAGTTATTTCCGGTCAATGACCTCAGTGTCAATATAGAAGCAAGCCCCATGCCTGAAAATAATGACTTAAAATCAGCCAGTTATATAATTAGACATCTGGTTTTTGAGTAACTATTTACCCAAAATGTTACCCCTGCATGATAACTTCTGCCACAGCCTTCTGCGCTGCTTCAGAATCCCAATAGGCATATATCTTAACGGCTGGGACAGTCCCGATTCGGAGCCTGCCCCGAATGGATGTTGAGATTGCTTCGCTCTGCTCGCAATGACAAGTGCGGGGACTCTGCTCCGCTCTGTCCGTAAATCTGGGACAGTCCCCTATTCGATCAATCAGATAAGGGCTTCCAAAGGATATAATTACATCCGCCCTCCTCTCAAGTCTTTTAATTGACTTTAAAAGCCAAGGGCTTGCCCCTCCCTTCCACGCCCTGATACTTGAAAAGACCGCCACAATTAATTCCCTGTCCATCAGAACGCTGTCCACCTTTAAATCCTCTCCCTGCCTGAAATGCAAATACTTCAAAGAACGATACCGGGATTTTAACTCGGCATAAAATGTCATTCCTTTCTCGTTGGCATCATCGCTAAGAATTATAAGCAAAGGATTCCGTAAAGGTTTTAACTGACCGTCAATTTTTATAGCCATCTTTGTAATCTTTTCAGAAAGTTTTTTATTCTCACTGAAATCAGGGATTAAAAACTGTGCTTTTGCTTTCTTACTAATGCGGTCATTAGTAAAGCCACATGACAATTCCCCGTATGTCATCCCGGCTTGTCCGGGATCCTTCTTACAGAGAGATTCCCGACAAGCGGGAATGACAAATTGTGTGGTTCTACTTATGAACTTCTTAATAACCCTTGCATCTTGCATCTTACATCTTTTCCTCTTAGATACCCAACAACCTTGTCAGGGTCAGTCGGGTGAAGCAGTATATCAACGCCAGCGTTAAGCGCCATAAGAGATGCCTTCTCCTCCGAATATCTCCCTATGCCTCCCATATTCATAGCATCCGTAATTATGATACCTTTAAACCCGAGTTTGTTTCTGAGATAACTGACCGCCTTTTGCGAGAGCGATACAGGGACGCCTGACGGGTCTAATGCAGGCGCATTCAGATGTCCCATCATAATCATCCTTACGCCTGCTTTAACTGCATTCCGGAATGGCGCAAGCTCTGTCTTTGATAGAGCTTTGAGGTCTTTTTTTATCTTCGGGAGTTTTATGTGTGAGTCTGTTTCCGTATCGCCGTGTCCCGGAAAGTGTTTGCCGCAGGCAGTAATGCCATAGGACTGAAATGTCTTTATCATCTCGCAGCCGAAAAAAGAAACGTTTTCAGAACTTTCTCCGAACGCCCTTGTTGAGATAATCGGATTTTTGGGGTTAGTGTTTATGTCCAGAACAGGAGCAAAGATTGTATTTATACCCGCATATCTTGCCTCTACTGCAACCGCCTTGAAAATTTTTTTTAGTAATTTTAACTTGTTGCTTGAAACTTCACCCCCCCTAATCCCCCCCTTATCAAGGGGGGGCAGGTGGGGGGTAATTGCAGACGCAATTGCCATTGCAGGCGGGAATATCGTGCCTCCCTCAAGCTGCTGCCCTAATCCCTGTTCAAGGTCAGAGGCAATGATTAAACAGCCGTCCGCTGCCTTCTGGAGTTCACTTATCCCCTGCCTTACTGTGTTCAGCTCTCCTCCGAAAACAATGAACCCTGCAATGCCTTTTTTTACAAGCCTCAGGTAATAATCAAAGTCTTTCTCCATATCCCTGCCGTTAAGGCGTGCGATTATGAATTTATAGAAGTTCATGGTGTATTATATCAAGAGAAAAAAATTAAGAGTTAAAAATTAAAAGTTAAGAGTTAATTGATTTAACTTTCAACTTAAAACTTCTAACTTCTAACTTTTTACTCCGAGGAGGGCTGATGGGTTTGTTTGACAGGCTGAAAGAAGGGCTTGCAAAAACAAGAAAAGGCTTTATTGAAAAAGTTGAATCTGTTTTAATGCATGGAACGATTGACGAAAAAGCTGTCAATGAACTTGAAGAAATACTTATAACATCTGATATCGGAGTGTATGCTGCGGCAGAAATTATCAACTCCTTGAAAGACAAGATTAAAAAAGGCGCGGTCAAAGACAGCGTTTCAGCAAAGGAATTTCTGAAAAAGGAAATGACCGCCATGCTCGGCTCTTCTTCGCCTGTTGTCCTGTTCGGTGAAAAGCCGTTTGTTATCCTGACAGTCGGTGTTAACGGCGCAGGCAAGACTACGACTATCGGCAAGCTTGCAAGCAGGTTCAGGTCAGAGGGGCATTCAGTCCTGCTTGGAGCATCTGATACGTTCAGGGCTGCCGCAATAGAGCAGCTTGAGATATGGGCTGAAAGATCAGGCGCCTCTATTGTTAAGCACCAGAACGGTTCTGACCCTGCTGC
>Ga0214473_10005548_pt1 | contig 15108 bp, 12 predicted proteins | sample RVTome_7_FD_203509 | JGI IMG/M metagenome (GOLD analysis project Ga0214473, IMG submission 203509) | Soil microbial communities from uranium-contaminated site in the Upper Colorado River Basin, Wyoming, United States - RVT98D197 | ecosystem: Environmental > Terrestrial > Soil > Contaminated >... | reverse complement strand
CAAAACACCTTCCTCGGCAATTCTAGCGGATACTCCAATACCGCCGGATCCCAAAACACCTTCCTCGGCTATTATGGCGGATACTCCAATACCGCCGGATCCCAAAACACCTTCCTCGGTTGTTATGCCGGGGTTTACAACACCACCGGGAACGGAAATGTCTGCTTGGGCTATTTCGCAGGATATTATGAGACCGATTCCAACAAGCTTTATATCGATAATTCCGACACGGCCTCTCCGCTGATCTACGGTGAGTTCGATAACGATATTCTTGCTATCAACGGCAAGCTCGGCGTAGGAACCAAGACCCCGACGTATCCCATGGAGCTCAAGACGACAGGCAGAAACGCGACTTTCGTTCTACAGAGGAACGACGGCGGGGCGATCAATTTCGTCAACGCCACTCCTGCATACGGCCAGTTCGGGACGGGGAACAACTACCCTGTGAGGATTCTCGTCAACAGTGCTTGGAGGATGAGCCTGAACACGGACAATAGCCTATCAATGTTAAGCGGGGCGACCTGCACGGCGGGAGGAGTATGGACGAATGCCTCCAGCCGGGAATTGAAAGAGAATATCGAGGGCCTAGGCGCGGAGGAAGCGAAAGAGGCTTTAGCTGAGCTTTCGCCGGTGAAGTACGCTTACAAGGTGGATAGGGCCGAAAGGCACGTCGGATTCGTCGCCGAAGACGTTCCGGCGCTTGTCGCTTCCAAGGACCGCAAAACCGTGAGCCCGATGGATGTCGTCGCAGTGCTGACGAAGGTGGTGCAGGAGCAACAGAAGACGATCGCAGAACTCAAGGATAAAGTAGCGAGGCTTGAGAAGGAGGGAAGGCTGGAAAAATAGCTTTATATAAAGCCGGGCATTTCTTCGGCCCCTTGAACCGATCGAATTAGTAGCGGTCCGGCCTCGAATATTGTACAAAGAGGAAGAAGAAGATTCGTTCATGATCCGTATTCTGCTCTTAAAGCTCGGCGGGTTGGGCGACCTGCTCGTTGTCTTGCCGTCGATCATGCTCCTGCGAAAATCGTTTCCCGGCGCCCGGATCGATCTCGTCGGCAGAAAGGTATGCGGCGAACTTCTCCGCGAACGCGGCGTCGTCGACGCCGTATTTTCCGCGGACGACGCGGCTTGGCTTCCGATATTTGATCCAGGGTTGGAACACCGGAACGACTTCTCAGAAAGGCTCGCCGGCTATGATTTGATCTTCGGCTGGTTTCTTAAAAATCCCGGCGCGAGGTCAAAACTCGAAGATGTCCAAGGGGAGAGCGCGCCGGATTCGCTTCGTTTCCGAGCGTCCATCCTGCCGGATTTCCATCGGGTCATCTTCGAACCTGGAGCGAATCTCTCCATCAGCCGCTATTTCTTTGAAAAAACTGCGGAATTCGTCTCAAAGAACGGACGGCCCGGACCGCGGTTCGAAGAATGCGCCGCCCTTCCGAAGGCGAGAGTCCGACGCCGGGAGAAATTCGCCGTCATTCATCCCGGAAGCGGGAGCGAAAAAAAATGCTGGCCGCTGGACCGTTATCTGGATGTCATATCTTTTCTCGGGAGAACCGGCTACACCGGGACGATAACCACGGGCGAAGCCGAGGAGCGCCTCGAGCCGGAATTGCGGGCGGCCCACTTTCCCGAAGGCTGGAGCTGGAATCCTCGCTCATCGCTTTCGATCCTCGCTGATATCTTCGATGCCGCCGCGATCTACGTCGGAAACGATTCCGGAGTCACGCACCTCGCCGCCGCGTGCGGAGCGGAAGTGATCGCGATCTTTCGCAAAGAATACGAGGTTACCTGGAGGCCGTTCGGTCGAACGCGAGTTTTAAGTGCGGAATCCGTAAATGACATTCCGGGTCTTTCCCAAAAATGCCTTTTAGCTCTAATCGCCTTTATTCATTTTATCCAGTGTTTTAAACAGAATTTCGTATTCGGGGCGGTCGGTCGTGCTCTGTCCGATGTATTTGAACTGGCAGATTCCCTTCTTGTCGACGATGAAGACGCTGGTGATGCATTGATCGACTTTGCTTCCGCCCCATTCCGTGGCGAAAAGGCCGAGGCCCTTGCTGACCTTGCGGTCGGCGTCGATGAGCAGCGGGAAGGGCAGCGGGACTTTCCCTTTTTCCATGCTGAATTCTTTGGGATAGGCGGTCCGCCACCGCTCCATCCGGGCCTTCCCCTGGGCGTCCAGCTGGCTCGGGTCGGGAGGATTTTTCCAGCCTTTGATCTTTTCGAGCTGGTCGGGGTTGTCTTCGATCCATTTTTTGACGACGTCGGCGGCATAGGGGAAAACAAAAACGATTTCGACATCGTATTTCTTCCGGATCGCGGCCGACTTCTCGAAATCCACGATCTCGGCGTACTTGTAATTATCGATCGTGCACCAGCGGGCTTCGGCGGCGAAACCGCGGGGGAAGACCAGGAGGACGTTTTTTCCTTTCAAGCTGGAGAGCGAGAACTCGCCTCCTTGATAGATCGGAAGAGTGATGTTGGGCATTGCCTGGCCGATCGTGACCGGCCGGATATCCCCGGCCTGGGCCAAGAGCAGCGAAACAGAGGTGACGAGAGTCAAAGCCAAGACCATGAGAACCCATGCGTATGATTTTTTCATGGATGCTCCTTTCTGAGGATTTCGTTCGGTTTTTCCCCTCGAGGCCCGCAGCCTTCCCGGGTACGAAACGGTCCTAGTATAATGGAGGATGAAGGAAAGTCAATTTCCGCCCTCTATTTGATAGAATATTTTTCGCTCTTTTGCTACAATGGCTGCGGAGTCGCGGTTTCTTGAAGAGAATCGTCATCCCCGCCGAATTGTCCGAGGTCGACAAGATCAGGAACCTCCTCCGGGAGGAAGTTCGGGACCTCTGCCTTTCGGAAGAGGATTTTTTCAAGATCGAGCTGGCCGTGGTCGAAGCCTGCGTCAATATCATCTGCTACGCCTATCCCGACGGGCCGGGCGAAATCGACTTCGAGCTTCAGAAAAACGGCCGGCGCGTTTCGATGACGATCATCGATTCGGGGATTCCTTTCAATCCCTGCGAAGCGCCGAAACCCGATCTCGAGCGGATCGTCGAGGCGGGGCAGAGGGGCGGCCTCGGAATCTTCCTCGTCCGAGAGCTTATGGACGACGTTGCCTACCGGCGGGAGGCCGAACGGAATATCCTCACCCTCGCCAAACGCTTTTAGTAAAGAACCTTATCCTCGCCGTTTTTCTTGATCATCTCGTCGATTTCCTTCATGATCAAGTCTCTCCGTTTGAGAACGGCGTTGATTTCGTCCTCTTTCAGCGTCTCGCCGCAGGCGGCCTTGATCGAATCGAAGGTCAGCGCTTTGACTTTGTCGACGATCGCCCGGGGCAGCTCGCTCATCGGCTTGGGTCCTTCTTTGCCGCCCTTGGAGCTGTAGAGGAGGCTGTCGGTGAATTTTTTCGCCGTCCGGAATGAACGGGAATGGTCGATGAGGTAGATCCGCCAGTCTTTGGTGATGAGAAGGTTGTTCATGTGGCGGTCTTCGTTGCCGATGAGGTTGTCGAAGAACCTCTGGAGGTAGGTCGCCCGGTTCCAGTAGAAGACCTTGTACGACGGGGTTTTGATATTCTGTTCGGTCTTTTTCTTGAGGGTCATCTCGCTCTCCACCCAGAGCTGGAGAGAGCCCTTGCTGTTGTTGAATTCCCGTTCGATCGTCGGAGCGACCATGTTCAGGCCGATGAGTTGGTCCATGAGGTAAGCTGCGATCTCATATCGCCAACCCTCGATGAACCCGCCCATCCGTCCTTCGGGATTCTTCCAAAGGCCGTTGCGCTTGACGCCGTCTTTTTCAAGGGTGAGCCTCCAAGGGCTGGTGACCGCTTCGGCGCCGCCCATTTGCGAGGACTCGGTGATATTCGCCGTTTTCATGAATTCGATCCATTTCGGCCATTCGGCGATGTCCTCGGGCAGAAATTGGGCGAATGACTGGACGGATAAAACCAAGATGCCGCAGACAAAAAAGATTGCCAGTTTCTTTCTCATATTCAACTCTCCTTTCTTAAGTCCTTCGCCTTGTCCGGGCGAGTTTCCGGGTGCGGCCCTCCGCTCTTCCGCGAACACGGCGCCGCTTCGCTTCTCACGATGACATTTTATCTCAAAAAAAATTCAATACAAGACCTTCTCTTCTCCGTTCTGCTTTATCATCTCCGCGATCTCGGCCAGGACAAGGGCTTTCCGGGCGATGACCGCTTGGGGTTTTAGCGCCGGGCGTCTCATGGGCTTCGTCTCTTCGACTATGTCTAAGTGTAATCCCGAATCCCTAAAAAAATCAAATTCCGGGAATATCCGCCGCTGAAATCCGGAAAAATGCGTTGACAGCGTTTTGCGGCCTATTATAAAGTGTTAGGCCTGTGAGCCGGATGATATCCTCGATACAAACTCGAAAAAGCATGGCGGCGGCGGTCTGTCTGGCGGCGCTCCTCATCGCCGCCGGCTGCTCAAAATCGGGTTATGCTCCGACCATCGCCTTTCCTTGCGAGTGGCCGGGAAGCCCGGGATTTCTTCCTCACACGAATATCGACAAACAAGGAATCATCGACCCCTCGGGCATGTGCCTCCATCCCAAGCGCCAGACCTTTTTCGCCGTCAGCGACGAAGGCGACGTTTTTGAAATCAGCCAGGACGGGGCGCCGATCGATAAAACCCACGTCCCGGGCGACCTGGAGGATATCACCGTCGACCCCGCGACCGGCCTTCTGTATATCATCGTCGAAGGCGATGACGTCATCCTCGAATTCGACCCTGACAGAAAAGAGGTCACGCGGCGTTTCCCGGTCAACCGGGCGTACAAGGGCGACTCGAATTTCCTCCAGAAACAAACGCAAAAATATGACAACGGCATCGAAGCCCTGACCTTCGTCCCCGATTCCCGGCATCCTGAGGGAGGAACGTTCTTTGCCGGCAACCAGGAGGATCCGGATTGCATCCTGGAGCTTCTGGTGCCTATCAAGTCGTCCTCGGCGGCCCAAGCGGAGGCCCGGATCCTCCGGGTCCTTCCCTTCCAAATGCGCGACCCGGCGGCGATGTATTATGATCCGCTGACGAGACTCCTGAACGTTGTCAGCGACTCGGATAACCTGCTCGTGGAAATCACGCTCGACGGAAAATTGATCAAGGAGTACGCCTTTCCCGGAAACGACCAGGAGGGGATCACGGTCGATGGAAAAGGAAATATTTTCATCGTTCAGGATTCGGGGGGAATCCTGAAGCTCAAAGACCTGCGCTCCTCCCGTTAAAATCCGGCGGAGGCACGGCCGGATTTCCAGTTTAGGCTTTTTTCAGCTTATGCTCGCGCATGATCAAGTAGGCCAGAATCAGCCAGATGATCACGAAAACGATGTTCAGGATGGCGAATCTCTCGATTTTCATCGTCAGGAAGGTCGTCCCGATGAAAACCGCCACGGCGGCCAGCGCATCCCCCGCCCGGACGAAAAATGTGTCGATGGCGGCTTTGGCCTTATACTTCTCCTCCCGAGTCGTGACCAGGAACAGGGCGGCTTTGACCGTGTTCATCACGGAGTAGTCCGTCCCGTTCTCCAGGGATTTGACCCACTTGACGAGGACGAGAACCGCTCCCAGGGAGATGAGTCCGTATCCGCCCAGGGCGATCAGGGGCAGGACGAACAAGGCCCCCCCGATTCCGATCCAGCGAAAGATACGGGACACCAGGAATAGCTGAATGAGCAAGGCTAGAATATTGGTCAGGAACTGGTAGTCGGAGAAGAATTTGCCGATGAAGATCCCCATGAAATCCCCTTGGCTCTGAGCCAGCCCCCCGGCGGCGGCCTTGTGGAAAGCAGCCAGGCCTGCCCGCGTGGCAACGTCGGAGATGATATATTCCCCAATCGTGTTGATGAAGTTATAGACGAGAATGGCCAGGGCGATATAGAGCAGGTATCTTGTCTTCATCACAAGGCTGAAACCATCGCCGGGCTTGAGCGGTTTTTCTTGAAGGGCCCGATCCGGGCTCGATGCCGGATCGCCGACGCTAATTTCCCGCCGATGGATGAACACGGCGATGAAGATGCAGAGGACCAGCACTCCTCCGGAGAGAAGCATCAGATTGAACTTCCCCAGGGGTTCGATGAACCATTTAGCGATCCGGCTGCCGACAACGGCGCCGAGGGTCGCGCCGAACGCAATCAACGGGAAAATGCGCTTGCCGGCATCGCCGGCATAAAGGTCGTTGGCGAAACCCCAGAACTGGGCGACGACCATATAGTTGAAAACGCCGATCCAGATGAAGAAGATGATGCCCATCGCTCCCGCGCCGATACCCGCCAAATGGAGCATGTAGAAAATGACGAGATTGGAGATAAAGAAGAGCGTCACCCAGGTGATGAGCTTGTGCCGCGGGACTTTTGAAGCGAGATGGCTGAAGGCGAGAATGACAAAGACGAACAGAACGGCTTGAGCGCCGCTGAGATAACTCTTGATCCGGGGGGCGTCCTTATCCAGGAGCAGAAGCGCCTCCCTGACAGGCTTGATCAAGTAATAGGCGAGAAGAAGAAGGAAGAGATTGAGCGTGAGAAGCAGAGCTTTGGTGGATTCTCCCGGATAAATAACCGTGAAAAGGCGCAGGAACCTGTCGATGAGACTCGGAGTTTTTGGGGCGCCCGTCGCTTGGACCTTTTCCATGCAGTCCTCCTTGTTATTTCTGGGCGGGACCGAAGAGGACGGCGTCCCGGCCCTTGTCGTTGATCAAGCTGTCCAGCCTTTTTAGGATCAAAGCGCGTCGTTCGAGAAGCGAGGCGATTTCGGCGGCGTTGAGATAGGGACTCAAGGTCAAGTTGATGCTTTTCGGAGAGACGTTTTGGAGGCTTTTATAAAGGCGGATGGAGCAGCGCGAAAGCTCGACATCGGGGAGAAGCTCCGGCAGCGGGTCGAAGGCCTCCATGAAGTCCACCCGGTAGACGCGCCATGTGTTCAGATGAATAAGGATGTCGCCCAGATCCTCGCGCGGGCAGTAGGTCAGGTTTTCAAAGACGTTGATCTCTTCCAGAGCATTGTTGAAAGCTTTAGGATTAGGGGGTTCGAGTTTCTTCGGGCGCCGCTTGTCTTCGGTAATGCAATTCTCCATGAAGATCTGGAGCGAGCCCTTCTGTTTATCAACCGTTTTAGGGACGACGGGCGGAATGATATCGATGCCTAAAAGCTTGGAAAGCTCGTAGGCCGCAAGCTCGTATTTATAGCTTTGGGCCAGCCGCAGGGGACGGGCGCGGTCGATGAATTTAAACACCCCTTTTTTGAAGGTGGTGTTGAGCTTGAGTTCCACCCTCCAGGAGTCGCTCCTTCCGCCCATCGCGCCTTTACTGATCTCGGAGATCTCCGCGGCCTTGAGGAAGCGTTCAAGCTCAGCTTGTTCGGACAGCTCCTGCGGCGAAATTCCAGAAAACGACGCCAAGCCTAAGGCCAGAAAAACAACCGATCGAAGCATTTTTTTTCCCCGTGTTCGGTTCATTTTTATCCTCCCAGATCGAAAAATTCCCGTTTTCGATCACGAGAGCGCTGTTGTGTCCATGATAGACATCGTGAGAGATTCCCGTGTCTACGATCCAGACCTTCCCTCCGAACCGCTTTTGATTCTCTCGGCCGACGAGGACGGGTGTGTGAGCGATGACGATTGCCTTGGCTTCGAGATTGGCAAGGATCTGGTCGACCTCGTTCTGGTAATCCGTTTCCGGGTTAGCATCGGCCAGCCTCCGGTTCCAAAGGGGTGCGCCCGAAACGAACATCATCTTCGGACGGAAATCTTCACCGCGGATAAATCTCCGGAATTCCGTCCGATAAGTGCGGTTGATGTCCTCGATTTTTTTTTGAGAGTCGGTCAGGCTGATGCCGCCGTGGACGAAGATGACGTCGTTGATTTTTTCAATGGCATTGTGTTCGATCAACCACAGCCCATAGTTCTTAATGAAGAAGTCCGTATATTCCTTGCTGGCGTCCTCGTCCCCCATCAGATTTTCCCAGAAGAGGTTGGGATCTCCGTTCCCGCCTTTTTTTTTCAGCTTTTTTTCCTGCTTCTCCCGGTAACTGTCTGAGAGGAAGTCTTTGAATTGCTCGACCGTCACGTAATTCTGGTCCAAGGCGACGCCGGTGATGTTCATCTCCTCGTGGTTGCCGAGAAGCAGATGGACCTGCCCGCCGGCGGCCTCAGCCTCGGTCTCGAGTTTCTTGAGGAGGTCGAAAATCGCCCGGGCGTATTTGCCGCGGTCGAGAATATCCCCCAACTGGACGAGGTGCGTCTTGCCTCCGGTCCAGTTCCCGTATTCGTCGATCAGTTTCGTCTCAAATAGGATTTTTGTGAAGTTCTTGTAATCGCCATGAAGATCGCCGACCGCGACGATTTTTTCGACGCCGCTCCAGACGCTCGGTCTCTCGGCGGCGCGGAGGAGAGGAAGACTGAGGAATAGGATCAGAAAAAAGGACAGGAAGCCGCTCCTGGCTTTCCGCCTTCGATGTTCAGGGCGAAATGTGTTAAGGATCGACGTCGGCCGCCTCCGGAGTCTGTATACAGAACCACTTGTATATTAATTCATTGCCGTATTTAGTCAAGAGCCGGCTGGGGACGATCCCGGCGCGGAATGCAATCAGACAAATCGAGGTGGTGGAATTACCCCCCAGCTCCCATAGGGGGGCCGGAGCAGGGAACCGACGGGACCGGTTCCCCTGGGGCCAGGGCGATACCGGCGCTGGAAGGAATCAGTCGAACGGAAATATTTGTGAGCCCAAGGTTCCGCATGACATATTTTATGAATAGAGGTACGGCGTTCGTTGACTCTTTTGGGACAAATTGTTAAGCTTAATTCAAGCAAAAAAGGCTCAAGGAAAAAGTCGCATAAGAGACGCAAGCCGTCATCATTCTTGAGCGGACAGCTCTGCGTCCTGGGTATGAATCGGCCGCATCCTGGCGGCCCGAGAGGAGGATGACCGATGTTCGCCCGAATGACGTTCCTCCAGGTCAAGCTCGATTGCATCGACGAAGCCATCGAGCTCTATGAAAAAAGCGTTATCCCGAGTGCCAAAAGGCAGCGAGGCTTTCGGGGATATTGCCTTCTTTCCAATCGCGAAGATGGCAAGGGGATCTCCGTGACCTTCTGGAAGACGAGAGAGGACGCTCTGGCCAACGAGAAAAGTCTCTATTACCAGGAGCAGCTCGTTAAAGGTCTCGGATTTTTGACCGGACCCCCGATCCGCGAGGAATACGAGGTCAACATCCACCAGTTCGAAGCGCTGGCGAAGCGGAGGGCGGCGAAAAAAGCCGGGGGGAAAAAACGCCCGAAAGCCGGCGTAAAGAAAAAATAACATGCCCCTCAAAACCGCGGCCAAGGCCGGCATTGTGAAAAAAACTTACATGAAACGCTACCCCGTTCATTATTATGAAGTCGATTTCCGCGGAAAAGCGCTCCCGCTCTCGCTTATCAACTTTCTCCAGGACGCGGCCGGCGACCACGCCGCGCGCCTGGGATTTTCCGTTCTCGGCCTGATGAAGAGAAATTTGACCTGGCTGCTCTCGAGATACCATGTCCGCGTGCAGCGCTATCCGGAGGTCGGCGAGACGGTTGTGGTGACCACCTGGCCGTCGGGGACGCAGGGGATTTTCGCCCTCCGGGATTTCAAGGCCGTGGACGGCAAAAACGAAACGCTGGCGGTGGCGACGAGCTCTTGGGTTCTCTGGAACATCACGGCTAAAAAGCCGGCCAGCCTGGAGGAAAATCTCCCCGACCGAATCGCGTTGCATCGCCGCGCCCTGGAGGATGATTTTGCTTCCCTTCCCCCGTGCGATGAACCGGCGGATGCGACCTCGTTCCGGGTCGGGATCCAGGATATCGATTTCAACAACCACGTCAATCACGCCTCCTATATTCTCTGGGCTCTGGAGTCTCCTCCGGAAACCATTCTTCGCTCTCATGCCCCCTTCGAGATCGAAGTGGCCTACCGCGCCGAAGCGTTTTACGGAGACGAAATCCTGGCGAAAATCCGGACAGCGGAAAAAGGCCCGGACACCGTTTTCCTCCATGGCCTTTATCAAAAATCCAGGGGAATCGAGCTTGCCCGCCTCCGAACGCTCTGGCGTCCGGTCTGAAAAAAAGTTTAGGCAACGGGCAAAGGGGCCGACGGCAACCGGTTCTAATGAGAGCGAGGGAGTATCCCCGCCAGAGCCCATCCTCCTTAAAATGTCGATTTTTTGTAGTCCGAGCATTTCATTGACTTTCCTTATCCCTTTTGATAAAAGCATAAACAGAAGGATGCCCCAACCATGGTTATCCATAAGCGCGAAAAAAACAACGTCGTGATCTTCGATGTCGAGGGGGAAATCAAACGTTCGGATACGATCGATGTCACCCTCCACCAGCTTGTCAAGGAGCAGCTCGACACAGGGAAAAAGCACATCCTCTTCAACTTCGACAAGGTCGAGTTCATCGACAGCTTCGGCGTCGGGGAGATCTTGGCCAGCTACATTTCCACCCACAACCTGGGGGGCAAGCTTAAGCTCACCCGGATATCGAAAAAGCTCTTCCTCATCTTCCAGGTGACGATGCTGACCAAGGTTCTCGACATCTTCGATGAAGAAGACTCCGCCCTCCAGAGCTTCTTCAAAGAATAGATACCGCCGCTGTTTTTTCAGAGTTGCCGATGGCGAAACGACGCCTGTTCAAGCTTCTTTCGGCCGTCGTCAAGATCAAGCCTGGCGAAGAGCGGATCGCCCTTTTCCTCTTCCTCTATTTTTTTCTCATCACGGCCCCGTTCGCCATCGTCAAATCGATCCGGGACGCGAGCTACCTCGAGGACTTGGGGGCGAAGTCCTTGCCCTACGCCTACGCCACGGCCATTCTCGTCGGGTTCGCCGTCTCGCTTCACGCCCGTCTTCAGGCCCGGCTGCGGCGGCGGACGCTGATTCTTTCCACCCTGGTTTTCTTTATTGCGAGCAGCCTGATCTTCGAGCAGCTCTTCGCGACTCTGGATTGGGATTGGCTGGCCCTCGTCTACTGGTTTTGGGCCAATCTCTTCGTCGTCGTTCTCACGACCCAGTTCTGGATCCTGGTCAACGATATCTTCAATCCGCGGGAAGCCAAGCGCTTGATCGGGTTCTTCGGCAGCGGCGGCATCCTGGGCGGGATCGGCGGCGGCCTTTTGACCGGCATCCTGGCCAAGAGCATGTCGCACCGCCTGCTTTTTTTGACGTCCGGTTTTCTCCTGGCCTGCATGATCGTCGTCCAGGCGCTCTTCGCCTGGCTCAAGAAGAAAAACGAAATCCTCGATGCCGGGACCTCGCCGCCGGATCAACGAAAAGCCGGGGCCCGCGAGGTCGGATTCGCGGACTGTTACCAGGCCGTCCGGCAAAGCCATTATCTCAAGCTTCTCGCGGCGTCGGTCCTGGTCATCGGGATCGTTTCGACGTTCATCGACTGGCAGTCGAAAACGGTCATCGCCGGCGCGGGCAAAGCGAACGCGTCCTTTTTCGGGTTCTTCAACTCGGGACTCATGGTCGTCGCCTTTCTTTTTCAGCTGATCTTGACCAGCCGGTTCATTGAGCGCTTCGGGCTCCGCGTCGGGCTCCTGGTTTATCCGCTCCTTCTCCTCCTCGGCTCCACGGGACTCGCCCTGGGGCCGTCTCTTTTGCTCCTGGCCATCAGCCTGAAAGGCATGGACAAAGCCCTGTCGTATTCCATCCAGCAATCGTCGCGCGAGCTGCTCTATATCCCGGTGATGCCCGATGTCAAATACAAGGCCAAAATCTTCATCGATATGTTCATCAACCGCCTGGCGAAGTCCATCGGAGGAGGAATCCTGGCCATCCTCCTGATCCTTCCCATTCGACAGATGCACAACGACATCATCCTCGTCAGCATCGCCTCAGGGCTTTTCATCGGTGTTTGGATCATCATCAATTTAAGAATCAGCCGGGCCTATGTCCGCGAGGTTAAAGATAAGCTCGGGAAGAAATGGGAGCGGGCCGACGGCGTCGTCGCCGGGGCGATCGATCTTGACGAAGTCAAGAAGGTCCTCGACGCCGTGGAGAGCAAGAAACAGAGCCCCGAGCTTTTCGCCCTCCATCTTTACGAACTGGCCAAGGACAACAAGCTGACGCCGCAGATCCGGCAGCTTCTCGAAATCTCGACCCAGGAGGCCTCGCCCTCCGCGGCCAATCCTCTCCTGGACGGCGATGAATCCCCGGTGGCTCCCGATTTTGAAGATTACCTCCCGCCCGCCGAAATGAATAAGGAAATCCAGGAGATCCTGGCCCTCGACAGCTACCAGCAGCTCATGAGCGCCTACGCCGGAAAAGTCCTGGACGACGAGAAAGCGAGCTCGGAAACGGCGAAAATGGAACTGGCCAAAGCCATCGGCTGGATGGACGGGCGATCGCCGCTCGCGGCCAGGCTGGATGAATTTCTTTATGACCCTTCCCCGAAAGTCTTTCAATATGCCGCGGAATCCGCGGGGCGGCTCCGCAAAAGGGAATATGTCCCGATCCTCGCCCTGAAGCTCGCCGACCCGAGGAGCCAGGAAGACGCCCGCGCCGCACTGGAAAAATACGGAGAAGCGATCACGGGAGCGCTTATCGATTATCTGATCGATCCCGAGGAAAGCCTGGATATCCGGAAAGGGGCGGTATCGCTCCTGGCCCGGATCGCGACTCCGGAAGCGGCCCAGGCCCTTCTCGAAGGGTTGGCGAAGGGACTGAACGGCCTCGAGGAGGATCTTCTCGACGGTTTGGACCTCATCCGCTCGAAGCAGACGGAGATGACTCTCAATCCCGATCTTATTTTCGGGCGGTTCGACCAAGACATCCAGCGGCTCAGGGAACCTCGTTCTCCGGCCGACCTTCTTCCTCTCTTCAAACTGCTGGGCCTGGCCTACAATCACGAGGATGTCTTCCGGGCTTATCGGAATTTTTCGAAGGGAACGAAGGACTCGATCGCCTACGCCGTCGAACTCCTGGATAACACGGTCAGCCAGGATATCAAGCAGAAGCTCCTGCCTCTGCTCGAAGGATTTGGGGCTCCTAAGGAACAGGCATGAAACGGCGGACGATCATCAGGATTCTGCACCGTTTCGTCGAGGTCAAGCCCGAGGAAGCGACGATCACCATTCTTCTCTTCTCCTATTTCGCCCTGATGATGGCCGCGGCCTATCTCATCCTCCCGCTCAAGACATCCCTCTTCCTCAAACAGCTCAAGCCGGCCTGGCTTCCCCTGGCCTATATCGTGACCGCGTTCCTGATGACCTTTGTCGCGGCCTTCAATTCCCGGCTCCTCCAGGGGCTCGACCGGAAAAAATACATCTCGGGCAGCCTGGTGTTTTTTATCATCACCCTGTTCGCTTTCTGGGGGCTTTTCCGGACGCCGGCGAAATGGGTGGTCATGGTTTTCTGGTTCTGGGCCGAAGTGTTCCTGGCCATCTCGGTCATCCAGTTCTGGATCCTGGTCAACGACCTTTACAGCCCACGGCAGGCCAAACGGTTTATCGGCTTTTTCGTCAGCGGCGGCCTGCTCGGCGGAGTCATCGGCTCGCTCGCGGTCTCGCTTTTCTCCAAAGCGATCGGAACGGAAAACCTCATCCTCGCCTGTCCCGCGCTCCTCGTTGTCGGGCTGGCGATCATCCGCGCTTTGCCGCAAGGGCCGGCGGAAGCTGTCCGGGAAAAGCCCAAGCCCGCGAAAGACAAGGCAAAAGTCCGGGTCGGCTATCTTCAGAGCATGAAGACATTGCTCCAAAGCCGCTATCTTCTGCTGCTCAGCGGCATGATGCTGATGGGGTTCGCCGTGTCCAAGCTCATCGACTTCCAATTCAACACCCAGGTTTTTTCCCATTTCCCCGAGAAAAACCAGCGCTCGGCTTTTCTCGGTACCTTTTTCACGATTCTCCTCCTTGGGTCATATCTCCTCCATATTCTCCTGACGAACCGCGTTCTTAAAAAATACGGCTTGCGCGTCGCCCTCCTCATCTGTCCGGTCGTCCTGGCCGTGGGCGCTCTGGCGGGATTCTTCGTTCCCGCCGCGGGCTTGATCGTCTGGGCTTCGCTCCTCCGCGGCGCGGATAAGAGCCTGGCCCATTCCCTCAACCAATCCACCCGGGAAGTCATGTACATCCCCGTCCCGGTCGAAACGAAGGTCAAGGCCAAGGTCTTCATCGACCTGTTCGTCAACAAGTTCGCCGACGCGCTGGCCGCCCTCGTCATTTTTATCTTCTTCAACCTCCTCCGCTTTTCGGCCGTCCAGATGAGCTTCCTGACCTTGACTTTCATTCTCGTCTGGATCATCTTCAACTTCCGCATCATTCGCGAGTACATCGGGATCGTCAAAAAGAACCTGACCATCAAGTGGCCGGACGCGGACAAGCATGTTCTCGATCACATCGACATCGACACGACCAAGCTCGTTTTCGATACCCTGGAAAGCCGGCAGCGGAGCTCCGTCCTGTATGCCATGAACATGATGGACCTGATCCGGAAGGACAAGTTGACTCCCGAGTTGAAGGCGATCATCGGCGCCAAGAGTTCCGAAGTCCGGGCGGGGTCTTTCGACGCGCTCCTGGAGGTGAGCGGCCAGCCGCTCGCTCCGGAATGGGAGGATGCCATCGAGGACCAGGACATGAGCAGCCAAGTCGAGGAAATCCTGTCACTCGACGTCTATCAGGAACTGATGCGCGGCCTGATCGACAAGGAAGCCAAAAAACAGGACAAGGACTCCGTCGTCTCCCAGATGGAAATCGCCAAGGCCCTGGGGATGATGAAGGGCGACGCGCCCCTCGTCCAGAACCTCAGCCGGCTGCTGAAACACGAGTCCTCCGAAGTCGTCTGCTACGCCTTGGAAAGCGCCGGCCGGCAGAAACGCCGCGAATTCGTCCCCTTGATCGTCTCGCATCTGAGCCATCCGGGCACGGAGGAAGCGGCCGTGGCCGCCCTCCTCGACTACGGCGACAAGATCGCCGGGATGCTGAAGGATTATCTCTTCGACCCCAAGGAAGAGAGCAAGGTCAGGAGGAATATCCCCATGATCCTGTCCCGGATGGGGACGCAGCGGACGGCGGACCTCTTGCTCGTCGGGCTGAAGGCCCGGGATGTCCAAATTCAAAACGACATCAT
>Ga0214473_10005547_pt1 | contig 15108 bp, 15 predicted proteins | sample RVTome_7_FD_203509 | JGI IMG/M metagenome (GOLD analysis project Ga0214473, IMG submission 203509) | Soil microbial communities from uranium-contaminated site in the Upper Colorado River Basin, Wyoming, United States - RVT98D197 | ecosystem: Environmental > Terrestrial > Soil > Contaminated >... | reverse complement strand
TCCTTTCCGTCGGGAACGTTCGCAGGTTGGATGCGTCGGTGTGCCCGGGCGGTTCCCGCCGAGGTCTACGCGGTGCGCTCTTCGGGCTCGCCGCGGGCCTTCTTCGCCTGCTTCCCGCGGGGCACGAGCGTGGGGTTGACCCCGGTGAGCACGACGTCGCGGTCGACGAGGCACTTGGTGACGTCCTGACGGGAGGGCAGCTCGTACATCACGTTGAGCAGGACCTCCTCCATGATCGCGCGCAGACCGCGGGCACCGGTACCCCGCTGGATCGCCTGCTCCGCGATGGCCTTCATGGCCTCGTCGGTGAACTCGAGCTCGACCCCGTCGAATTCGAAGAACTTCATGTACTGGCGCACGAGCGCGTTCTTCGGCTTGGTGAGGATGTCGACGAGCGCCTCCTCGTCGAGGTTGTTCACGTGGGTGATGACGGGCAGCCGACCCACGAACTCAGGGATCAGCCCGTACCTGAGCAGGTCCTCGGGCAGGACCTTCGAGAAGAGCTCGCCGAGATCCTTCTCCTCGCGGGTCATGATCTCGGCGCCGAACCCGACGCCCTTGCGCCCGATCCGGCTCTCGATGATCTTGTCGAGTCCCGCGAAGGCTCCGCCGCAGATGAACAGGATGTTCGTGGTGTCGATCTGGATGAACTCCTGGTGGGGGTGCTTGCGCCCGCCCTGAGGCGGCACGCTCGCCTGGGTCCCCTCGAGGATCTTCAGCAGGGCTTGCTGCACACCCTCGCCGGAGACGTCGCGCGTGATCGACGGGTTCTCGGACTTGCGGGCGATCTTGTCGATCTCGTCGATGTAGATGATGCCGGTCTCGGCCTTCTTGACGTCGTAGTCGGCGGCCTGGATCAGCTTCAGAAGGATGTTCTCGACGTCCTCGCCCACGTACCCGGCCTCGGTGAGCGCGGTGGCGTCGGCGATCGCGAACGGGACGTTCAGCATGCGCGCGAGGGTCTGGGCCAGGTAGGTCTTCCCGCAGCCGGTGGGACCCAGGATCATGATGTTCGACTTCTGAAGCTCGACCTCCTGATCCTTCGCGCCAACCTGGATCCGCTTGTAGTGGTTGTAGACGGCGACCGACAGAACCTTCTTGGCCTGATCCTGCCCGACCACGTACTCGTCGAGGAACGAATAGATCTCGGCCGGCTTCGGCAGCTCGTCGAGCTTGAGCTCGGCGGTGTCGGAGAGCTCCTCCTCGATGATCTCGTTGCACAGGTCGATGCACTCGTCGCAGATGTACACGCCGGGGCCGGCGATGAGCTTCTTGACCTGCTTCTGGCTCTTCCCGCAGAACGAGCACTTCAGCAGATCGGAGTCCCCGAACTTCGCCATCCGCCTGTTCGCCTTCCTCTCCGAGACACGCGACCGGGTCGGTTCGGCCCGGTCGCGTCGCGGATACTACGCCCCGTTCGGGCTCGTTGCAGCAACCTCCGGGGTGATCCCCCGGCCGGACAGGATCTCGTCGACGACCCCGTACGCCTTGGCCTCGTCGGCCGTCAGGATGAAGTCGCGGTCGGTGTCCTTGGCGACCTTCTCGAGCGGCTGGCCCGTGTGCTTGGCGATGATCGCGTCGAGGAGCTCTCGCAGACGCACGATCTCGCGGGCCTGGATCTCGATGTCGACCGCCTGACCCTGCGCGCCACCGTGGGGCTGGTGCAGCAGGACCCGCGAGTTCGGCAGCGCGTAGCGCTTGCTGGGCGACCCGGCGAGCAGCAGCACTGCCGCCGCGGACGCGGCGAGCCCCATCACGAGGGTCGACACGTCGCACTTGATGTACTGGATCGTGTCGTAGATCGCGAGCAGCGCGCTCACGTCGCCGCCGGGCGAGTTGATGTACAGGTTGATGTCCTTGCCGGGGTCCTCGGACTCCAGGTGGAGCAACTGGGCCATGATGAGGTTCCCGACGGCATCGTCGATCGGCGTGCCCAGGAAGACGATGCGGTCCTTGAGCAGCCTCGAATAGATGTCGAACGACCGCTCGCCGCGGCTCGTCTGCTCGACGACGACGGGGACGAGGTAATCCTTCACGGGCTCGATCATGCGCCGATCTCCTCTTCGCTGGCAGGTGCGGGGGCTTCGTCGGTGGCCTCTTCGGTGGTCCCTTCGGCCTGGGGGGCCTCGTCGGTGATGGCGGCGTGCTCGACGAGCACGTCGAGGGCCTTCGAACGGATGATATCCCCGGCCAGCGTCACGATCTGACCGGATCGGTCGAGCTGGGTCGCCATCTCCTTCGCATCGCGGCCGTACGCCTGCGCGAGCGAGGAGATCTCGGCGCCGATCTCGTCGGCGGTGACCTCCAGCTCCTCGACCCGCGCGACCCCCTCGAGGACGAGATCGGCCGTGATCGCGCGCACGGCGTGGTCGCGTGAGTCCTCGGCCAGGCGGTCGCGATCCCAGCCTTGGAGCTCGAGCATCTGGTCGAGCGTGAGCCCGTAGCGGCCGGCGCGCTCCTCGGCGTGCTGCACCCGGTGGGCCGTCTCCTCCTCGATCAGCGAATCCGGGAGGTCGACCTCGACGGAATCGATCAGCGACTGGAGCACGCGGTCGCGCACGACGCCCTGGACCTCGCGCTCCTTGACCTCGTGGATCTTCTCGCGCAGGTCGTCGCGGAGCTGGTCCATCGTGTCGAACTCCGAGGCGGTCTTCGCGAAGTCGTCGTCGGGCTCGGGCAGCTTCAGGGCCTTCACGTCTTTGACCAGCACCGTGTAGGTGACGTCGGCACCGCCGCCGAGCTCCTCGCCGAAGCGTTCGGGCAGGGTGTCGGTGAACTCGAGGATCTCGCCCGGCTTCGCGCCGGCGATCTTCGCGTCGAGGGCCTCGCCGAGCTCGGCCGAACCCACGTTGTAGAGATAGTCCTCGCGGCTCAGCTGCTCGACCGGCTCCCCGTCGCGCTTCACCGTGATGGTCGCGGTGACGAAGTCGCCGTCGCGGACCGGGCGCTCGACGGGCTCGAGCTCTCCGAACTGCCGGCGCAGACGCTCCACCCAGGACTCGACCTCCTCGTCGGCGACCTCGGTGGACGGGCGCTCGACCTCCACGCCCCTGTAGTCGGCCTCGGTGAGCTCCAGCCGCGGGCGGACCTCGACGGTCGCGGTGAAGATGAAGGGCTTTCCGGGCTCCAGCTGCTCGACGTCGACGTCGGGGCTGCCGATCGGCGCGAGGTCCTCCTCGGTGACCGCCGTGCGGAAGTACGAGGGCACGGTCGCGCTCACGTACTCCTCGAGCACTACGTCGCGTCCGACCTGGGCGTCGATGATCGGCTTCGGCGCCTTCCCGGGACGGAACCCGGGGATCTTCACCTCACGGGCGATCGACCGATAGGTCTGCTCGAGGTCCTTCTCGAACTCGTCGACGGGGACCTCGATCGTGAGCTTGACGGTGTGGTCTTCGGTACGTTCAACGGTCGTTTCCATGCGTGTCGTCAAGGCTACCCGGAAAGTGCAGGTGCGACCGTCCGGGTAGTCTGCGGCGATGTACGAGCACGAGCTGTCGTGGGCGTGCGACCGTCCGGGTAGTCTGCGGCGATGTACGAGCACGAGCTGTCGTGGGCGCACGGCATCGCGGATCGGGCCGCCGAGATCGGCCTCGGGATGTTCCTTGGGGAAGGTCTCGAGGTCCGGCGCAAGGCGGACCTCTCCCTCGTGACCCAGGCCGACCTCGAGATCGAGCGGATGGTGCGCGAGAAGCTCGCCGTGGCGTTCCCGGGGGACCGCATCCTGGGCGAGGAGGAGGGGGGCCCGCTCGACCCCGACGGCCGGGTCTGGGTGCTCGATCCGATCGACGCGACCGCGAACTTCGCCCGAGGTGTGCCGATCTGGGCGGTGCTGCTCGGGCTGATGGTGGACGGCGAGGTCGTGGTCGGGGTGGTCGACGCGCCGGCCCTCGGCGAGCGCTACGCAGCGGTTCGCGGGGCCGGCGCGACATGCAACGACCGGCAGATCCGGGTGAGCGACATCGAGACCGTCGCCGACGCCCAGGTGCTCCATGCGCAACTCACCGAGCTCCTGCGGGGGCCCCAGCGCGAGGCGACGCTCGGGCTGATCGACGAGGCGTGGCGCGAGCGTGGAATCGGCGACTTCTGGGCCCACCTGCTGGTGGCCAGAGGCGCGGCCGAGGTCGCGTTCGAGCCGTCGCTGAACCTGTGGGACTGGGCGGCCCTGAAGGTGATCGTCGAGGAGGCCGGGGGCCGGATGACGACGTTCGAAGGGGATCCCGTCGCACACAAGAGCTCGGTCCTCACCACGAACGGCGTGCTGCACCACGAGCTGGTGCGCCGCCTCTCCGGCTGACGCCGCGCGTCACAGCTCGAGCAGGTCGCCACGTTCGCCGGCGTTCGCGAGGACGGCCGCGGCCGCGGCCACGTCCTGCACACCCACACCCGTGAGGTCGCACACGGTGAGCTGTCCCGGGTCGGTGCGGCCGGAGGCGAGCCCGGCGATCACGCGACCGAGCTCCACCGCCCGCTCCACCTGATCCGGCGCGTGCTGGAGCTCCCCGAGACGGGCGCACTGGTCGGTCGAGTCGGTCACCAGCAGGTCTGCGCGCCGCAGCAGCTCGGGGTCGAGCTCCTGCTTGCCGGCACCGTCGGACCCGACCGCCGTGATGTGCGCGCCGGGCGCGACCCACTCGGCGGCGACGAGCGGCTCTCGCGACGCCGTACACGTGATGATCACGTCGGCGCCCCGCACCGCCTCCTCGACGCTCGTCGCCACCACGCCCCCCACGTCGGCGGCCGCGAGCGCGGCGCGCTCCGCCGAGCGCCCCCACACGCGGATGTCCGAGAACCCGGGTCGCGCCACCCGCAGCGCCTCGACCTGTTTCCGGGACTGGATCCCGGTCCCGATCACCGCGACCGACGTCACGTTCGCGGGAGACAGACAGCGCGCGGCAGCCCCGCCCGCCGCGCCCGTCCGCTGGTCGGTGACGAACCCCCCGTCGAGCAGGAACGCGAGCGGCGCCCCGGTCGCGGCATCGAAGACGAGCACGAGCCCGTCGATCGACGGCGGCTCGGCCGCGGAGAACCCCGACGCGATCTTCACGGCGTACGCCGGCGCGCCGTGCAGGTGCCCGGCCTTCACGTGGATCTCGCCCCGAGCCTCCGGGACGTCCAGATGGATCACCGCCGGCAACTCGGCGTCGCCCGCCGAATACGCCACGAACGCGGCCTCGACGGCATCGATGCACACGCCCATCGGCAGCGCCGCCTCGACGTCGTCCCTGCGAAGGATCCGGACCGAGCCCATCGGGCGCAGCCTCGCCCGGCGGGCCGCCCCCGGTCAAGCGGGCGGTGATAGCGTCGGCGCCAGCGACCACGCATGGCCGACCACGGAGGGCGCGATGACACGTATCGACCTGTTCGAGATGGAGCGGTACCAGTCGCTCTACTGGCACGAGGTGGAGTACGACCTGTCGGAGTCGGGCGTCAGCCCGATGACGATCCGCGACCTGCTCGGTCCGGACGCGGACGCCGAGGCCTTCGTGCAGACCGCGCTCGGCTACCCGCTCTCCGAGGGCTCCGAGGAGACGCGGTCGAACATCGCGCAGTGGTATCCCGAGGCCACCTCGGCGGAGGTCAGCGTGATGAACGGCGGGTCCGAGGCGAACTTCCTCGCGCTGTGGTCGCTGCTCGGCGAGGGCGGACGCCTCGCGTTCATGATCCCCAACTACCTGCAGGGACGCGGGCTCGGGGCTTTCTTCGGGGACCGGACCGACACCTTCAAGTTGAGGCTCCGCGACGAGCGCTGGGCGCTCGACCTCGAGGGACTCGAGAAGGCGGTGGGACCACAGACGAAGGTCGTGATGGTCTGCAATCCCAACAACCCGACCGGCGGCGTGCTCACCGAGGCGGAGATGGAGGCCGTGATCGAGGTCGCCGCGCATCGCGGAGCCTGGATCGTCGCAGACGAGATCTATCGCGGCGCCGAGGTCGACACCGACCCCACGACGCCGACCTTCTGGGGTCGCTACGACAAGGTGGTCATCACGAGCGGCCTGTCGAAGGCCTTCGCGATGCCGGGGCTCCGCATCGGCTGGACGGTGGCGCCCGCCGACGTGATCCAGAAGATCTGGGAGCGACACGACTACACCACGCTCACCCCCGGGATGGTGAGCGATCGCCTGGCCGCGTTCGCGATGCAGCCCGACGTGCGCGAGAACATCCTCGCCCGCACGCGGGCCATCATCCGCGCCAACCTCCCCGCCCTCGAGGGCTGGCTGTTCTCGCACCCGGAGCTCACGTACGTGCGGCCGGTCGCCGGTGCGATCGCCTACACGAAGGCGAACCTGCCGGTGAAGAGCCGAGACCTCGTCGAACGGATCCGCACCGAGCAGAGCGTCCTGCTCGTGCCGGCCGAGATGTTCGGGCTGAAGAAGGGGATCCGGTTCGGCTTCGGCTTCGACATCGAGCACACGCTGAAGGGTCTCGCGCGCGTCGACGAGACGATCGCGGCCGCGAGCACCGGCTCGGCGTGAGCGAACTCCCCCGCTGCGGTTGGGCGCCCATCGACGACGCCGTCTACCTTGCCTACCACGACCAGGAGTGGGGGGTGCCGGTCCACGACGACGTCCGCCTGTTCGAGATGCTCACGCTCGAAGGGGCGCAAGCCGGGCTCTCGTGGTCGACGATCCTCAAGAAGCGCGATGGCTACCGGAAGGCGTTCGTGGGTTTCGACCCCGCGAAGGTGGCTCGGTTCACACCGGCGAAGGTCGAGCGACTGCTGCAGGACACCGGGATCGTACGGAACCGCCTGAAGGTGGAATCCACCGTCGCGAACGCGAAGGCGACCCTCGCGGTGCAGGACGAGCACGGCTCCCTCGACGCGTACCTCTGGCACTTCGTCGACGGCGCGCGGATCGTCGGAAGGTGGAAGCGCTTCGCGGACATCCCCGCCGAGACATCGGAGTCGCACGCAATGTCGAAGGACCTGAAGCGCCGGGGGTTCCGCTTCGTCGGCTCGACCGTCTGCTACGCCTTCATGCAGGCGACCGGGATGGTGAACGACCACACGCTCAGCTGCTTCCGGTTCCGCGAGGTGTGAGTCCTCATGCGGCGAGGCGGCCGTCGCTGATCTCGACGGTCCGGTCGGCGAAGTGGGTCATCCGGGTGTCGTGCGTCACGATGATGGCCGCCGTCCCGCGCTCCTTCACCTCTGCCCGGATCAGCTCCATCACCTGCTCGCCGAGCTTCGTGTCGAGCGCCGAGGTCGGCTCGTCGAACAGCACGAGCTCGGGCTCGTTCATGAGGGCCCTGCCGATCGCGACGCGCTGACGCTCACCGCCCGAGAGCTCACCGGGAGTGTTGCCCATGCGGTCGCCCAGTCCGAGCTCTTCGAGCAGCAGCGTCGCCCGCTGCTCGGCCTGCTTCCCCGTACGCCCCGCGATGTCGGCGACCACCAGGAGGTTCTCCTTCGCGCTCAGGAAGGGCACGAGGTTGGCGCCCTGGAAGACGAACCCGACGAACTCCCGGCGGAACGTCGTGAGCTCCTTGCGGTCGTAGGTGGTGATCTCGTGCGGGCCGACGCGCACGGCGCCCTCGCTTGGGGCGAGCAATCCCCCGACGATCGACAACAGCGTGGTCTTGCCGGAGCCGGAGGGGCCGACGAGCGCCACCATCTCGTCGTCGGCCACGGTGAGGCTTGCGTGGTCGAGCGCGACCACCTCGGTGTGGCCGCTGCCGTACACCTTGCGGACGTCGGTCATGTCGAGCGCTGGCATAAGGACTCCTCTCAGCTCCCGCCAACGGCGGAGGCAGGGTCGATGCGGACGATCCGGCGGAACGAGACCGCACTGCCGATCAGCGCGGTGACCACCAGGCCGAGCGCGGTCACGATCGCGCGGCGTGGCACGAGCTCGATCGGGACGTCGGGCGGTACGACGGGGGTGAGCCCGATCGTCACGAGCCCTCCCACGACGAACGCCCCGACGGCGATCGCAACGGCCTGGACCACCAGACCGCCGGCGAGCGTCCGGCTCGACGTCCCGATCGCCTTGAGGACGCCGAACAGGCCGACGCGCTCGAGGGTGAGCAGCGCGAAGAACAGCGCGACCACGAGCCCCGCGATCACGAAGGTCATCACGATGATGTTCGTGAACGTGCCCTGCTGGGCCTCGACCCCCGGCAACCCGAGGATCGCCTGTGCTCGCGTCTGTGGATCGAGTCCCGGCGTCGCTGCCTCGATCCGCGACGCGAGCTCCCCGGCGTCGACGTCGCCCTCGGCCTCGACCAACAGCGCCTGCCACGTCCCGTCGGGCAACACGGCGTCGGGACGATTCGCGGCGAGCACTTCTCGCCAGGTCGCACCGTCGGCCCACACCCCCGCTTGCGCCAGGAACGAGGTGTCATCCACCCAATCCTTGGCCCGGAGCTCCACCGCGGCCGGGCCGACCGCGAAGATCTCGCCGAGGGCGAGCCCCGCGTCGGCGAGCGTCCTGTCGACGTACGCCTCGCCGCCGGCCGGCGGTGCGGGCACCTGCGCGTTCGGCGCCTCGTAGCCGAACACCGCCACGTCGGTCGGGTCGGGCGACCCGGCGATCCGCGCGGGAAGCAGCACCGCGCCGATCCCACTCACCGTGTGGACGCCCTCGACGTCCTCGAGCTGCGCACGGACGTCCGGATCGATCCTCGAACGGAAGAGGGAGCCGTTCGCCTCGTCCGTGTAGACGAGGAGATCGGCGGTCTGCGCACCGTACGCACCGGTCGCGCTCAGGGTGAGTCCGTCAAGCAGTCCTCCGAGCAGCAGGAGCAGGACGACGATCAGCGTGAGCGCGCCGCCAGTGCTCAGGAACCGTGCCGGTCGGCGGATGAGCTCCTTCCACGCGAGCCTCATGCGAGCCCACCTCCGGCCATCCGCGTGGTCGCGCCGGCGGGATCGAGGCGACGGACCCGCCGGATCGAGGCGATCGACGCCGCGAGCGCGAGCACGAGGGTCGCCGAGCCCGTGGCGAGGATCAGACCCGGATCGGCGTCGATCGGGAAATCGGGCGTGGAGACGGACGCGGCCAGCGCGAGCAGACCCGCCGCCACGCCGATCCCCCCAAGCGTCACGAGCAGGACCTGCAGGAGCAGGTTCCGCAGGAGGTAGCCGGCGCTCGCGCCGACGGCTCGCAACAACGTGAGCGCCTGCGTCTTCTGCACGGTGAGGATCGAGAAGAAGATCCCGGTGACGAGCAGCACCACGAACCCGGCCAGGAACAGCAGCACCTGGAACGACGACCGCACCGCGCTCACGCCGGGGAGCGACGAGACTGCTCCCTCGCGCGTCACGGCGTCGACGCCCTCGACGCGGTCGGTGATCTCGTTCGCGACGGCCGCGGTCTCCACACCCGCGTCGACGCGGACCGCGACCATCGACGGCAGGACGGCCTGCGCGTCGGGGTTCGTCGCCAGCACGGTCCGCTCGAACGTCTCGTACGAGACGAACAGCGTCGGCTGCACGCTGAAGCGGAGGTCGTCGGCGAGCCCCACGATCGTCAGCTCCTGCTTCCCGGGGACCACCGTCACGACGTCCCCCAGCCCGAACCCGCTGCCCGCGTCGATCGCGGAGGCCACCGCCTCGCCGTCGGCCCGCGGCAGCCGCCCCTGTGACAGGGTGGTCGGCTCGCCGGGACCGTCGAGCTCGTACCCGAAGATCGTGGTGTCGAACAGATCCGCGCCGCCTGCATCGACGGAGAGCGTGTTCTCCGAGAACGCGGCGGCGGTCGCCACGCCGTCCACCTGGGCCACGGCATCGACCGTCTCGACGGTGACGCGGCTCGACTCGGGGTTGCGGCGCGCGTCCTCGCCGTACACGAGGATCTGGGCCGACTGGTGCTCGAGCGCGCCGGTGAAGAAGCCGAGGAGCGCCCCGGTGAGCGTCTGCAGGAACAGGATCAGGAACACGAGGAGACCCACCGCGCCGGTGAGCAGCCCGAAGCGCAGCTTTCCCCGTCGGATCTCGCTCAACGCGAGCAGCACGGCGTCCCGCCTTCGGTCATGGCTCCAGTATCCGATGCAGGCGATGCATGGCCTTGGGGCGAACCTATGCAGTATCCGACTCAACCACTTTGCAGTTCGCTGGTCCCCCGTACCATCGGCGTCATGGAACCGATGCACGCGACTCCGGAGGATGCCCGGCTCACGATCGCCACGGTCTCAGAGCTGCTGGAGATCCCGATCCCCACGATCCGGTCGTGGGAGCGCCGCTACGGGTTCCCGACGCCGGCGCGGACCGGGGGCAGGCACCGCCGGTACTCGGTGGCCGAGGCCGACCAGCTGCGGATGCTGCGCGACGAGATCGCGCGGGGCCACCCGACCCGCGACGCGGTCGAGGTGGTCCGCAAGGCCACGCGGTCGGCCGGACCGCGCCACGAGCTGCTGGAGGCATTCCTGCGAGGCGCGATGAAGCTCGACCCCGTGGCGCTCCGCGAGACGTTGAACGCCGCCGCCGACACGATCGGCACCGAGCACGCGATCCGCGACGTTGCCCTGCCGGCGATGCGCGAGATGGGGTCTCGGTGGAAGGCGGGCGTGTGCGACACGGCGCACGAGCACCTTGCCACCGAGGCGGTGCGCGTATGGCTCGCTCGACAGAGCGCGACGGCCCCACCCGCGTTCCGCCCGTTCCCGGTGGTCCTCGCCTGCGGACCGAAGGACCTCCACACGATCGGCCTCGAGGCGTTCGGGGTGATCCTCTCCCGGCGGGGCTGGAGCGTGCGCTCGCTCGGGGCCCTCACCCCCGTCGATTCGCTGGTCGCCGCCGTCCGCGCCGCCGAGGCGCGCGCTGCGGTGATCACCAGCCAGCGCAGCACCTCCCGCCGCCCGGCCGTCGATTCGATCGCCGCGGTCGAAGCCCTCGCCGGGGTGCAGGCCTTCTACGCAGGGATGGCCTTCGCACCGGCCGCCTCGCGCAAGGACGTGCCGGGCATCTACCTGGGCGAAGACATCCTGGAGGCGGTCGACATCCTCGAACGGACGCTGCCCGCTCGTTGACCTCTGGTCACTCGACGGCGTGCACGTCCACTAGGATTCCTCGCGCTGCCTGCGACGATGCGAGGAGAGATGGTCACTGACCAGAAGTCACGCCGCCGGAGCGCTCGCGCCGAGGCGAAACGAGATCTGATCGTCGAGTGCGCCGTGCGCCACTTCGCGGAGCACGGATACCAGGGCGCCCGCATCGAGGACGTCGCGACCGAGCTCGGGATCGCGAAGGGCTCGATCTTCCAGCACTACGGCTCGAAGTCCGGACTCTTCTTCGAAGCGTACCGACGCGCGGCGGCCTCGCTCCCCGCGTGGCTCGACGCCCCCGACGAGATCAAGGATCGCGGCTTCTTCGCGGTCGTCCGGTACTGGTTCGAGCGCACCGAGCACCTGATCAAGGAGGACTGGATCCCGAACCGCGTGGTGCTGATCGGGAACTACGGCACCGACCTCGACCTCAAGCGCTCGATCAACCGGTGGCTCGTGAGCGAGGACCCGTACGGCACGCTCGAGTTCGTCGAGTGGGGCCAGCAGCGCGGCGAGATCCGCAGCGACCTCGACCTGGAGACGATCGTGTCGATGGTCGATTGGCTCTCGAACGCCGTCCAGGACGCCCTCGTCAGCGAGGAGCTCGACCCCGGGCTCTTCCACCGATGGCAGCACCAGCCGGACCGCCAGCGGATGCGCATCGACCACTTCGCGATCCTGCTCGAAAGCGCGATCGGCGCCGCGGCGGCGCCGGCCGCTCAGACGGGCTGACGCAGCAGCGCCGCCTCGGCATCGGCGACGCCTACGGTGCGGCGCCGGAAGTTCCGCAGCGCGAACCGGTCGCAGGCGGTCTCTGCGGCCGATCGCTTCCCGAGCGCCTCGCGCAGATGCCAGTGCATCCACTCGTGGAGGTAGAGGAAGCGAAGGACCTCGCGCGGGGTGTGGAAGGTGACGCCCTCCGTGAGCCAGATGAACCGCATGCCCTTGCCGGGGCGGCGCTTCGCCGCGTAGGCCACGACCTCCCCGAACGGGAAGAACGGCTCGGGCACCTGCAGGGTGATCGTGCGGGCGTCGAAGTCGGTCCATGCCGACAGATGGGGCTTCTCCCGGTAGCGCAGCGGCTTCACGTGGATGCGGTATCCGCGGGCATCGGGCAACCCGGTAAGGATCTTCCTGATGCGCTCGGCGGGCAGGTCGGGGCAGTCGGAGATCAGGCGCACGTTGTCCGACAGCCTACGCAGGCTCGCGGGTAGCATCCGCTCCCGATGGCGGAGGAGCGGAGCTATCGTCACGGGGCGCGGGCCATCGTGCCGCTCGCGATCGCGGTCTTCGGCTTCGGCGTGTCGTACGGGGTCCTGGCCGAGACGGCCGGGATGGGCTCGCTCGCCCCGATCGTGATGTCGACCACGACGTTCGCCGGTTCCGCCCAGTTCGCCGCCGCCTCCGTGCTGGCGGCCGGCGGGGCGGCGGCGACCGCCGTGGCCGCCGCTCTGCTGTTGAACGCCCGCTACGCCCCGATCGGGGTGACGGTGGCACCGTGGATCACCGGCGGCGTCTGGTCGCGGCTGCTGCACGCGCATCTGATGGTGGACGAATCGTGGGCGGTAGCCGCCGAGGGCGGCGGCCGGTGGAACCCGAAGGTGCTCGTGGCGGCGGGGCTCGGGATCTGGATCGCCTGGGTCGGCGGCACGGTGATCGGGGTCGCGTTCGGCGACGTGATCGGCGATCCCAACCGCCTCGGGCTGGACGCGGCGTTCCCGGCCTTGTTCTTGGCGCTCCTCGCGCCACAGGTGCGTGATCGCGCACCGCGGGAGGCCGCGTTCGCCGGCGCGGCGATCGGACTCGTCCTCACGCCGTTCACGCCCGCTGGCGTCCCGATCGTCGCCGCGAGCCTCGGGGCCCTGCTCGGCCTTCGCAGGAGCGAACCATGAGCGCGGTGTGGACCGTGGTCGTCGTCACGGGCGTCGGGACGCTCGCGCTCAAGGCCGCCGGGCCCGTCCTGCTGGGCGGCCGGCCGCTTCCCGACCGTGCCGCGCGCGTCGCCACCCTCCTGGGGCCGGCGTTGCTCGCCGCGCTCGTGGCGATCGGCACGTTTGCCGAAGGGGAGCGACTCGTGGTGGACGACCGGCTCCTCGGCGTGGCCGCCGCCGCGGTCGCGATCCGCATGCGCGCGCCCGTCCTGCTGGTCGTGGTGATCGCCGCCGCGGTGACCGGAGGCTATCGGGCTCTGACGTGAGCCCGAGCCCGCGTGGTTGGATACCGACGTCCGACGTCCAGGAGGTTCCCGTGGCCACACCCCGCATCGGTCCCGACATCGTGTCGAAGCAGCAGGCCCTGACCGGGTTCGACGTCTCGCCCGACGGCGAGACGATCGTGTTCGCACGCCGCGAGGTCCTCGACGGCGCGTACGTCGCGCACCTGTGGCGGGTCCCGACCGCCGGCGGGCGCCCCGAGCGCTTGACGTCGACGAAGGCGGTCGACGGCGCGCCCCGCATCTCGCCGGATGGCGCCTCGGTGCTGTTCGTGTCCGACAGAGGCGGAGCCAAGAAGTCGCAGCCCTGGATACTCGCGCTCGGCGGCGGCGAGCCGCGGATGCTCTGCGAACTGAAGGACGGCGTCTCGGCCGGCGCGTGGTCGCCGGACGGCCGGACGGTGGCGCTCACCGCGGCGTCCGGAGTCGAGCGCTACCTGATCGGGGAACGCAAGGACGACCCGCGCGAGGACCCGACCGGCCGTGTGATCCGCGATGTGTTGTGGCGCTACGACGGCATCGGCGTGATGGACCAGCACGACGCGGTGTGGACCGTGGCGGCCTCCGGCGGCGCGCCGGTCCGCCTGACCTCTCCCGATCACGGCGCCGGCGGAGTCGCCTGGTCGCCGGATGGACGGCGCCTCCTCTTCGTGGGCGATCGACGACCGGAGCGCACGATCGCCGATCACCCACAGGTGTGGACGATCCCGGCCGGCGGCGGGAACCCGTCGCGCGTCAGCCCTGAGGGGCACGCGGTCATCGAGGCGGCGTGGGGCGCGCGCGGCATCGCCTGGCGCGGCTGGCAGGCTCGCGTCCCCGCGTGGCACACGCTCGGCGCGTGGGTGAAGCGCGGCCGAGAGGTCGTGCGGCTCGCGCCGGGCCGGGACCTGTTCATCGGAGCCGTCGGCTACAGCGAGCTGACCGCCGACGCCTCCGGTCCCGGCCTCGCCTGGCTCGACGACGACCACGTCGTGGCGATCGCCGCCGAGCGCGGGATCTCGCTCCCATGGCGGCTCGGGCTCGACGGCTCGGCCGAGTGCCTCGCCTCCGGCGTGTCGGCAGGCTGCGTCGTCCTTCGCGCCGCCGGCGGCAGGGTGTTCGTGATCGCCTCGGTCGACGGCGACGTCGGCGAGCTCCACGAGGTCGCAGACGGAGGCCTCCGGCGGATCTCGAAGGGGACCGGCCGGTGGTTCGCCCCGCACCGGCAGGAGGCCGAGCGGATCACGGTGAAGCGCAGGGCGCTGCCCGACGTCGACGGGTGGCTCGTGCGCGCGACGACGGGCCGCGGCCCACGCCCGCTGATCGTCCGCCCGCACGGCGGGCCCTTCGACGCGTTCGGGCCCGCCTCTCGGTTCGAGGATCTCTCGCTCGCCGCGCGCGGCTACCACGTGCTGCGGCCGAACCCGCGCGGCTCGGTCAGCTACGGGGAGGACTTCGCCAGGGCGCTGCACGGTGTCTGGGGTGACCCCGACAGCGAGGACATCTTCGCGCTGATCGACCGGCTCGTGCGAGACGGGCTCGTCGACCGCTCGCGGATGGGCGTGATGGGGCTGTCGTACGGCGGGTTCATGGTGCACTGGCTGCTCGCGAACTTCCCCGGCCGGTTCAAAGCGGGCGTCAGCGAGAACCCCTTCACGACTGTGATGGCCGACTACGGCGCCGGCGACTCCGCCGAGGACATCGAGGAGGGCATGGGGTTGCCGCCGTGGCCCGACGTCGACGCGTGGCATGCGAGGAGCCCCGTGTTCTCGATCGCCCGCAGCAAGGCCCCCCTGCTGCTGCTCGTCTCCGAGGGTGATCTGCGGTGCCCGCCGATCCACTCCGAGATCGCGTTCACGGCGCTTCGGATGGCGGGGGTGACCGCCGAGATGGTCCGGTACCCCGGCGAGTACCACGTGATGTTCGTG
>Ga0214473_10005546_pt1 | contig 15111 bp, 9 predicted proteins | sample RVTome_7_FD_203509 | JGI IMG/M metagenome (GOLD analysis project Ga0214473, IMG submission 203509) | Soil microbial communities from uranium-contaminated site in the Upper Colorado River Basin, Wyoming, United States - RVT98D197 | ecosystem: Environmental > Terrestrial > Soil > Contaminated >... | reverse complement strand
AATTTGACCGGCGGGAGATGGAGCCCTTCTTGATAAATTTCCCGCGCGTTGCCCGAGCCGCTGCCCGGCACGGTGCCGCCGATGTCGCTCTTATGCGCCATGTCGGCGGCGAAGCCGACCCATTCCCCGCGGTAAAAAATCGGTGACAGCACCGCCATATCCGAGGCGTGGGGGCTGCCGCCGAGATAGGGATGGTTGGTGATAAATGCGTCGCCCTCGTCGATTTCAGACAGCGCAAAAGTCTTCAAGATCGCCGCGGCGCAGGCCGGAAACGCACCCATGTGCAACGGCAGCACGACATGCTGCGCGACGACTTCGCCCTGGCGATTCAAGATCGCGCAACTGGCGTCCTGGGACTCGCGGATGATCGTCGAGTAGCCGGTGCGGAAAAGCGAGTTCTGCATCTCCTGGACGATGCCGGCCAGGCGGGCTTGGATCACCTGTAATGTTATGGGGTCGACGGTCATAGCTTGCAACCGAAGGGACCGGTTCACAATTTGAACGTTTTGAACGGTTGAAACGATTTGAACCCAGCGGTCCGCTCTTGGTTCAAGCCGTTCAAGTGGTTCAAATCGTTCAAGCCGTCCAATGCAAAATTAATTTCATGCCTGACTCCGAAGTTCGCGCGTCTGCGTTTCATTGATCACGAAGTCGCCATCCACGGTCCCAATGACCACGCGGTAGACCTCCCGCGCCTTCTGTTGCGTCACGTAGCCGTTGCGCACGTCGTTGAGCACGCGGACGGGATCACGCTGGAGCGGGTTGCCCAGCCCGCCGCCGCCGGGAGTTTCCAAGCTAAAGACTTCTCCCGGGTGGAGCACGTGGTCGGAAAAACGCGACGGGATCACCCGTTCGCCGGGCATGCCGGGATTGAGCGTGCAACGGCCAGTCTTGCCGTTGCCGCCGCCGTCGATTCCTTTGGGCGCGACGGTGTGTTTGGTGGAACGCAACGAGAAGCGCGCGTCGTTGTCGAGCACTTCGTACTCGCGCACGAAGCCGAGGCCGCCGCGAAAGGTGCCGGGACCGCCGGAGTCCGCGATCAATTCGAAGCGGCGCACCCGGGTGGCGAATTCCGACTCGATGATCTCGATGGGCGCGATCTTGGCGTTGGATTGATTGACGTTGGTGCCCGAGACGCCGTCCTTGCCGCTGCGCCCGCCCGAGCCGCCGCCGAAGATCTCGTACTGCACGTAGCCCTTGCCGGTCTTATTGCTGCGCCCGCCGATGATGATCGAGCGACTGCTGCAGCCGTCGCCGACCTTCTTGTGCGGCGTGATCCGGCTGGAGGCTTCGAGCAGCGATTCGACCAGCGCGTGGACCGTGGGATTGTAAGTATTCACCGGCGCGGGAAAGCGCGGATTGACCACGCTGCCATCGCGCACTTTGATTTCGATCGTCCTCGCCAAGCCATAATTGATCGCGAGCGCCGGGTCGACGAGACAGGTGAGCAAATAGCAGCAGGCGGCGCGCACGATAGTCGGGCGGATGTTCGCCGGTCCTTTGGTCTGGTCGGCGCAGCCGGTGAAGTCGAAGAGCAAACGATCGCCTTTTTTCTCGATTCTGACATGCAGCCGCACCGGCTTGTCGAGATCGATGCCGTCGCTGTCGACGAAGCGCTCGCCCTCGCCCACGCCGTCGGGCCAGGAGGCGATCTCGGCGCGCACCTTCGCTTCGGTGAGGGCGAACAGTTGCTCGAAGGAGTTGAGAATCGTTTCCTTGCCGTAGCGCTCCATCATCTCCTTAAAGCGCCGCTCGCCCAGGCGCGCCGCGCCCACCTGCCCGCGCAGATCGCCGACCACCAGCTCCGGCGTCCGGCTGTTACAGCCGAGCACGGCTTCGAGGTCTTTGCTGGTCTGATATTTGTGCGCATACTTGACTGGCGGGACGTGCAACCCTTCTTGATAAATTTCCCGCGCCTGGCTCCAACAACTACCCGGCACCGGGCCGCCGATGTCGCTCTTATGTGCCAGGTTCGCCGCGAAGCCGACCCATTCGCCGTGAAAAAAAATCGGCGACAGCACCGCCATGTCCGGCGCGTGGGGGCTGCCGCCGAGATAGGGATGGTTGGTGATGAAGGCGTCGCCCTCGTCCACTTCGTCGGCCGTATAGTTTTTCAAAATGCCCGCGGCGCAGGCGGGAAAGGCGCCCATGTGCAGAGGCAACACCACATGCTGCGCGACCACTTCGCCCTGGCGGTTTAAAATCGCGCAACTGGCGTCCTGTGACTCGCGGATGATCGTCGAGTAGCCGGTACGAAACAGCGAATTCTGCATCTCCTGGACGATGCCGGCGAGACGCGCCTGGATGACTTGGAGGGTTACGGGATCTACCTTGGACATCATTCCTCAAAAACATTTTGAACTGCTTGAACTGCTTGAACGATTTGAACGAGATTCGCAAAGAAGTTCAAGTCGTTCAAAACGTTCAAATCGTTCAAACCGTATGAATCAGTCATTGTTTTTCTTTAATGATAATGTTCCGATACTCGTCCACCGCCGCTTCCTGCTCCGGCTGGATCACCGTCGTCGTGTCTAACTGTTCGACGATGGCCGGACCGCTGAGCTTGTGCCCTAGCTCAAGGAAATCACGAGAGTAAATCTGCGTGTTCAACCTCCCATGTTCCCTGCCGAAGAAGACTTTGCGCTCGCCGGTTTTTGCCTCCTCGACCTTGCGCCCGGTGACTTTGCCGGGCAAGAGTTCCGCCTGGGGCACGAGTCCGAGGGAGATCAGCCGCAGGCTTACCAACTCCACCGGTTCGGACTCCGCCTTGTGGCCGGAATTCTGCTCGTGCATCGTGTCGAAGCGCTGACGCATCACCTTCAGATCTTCCGGTTTGAGCGGCGGCATGGTGCACGGGACGGTCAGCTCGTATCCCTGGCCCGCGTAGCGCAGATCGAGGTAGGGCTCGATCTTGATCTCGTCATCGTGAAAACCTTCGTCGTGAAGATCTGCTTTGGCGCGCTCGATCAGCTGGGCGAACATATGATTAATCTCAGTGAGATCGAGGTCTGCCAGGCCGACGAGCTTCGAGCGCACGTAGTCATGCTTGACGTCGGACATCAACAACCCCAGCGCCGAGTGCACGCCCGGCGTGAGCGGCACGAGCACCGACGGAATGCCGAGGTCGAGCGCCATCCGTCCTGCGTGCATCGGGCCGCCGCCGCCAAAGGCGACCAAGGTGAAATCGCGGATGTCGTAGCCACGCGCCGAGGAGACCGCCTTTATCGCTTCTTCCATCTTGACGTTGATGATCTTGATCACGCCGTCGGCGGCTTCGAGCAGGTTCAACTTCAGCGGCTCGGCGATTTTTTCTTCCAGCAAGCGCTCGGCCTTGGCCTTGTTCAGTTTCATCCTGCCGCCGAGGAATTGATCGGGGTCCAAGACACCGGTGACGATATTCGCGTCGGTGATGGTGATCTCCTGGCCGCCGCGGTCGTAACTCACCGGCCCCGGATCGGCCCCGGCGCTGTCGGGGCCGACTTGCAGGCCGCCCACGGCGTCGATGCGCGCAATCGTCCCGCCGCCGGCGCTCACCGTATGGATGTCGAGCATCGGCAGGCTGATCGGCCGCATGTTGATTTTTCCCTGGGTCGTAATCACCGGATTGCCCTGATGGATCAGCGCGACGTCGCAGCTGGTGCCGCCCATGTCAAAGGTGATGATGTTGTTGATGCCGACACGCTCGCAGGTGCCCATCGACGCGATCACGCCGCCAGCGGGGCCGGAGAGCACCGTTGCCACGGGTTTTTCCGCCGAGCCTTTAAACGTCGAGTCACCGCCGTTGGACTGCATTATGTAGAGCTTCGGCGTCGTAACGCCCAGTTCGCGCATGCGGCTCTCCAAGCGGCTTAAGTAGCTCGACATCACCGGTTGGATGTAGGCGTTGATCACGGTCGTGCTAAGGCGATAGAACTCGCGGATCTGCGGTAGAACTTCGTATGAGAGCGACAGCCGCGCTTCAGAAAATTCCTCGGCGAAAATTTCCTTGATCTTCAATTCGTGGTCGGGATTCAGAAACGAAAAGAGAAAGCAGACGGCGACGGACTCGACGCCTTTTTTCTTGAGCCGCTTGATTGCCTCCCGCGCAGCCTCTACGTCAATCGGCTTCAGCGCGTTGCCGCGGAAATCGACGCGCTCGGGAATCTCTTCGGTATAATAGGGCGGCGCCAACAGGCGCGGCTTCTCGAAAAAGAGATCGTAGGTCGCGGGACCGTAGCCGCGGGTCTGCTCCATCACCTCGTAGATGCCGCGAAAGCCTTCGGTGACGAGCAGGCCCGTCCTGGCGCCTTTTTCTTCCAATAGAGCATTCGTTCCCACCGTCGTGCCATGGGAGAAGAATGAAACGTCTTTCGCCGCCACGCCCCGGTCGATGAGTTCCTTGACGCCATTCATGACCGCCTGAAAAGGCTCCTTCGGAGTCGACGGGACTTTGGTGATGGCGATCTCGCCGGTCTCTTCGTTGAAAAAAACGAAATCGGAAAAAGTTCCCCCGGTGTCGACAGTGACGCGGTATTTCGCCATAGTGTTTGGCTGTACCACTAATTTTTCCTGGGTTCAACGAGACGTACGGAGGAACTCATCGCGCACTGGACGGACATACAACTTACGGCTGCGGGCAATGTTCACTATTGTTGACAAGCCCCAAGGAAAGCAAGACAATCGCCGCGGTTCACTGAATTTTCGGCCTGCGCTATGCCGAACGGTAGATTCACGAGTGAGCGAGCCAAGGACTCAGGGAGTTTAGCCTTGGCATACGAGCTTGACGTCGGTGGCGAGACGTGAGCTTCAAGTCGTCAGTCGCGCTGGCGCTCTGGATGGCCGCTGCTACGGCGGCGCTTGGCGCCGAAAACCATACAATTGACGCTGAACATTCGACGCTGACGGTCTTCGTGGACAAGTCCGGATTCCTCTCGGCGTTTGCGGACGATCACGTCATTCACGCGCCGATTGCCAGCGGGTCGATTTCGTCCGACACCCCGCTTGCGGTCGAGGTCAGCGTGCGGTCCGCGAATCTCAAAGTGCTTGATGCGAGCCTGCCCGCGGATAAGCGAGCCGAGGTGCAGGCTCGCATGCTTGGCCCCGAGGTGCTGGACAGCCTGGAGTATCCTGACATCACGTTCACCTCGACGGCGGTTGAATCGGTGGGTGCCGATCGATGGATGGTGACGGGCCGACTAACCATTCACGGTGAGACGCGACCGACGACCTTCGCCGTCGTGCGACGGAATGGGCGATTTCGTGGAACCGTGGGCCTGAAACAGAGCGACTTCGGCATCCAACCGATCAGCATCCTGGGCGGTACGGTGAGAGTGAAGGACGAGCTGAAGGTCGAGTTCGACATTGTCGCGCGGAGGTAATCTTCGGTTTCCTGACAGCCGGATTCCGCTGCTCCCCAAAGATCTAGCCATGTGCGGTTATTGACATCCGAGCCAGCCTTTTCTACGATTCGGGCCATGATTAAACTAATCGATCAGATGCGGGAGTTGATTGACAACGCTTTGGCCAACGGTTGCCCTTGTATTCTTGCGACGGCTTCGCCGGACGGCGAGCCGGATATCGGTTTGAAGGGAAGCACGATGGTCTTCGATGACGAGTCTCTGGCGTACTGGGAGCGCACCCGACGACAGCATTTAAAAAACATCACGGCGAACCCGAAGGTGATCGTGCTGTTTCGCGATACCAAGACAAAGGTCAACTGGCGTTTTCACGGCGTCGCCACGGTTCATGACAGTGGCGCGGTCAGGGATCAGGTGATGGCGCGCACCGTGCCGGCGGAGCTGGAGAAGGACCCCGAGCGCAAAGGCTCAGCGGTTGTCATCAGAATCGAGAAGGTCACGAACTTGGGTGGCCAGGTACTGCAATCGCGATAGCATCCCCGCGTCCCTTACTGACCGGGCTGTTAAGAAAAGCCGCATCCGCACTTTGGGAGTCTCGGCTCTCTAGTTGCAGCTAGTGTAGTGTCCCAGAAACCTCTTGACCATCGAGGCGGTATGCTTTCAGGCTCCAACAGGGGTGGGAGTGAAGCCCGTGAGCACAGGAACGCGAAGGTTTCGCCAGGCCCAGCCGTGAAAAATCCCACTCGTAGGGGTCGGGGTGGCGGCCCTCAAGCCACCGACTCATTGACCACGGGCGCAAGGCCCGCCCCTGTTGGAGCATATTATGTAAAGAAGCGTTTAGGGACACTACACTAGGCTTGGGTCTCAAAGGTGGAGAGCTGTAATCGAAAGGAGGCTGAAAGCCAATCACTCGTCTCGATGCCGCCTGGAATAGCAGAGTAGCTTGAACAAATCTTTGTCAGTGGTCGTGAAGTGATGGGCAACGTCCGCGCTTCGATCATTCCGTGGGAGCGATGGTTTTCGATCATCGCTGGCAGGAACTCATTTCGAATCAGATTTTGCCCTCCGAGTGTAATCCCGCCACGCGCGCCTTGATGATATCTTCAAATTTGGTCGCCGAGATCTCTTCCGGAAACGGCATGGGTTCGGCGCCCAGTTTGGCGAGCCGTTTATTAATTACCGCGAGATCGAAGCGCCTCTCGCGGTACGCGTTCACATGAGTGCGGCAACCGATAATGCTCCGGTCGATCTGCGTCAGGCACTCTTCCAACGCGTTTTTATGCTGCTCCGACAAATCTCGCAACCGCTCGACCTCCGCTTGCACGACCTGCTCGGCGACCGGTCGTACTCGCTCTTCGATTTGCACCTTCATATCCTCCAGCGCCCGAAAGAGCCTCTCGTAGGTTTGCTCTTCCTTCAGCAAGTTCTCCCTCATACCCACATGCGGCATCGTGTTGTTCATGCCTTGCGCCGATGACGCTGCGGAAAGATTTTCCCTGATGGAATTGAGCGCGGATTCTAAACTGGCAAATTTTTCAGTCACTTTGCCCTGCTCGTACAGTAGCTCGCGCAGTTGTTCTATCGGTTTCCGCTCCATCGCCTACGAAGAATCAACACGAAAGGCGCAAGGTTACTTTCCTGTCGGAATTGCGTCTTTTGAGCTGCCCTCTCCGTTATCGGAGATGCCCATCGATTTACTGGAAACCAGTTCGAGCACGTCATGGCGACTGAACCGCCAACTGCGCCCGATCCTATTTCCCGGAATGGCGCCCCGTTCAGCCAGCTTGTAAACGGTCTTGAGATGGATTTTCAGGAGGGCCGCCACTTCCGACGGCGTCATTATTTCTTCCATCTGTTTTTCCCCTTTCTATGTTTCTGATTGCGGTTACACTTCTCCCCGCACTTGGTCTGAGCAGATATTGTGCCAAGGAGACCGTAGATGGGTTCAATGATTCGTAAGGCTTTATAATTCCGAACAATTCCCTTTCCCGGCGGAGAAGTTTCGTCAAGCACATCAAAGCCCGGCGAACCGCCCAACCTGGACGAAAATGGCCAACTTCGACGAATTTCCGGCCAGAGGGAGGGAAACCGCCTGTGTAATCAAAGTGAAGCAAGCAGGGCGTCACGAATTGTTAAGACACCGGATGACGCCGAAGTGAAACCGACAGCAGAAACACAATCGCCTGAGCAGACCCCGATTTACTCTTGGTCGAATCTCAACCGGCTATGGCGCGCCTGGACGCCGGCCAGTTGTTTCTCCCACTTTTTGGAGAATTTCCCGCGCGTCTCATCGCTGATCGCACTTATGGCTGGAAATCGATCACGCCACTCGTAAGGCCGCACGGCTTCGATGATCATGCGCGAGTTGTGGCCTTTCTGGCCCGGTTGAATGATCGGATCGAGTGGACCGCTCCAGGTGCGGCGCAAGATATCCACCGAAGTCGCCGGATCGGAGCGAGTGGCCATGGCCCAAACGACTTCGTTCAAATCGGTGATGTCGATGTCCTCGTCCACAACGACCACGTATCGCCCCAAGTAGGCGCCGGCGTGGCACTGGCAAGCGACCAACGCGGCTTGTTTCGCGTGGCCGGGGTATCTTTGTTTGATCGACACGACGATCATGAAGCGCTGCGCCGGCGGCGGCAGGTACACTCCACGAATATCCGGCACGCCGGCCTGCTCCATGCCGTTCCAAACCATAGCCGCGCGCAAGCATGACCGATACATGCCGTGAATCGTCGGCTTGAACGGCGCCGCGCCGCAGATGATCGGATCGTTGCGATAGTAAAGCGCCTTGACTCGAACAAACGGCTCGGCCCGCCTGGCGCTCGCGTAGTAGCCCGGCCACTCGCCGAAGGGACCTTCGGGAAGCGTCTCGCCGGGCATGATTTCACCCTCGATGGCGATCTCCGCCGTGGCGGGGACATGCAGCTTGGTCAGAGGCAATTCCAAGACTTCGATCGGCTGACCGAGAAGCCCACCGGTCCAGTCATACTCGTTGACGCCGAAGGGAACCGCCTGGGATGCCGCGATGAACAACAGCGGATGTTGGCCAAAAACCATCGCCACGGGAAGTGGTTTTCCCGCGCGCATCGCCTTTTCGTAATGAATCTTGCCGTGCTTTCCCGGCGAGATATAGAGTCCGACCTTGTCCTTGTCTTGAAGCATCACACGGTAGCAACCGACGTTTTCTAAGCCCGTCTCCGGATCGCGAGTCACCACCAGATGGCCGGTTCCTAAATAGCGGCCGCCGTCGCCTTCGTGCCAGCGCGGCACCGGAAACTGCATCAGATCCACCTGATCGCCGCGCTCGATGTTTTCCATCACCGGTCCCGTGGCAACGATCTTCGGCTTGATCGGCTGAAGGCTGCGCAGGCGGGCGCGCAGCGCGTCGATCAAGGGGATCGTCTCTAGATCCGTGGGCAGGTTCAATGTCAGCGCGGTGCGCTCGAGGCTCTCGAGCATATTGGCAAGGACGCGGCGTTGGGGATCGAAACCCGGGACCTTTTCGAACAACACAGCGGGAGGCGTCGATATTCGTTCAAGGATGATCTCGGTTAGCGCGCCGATCTCCAAGTCCCAATGCGCGCCGGAAATGGATTCGAGTTGCTCCAACCTCTTTGCGTCCTTCAGCCAATCGCGCAAATCGCAGGCGTTCGAGGTTTCTTTCGGCTCTGGAATTGCCATGAAGGCTCCTTTATACACGGCGAACGTTTATTCGACCAAGCCCGGCGTCGTCGGATGGACGAGTTCTTCGGGCGCAGAATTTTCCGCTCTTCATCGAGTTAATAATTGGGCCAGGCTTCGGCCTAGCTCGGAATCAGTCCGGCTCCGCCGCCATTCCTGTGGTTTTTTGAATTGGACTCCGAATCCAATGCTCATTAAGCCGATGCGCACAATCCAGGCAAACCTGCGATCGTGGCCGCAGTGATTGTGTTCTTTATTTTTACCAGTAGCCGATCCGATAAACGCTTGTCAAGACAAGCTAAGAATGCAAAAATATGCACTGCACCGCATTAAAGGCATTGAATTTTCAGCCGATTCATACCACGAAGGTTTATAGGCCGATGAAGATAAAACTTCAGACAGATGCCCTCGACTACGCCAGAGCGCTGCGCGCGATCGGGCAGGACCTGTCTAAGCTCATGCCGCATTCTTTGGAGCTGGAGGTCGTGGACAATGATTTTATCGTCCACGGCCAAGGAAGCGCGACGCAATCCCGAGTAGCGGAGAACACCAACCCGAGTGTCTGGCAAAGGCTCCAGAACACGGTCGGGCAGCGGGAGCCGCAACAGTCGGCGCCATCGCTCCTCCCGTTCGAACGCAAATACACTCCCGAAGACGTAACCCGTCTCGATGAGGCCGGCGCCGCCCGGAGAAGGGGCCCGGATAAGCCGCCCGAGATCTCCGGGTTGGCGGAGAAATTACGGTTGATTGGGAGAATCGTCAACGCCCAAAGCGGGCGCCTGGCCAAACTCATCGATGATATGGACAGCGTCACGGTAGAATATTACGACGAGCAAGGCAAAATTCACTCCGAGAAATATTCTATGTTGGCGCTCTACAAGATTCAGCAAAACTATTACGGTCGACGCGGCTCTTTCGCGCCGGTGGACCTCTGGCGCGGTTTCGATCGCTAAGAGTGTGTGAAAAAATCTGTTCATGGTTCGACACGCTCACCACGAACGGGATGGGGTCGATGGAAATTCAGCTACTTAGCCGTTCGTCCTGAGCCGGTCGAAGGGCGAACGGCTATTTTTTCACACACTCTGAGGTCAGGGCATCGTCGCCCAGCTCTGGGCCTGCGCGGCTCATCGAACGCGAGGGTCCTTCGCACGGGCGCTACGGCAACATGGTTTCGCCCATGAGATAGCGGTCGCATTCCCGCGCCGCGCCGCGTCCTTCGTTGATCGCCCAGACCACCAGGCTCTGGCCGCGCCGGCAATCGCCGGCGGCGAAGATGCCGGGAACGTTGGTGGCGAACTGCCCATGTTCCGCCTTGGCGTTGGAGCGCGGATCGCACTCGACTCCGAGCTGACCGAGCACAGTATCTTCCGGACCCAAGAAACCCATGGCGAGTAAAACGAGATCGGCCTTGAGGACCTTATCCGTCCCAGCCATTCTCTTCGGGATGAAAGCGCCCCGCTCATTTTTCGTCCACTCGACCTCATAGGTGTGAAACTCTTTGACGTTCCCCTTCTCGTCGCCGGCGAATTTTTCACCGGTGGTGAGATAAATCCGCGGATCGGCGCCGAACTTCGCGGCTACTTCTTCCTGCCCGTAGTCGAGCTTGTAAACTTTAGGCCACTCAGGCCATGGATTGTCGGGCTGCCTTGTATCGGGGGGACAGGGCAGAATTTCGATCTGCGTCAAACTCCTGCAACCGTGGCGCATCGCCGTCCCGACGCAGTCGGTGCCGGTGTCGCCACCGCCGACGACGATCACATGCTTGTCCTTGGCCGAAATGTAATTGCCGTCGGCATGATTGGAATCGAGCAGGCTCTTGGTATTGGCGCGGAGAAAATCCATGGCCGGGTAGATGCCTTTGAGATCGCGCCCGGGTATCGGCATGTCGCGCGCCTTGGTCGCGCCGGTGCAGATGACGATCGCGTCGAATTCTTCTTTCAGCTTGGCGGCCGGAATACCCTGGCCGATGTCGGCGTTGGTGATGAATTTCACTCCCTCGGCGGCCATGAGATCGATGCGCCGCTGCACGATCCGCTTGTCGAGCTTCATGTTCGGGATGCCGTACATGAGAAGGCCGCCGATGCGGTCGGCGCGCTCGTAAACCGTCACGAGATGGCCGGCGCGGTTTAACTGCGCGGCGCAGGCGAGCCCCGAGGGACCCGAACCGATGACGGCGACTTTTTTCCCCGTGCGCTTTTGCGGCGGCTCCGCCGTCACCCAATCTTGCGCGAAACCCTTGTCAATGATTGCGCATTCGATGTTCTTGATCGTCACCGGCAGTTCGTTAAGGCCGAGCACGCAAGAACCTTCGCAGGGGGCGGGACAGACCCGGCCGGTGAATTCCGGGAAGTTGTTGGTCTTGTGCAGCCGCTCCAGCGCTTCCTTCCACAGGCCGCGGTAAACCAGATCGTTCCATTCCGGAATCAAGTTATTGATCGGACAACCGGACGCCATCCCGCTGATGAGCTGGCCCGTATGGCAGAAGGGAATGCCGCAGTCCATACAGCGCGCCCCTTGTTGCTGCAGCTTCGCCTCCGCGAAGTGCTCGTGAAACTCTTGCCAGTCCTTCACCCGCTCCAAGGGTGAGCGGTCCAGGGGCAGCTCACGCTCGAATTCCATGAATCCAGTTGGTTTACCCATTGTTTGTTAGCTCTCTTGCTGGAATAAAAACTTTTTCATGTAGGCGGGTCGATGGCAATCGAGTCGCCCCGCCTACTTAAATATTTTCTCTTCAGGCTGCTGAGAAAGGTCCCGGATGCAGGGCGCGCGAGGAATCCGTGAGCGAAGGCGTACTTCGGTAGTACGTCGAAGCGAACGACCCGGAGCGCAACGCTGCAGATGGGCCTTTATCGGCAGCCCGCTTCAGTTGCCGCTCACCCGCGCAGCATCGTTCTTGTTGGCCTGGAAGGCCGCCATTAGGGCATCGTCGCCCACCAGCCCTTTGGCCTCGGCCTCTTGCAGCGCATGGGCCACGCGCTGGTAGTCCTTCGGCATTACCTTGACGAATTTCGGCGCGTTTTCCTCCCACAGCGCGAGGATCTGCCAGGCCCGCGCGCTGCGCGTGTAGACCGCGTGGCGCTTGAGCAGATCTTCGACTTCCTGCGCGTCACGCTCATCGAGCCGTTCCAGGCCGACGGTTTCCAGGTTGCAGCGATTCTTGAACGTGCCGTCTTCGTCCAGGACATAGGCGACGCCGCCGGACATGCCCGCGGCGAAATTCCGCCCGGTCTTGCCGATCACCACCACGCGCCCGCCGGTCATGTATTCGCAACCATGATCACCGACCCCTTCGATGACCGCGCGCGCGCCGCTGTTGCGCACGCCGAACCGCTCGCCGGCCATGCCGCGGATATAAGCCTCGCCGCTGGTGGCGCCGTAAAATGCGACGTTGCCGACGATGATGTTTTCCTCGGGCGCGAAGGTGGAACCCTCGGGCGGATATAAGATCACCTTGCCGCCGGAGAGCCCTTTGCCGAAGTAATCATTGGCGTCGCCTTCGAGTTCCAGCGTTATGCCCGGCGGCACGAACGCGCCGAAGCTCTGACCGGCCGAACCCTGGAAGTGGAAATGAATCGTGTCCTCCGGCAGCCCCTGCGGTCCGAACCGGCGCGTCACCTCGCTGCCGAGAATCGTACCGACGACGCGGTTGGTGTTTCGGATGTCCAACTTGGCTTTGACCTTTTCACGCCGCTCCAGAGCCGGTTGCGCCAGATCGAGCAGCACTTGATTATCGAGGGCATTCTCCAGACCGTGGTTCTGTGGAATCTGACAGTAGCGTCCGACGCTCGCCGGGACCTTGGGTTGGTAGAGAATCGCGGCGTAATCCAGACCCTTGGCCTTCCAGTGCTCCACGGCGCGACGAACTTCGAGCCGGTCGGTGCGCCCGACCATTTCGTTGACCGTGCGAAACCCGAGCGCCGCCATGTATTCACGCATCTCCTGGGCGATGAAGCGCATGAAGTTGACGACATGAGCGGGATCGCCGATAAATTTTTCGCGCAGCTCCGGATTCTGCGTCGCCACGCCCACCGGGCAAGTGTCGAGGTGGCAAACGCGCATCATGATGCAGCCGAGCGTCACCAATGCGGTGGTGGCAAAACCAAACTCCTCGGCGCCGAGCAGCGCGGCGATGACGACGTCGCGTCCGGTCTTTAACTGGCCGTCGGTTTCCACGGCGATGCGGCTGCGCAGGTTATTGAGCACCAGGGTCTGGTGCGTTTCCGCGAGACCTAACTCCCACGGCAAACCCGCGTGCTTGATACTGGTCTGGGGCGAGGCGCCGGTGCCGCCGTCGTGGCCGCTGATCAAGACAACATCCGCGTGGCCCTTGGCCACGCCCGCGGCGATCGTGCCGACGCCGATCTCGGAGACCAGCTTGACACTGATGCGCGCGTGATGATTGGCGTTCTTGAGATCGTGGATCAGCTGCGCCAGGTCTTCAATCGAATAAATGTCATGGTGCGGCGGCGGCGAAATCAGTCCGACCCCAGGCGTTGAGTGACGGACCTTGGCGATCCACGGATACACTTTTCGGCCCGGCAACTCGCCGCCCTCTCCCGGTTTTGCTCCCTGCGCCATCTTGATTTGAAGTTCTTTGGCCTGGGTGAGGTAGTAGCTCGTCACGCCGAAGCGGCCGGAGGCGACTTGTTTGATCGCGCTGTTCTTCGAATCGCCGTTCGGTTCGAGAACATAACGCGCCGGATCTTCGCCGCCCTCTCCCGTGTTGCTCCTGCCGCCGATGCGGTTCATGGCGATGGCGAGCGCCTCGTGAGCCTCTTTACTGATCGAGCCGTAGGACATGGCGCCGGTCTTGAAGCGCTTGACAATTTCCTCGACCGGTTCGACTTCTTCGATGGGAATTGGCTTCTGGGCCAGTTTGAGTTTCATCAACCCGCGCAGGGTCGCCATCCGCTCCGACTGATCGTCGATCAGCCGGGTGTATTCCTTAAAGGTCAGGTAGTCATTGTTGCGGCTGGCCTTCTGCAGCAGGTGAATCGTGCGCGGATTGAACAAATGCAGCTCGCCGCCCTGACGGTACTGATATTGCCCGTAGACTTCCAGCGTGTGGCCGTTCAGCGGATAGGTTGGAAACGCCCTGGCATGTTGTTGCTGCGCCTCGCGGGCGATCTCCGCCAAGCCGATGCCGCCGACCCGTGACGGGGTCCAGGTGAAATATTTATCGACCAGCTCTTGGCCTAGTCCTACGGCTTCAAAAATCTGCGCGCCGCAGTAAGACTTGATCGTCGAGATGCCCATCTTGGCCATCACCTTGACCACGCCCTTGTAGACTGCTCGGTCGTAGCCTTTCACGGCGTCCTGATAGCTGATGTCTTTCAGCATCCCCTCATGAATCATGTCGTTCAGGCACTCATAGGCGAGATAGGGATTGATCGCCTGGACACCGTAGCCGAGCAGCAGGCAGAAATGATGCACTTCGCGCGGCTCGCCGGATTCGAGCACCAGCCCCACGTGCGTGCGCGTGCCGGAGCGGATTAAATGATGGTGCAATCCCGATGAGGCCAGCAAGGCTGGAATCGGCGCGTGGGTCCGGTCCACTCCTTTGTCCGACAAGATCAGAATCGTCGTGCCGTTGGCGATCGCCTGATCCGCCGCATTGGACAACTCCTCCAATGCCCGTTCCAAGCCTTCTTTGCCTTCACTCGGGTTGAAGAGGATCGGCAGAGTGATCGACTTGATCCCTGGCTGATCGATCTTGCGCAGCTTTTCCATGTCCGAGTTTTTCAAGATCGGATCGTGGAGCCTCAATTGGTGGCAGCTTTCCGGTTTCGGATCGACGAGATTGCCCTCCGAGCCGAGAGTCAGCGTCGTCGAGGTGATCAGTTCTTCGCGAATCGGATCGATGGGCGGATTGGTCACCTGGGCGAAGAGCTGCTTGAAATAGTTGTAGAGCAGCTGCGGTTTGTCCGACAGCACCGCGAGCGGCGTATCCGTCCCCATCGAGCCGACCGGCTGGATGCTGTTTTGCGCCATCGGTCCGATGTTGACGCGCAGATCCTCAAAATTGTAACCGAAGGCCTGCAAGCGCTGCAGCGTGGCCCGATGGTTCGCCGCGGGCTCCTGGTCGGGA
>Ga0214473_10005545_pt1 | contig 15112 bp, 19 predicted proteins | sample RVTome_7_FD_203509 | JGI IMG/M metagenome (GOLD analysis project Ga0214473, IMG submission 203509) | Soil microbial communities from uranium-contaminated site in the Upper Colorado River Basin, Wyoming, United States - RVT98D197 | ecosystem: Environmental > Terrestrial > Soil > Contaminated >... | reverse complement strand
GATAATACAGTGAACATGGAACCCTATCTATACCTATTTTTGGAACATCTACTATGGGATTCCATATAGCCAAAATTGCCTGTCTTGTCATTATGTCAATTTTAAGAATTTCAACTATTCTTTCCAACTGAACACGAATTCTCTCATTATACGTATATGAAAATCTACCTTTATTCCTTAACAAAAATTCTGACCATAGATCAGGTCTTAACATCCAAGCCACTCCTGGGTTAATATGTTTTACATCTATCCTTTCATTAAACTCGGAATCAGCCCACTCCTTATATTTACCTTGCTCCGGCAGTATAAATATTTCATCAAGTCCATCGATGGGCCTTGTAATAGCAAAAGATACATTTGTCAATTCCTTTGTATAAAAATTATAATCATCAACAATATTCCTATCCTGCATAGTTTTAGTATGTCTTTCGACACCCATCTCATATAAATCTCTGGCCATTTCATTCATGGCATCACTTACACTAGTAAATATTCTCATATCTAATCCAATATTATAGTTCAAATACCAACACAGCTTTGCTGTGCATTCCAGTAATAACTGACCTAAAGTAACTTCTACTCATGCCTAAATAACTGGCTATGACACTCTTTGTAAACTTTACCTCGGGATTTACACCAGATGAGTATTTACTTCTAACTTTCTCTACCAATTCTTCTGGTGGATTCAAAAAGCATTCCAATATTTTGCGCTCATCGTGATTAAACATATCTACTAGCTGTCTCATCTGCATATCCACATAGATCTGGTGTAATTGAGATCCATCAGCCAACTGAAAGGCCTCTTCAAGATCTATTATTATTCCAGAATTTCTATCTCTCTTGCTTCTCCTAACTAATACACCATAGAGATTAGATACTGCTTTTATACAAACAGCTACCAGTTCCTGCATTGGAAGATATTCATATTTGTAGATGACCTCCAATACCTTAGTTCGTCCCTCGGATACCAGGTCATCGTAGTCCATAGCTAGATTATTAACAAATGTTCTCCTAGATAAGTAACTTATATATGGATCTACTTTTCCAATTATCACTAATTTAAGTGTGTCATTCATTTGTCTTCTCCTTTTTTAACAAACGCCTGACAAACTTCTTTATCTTATCCATTTCAACATCTGGATCTTCATCAACATCTAGCTCGGCTTCCACGGCAATTTCAACACCCTCATAATTGCCAAGGTTTTTTCTTCTACTATACTTTATTGTCCTTACCCTCATAACAACTTCCAAATCTGTGGTTAAATGAAGAAAACCAACTCCTAATAGATGACTTGTTAGCATTTAATTTAGAAACAGTTTGTTCACAAGATAGACCACTCCTCCACAATTGAAAGGCCTTATATTTAGTAGTACCAACACGAAGTCTACTTACGGCATCCCTTACTCCTCCTTGTTTCTTAACACCAACAGGACCAACTACCACTACTTTTGGTATTTTTCCAATCATAGCATTATTTAATTCAGAATTCAACAACACAACACCACCACAACACAAGGAATATCCATTTAATATATTACCCGGTGGACATTCCGCATAACATATACAACAGGTTAATTTATCATATTCAGGAGATTTTACTACCATGCCAGCTCCAGTTTCGGTTTTATTTATCGGTAATATAATATCACTACCGGATCTTGTCAATAAAAATTTTTCACTTTTTTACTAATTTTCTAGCCGACGATATAACTTCCCAAAAACCAGAAAGTTTAATAGATTTCAAGCATAATATTTCAATATTTAGTACAGTCCTTATTATTCTGGCCTGGCTCATTGGAATAGTCTTTTCCATTAAAATAGCATTTTTAGACATTCTCTTAAATAACATCTCCGCAACCACAACGGCATCATCTCCAAAGGCATTTCTTATATCAGATATATCACTGTCATAATTCTGCTCCATAAAATAAAACACATAATTCTTAATAGCCTCTACTAACTTCTTGCATCGCTTACTAACTGTTTTAGTACTTCCCAATTGCATGGTCTTCTTTATAGTCTTATGTGAATTTCTATGAACAAATTTCAGAAATAAAAGTTCAACTTCACCATCAGTGAGAAACTTGATTGCTATCTCCATTGCATCATTCAACTTCTCCATATCAATATCATAAAATCTGTGACTAATTAACTTATTCAACAAATCAGGAGATATTAAATCAATAGAAATCAATCTATCAGGCTTATCATATACATCACGAGCTGACAAACTCCACACATCCTACTGGTAGTTCACAACTTATTAGTCTATTAAATATCATGATTTCAATTATAAGAAATCCTCTACGTCTAGCATCAACTACCCTGCCAAACAGTCCCGTAAATGAACCATCCCTAACAGTAACTTTTCTACCAACCATTCTCTGTAGGTATCTTACATCATCCATCATCCTATCAAAGTTACCATCTAGTTGCTTAACAACTTTTCTTATTCTACTAATTTCCCGACCAGTAACAAATCTTGGAATACCACCAAACTTTAAGTGCCTAACATGAAATCGTTCACCAAGCAATGTAGTTGGTACATTATCTACACTATAGTACCAAAATGTATAACCATAGAGTAAAGGCTTGCTAATAACCTTAACAATACCATTACGAGACTCCGATGTCTTTATCATCGGACAATAAATCTTTATATCTAATTGATCCCTTTTTATGGAATCAATTATTACGTCTCTTTCCTTTGTTGGGCATATTACCACCCACCACCTTTTCACTACATTCACCCCAAATCATAAACAATTTAGTACAACCGAAAATACTTCATGACAATTAGCAGCAAACAAATTAGAGGCAGTAGTTGCAAATATTCCAAATTCTGGAAAACAAACTCCACTAATACCAACAGTCTTACGAAGTCTTTTACCTACATGTAAATCCATAAATACAAAATATTGATATTTACTCATACCTACATTTCTTAAAAACAATATAGGCTTTAGCCCACCCCGACTAGCATCCTCTGACGCCTGACAAAAACACTTCATAATAAATGATTCATTTCCACGAAGAAGTATATCACTTATATTAACAACATCTACTTTACTATTATCAGACTTTTTCCTTCTTCCTCTTCTTCTCTTAGTCTCCACACTAAATGGAAATTCATCTACATGCTTAGAGTCACATATCACATCCCCAACAACCCTGTAATCACCACACCAATGTAATCCACCCGAAGCGGGAGTTCTATGAAATTCCCATCCCGTCCATTTAGACAATAATTTTGCTAAATTTCTTTCATTACTATTTCCAACACGTTTACTATTCATTGTATCGTAGACTCACCTTCTCTATTCAACACTGTAATACTCTGTGGAAATGCACCCCTCAATTCAGAAATATGTGTAGCAACATATACATGTTTACAGCTTTTTGATATTTCATCAATCAGTACCATAGTACGATCTACACCAACTTGATCTAATGATTCAAAACATTCATCCATAAATAAAAAGTCCACAGAAGAGGACCCCCTAGATGCCACCAAATCCCTTAATGCTAGTGCTTGACATAAATCAATTCTTCGCTTCTCTCCACCGGATATGCCCTTATAAGTACTTCCACCTCCAACCCTTGAACAGCTAACTTCTAATTTATCTCTAGTTTCACCGGAACGAAGTCTTCTTTCATTTATAAATTCTAACGATAATTCACCACCAGTAAGTATATCCGAATACAAATTTGCTCTATCATTAAGATATGGTAAAACTGAATCCATTATTATAGACTTTATTCCTCTATTAGAAAAACCTGACACCCAAAATTCGTAATGGTATATTTCATATTCCAATTCATCTATCAATTCACATAAGCCACGCTTCTCCAGGCTTAATATTTTAAGCTTAAATCTAATATTATTCTGAATCTCAACACCACTATACTTCTCTCTACATAGTTCTGACAACTCGAGTAATTGTCTACTTCTAATAACTTCCATTCTACAAATAGAACTAATTCTTTCAACCCTTAACCTTCTCTGACTAGTAGCCTCATTTAATTCCCCATAAAGCTTCATATATTGCCGGTTCAATAATTCTACATCAGTCTCAATATTACACACCTGACTCAATTGATTTTTAGATTTAGCAATAAGTTTTTCTGTTGTCTCTTTTTCAAACTCATTCTTGACAATCTTAGCAGAAATTTTACTTTCCTGTTTCTCAGCAACTACTTTAGATATAATCTGACCACAAGCATTACACCTAGTGCTACCACTACTCAATATACTATCCCTATCATGCACCAATAAGCTTATCTCTTTTTCAAGACTGGACAACTTAGATGTAAGACTTTCTAGCTCAATTCTAGTAGCAACCTTAATTGATAACTTAGCATTTAACTTATCAATCTTTTTCTTCTTATTTAGTACCTGTATATTAAGAGATTCCACTTCCCGTTCATCCAGATGTGGAATTACCATATCATCTAGCTTTAATATTTCACCATCAGTGACTATTATATCCCGTATAAGTGAGAGAATTCGCAATCTCTTTATTCCAGAAAATTCAATCTCTTTTTTATCAAGCTCAAATAGATTTTTTAGATTAAACTTAAGTTGTCTGTCTATTTCATCACATCTATCACTAAATCTTCTGAGTCTTGCGTTCAATTCCTCAACCATAATCTTAACATACTTTTGCCCCTTAATAATATAATCTAACCCCAGAATTTCCTCTATTATGGCTTTTCTATCAGCATCAGTGGCACTGGAAAATCTTTCTACATTACCCTGTCCGAATATAACCGAATTAACAAAGAAATGATAATCAAGCCCAAGTTTATCACCAATAAAGTTCTGAGTATTATCAGTAGAACATTCAGTTAAATCCTTACCATTAACCAATATAGTAGAACTATTACCAATATACTTATCTTTCCTACCACGACTTATAGTATATAGATTACTTCCATCAATTACTTCCACAGAAACAATACAATTCCTATTTGCCTTATTGTTAACAACTTCATCAACAGTCACACCTTTTATAGTCTTACCAAATAATACCCATACCAAGGCTTCAAATATATTAGATTTTCCAGCACCATTACTACTAAATGATTTAGATCCAACCACCATTCCATCAACTAGAAAAAGTCCCTCTTTAGTCAAATCAATCTCGGCTTTACGAAATGACATAAAATTCTTTATCTTAAGCTTACCAAATATCATGATATGGCTCTCCTACCAATATCAATCAATCGATCAACATCAAACCCAGAGCCAAACTTTTTAACATACTCTTCAACAGCCTTACCGGGAACAGTCAACGGTGTTATATCAGCTCTCTTACGTTCAACAAACTTTCTCTTATGAACTATTTGAATATTATTCAATTTTTCAAATCTATCGGGAAAACTAGTAATAACCCTGTAATAATTTGCGGGATCTATAGTGCTTGGATCATTTGTATTAACTTCAATAAATTCTGGATATTTTCCCTTCATAGAACAAAACTTCCAAGACTTACTATTACCATTAAATATATGAATACCACATTCCTGGCCAATATCAGCAAAATTAAGTTGCATTGGTGATCCACATACAACTATATTCTGGCCCACCAATTGTCTCTTATGTATATCACCACAAAATATAACATCAAATCTACTACTATATTTTCTCAAATCAACACCACTATTAAATATATGTCCAGTAGCACTACTAGATCCAAATGGTATTGTATGAACAAATAATAAACTAGACTCAGCCTTGTCGGACCTATATGGAATATTATCAAGCGTCTCCTGGAGTATTAGTGTCGGCTGCCATGGTACTAACACCATTTCAATACCATCTTCAATAAACACCGTAGACTTTTGAATAACCTTAAATCCATGATGCCGGAGAAATCCTATGGAAGTATAGTCACAGTTTGAACTATACCAATCATGATTACCCGAAATAGCTATTTTATGTATTATTTTACCCAGTGGCAGGAGAGTTAAAGCATGATCTACTTCATTAAAAACTTCCACATCCATCACACGACGAATATGGAAAAAATCCCCAAGGAATATTAAGGCATCACACCTCTTCTCTACCAGGAGATTTACAATGTGTTCAATGATACCTAGTCCATCCCTTAATCTCTGCCTGCCATCTGAGCCACTAAAGGAGTTATGTTTATGTAAATGAATATCGCTAAATATTCCTATCTTCATCTAATTTTCCCCTTGGTGTCAATATCAAGGAATTTATGTTCATAGATTTTCTATCAATACCACGAATATCAGCCGACACCAAATCCCTTATCTTTTTCATCTGAGCAAATCCAGAACCTTTAGATACCACATTCATACATACCTGTATTTCACGTTCCACCCTTCCAATAAATCCAGAATGCTTTCTTCCGTTAATAGATATTCCCAATTTATCAAAATCAAAGGTGGTATGTAATATAGGTACAAACATAGCCGATTGGTACATCATTTGGTAATACATTTGAATCTTCCATTCATATCCATCCCATATAACCAAATCACCAAACAGCCTCTCAAACATTTTATAAAATAATATCATATCCATCATCATTCGTCTAGTTACCTCAGCCACACGAGTATGGATATTTATATTTATTGAATTTCTATTCTTATCTATAAGAAAAGTAAATCCAACTAAACAACTACCATTCATCTTTGGAGATGACTTAAATGAATATCCTAATGGTATAGAGTGATCACCGGATCTATTAAACCTAAACTTAACCCTTTCTTCAAGCCACTTAAGTTGATCCCAATCCATATAAGTACGAAGCAAATGTGGCCACTTCGATTTATGATAATTAACTACAATACCGGGATCTAGTGTTATATTTGGTTTTCCATGTAATACTACTAAATTGTCAAACGAATAACACATAAGGGCCCTGGTAGCATCTTCAGGCCTATCACCGTCTAAGCCTAAAAATCTCCTATTTATCCTAAGCCAAGCTTCATCAAAATCTTTGGCTATTAAATCTAACATTAGTAATTAGTATCCTGACGAAATTTATTAATCATTGCTTTTTTCATATATACAATATACATATCATCAATCTCCATGCCAAGCCTTACACACATATACATAAATTCCATAAATGCAAAAAAGTATTTATATCTAAATTTTTCCACATCGGTTAATACCTGAGTCTGTTTCCATGATTTGTTCTTTAGACAATTAGCAGCTACACCCAATTGATATATCACAGCACCAGCCATTTGCACAAACGGAACTTCATCTCTTATTTTAATATGTCGAAAGAATTCCCAAGTACCAGCCAAAGTAAGTCTCTCTCCCTTTACTACCGGAAATACTAAAAGTAAATCATCCGCAGTAATACCCAACATTACTAATGGTTCTATCAAAAAATGTAAAGCATCAGATATTTCTTCATAAAATAAAGGACCTTTATGTGGATCATCCCTTTCATCATATAGTTCTATTGCTTCACATAGTTCCTCAGTAACTCTCCAAAAAAAGTCTTTTATCCACCTTTGATGAATAGCATTATTAACATCCCACGGTGGAATTGGCATACCCTCTATCTCGATATATTTTTCAGCTAATTCCTTTTGTCTAGAAAATATAGCCTGTAATATTTCACTAGAAGGCGGTACCTTAAAATCTTCTACAGAACGAATGTCTACCATGTATAACCTCGTAGTCCCAAAATATTATATTTTCTCTCATTATTCCTACGGGAAATCCAAATACACCAAATTCATAAACAATTTCATCCGTATTTTTTTCTACTGGAACAAGACACAAAGTGCTATTCACCATATCTATTACTTCCACCAGTGAATATTCTTCATGATATCTCCACCTATAACTATCAAAGTGCCCAGATATTGTTATATCCGGCATAACAATCGAATGTGTAAGCTTTCTAACTGGACCACCATGAATTACTTCAAGTATAAAACTTTCACCACATAATACCGAAATGCAACCAGAAAATCTATCTGATATTGGTAGCCCACAAGATACCATCAAATCACAACTCAAAAATTCTCTAATTATATCTTGGCTACTACTAGTAACACCTTTAATATCTAGATTTATATAAAACTGCCTACCACCACCAATATTTTTTACCATTCTAATTGATACAGTATCCCATCCATTTTCAGACATTATATCAAGTATTCTAATAACAGGATCACCTACACTACCCCTGGTTATTCGATAATAGAGTGGGGCATTAAGTCCCCACCCTATTAGGTCCTGAACTCGAGTAAACTTATCCCTTCCAGGTAACGACACCATCTTCTATAGCCACGATACCCTTATCCGTAGCTTCCTTTATGGTATTGTTTACCCTCATCCTGGATGAGCCATCTTCCCCATAGGCAAACTGTACATCAGTTTTTTCAATCAGGGAAGCCGTGGAAATACCCTTAGATCCAGCCTTTTCCACCAGACCTAAGACAAATCCCTTTCGAGTCAGTTTAGGTTCCTTTGCTTCTGTCTTTGCCTTACCCTTCTTCCCGGGTTCAGCATTGTCAGAAGACTTCTTCGACTTCTTAACAGCCATAAAAAGACCTCCGTTGGTTTTAGATTAGAAAATGATAAAACTATCTACGTATAGTATAAATGCTATCACTTAAATTATTCATAACATGGCTTAAATTTTTCCTTACGATATATATCTATTCTTTTTAGTGAATGACCAGCCAATATCCTATGACCATTATCATAAAAATCATATATAAAAACAGATTCTTTATCTGGTCTTTTCCTTAGTGCCCTTCCAAAAGTTTGCAATATGGTAATAGGAGCCTTCTCACCCATAGCCAATATCAGCACATCTATAGAAGGAATATCAACCCCCTCCTTATATATCATAGTAGCTATAAGAACTTTTATCTTACCAGAAACCATCGATCTATAAATCCTTTGGCGAACATCACTATCAGCACCGCCACTTATAAAAACACAATCTATATCATTACATCGTAAATACTCTTTAAGGAATTCACCATGACCTATATGTTTTACTACTATGAGAATACTACTATTACTATGTCTTTTACATACATTCAATAGCTTAATAGCCCTATTAGTTGACTTACATACACCAAGTTCATATATTCTAGAATATAATTTCATTCTCAATTTTCTAACCCTAGACTCCACACCATACATACTATTACCAGAATTTGCATAACCACGAAGTACAGACTGTAGTCCTTTCAACTCTTCAGAATATTGTTTAATAACTTCATCAGACATTAATAATGGAGCAGTATATCTCAAAATAGTAATTTTAGGTATAGCTGAGTATCCGCCCTCAACTAGATCAATATTACTAACGCTATGTATAACCGGACCTAGTAGTCCAATCAGTTTCATATTTCTATGATGTTCAGAATCCATGGCCGTTCCAGATAATCCCAATTTGAAATATGCCATAGACTTTCCAATTACCCAAGACCACGTATTAGATGAAGCATGATGGGCTTCATCCACTATCAAACAACCATATTTCATAAGAGATCTTACTTCATCAGACTCTCTCCTAGAATACATAGTTGTTATCATTGCCACTGTTATTCGTTCTGGATTACAGAGTTTGGAATTATATACTCCAATTGGTTCATCAAAATATTCCTTGAACCAGCAAACAACCTGATCAAGTATCTCAACCCTATGACATAAATAGAGACATGGTATTTTCAAAGATTTGAATATGGCCGCAGCCACCAGACTCTTACCAGCATTAGTAGCAGCATCAATTATTCCTCGAGGAAAAGAAACCCCATTAACCTCATTACTAAATACATCCCTAACTATGTCTAATTGATAACGCCTCAGTCTAATATCACCTACAGTTTTTGGGTATAATTTTGGTATCAACTTTGACACTCTGTTATCAACAATGGAATAATCATAATTATTTTTAAGATATGAAACAACTTTTGGAAAAAACCCTATGGGAAATACACCATTAGGACTCATAAATTTTATCTTACCATCCCAGAATCCAGACTTATATGCAGACGTATATTTAGCTTTAGGGTCTTCACAAGATAATAGTGCCCCAACTTCATTGACAATAACACGATTATTGGATATTATCCTGGCATTACTATTATTTATTAGTTCTACTGTCAACTTCATTCCAATATTCCCTATCTTCTTCACCCATGTTATCACTCCGATATTTTAGCATTCCTTGCTCTAATCTATCAATAGCATTTCTAGTAATAAGATCTTTAAGCCGCGGAAAACTATTTACAGACTCAAATGCAGCAAATTGTATAGCCATAAATAATTTTGGTAATATCTTATACTTTCTAGTAATTCTAGATATTTCCTTTATAATGTTATGATCATCAGAACCAGGTTCAATTTCCTTGTTTAACTTGACCCCAGTAATTTTTTCACGTCGGTATCTATAAGCCCTCCAGACTCTCCTATCCCGGATCTTTATCTTTACAGAGTCAGAGTCAGAAACTAAATCTAATAATTCATCTATTCTGGATACTACCATATTAAGATATATATTTCTTTTGCCGAATTTAGCTGACATCTTTTCTGATTCTGCAAATAACTTACTAGCCATATTTCTGACTTTTGTGGTATCTTCACCAACTAGGCTAATTATAGCCCTTTTTATTTGAACTAAGAAAATCCATTGTCTATTAGCATTATTGATTATTTTTACCCCAATTCTTCCTTTTTTTATTTGATGTAGAAATAATGCTCTAGATATAGTATATGTAAGTTTAGGAGTATCATCATAATGTCCAGAGTTTGGATTATTAACTGAATTTAATTTTGGTTTTCCAGTTAATGGAACATTTTGTGTTTGTGATTCTTCTATTAAGGCTTTTGACAACATTTTAGCTGTAGTCTTGTTTGGTACATATTTCCTGATTATTTGAATAATTTTTTTCTTGGGTAATGCTATTCTAATCAAGATACACTCCTAATCCGTTTTCCTGAAGTATAAAATGCTGTCTCATAAAAAAGATAACTAGAGATACTTGTTCTCCTAAAGTACGTAGTACTTGGCGCGCGTATACGCATGCATGCACGCGCATATATAGACAAGAACCGAAAATAACTTTGTTCTCTTATTTTACCAAAACCCAATTTTTATAAAGAGAGCATTTTATACTATCGGAAACTGAAAACCGGAACAACCAATAAGAGTAATATGGCAACATACGAATTTGACCAAGACTTTCAGGATAGAATAGCCACGTTAATATTGAAAGACAATTCCATAATATCATCCGTGAGGTCGGTTGTACATCCTAACTATTTCACTGACCCTGTACTTAAGAACATAGTGTCTATGGCAATGGAATTTCACAAAAAGTATAAGTTAACCCCAGATAGATCTGAGTTTATAGAATATTGCAGAAAAGAATTAGGGAAAGATGGAATTTCAAAGATCAAACAACTATACCGGATACGGATAAAAAACCCCCAAGTTGTTTTTGAACAAGTGGTAGATTTTGCACAATATAATGCCTTAAGAGAAGCTATCCTGGATAGTTCTGAGTTAATTAGTGACAAAGATAATCGGATACAGATCCGAGATCTTATTGGTACTGCCCTCAGAGTCGGCGTGGATTCCAGAAGACTTGGTACGGATTTACTGTGCGACCGTACTAGTAGGATTCTACGCCGGCTCAAATATGGAATCAATGTAAATAAAATATCTACTGGATTGAAAAACCTAGATAAAATACTGGGCGGCGGAGGACCAGATCGTGGAGAATTAGCTATGCTTATGTCTCCACCAAAGGGATTTAAGACTGGTATGATAGCCAATATGGCATTTTCAGTAATAGCCCAAAGACTTAAAGCCGTTATATATACTCTAGAAGTTTCTGAGGCAAACTATACTATGAGGGTAGAACGTAGGGCTTCTGGACTAACTAAAGAAGAATTATTTGAAGATGAAGTTAAGGTGGAGAAAGCCCTGAAAAGATTGGAGTCACAAGGAGGTGGCCTATTCGTAAAGGGCTTTCCCATGAGAACTGTAACCGTTAATCATATAAATAATCATCTAGATATGCTGAAATCAGAAGGATTCAGTCCAGATGTTGTATTTGTAGACTACTGGGATCTGATCAAGCCTTCAGATAGGAGTGGTGAATATAGACACCAATTATCTAGTATTGGCACAAGTTTAAGGGCTATGGCACAGGAACGGAATATAGCTGTATGGACAGCCTCACAAGTAAATAGAAAGGCAGTAGACAAAAAAATAATCAGAAAGGAAGATGTAGCTGAAGCATTTGAAAAGATAGCTATAGTAGATATGGCTGTAGCTATATGCCAAACCAAAGAAGAAAGGGCCCTAGATCCATCAAGAGCTAGGTTATTTGTTGCAGCTAATAGAGAAGCATCAGATACTGGAATAGCCTATATAACTATTGATTATGACCGAATGCGTATTAGACCATTAAGGGATGATTATGATGAATGATGATAATAACAATCCAATAGTACATCATGTAGTTAATCCCGCCTTGTGGGACATAGTAAATAAGGCCGATTTAACGGATGATGATAGAATATTGTTACGTGGAATGGTTGAACATTATATAATACAAGCAAACTCTATGCGAATATTAGAAAAGATTTGTAAATCAGAGGCCGATAAACTAGATGAGATATGTAAGACAATAATTGGAAGACTTAAATTCACGTGAAGCCTATTATAGACATATCTGGATACTTAATAGTAAAGTTTAAGGCAGACTACCGAAATAATAATTGGAGATTTGATTGTCCATTTTGCGGGGATAGTAAACAAAGATTTTCTGTAAGTGTAGAAAAAGGTGTAGTTCACTGCTGGAGATGTAATTATGTTAACTCTATATTGGGATTTGTTTCGGACAATGAGAGCGTCGGAATTGCCGAATCTTTCCGAATTGTAAAAAAATACGATTCGGTTAGTAAACCTAGGGCCGTTATAGCCGAATCTAATACGGCACGCCGGTCACAAAAGATACCTGGATACTGTCCGATACTGTTCGGTACAATCAGAGGCCCTATGGAACGCCTAGCGATTTCATACTTATTAAATAGAGGACTTTCAAATGAAGAAATTAAATACTGGAAACTGGGAATATCTAGAGATTTTGAATACTCGGGCCGTATTATTTCCCCATTTATCGAACAAGGACGGATTTGCTATTTTGTCGCACGTAAGTTTATCGGACCTGGACCCAAATATAAGAACCCACCACTATCTGGGTGGGGATATGGTAAGGCTGAATTGCTTTTCAATTATGCTTCTGCAGCTAAATCGGCCGATGAAGGTATTACAATTGTCGAAGGGGTTTACGATGTCTACGCAACGGGAAGAAAATCAATTGCTATTCTTGGTAAAGTGGCAAGTCCAGTACAAATTTCTAAGATTATAATGATGAATCCAGCATCTATAAATATCATGTTAGACTCTGATGCCGTCCAAGAAGCATATAAATTAGCGGAGGTATTTGGAGAAATATTTCCAACTAAGATCATCATATATAAGAGTGGCGACCCAGCTGATAACCGAGCCGCCAACCCTGACAATAGAGAAGAGGTAAGATATTCGTTTCGGGAGCTAGTCCGAAATCGAATAGACGAGAAATGACTTAAAAATCCAATGCCATTTGTGCACTAGGTGCATATAGATCGCTACCAGCAAACTGTACTATATCTACGCCAATAGTTAAAGATATTCCTCTAAAGGTTCCTCCCGCACGAAAGTTAAATGCTCCAGATAGCTCATCATTCCCTTCTGGATTATTTACAGAAGATGTTTTCATAACATTCCAAGTTCCAGAACCAATTCCAGCATACAATCTAAATACCAGGGATTGTGATACCAGACCAGAAGAATCAAGTATAACTTCATATTTAGATACAATATTCTTTTCTATTATGGCCAATATCCTAATTGCTTGTATCTCTTCCTTACCAAAATCGGAATAGAAATATGTATTTTCATTTCTTAGTGTAACACCTGACTCCACTTTTTGAACTACAGGGATGCCAAATCCAACATAGTATCCAGTTCTTACTTTTGGTGTGCCCTCTTGTATTAACATGGCAAATCCACCAGAAGACAGGGCCTCCAGGCCATATACTGGTGAAGTTAATATAATGGCAGCAATGAATAATAGTACTAACTTCTTCATATTAAACTCCTTTAAGTTTCAGCATCTTGAATAGATGATCTGGCCTATTCCAAATATCACCTCTTCTATTATTTAGTCTTCCAGTTGGTGAAGATGATAATATGGAATCATATTGCATATCAGGCATAGAAGCCGGTTTCATGGATTCACGATATACCTCCCATTCTTGGCTACTAAGTAGATTAAGGTCCATAAAGTCAAATACCTTATATACCAAATAGTTTCCACCTGGTCCACCTAGTGACCTTGGGGTTATTGCATGTGTTTCTGACTCTATGACAACACACCGTGTTATACTATTCCAATCTACCAAAAACCTATTATGGGATACTGTTATCATGTCAATTGATAACGAATCCTTATTAACCCCTAATAGTATTCCTTCCGTATCGTTTTTATGTGAATCTAATTTACGAAATAGCTTTATTTGTGAAAAGGATACATCCCAGGGATGATAGACAAGATAATATATATACCAATAAGTATCATCAGTCTTTACGCCAAATCCAATAGTCGGCTTAGATACTATTACAGCAAAGTTTTTTACTACATCATCTACCTTGTTTAATTGAATTGGAGATATAAGATCAAATACAGAACCATATTCCGCCTCCATTCTGGGCACAAATTTACTAGCTAATTCTAGTCTAGTGCGAGCATCTTCTACAACTTCTACTGTCATTTTGATACATTAAAGTTTTCAAATACTTTAACCCCAGCTCTAACTCCAATCCAACCAGTTATTGCCACAAATGCCTCCTGTGGTAATTCTGGAAATACTGTCTTAGCCACTGCAAATACAATAGAAGCCCAAAATTCACTAGTCATCCAGGCCCTTTTTCCAGTCTCTGGATCTACAAATCCAAATGACTTTTGGGCTGCTCTGGCTACCACCCAGGAACCAATAGCAAAGAATGATTCCTTTGGAAATTCTGGCCAAGCTGAAATTAA
>Ga0214473_10005544_pt1 | contig 15112 bp, 13 predicted proteins | sample RVTome_7_FD_203509 | JGI IMG/M metagenome (GOLD analysis project Ga0214473, IMG submission 203509) | Soil microbial communities from uranium-contaminated site in the Upper Colorado River Basin, Wyoming, United States - RVT98D197 | ecosystem: Environmental > Terrestrial > Soil > Contaminated >... | reverse complement strand
GATATTATTATCGGTTCTTGGTAGTTTGGTTTGGTTTTTATTTCGAAATAATTTCACAGGGATTTATTTTTCGGAAATAGAGCCGATGCTTGTGGGTTTAGCGATTTCTGTTATGATTCACTCATCCGGCTTAGTGCTGAAATCGTTTACGTTTAAAAATCGAGAGGATAATTGAACCGGAGAGAACAACAAGTATAATTGAAAGTGATATTTCAGTTGGAATTATAAAATATTCCGAAATTAGCATTTTGAAGCCAACATAAAATAAAATAATAGCCACTCCAAATTTCAAATAAACAAAAAGATCAACCAATCCGGCTAGAGCAAAATACAATGCCCTTAATCCCAAAATTGCGAAGATGTTAGAAGAAATGATGATGAATGTGTCGTTTGTAATCGCGATGATAGCTGGAATTGAATCCACTGCAAAAACAATGTCGGAAGATTCAATCAGTAAAAAGGTTAAAAATGTTGTTGTTATAAAAGTTTTTCTATTGGATTTAATAAAAAACTTCTTGCCGACGTAATTGGCATCTAACTTAAAATTCTTCGTAAAAAATTTTATTAACCAGTTATTTTCGACATCGAGTTTATGTTCTTTACCAAAAGCCATTTTGTATGCGGCATAAATAAGTATAAATGCAAAAACATAAATGATCGGATGAAAAAGATTGAGTAAAGCAACACCAGCTAAAATGAAAATGATTCTAAAAACTATTGCGCTCAGAATTCCCCACTTAAGTATATGTGGTTGGTTATCCGGTTGGATATTCATTACACTGAAGATCATTAAAAACACAAAGAGATTATCAACCGAAAGAGACTTTTCGATGATGTAACCGGTTAAAAATTCAAGTGCTTTTTGGTGCCCGTCTTCAAGATAAATGTAGAGAAATAGGCAAAAGAGGAGAGAGGTAGCAATCCAAATACCGCTCCAAATTAAGCTTGCTCTTAAGGTAATCTTTCCCCTACGATGATCTGTCACATACAGATCGATAAAAAGCATTAAAGCAATTATTGCAGAGAAAATTACCCAGAATACTGTTTCACTAATCAAATGCCATCAATAGTTTTACGGAAGCAAAACCGCACATGCAATAACAGTCGTCCAAATTCCGTTCTTATCACCTTCAGCGGATTGAGTGATATTAAATGTTTTTACGATTTTCCCTGACATTTTGTATTGATCCTCTCTTTCACTCCAATCTTTTTCAGGATCAAATTCCACTCCCAAAGTTGTAGCTAACATCGTGGCGGCAAGATCCTCGGCATATTCACCACAAACTTTTTCGTTTTGTCCGAAAGGGTGATGCTCCGATAGATAACCGTATGCTGCGTTATCAGAAGGAAGCGCTACACCGATTGATGCGGCAATTAATCTATTTGGTTCATTGGTTGAATTTCTTGCCATAACACAGTGAGTAATTAGACCAGGTGTAAGGTACTTTAGACCTTCCTCTAATGAGATGCGTTTGCATCCAACTGGAAAGATGCTACTTACAGTTACAAGATTACATATTTCAATTCGAGCACTACGCAGTGCAAGTTCGAACGAGCTGAGATATTCTTTGTGTCTTCCAACACCCTTCGTGAAAAATATTTTGGTCGGTAAGTACAACTTAGTTTCCTTTCGTTAAAGTGATTTAATTAGTTTAATAAATTTCCTTTTTCCTACTTTCAAAATCATTCCATTTTTTAAATGGACCGAATTTTGAAAATCTATAATTTTTTCCCCATCAAGTGTAACCCCGCCCTGAGTAACAAGTCGCTTAGCTTCACCTTTTGACGGAGCGAAATTTACTAAAATTATTAATTCTAAGATATTTATTTCTTCTTTATCTCCAAATACAAATTCAGGAAATTCATCCGGCGTTCCTTTATTCACAAAAATTCTATCAAACTCCTCTTCCGCATTTTTGGCAGATTCATCAGAGTGGTACATTGCAACCAAAGTTTTGGCAAGCTGTCTTTTTATATCTCGGGGATTTGTCTTTGGATCACTAAGTTTTTTTTTGATTTCATGTAACTGAGCATTAGACAAATTAGTTGAAAGTTCAAAATAACTATAAATAAGTGAATCAGGAATGGAAAGCGTTTTACCAAAAATTTCTTTTGGCGATTCACTGATTCCAATGTAGTTGTTGTACGATTTGCTCATTTTTTCAACACCATCAGTTCCAACTATCAGTGGCGTGGTAATTATAACTTGAGCTTCTTGCCCATATTCTTTTTGAATATCTCTTCCGACAAGTAAATTAAACTTTTGATCAGTCCCGCCGAGTTCGACATCGCTATGAATTGCTACCGAGTCCATTGCTTGAGCCAAAGGATACAGAATTTCATGCATGCTGATTGGTTCGCCAGATTTATAGCGCTTTGTAAAGTCATCGCGTTCAAGCATTCTTGCAACAGTATATTTTGAGGAAAGCTTTATCACATCTTCAAATGACATTTTGCTAAGCCATTCAGAGTTATAAACGATCTTAGTTTTTTCTCTGTCTAAGATTTTTGATGCCTGTTCGAAATACGACTTTCCATGTTCGCGGGTTTCAATTAGCGATAACGCAGGGCGAGTTACATTTCTGCCAGATGGATCACCGATCATTCCTGTAAAGTCACCAATAATTAGTATCGCAAGATGACCTAATGATTGGAAGTGTGCAAGCTTTCTTAAAACTACTGAATGTCCGATGTGAAGATCGGGACGACTTGGATCACAACCCAATTTTACGTTAAGAGGCAAACCTTCTTTAAGTGATCTGTCCAATTTTTTAACAAGCTCATCCTCGGGAATAATCTCAAATGTTCCTCGTTTGATAAGATCCATTTGTTCGTTTATTGAGGGAAATATAATTTTAGTCATTATTTTCGTTTTAATATATCATGACTAAAGTCTTCTTCTGCAACACCAGCTGCAAATCCCAGACTTAAGTCTGGGGTTAGAAAAATAAAAAAGTTACAAAGGCTTTAGCCACAAATTGTGTGTAATAAATTATTAGTATTTAAATCTACGTTCCTGGTCTCTCTGAAAATCTCTTTTTGCAATAGCTTCTCGCTTATCATAAACTTTTTTACCCTTTGCGATAGCAAGTTCAACTTTTACCTTTCCGTTTTTAAAATATAATCTAAGAGGGATTAAAGTTAATCCTTTTTCTTTTACTTTTCCTATCAATTTTCTTATCTCATTCTTGTTGAGAAGAAGCTTTCGTCTTCTTGTTGGTTCATGATTATTAATGTTTCCTTGTTCATAAGCGCTAATGTTAGCACTCATTAACCATACTTCTCCCTTCTCAACGCTTGCATAACTATCAACTAAATTTGCTTTGCCCTGTCTGAGTGCTTTCACCTCGGTTCCTTGTAGAACAATTCCGGCTTCAATTGTCTGAAGTATTGCATACTCATGTCTTGCCTTGCGATTAACTGTTATGTTTTTTTCTTGGTCTTTATTTTCCATTTTCTTCTATTTCGAGAACAAAAATCAATGTAATTGATATAAAATGCAAGAAAGTGAAAACTTATTTATTACATTAGATATGCCGAATTTCGTGGCGCAATTACCGCTTGACCAAATCTGGCATATCTGTAATTAGTGTAAATAAATAAAATATTTATCTATCTTTAGCTTCAAAATTATCGGTAAAATTGAATGTCATTAAAAATTCAGCTAATCATAATTCTGTTTTACACATCGCTATTCGCACAATCATTTAAAATCAATAAAATTGAGCCGCCAAATTGGTGGAGCGGTATGAAGAATTCCGACCTCCAGCTTATGGTTTATGGTGAGAATCTTAATGAAATTAAAGTTTCAAGCAAGGACACCCGATTCAAGATTAAGAAAATTACGAAGCCACAAAATTCAAAATACCTTTTCGTCGATGTCTCACTAAAAAATGCTCCTATCGGAAAATATGATCTAATTTTTTCGAAGGATCGAGACAAAATAAAATATGAATATGCAATTCTTAAAAGAGATTTATCACCAAAACAGCATTCTGGGTTTTCGAATGAGGACATAGTTTATCTCATAATGGCTGACAGATTTTGTGATGGTAGTACCGAAAATAATACAATTGATGACAGCTTGGATCAGTTTGAATCTGATGATCTTGATGGTCGAAAAGGCGGTGATATCGAGGGAATTATTTCCAAACTGGATTATATTAAGGAACTTGGCATCACAACAGTTTGGGTTACTCCGCTGCTTGAAAATAACATGTGGATGAGCTATCATGGATATGCCGCGACGAACCTTTATCGAATTGATCCCAGATTTGGGACTAATGAACTTTACAAAACTTTAGTTGATGAAGCACATAAACGTGGGTTGAAAGTTATAATGGATCATGTAAGCAATCATATCGGAATCAATCATGTGTGGATGAAACAACTTCCCTTAGATGATTGGATAAATGGCACTGTCGAGAATCATCTTCCTGCGAATCATAATAAAATGACTTTTCCCGACCCTCACAGTCCCGGTGAATCGGTTGATTTGACCTGGGATGGTTGGTTTACAGATTACATGGTTGATCTAAATCAAGCTAATGAATTCTTAAAAAGATATTTGATACAAAATACAATTTGGTGGATTGAATATTCTGGAATTGACGGTGTGAGAGAAGACACTTATCCTTACTGTAATCAATACGCGATGGCAGATTGGAATAAAGCAATTTTAAGTGAGTATCCGAACTTAAATATTGTGGGAGAAATTTGGACAGGAGAGCCGGCTATCCTTGCAGCATATCAGCAAAAAAATAAATTTGGTGTGCATTTGGATTCTCATCTCCCTTGTGTTACAGATTTTGCATTATCGGATGCCTTGCGTGATTATCTTTCCGGTAAAAGGGGATTAGAAGGAATTTTTAATACGCTTACGCAGGATTTCCTTTATTATGATCCTAATAATCTTTTAACATTCTTTGATAATCATGACGTGACGCGAGGATTGTTTGCTGCAGATGAAGATGTTGAGAAATTCAAAGTTGCTTTAACCATACTCTTAACTTCACGTGGAATTCCGAAAATCCTTTATGGAACAGAAATAGGAATTTTAGGAGATGAAAAGCATGGAAACATTCGTTCACCCTTCCCCGGTGGTTTTAAAGATGATGACAGAAGTGCGTTTATTAAAGAAGATCGAAAAGAGTTGGAAAATGATTTATTTGATTACCTACAGAATTTGATTTCGCTCAGAAAAAAATATAAATCGCTGGTGGTGGGGAAATTCGTTCACTTTTATCCATTTGAAAATATTTATGTTTACATCAGAAAATCGGAAGAAGAAACAACCATGATAATCGTTAACGGTAATGATAAAGAAGTTGAAGCAGATTTAAGTAAATATCATGAAACTCTCGCAAAATTTCGTCAGGCGAAAAACGTCTTAACTAATCATTTATTTGATTTGACTCAAAGCATGGGAATTCAAATTAATAGAAAATCAGCAGAAATATTTTTATTGATAAATAATTAAACCAGCAAAGGGTAATATTCATGTTAGAAATTCAGAAAAAACTAACTAATACTTTTTATGCAATACTCGCATTGCCGGCAACTGCAATGGGATTTGCGTTGTCAATTCAAATTTCAGCTTTAAGTTGGATATTGAGTACAAAATACAAACTTGATATTCACGATGTTGGGCTTGTCTGGGCTGCTGGACCAATAGCCGGAATTCTTGGACAGGTGATAATAGGGATAATTAGCGATAAAGTTTGGTTATGGAATGGAAGGCGAAGACCATTCATTCTTATTGGAGGATTTTTAGCTGCAATGATGCTTCTTGCACTTCCAAATATTGATGTGATTTCATCTTCACTTGGAATTGGTGGAATTCTCGGTGTTGCTATCGTTGTTGCTCTCACTCTTGATCTTGCTATAAATGTCAGTTTCAATCCAACTCGTTCAATTATTGCAGATGTAACCCCTGAAGGCACAGAACGCACAAAGGGTTACACTTGGATGCAAACAATCTCCGGAACATTTGGAGTTCTTGCATATGTTATCGGAGCAATTTGGGATAATTACGTTTTGATTTACTTCGGAGTTTTTCTTGTTATCTTTCTATCACTTGTTCCTACATTTTTTATAGAAGAACCAAGATATCTTGCCGGTGAAACTGAATCCGATTCAAAAACCAAATCAAAAACATCTTTTGGCGAAATCCTAAACTACATTCAGCCATTATGGGGATTTTTACTTTACGCAGTTTATGCAATTACGATGCGATTACTGAACATTGAGTTTGATAATTACTATGCGGAAATACTTTGCTTTATCATCACTTTATTTTTCATCTTTAAAGTTTTAATGCAAAAGAGTGAAGGAAAAACTGCCGCAGAAAAAGGATTGATTGGATTTAAGAAAGTTCTTGCTGCGCATTCTTTCACATGGATTGGAATTCAGACGATGTTCGTTTACATGTTTGCTTATGTTCAATACAAAGTTTATGGTTATGGAGATGGAAGTGTAATTCCCGATGATATATCAATTCAAATGGGGAAAGTTGTTACCATCAGCTTCTTAATTTTCAATGCGATTGCCGCTGTCTTACCGGCATTTGTGTTGGAACCAATCACAAGAAAAATTGGAAAAGTAAAAACACATTTTATTTGCATTGCATCTATGGCAATCGGATATGCGGCGATGCTGTTTTTGGGATTCTCACCGATTATAATTTACGTTATCATGGCAATACTCGGAATCGGCTGGGCGTCTACAATCAGCTTACCGTTTGCAATTATGTCTCAGCAAGTAGATCAAACGAAGATGGGATTGTTTATGGGCTTGTTCAATCTTTCGGTAGTTCTACCGCAACTTGTTGCCAGTTTTGGAATTGGATTGGCAATTAGTCAAGCAGGAAATAAAAGTCTGATATTTATCATCAGCACCATTACACTAGCAATTTCGGCATTTTTATGGATGCTTGTAAAAGAAGAAAAAGTACACGGTGATGAAGTATCAGTCCAAAGTAATGCCGGGCATTAATTTTTTCTTTGTAGGGAACAACCTCCTGGTTGTTCCGATATTTCGAGAGCGGATCGATTAGGAGATCGATCCCTACTTTTTTTATTATATACTTTTGACATTTGGCATTTCACCTTTCACGATTGACGATTCGCTTTTCTTCTAGCAATTGCTCGATAGATATGATTCGTAACCACTGGAGATGTATAAGTCCACATAGCAAATAAAACAAACCACGAGAAAAATTGCGTTACAGCTAGCTGCTTCATTATCTTAGGCATTTTGTAAAGATCATTCAAGATTGAAACTATGCAGCCTGAGAACGTATTTTCATTTGTGATGAAGCCGACAACCAACTGTTAAAATAATTTGTATATTCAAGCATTAGCGGATATTCAAAATATTTTTTTCACTGACCATTGAAATTATTTTATTAAACAGGATTATACATATGAGCAAACAACCTGACAGGATTCCAAAATTAACATGGATTTATATTAGCGGTGCCTTCTCTCTTTTTTTCCTCGTTCTTGCTGTGTTGATGATTTTGTTTGCTCCTAATATAACCGGAATGGGAATCACAAAATCAATTTATTATATCGTTTTAGTTCCCGTGGGATTAGCTTCCGCTGCATTTTTATTTGGTGCTCTTCGTTCAAGTGCAAAATATTCGGGTAAAAATTCATACGGAAGTATTGAGCTGACAGGCCCTGTCGTTATCTTTTGTTTGGTTGTAATAGGGGGATTTTATTTTGCTTCGCCCGATTCGGATTTCTTGTTAACAATAAGAACAAGAGTTTCCGGTGAGCCAGAAAAAATCATTACTAATGGTACCATCATTCTCGATATTGGTGATCAAAGAATTGATAAACGGCTAAATGAGAATGGCGAAGTTTCTTTTGCCAGTGTACCTTCTCGCTTTATGGGAAAGCCCATAAATATCATTCCACAAATAAAAGGATACATGATTAAAGGCAGCAGCTTAATCAATATTCCTGATAACCGAATAATATATTTAGAGCTGGATGAAAGAAAAGACTCTACTGTTTTGAGAGGGAGAGTAATAAATGTAAGTGGGAATCCTATCGATTCGGTTATTATCGATATTGAAAGCGGACTTGCTTCAGCAATGACAGATGAAAGAGGGTTATTTACAGTTATCGTTCCAGCCGCCAAAGCTGAAACTTTGCTGCTGACTGCACTAAAAAATGGGATTACCGGTTATAGGGAATTTATAACAGTTCCGGATAAAGGCTCAATTGAAATCAGGTTCGGAAATGGTTTATGAAAGTATTTTATGCTTTTTTTATCTTATTGTTACCTGCCATAATTTCTGCCCAGTCTATTCAGCTAAGGGGAAAGGTAATTGATATAAATAACCAGCCGGTAAAAAATCTTTCAATCAGGTTTACTTCTTTCGGTGATGCTGTAACTACCGGTTCAGGGGAATTTGTAATTATTATCCCTCAATATGTTCATTCGGTTGATGCAGTGATTAAAGATAACAACTTGCAGATTCTTTATCCTGTCAATGGACACGTTCTTGTTCCCGCTGATCCAAATGCTGTAACAACTATTATTGTGTCGGGAGGTAGTACATCAAGTGGAAAGAGTGTGGATGAATCAATTGTAAAATACTCTAAACTTGAAAGCCTATTGAAGGTTGTAGGTACGACGAATACAGAGCTAAAAACATTTTTAGAAAAATTTATTGAGCTTGAAGCAAAGAGGCTTGAAATTTCTGAGGCTAAATTTAGGGAAGAGGTTGCAAGGAATGAAATGAGTGATGCTGTTTTTGCTGAAGTCTCTCCGGTTCTTAAAGAATATATTTTAAGACTTAATAACCTGAAAACTCATTTTGAAATGTTTTACGAATCAGCTTTTATGTCCGATCCTTCTATTGAACATATAAACAGTGCCACCCGGGCATATAATCCTTCATTCGATACGATTTACAATAATCAAAATAAATGGCAAAGCAAAATAAGCTCTGCCTGGGATGGAGTTATATCAGAGAATTTCGCATCTGCTGTAAACTACATGATTGATGAAATACATAAACCGTATATCTTACAATTAAATGATTGTGTTAAGTCAATAAACGATGTAAGACTGAAAATTGACAATGATGGGAAAAGCCCTGATGAAATAAAAAGTGAGGTACGAACTAAGGTTACTGCTATAATGAAAAGTCTTGGAATCAAAATTCCAATTCTAGAAAACCGTTTTAACGAACTACTGACGAGGCTGCAGCATTCAAACATAAACTAAAATAAGATCCAGCATTACAATCAACTAAATATTTCTAAGGAGTCGTATGAAAAAGATCATTCTTTCTGCACTGATACTATTATCCTTCTTATTAATTATGTGCAATCAGGAAAACAACCCGATAGGCGGTAATACACCTGTACTTGACCCGTTAACAAATACATGGACAAATCAAGCGGACAGCAACAATACATTCTTTTTCATAACATTCGATTCAACCGTTGTTCGTGGAATATTTTGGGGAAATGAAGATAATCCCACTCAAGGAAATAATGATTTATGCGGATTTTTTGACGGTACATATGTTGAATTTGATGTAAAACGTCCTTTTGGTGAAAGAACAAAATTCAAAGGCAGTTTTATAAACAGTGACAGAATGGAACTCAATTCAATTGAGGGAAGTGTGGTACTTACTAGGTAGATGAAAAGCAGATTTATGTTATGGACTAATTTTAGATATGTGAAAAGAAGTTTCTTTTTTATAATATAGATATGCCAGATTTGGATGACGATTCTTCCATGGGAAATCTGGCATATCTTGGAAATTTGTAGGGAACAACCACCTCCGGAGGCGGTCAGGTCCGGGTTGTTCCGATATTTAGAGAGCGGATCGATCAGGAGATCGATCCCTACAAAAATAAGAACTGAAGAGGTGAAGTTGCACGCTTTATTTTATTAAACTTTTGACGTTTGACATTTCACTTTCCTTCATCCACATCATCTACAAAATAAACCATCAGTCCTGCAACAATCATAGATGCACCACCAAGAAGTAGAGCAAATATTGCTTCACCACCGACAATGTTCTTTACAAAAAATCCAAGTATTGCTGCGGCAGTAATTTGAGGAATGACGATAAAGAAGTTAAAGATTCCCATGTACACTCCCATTTTTTCTGGAGGAAGCGAACCGGCGAGAATTGCATAAGGCATGGCAAGAATTGATGCCCAGGCTAATCCGATTCCAAGTTCTGATATTAGAAGAAGATTCGGATTTTTAATCACGTAAAAGGAAGCGAACGCTAATCCGCCGACAATTAAAGAAATCATGTGAACAGTTTTTCTGTTTGTCTTTTTTGCCATCGCAACTAAAACAAAAGCCATTACAGCGGCAAAACCATTGTAGACAGCCATCAAAACACCGACCCAATTTGCACCTTGGTTGTACAACTCTGAACCCGGATCAATTGCCCCGTAAATATGATGCGTAACGGCTGGAGTTGTGTAAATCCACATTGCAAATAAAGCAAACCAAGAGAAAAACTGAACGATGGCAAGCTGCTTCATAGTCTTTGGCATTTTGTAAAGATCATTTAGAATAGAAACTAATCCGCCGTTTATTTTTTTCTGATTTGTTAGGTAACCGGAAATCAGTTGAAGTAATCCAAAAATTACTGATCCAACAAACAGAACATAAAGTCCATAATCATTTTCATGAAGAATGAAGTGAAGAACTGAGGAACCTACGAGTCCAACCGAAATCCAAATCATTCCATTTTTATTAAACTTAGCTGAAGAAATAGTTTCGGTAGATCTCGATGATGATTCTGATAGAACTGAATTTTTATCTGATTCGGAAAATTTTTTTAATTCTTCGGGTGAATATTCTTCAGTTGAAAAAACTGTATAAGCAACGGAAAGTAGAAAAACAACACCACCGATATAAAAAGAAAACTTAACTGAATCAGGAATCTCGCCTGCACCTGCAGTGTTAGAAATGCCAAACCAATTAGTCATCATGTAGGGCAGAGCAGACGCAACAATTGCTCCAATTCCAATGAAAAAACTCTGCATTGAAAATCCGATTGTTCGCTGTTCGGAAGGCAGCATATCACCAACAAAGGCACGAAACGGCTCCATTGAAATATTTATTGAAGCATCCATTATCCAAAGCATTCCGGCAGCAACCCAGAGAGCGGGGGAATTTGGCATAAAGATTATTGCAGTCGAAGCAAGAATTGCTCCGACAAGAAAATACGGTCGTCGTCTTCCGAGTCTATTCCATGTTTTGTCGCTCATGTGCCCGATGATCGGCTGAACAATAAGTCCTGTTACAGGTGCGGCAATCCATAATATTGGGATATCTTCAATTTTTGCTCCGAGTGTTTCAAATATTCGGCTGACATTTGCATTTTGAAGTGCAAAGCCGAATTGAATTCCGAGAAAACCGAAGCTCATATTCCAAATTTGCCAGAATGATAAACGGGGTTTTTGCATTCAGATTTTCCTATTTTTAATAAGCGGTGTTAAAATTTTAAGTAAAGATAAAGTAAATCGCAGAAAAAACCTTTTATTCATATCCCATATTTCTTTGAGCACATAGTTAAAATAAATGGACTAAAGTCCTGCATGTATCTCGGGATGGTCTAACCCGAGTCTTAAGATTGGGGTTGATTGATATCTCAGTTGATAGGCTTTAGCCATGAAATAATTTATATAAACGTAGGAGTTTATAGCAATTGCCAAACATGAACGAAAATAAAATTCAAGAAGATAAAACTTCGCAAAGGAAGAAAGAACATCTCGAATTGTGTCTTACAAACGATGTTCAATTCAAATCGAAAACAAATGGCTTTGATAAGTATGATTTCGTTCATTACGCCATCACCGAAGTTGACATTGATAAGATTTCGTTTGAGACAAAACTTTTTAAGAAAAAAATTAGCTATCCTTTTCTTATTTCGTGTATGACTGGTGGGATTGGTGAAGCAGAAGATATTAATGCGAAACTGGCTGTAGCTGCTCAGGAATTAAATATTCCTATTGGTGTAGGAAGTCAAAGGCAATCTCTTGAAAATAAAAAATTCATTAATTCTTACTCGGTTATTAGAAAAAATGCCCCAACAGTTCCAGTATTTGGAAATATCGGAGCGGCTCAGTTAGTTCAGTCAACAAATCTTGATACATTTCAAAAATTGGTTGATCAAATCGAAGCCGATGCAATGGTAATTCATCTGAATCCGCTTCAAGAATTATTACAAAAAGAGGGTGAACCGAACTTTTCCGGTTTATTAAGTAAGATTAAGAAACTTGTTAAAGTTTTAAATGTTTCCATTATTGTTAAAGAAGTTGGTGCGGGAATATCGAAACAAGCTGCAAAAGAATTACTTGAAGTCGGTGTGAAAGGAATTGATGTTGCAGGTGCGGGAGGAACAAGTTGGGCAGGAGTAGAAATTCTTCGAAATAAAAATCAAAAGAAAATTGATTTTTGGGACTGGGGAATTCCAACTTCTCACTGCATAAAGGAGGTTAATAAGTTAAAAAAGAAATACAAATTTATATTAATTGGTTCCGGTGGTATGAATTCCTCACTGGATGTGGCAAAAGCATTTGCGTTAGGTGCCGATATTGTTGGATCTGCCAGGATAATTTTGCAGGTACTAAATAAAGATGGAATAGATGGTGTAAAAAATTTAATTCAAAGCTGGTTTGAACTCGTCAAATCAGTTATGTTTCTAACAGGTTCACAATCTCTTTCTGATTTACGACAAAAGAAAATAATGCTTAGGGAAAAAATTATTTGAGCCAACAAGGAATGAAAAGTTATCGCTCTCTTTACGCTAGACAACGAAAAATTATTGAACTGAGAATAAAAAAAGTATTTGCTGAACGCGAACCTCGTTCATTATATAAACCTTCAGCATATTTTTTGGAAAGCGGTGGGAAAAGATTACGACCATTGCTTGTACTCATATCGGCAAAAGCAGTTGGGTCAAAATTTTCCAATGCATATAATGCCGCAGTTGCGGTTGAACTACTTCATAATTTTACGCTTGTTCATGATGATATCATGGATAATGCAGACAAGAGGCGAGGCAGATTAACTTTACATAAAAAATACGATGTAAATACAGCAATTCTTGCCGGTGACAGCCTACTATCAATTGCTTATGAGTATTTGCTTAAAGATTGCAATGGAAATACGAAAAACGTGCTTGCCTCGTTCACAAAGGGTTTAATTGAGATCTGCGAAGGTCAAAGTTTAGATAAGGAATTTGAATTACGAAATAAAGTTTCGTTAAAAGAATATTTAGACATGATTAAAAAAAAAACCGCCGCTATGGCTGAAATGTGCTGTTCAATTGGTGCTCAAATTGGAGGTGGAACTGAAGCAGAAATAAAAGCATTAGAAACATATGGTAGGAATATCGGTATTGCTTTCCAGATTCAGGACGATCTTCTTGATATTATTGCCGATGAAGCGGAATTTGGCAAAGCTGTTGGCGGTGATTTAATTGAAGGCAAAAAGACTTTTCTCTTCATCAAAGCTTTCGAACGTGCAAAAGGTGAAGATAGAAAAGTTCTGTTTGAGATGATTCTTAACAAAGGAATTAAAAAGCATCAGGTAGAACAATACAAAGATATTTATGCAAGACTTGGTATTTTAAACGAAGCAAAAAAATCTATTTTTCATTATTCAGAAATTGCGGTAAACTCGCTTAATAAATTATCTAAAAATGAAGATAAAGAAATTTTCAAGTGGATTGCATACTCTTTGATTAAAAGAATCAAGTAAAAATGATAGAGGAAAAAGTAACCATAATTAATAAAGCGGGAATGCATACAAGACCTGCAGCCACAGTTGTTAAATTGGCCTCAAAATTTAAATGTGAGTTTTTTATTTATAAGGACGGTATGAATATTAACGGGAAGAGTATTATCGGCGTAATGACACTTGCCGCAGAAATGGGCTCGAAAGTTACTCTCACTTTTGAGGGAGAAGATGAAAACGAAGCTGCTACTGAAATTGTAGATTACTTTAAAAGAGGATTTGACGAATTGTGAAAACTTTCAGACAAATATTTAGAGAAGCAGAGAACAAAATTCAGGGTATTGCAGCTGCACCTGGAATTGTAATCGCAAAAAATTATTTATTCACAAAGGAAGCGGTCGAAGTAAGCGCTGGTGATATTTTTGAAGTTGAAGTTGCTAAGGCCAACCTCGACGAAGCACTTAGAAAATCTAAAAAAGAATTGGATAAAGTGCTAAGCATTGCACGTGAAAAAATTAGTGAAACAAGAGTTGCTATTTTTGAAGCACAAACGATGATCCTTGACGATCCTGTTCTGATCACAACTATAAAAAGGCGAATTGAAAAGGAGAAAAAGCTGCCTGAATTTATTGTGAATGATGAAATATCAAAATATCAGCAGATGATGATTCTTTCTCATGAAGCTTACATGAAAGAACGTGCAAACGATATAGAAGATATTAAAAACAGGATTATCAGAAATCTGCAGAAGAAAAGATGGCAATCCAAAATTCCTAATGACGCAATTGTGATTAGCGACTCGTTAACTCCAGCAGACACTATCTTACTTTCCCGGTGCAATGTAAGGGGATTTGTAACCGATCATGGCGGAATTACTTCTCATGCGGCGATCATTTCAAGATCGCTTAACATTCCTGCTGTTGTAGGAACTCATAACGGAAGCAAGCTTATTAAGGATGGCGAAACCATAATTATTGATGGGTTTCATGGCTATGTATTCACAAATCCCACAGAAGATCAAATTAAGTTTTATACCTTAAAGCAGGAAAAATTAATTGAGCTTCAAAAAGGTCTTGAAGAACTAAAAGATCTTCCGGCAATTACGAAAGATGGAAAGAAAATTCATCTTCAAGCAAATGTGGATGTTACTGGTGAAATTGACATTGTTGTTACAAGCGGAGCAAAAGGTATTGGTTTGTACAGGACCGAACAAATTTTAGAAGAACTTGGTGAATTTCCAAGTGAAGATGAACAAACTACAATTTATACGAGACTTGCATCCAGAATTTATCCGGAATACATTACAATTCGTGCGTTTGATATCGGAGGAGATAAGTTCAAATTTTTAGATTATGCAGAACCAAACCCTGTTTTGGGG